>WBZN01000059.1_pt1 | contig 175516 bp, 165 predicted proteins | sample 5204281 | NCBI WGS metagenome assembly WBZN01 (sample SAMN12344347, study PRJNA552823) | activated sludge metagenome | biome: Activated sludge suspended growth; feature: Nitrification reactor; material: Wastewater; isolation source: activated sludge from nitrification reactor of wastewater...
AGGTTGAAGCAGCGGTTATCCGGCATGCGATTGATCAGCCTGCCTATGGTCAGCATCGAGTCGCTAATGAATGACGTAAACAGGGGATTGTCGTTTCATCTGGGGGAGTACGGTCGATCTGGTTGCGCCATGATTTGGAGACATTTGCCAAGCGCCTGAAAGCTTTATCAACCAAGGTGGCTCAAGATGGTTTGATTCTCACAGAAGATCAATTGCGTGCGCTCGAAAAAGCTCGTGAGGAAAAACAAGCACACGGAGAAATCGAGACCGAACATCCTGGGTATCTGGGCAGTCAAGATACTTACTACGTGGGGAATATTAAAGGAGTGGGACGGATCTACCAACAGACATTTATCGATACTTATTGCAAGGTTGCTCTGGTCAAACTCTACGATCGCAAGCATGCGATTACTGCAGCCGACATGATTAACGATCGCGTGCTGCCGTTTTATGAGGAACAGGGCATCCCTCTGTTACGTATTCTGACTGATCGAGGTAGTGAATATTGTGGTAATCGTGAGCATCATGACTATGAGCTTTATCTTGACTTGGAGAACATTGAACATACTCGCACCAAAGTCAAATCACCGCAGACCAATGGGATCTGTGAGCGTTTTCATCAGACCCTGCAAAACGAGTTTTATGCGAATGCTTTTCGACGCAAGATTTATCATTGCCTTGAGGAGCTACAATCCGATGTCGATACTTGGATTCATCATTACAACCATGATCGAACGCATTCTGGAAAACATTGCTTTGGTAAAACACCCATGCAGACAATGAAAGACAGCATTCCTTTGGCGTTAGCCAAACAACTGAATCAGATTTTGCCGACGTCTGTTTCAGCTTCAACTTAGTCGGCTTGTCTGTCAGATCAAATTTCGTTCAGGACAGAGATTAAAAATTACAATTTAAACCTGCGGGCAGATTGATAACAGGAGTAGCTACTCCTAACCCTGCAATATTTCCACCACAAACGATAGATTGTAAAGCATGAGTACCATCATCTAGTGACGCGCCAGTTTTTTGTGGGCCACTGGCAGTTGAATTTTCAAATTTATTGTTTTGCATTGTCAACGCAGTGATCGTTGCAGTAAGATTTCCGAAGATACCCACACCAGAAGCGCCAAAGTCTTTAATAGTATTTCCAGTAATGGTTACTAAATCAATCGGACGACTTATAACAGTTGCTCTGATTGCGATACCGGATCTGAGTGGGGAAGCAACGCCAGCGCCTTGGACAAAGTTATTAGTAATTTTTACGTTTGAGATACCTTGAGCACGAATTCCTTCGCCATTAGGATTGTTTTGGAATATCCGATTATTTTTGATCACAGTTCCATTACTTGAACTGGTGCCTTGAGTACCACTGACTTCAACAGCAAAAGGCCAAGCTTTAGTATTTTGTAACTGCGTGATAGTGTTGTTTTCGACAATTGCATTGATATTATCGCGGTAGATAGTTAATGCAGATTTATTAGTACTATTTACAATCACATTGCCGCGAATTATGGTGCCCTGTGTATAAGTAGCTTGAACAGGGCCGTAGATTAACGAATTGGTCAGAGTTAATTTTTCACCGATTAATCCTGGTTCGCTTAACGGTCTACCGCTCATAGATACGCCTATTCCTGTAGAACGTTGACCCGCACCTCCAACGACAATCTTATCCATAATGATGTCTTTAACTTTTTGTGTGATGCCAGGTTCAATATCTATTTGAAAGATATCATTATCGTAGAATTGAGATTGATTGATTCTAGAACCCACTCCGCCTGTAATAGCAAGGCCATGCCGAGCATTGTCGTGAGCGCGTGAATAGGTAATGCTAGTATTTACCGCATTGTTATACAAATAAAAGCCATCTCCCGTAAAATGATGCGAACGTACTTGATGAATGACTGTATTAGCATTTTGTACAAAAATCCCGTGTCGCCATTGATCGACTGTCTGCTGACTTCTGTTGCCATCTAAAACAAGATTGCGAATCGTCACATTATCACCATTAGTATAGAGCAACCTTTGTGAACCAGGAGCATTTGCAGCTTGTACAAGTGTCGTTATACCCACTAAAGATCCTGCTAACGTAGTATTTGCGGGAATATAAATAGCTTCATGAATTACGCAGGTACCTTCGGGTAATTGAGCAATTTTCCCAGCATTCTGACTTATCAAATCCTTCACAAATTGAGTATCATCAATCCCTGCGCAGGTTGCTGCATATAAATTTAAATTAAATATGTTGAGTATCAGGAATACTATAAATCTTTTCATTTCAAACTCCTCATAAGGTGAATCAATCACAAATAATGCACAAACAACTTTTAAAAAATGTTAAATCAGTTGCTATAGCTTTTATGTGACTTTAATCACACTTCTTGAAATTAAATGTAACAATTCCTAGCGTTGTTTACAGTATTTTTAGGAGAATACTGTAAATGAACATACATAAAAGTACTTCCTTAACTTTATTAGACCGCCGGAAAATATGGCGACTTTATCAAACTCGGTTGTGAAAGGTAACAAACCTGACGGAACGCTTCAGGGGGAGCTCGTTCACCTCAATGCCAAACGGCTTCCCTTCCTCAAACGGCAATATGTCAATGAGTCTCGCGGGTATTTGTTCGTGGCTATCGATGATTTCTCCAGAGAGTTGTAAACCGTTTTTTCCCTGATAAAACCCAGCACAGCGCTGCTTCTTTCTCATAAGCATGTCGCCCAATGCCTTTTTATCAGTTTGACTGCGCTTATTCAGACAACAACACCGAATTTAAAGGAGCCAGCTATCATGATTTCGTCACGGCTTGCAAGCATACGGCATCGGTCAGAAATTTACTCGCATCAATCGAGCGTAAACTAACGGAAAAACGGAGTGGGTTATCCGCACGCTAATGAACAGTGGCACAGTCAGATTTCCTTTAAAACGACGCCGATAGACGTGTTCGGCTATTGCGTTTCATTAATTTCTACAAAAGACCTCTGTATAACTGGTTATAGGTTGCGTAAGATTTATAAGCATTTGATTTGTCAATGCTTAAAGTGATCTAAAAAACTCAAAAAGACAGTTATGTGGAGTTCTTTACAATATTGTCAAGCCCCATAAAGATTTGAATAATGCTACTCCTTATGAAATACTCACTGCTTATTTTAAGCAACTTCTCTCTGTAAGCAACTCTGAGGATTCTTACACTTTGAATTTGGGTCTGCAGTTTAAATCATAGGAGATTGCATTCAATGCACAAGTTAGGCTTAGTCATTCTAGTTATATTTCTGTTTAATGCCAGCAACTTAATGGCAGGATCTTCGGTATGGATCAGCAAAAGTGGGCAAGATCAGGTGAGAGAGATTGCTCGGCATGTTATAGAATCAAACGATGAATTTGTTAAGAAATTGCCATCGGATTATTTTGCTGAGCTTATTCATGGGCAAAAACCTATGGCAACGATGGTAACTTGCGCTGATTCTCGGTTACATGCTCATGCAATTGATGTTCATCCTGATGGAGATATTTTTTTAGTCCGTAATATTGGCAATCAAGTTTCTACCGCTGAAGGATCCATCGAATATGGTGTGCGTCATTTACATACTCCCGTTCTATTTATTATCGGACACTCATCTTGCGGGGCAGTTGAAGCGGCCATGTCAAAGCCGGCACACCTCGAGCCTTCGATTTGGCGCGAACTGGATACGATTAAAGTTTCTAGCAATAAATCTGACGATCATAGACACGTTAAGGAAAGTGTCGAGTCCAATGTGAATCATCAGGTTTCGGCAGCTTTAAAAAAATATGCCAAAGAAGTTAAGGAAAATCGCTTAACGATAATTGGGGGGGTTTATGATTTTCGCAATGACTATTCTCAAGGCAGCGGTCGTCTTGTCTTGATTAACGTTAATGGAGAAACTAATCTCGCTGTAATTCAAAAAATGCCGATTGTTAACTTTAAAAAAGCTGAATAGGATGCATCGATTGGCTCAGGCTTTTTTATTTTTTGGGTTAATCTGCAAAATTAGACGACGCTAAAAAATTTTTCGCCTTAATAATTACGTGTAACCGCAAAATCAGCCAAGTCCAATAAACATTTTTTATTTTCCGATTCAGGTAAAAATTGAATGGATCGAATTGCAATGGCGGTTTCTTTTTCAGCGCTACGTCTAGCGTAATTCAATGCGTCGGTTTGTTGAATAACATCTAAAATCGGTTGAAAACCATCTTGTCCACCGTCTTGTATGGCTTTCCGGATAATATCGGCTTGCTGCTGCGTGCCTGTTTTCATGGCATGAATCAGAGGTAAAGTCGGTTTTCCTTCGGCTAAGTCATCTCCTAGATTTTTACCGATATCACTGTTGTTTCCAGAATAATCAAGAATGTCATCAATTAATTGAAATGCTGTTCCTAGATGCATGCCATACAGCGCCATGGCATCTTCTTCTTCACGTGTTGCATTACCTAGAATTGCTCCCAAGCGACTTGCTGCTTCAAAAAGCTTCGCGGTCTTGAAACGAATGACTTGCAAATAACTTTCTTCGGTAACATTGGGTTCACGACAATTGAGGAGCTGCAAAACTTCTCCTTCTGCAATCGTGTTTGTGGCATCGGCTAAAACTTGCATAATACGCATGTTGTCGACTTCTACCATCATTTGAAAAGCACGGGAGTATAGAAAATCCCCCACTAACACACTCGCGGCATTGCCAAATAACGCATTAGCTGTTTCTTGATTGCGCCGTAGTTGCGATTCGTCGACAACGTCATCATGCAATAATGTTGCGGTATGAATAAACTCCACGATGGCCGCAAGTGTGTAGTGAAATTTACCAGAATAACTGAAAGCTCCGGACGATAAAATAACGAGCGCAGGCCGTAAACGCTTGCCGCCGCTATTGATGATATATTCACTGACTTGACGGATGAGAGCTACTTGGGAATGGAGTTTTTCGCGGATAACATCATCGACGATGTCCATGTCCCGTGAAATAAAGCTTTTAATGTTTTCGATTGACACAATGTAACCTTAAAGAAAGCGCTATGTTAGAAATGACGACGGCTTAGTGTCAAGTATAAAAAATATTGAATTCAGAATGTGAATTAAGCCATCATTATTTTTTATGCACAAATAACCCTTAAATCGTTATAATAGCAAGTTTTGTTGCACGTGGATTTGGAGTTCAAAATGTATGCGGTGATAATAACCGGTGGCAAGCAATATCGAGTTCAAGTAGGTGAGAAGCTTAAAGTTGAAAAACTGAGCGTGGAAGCGGGTAGCGAGTTGGTCATTGATCAAGTGTTGATGGTTTCGAATAACGATCAAGTATCGGTTGGAAGCCCGTTACTCAGTGGTGCAAAAGTGAATGCAACGGTTTTATCGCAAGGTCGGCATGATAAAATTCGCATTTTTAAGATGCGTCGTCGCAAGCATTATCAAAAGCATCAAGGACATAGACAGTATTACACAGAGATCCAAATTACCGGTATCTCGGCTTAAGGAGTAAAGATAAATGGCACATAAGAAAGCAGGTGGAAGTTCAAGGAACGGTCGTGATTCGCATTCCAAGCGTCTTGGCGTTAAATGTTACGGCGGCGAAGTAATCCCAGCCGGTTCGATCATTGTCAGACAGCGTGGGACCCAAGTTCACCCGGGTGAAAATGTCGGCATCGGTAAAGATCATACCTTATTTGCAAAAATCGCTGGAACAGTTAACTTTACTACCAAAGGTGAACTTAAGCGTAAAACAGTCAGCGTAGTGCCTGCTGCATAGTAAGCGATTCATCTCATTTTCAAAAAAGCCCTATCTTAAAACGATGGGGCTTTTTGTTTGTAGTACGAAAGTGGTATAACCACAACATTCAAGTACATAAGCGGTTGTTATGAAATTTATTGATGAAGCAGTCATTCAAGTATTGGCAGGCAAAGGCGGTAATGGCGTGGCAAGTTTTCGTCGGGAAAAGTACATACCACGCGGCGGACCGGACGGTGGTGACGGTGGTAGAGGCGGTAGCATTTATGCGATCGCTGATCGTAATATCAATACCTTGATCGATTATCGATTTGCGCGAATTCATCGGGCTAAAAACGGCCAAAACGGGCAAGGATCAGACCGTTATGGTCGAAGTGCAGAAGATATTGTATTGCGCATGCCAGTTGGAACACTGATTAAAAATATAGACACTGAAGAAATTATCGCAGATTTAGTGCGTGATCAGCAAAAAGTGCTGCTTGCTAAAGGGGGAACGGGAGGAGCGGGAAATCTTCATTTCAAATCAAGCACCAACCGTGCACCGCGTCAATTTACCTTGGGTGAATTAGGGCAAGAATTTGAATTGAAGTTGGAATTAAAAGTGTTGGCGGATGTAGGATTGCTAGGCATGCCAAACGCTGGCAAATCCACGTTGATTCGCGCTGTTTCGGCTGCTCGCCCAAAAGTCGCAGATTATCCGTTTACCACGCTCGAACCAAACTTAGGTGTAATACGTATCGACACCAACCGCAGCTTTGTGATGGCCGATATTCCTGGATTGATCGAAGGTGCTGCCGAAGGTGTTGGACTAGGACATCGTTTTTTGAAACACTTATCCAGAACCCGATTGTTGTTGCATGTGATTGACATGGTGCCTTTAGACGAAAATGCTGATTTGGTACACGAAGCGCATGCTCTGGTTAACGAATTACAAAAATACGACGAGGCACTCTATCAAAAACCGCGTTGGCTGGTGTTGAACAAGATTGATATGATACCTGCCGAAGAGAGGGCAAGCGTTTGTGAAGCTTTTGCTAAGAAATTGGGTTGGCAAGGCAGTTATTTTATGATTTCAGCACTTACAGGAGAAGGTTGCAAGCAACTCACGTATGCCATCATGGAGTATTTAGAGCAAAACGTGTTAACGCTAGCGCAATTAGAATCAACGGAAAACACAGAAATGGTACAAGAGATAGACGATCAAGGCGGTGATACATGTTGAAGCAAGCACGCCGTGTTGTTATTAAAGTAGGCAGTAGCTTAGTAACCAATCAAGGTAAAGGGCTTGATCACAACGCATTAGCAGGTTGGGCGGAACAAATCGCGCTATTGAAGCACCAAGGCAAAGAAATTATTTTGGTGTCATCTGGCGCGATTGCTGAAGGAATGCAACGCCTCAACTGGGATACCCGGCCAACGGCTTTGTACGAATTGCAGGCCGCTGCCGCCGTGGGACAAATGGGCTTAGCGCAAGCATATGCTTCTGTTTTTTCTCAATATAGTTTACAGACAGCGCAGATCTTGTTAACGCACGAAGATCTTTCCAATCGTAAACGCTATTTGAATGCTCGCTCAACGTTGACAACATTGCTCAAGCTCAACATTATTCCAATCATTAACGAGAATGATACCGTTGCAACCGATGAAATCCGCTTCGGTGATAACGATACATTGGCTGCGTTGGTGACTAATTTGGTTGAAGCTGATGCGCTGGTGATTTTGACTGATCAAGAGGGACTCTATACCAGCGATCCACGTAAAGATCCGACCGCGCAATTACTGAGCGAAGTGACCGCAGGTGATCCTACGCTCGAAAGAATGGCTGGGGGGGTTGGCAGCGGCATTAGCCGTGGTGGTATGCAAAGTAAAGTCATTGCGGCGAAACGTGCGGCACGCAGCGGAGCGGATACGTTGATCGCCTCAGGACACCAAAAAAACGTGCTGATCCGTCTCAATCAAGATGAAACAATCGGCACGCGCTTTCTCGCCAAAATCCCAGTGCTAGCAGCGCGCAAACAATGGTTAGCCGATTATTTGCAGGTTCGCGGCCGCGTTCAACTGGATCGCGGAGCGGCAAATGCGCTGATCAACGATGGGAAAAGCTTATTGGCGATCGGTGTGACCCATGTGGAAGGGGATTTCGAACGTGGAGAAACTGTAGCTTGCTTGAATGAAGAAGGCAAAGAAATCGCCCGCGGACTCATCAACTATAGCGCAGTAGAAACGCAAAGAATTCTCAAGACAGCGACGCATGAAATCGAAAATATACTGGGGTATGTTGCGGAACCAGAGCTGATACACCGGAATAATTTGGTCTTGTTGTAATGAACTTTATTAGAATAGTGGGCTAAATAATTTTTGTATCCGTGGTCATTTGCAGAAAACTGCTTATATATTTTTAAAGCAAGAAATCACCTTATCAAAACCTTTTTAAACCGACTTAATTGATAATCTGCTGGTCGATTAAAAAAAACAGAAAATTTAATCGGCGAACACGGATTTTTGGAGCAATTCACTCAAGTACTGTTGAACGCACCTTGTAGGCTGAATTTGATGAATTGCTCATCGAATTCGTCCCGATTTTCTCATAAGTGTATCCAAAACAGAAAAACCTCGATTCATGTGATGATTTATCTTACATAATATATTTAAAAAACTGTCAGAAAACACTATTATCCAGGCATTAGAATATATTTTGTGATTCTATAAGTAAGGCTTGGTCTGAGATTCTTTTAAAAATTGACAAATAATTTCGATAGGGGGCTATTGTGCGCATAAAAGAATCGAGCAGAATGATCGTATTGTTTATCATTTTTCTTTCCACTATTGGGGTAGGCGCTCTTCTAAATACCTATCGATTGACCGATCTGCATAAGGAGGTTGGCAATCGATTGCTATCGGCTACCGAAGCGATCGACAAACTGGTTGCAGGGAGCGAGCGATATATTGACCATGGCGATACGGGGCTACGCTGCGACCGGTAACGAACAATTCAAAAATGATTTTCAGATTGAGCTTTCAGTGACCCGAGGAAGAGATAAAGCGCTTATCACTCTGCGAGGTCTCAATTTAGCACCTGCTGAAATAGAACAAATTGAAACGTCAAAAGCCAATTCAGATGCTTTGATTCCATTGGAGAACGAAGCTTTCGATGCAGTCGATCGTGGCGATCTGAAAAGAGCCAGCGATTTGGTTTTTGGTGAAGAATACAAGCGTAGGAAAGATTCAATTATTAAGCCACTCATTCAAACGCGAATGGAGTTGAAATCTCGCCTTCTTAAGGAACAAGAAATACTGTCCGAATCAATCACGTTATACAAAACAGCCACTGTTGTCGTACTTTTTTTGCTCATTATTACAGTGATTCTGGTCATGCTGCTGTTCTTTCAACGCAAGATAGCGATACCGCTTAATATCCTAACCGAAGACACTCAGAAACTTATTGATGGTGATAAAACTGTCCGATTTCGATTAAAAGATGCTTTATCAGAACTCGCGAACTTAGCAAGTGCACTGGAGTCTTTCCGTATCGCTAAAGAAAACATCGAGCGGCAACAGTGGTTGAAAGCGGGTTTAACAGACATTACAGAGCGTGTGCATCAGGCGGATACGGTGGAAAAATTTTCGCGTGCATTACTCGAGTCGCTATGCCCACTGATGATGGCAGGTACGGCAATTATCTATCTACGGGATGAAAAAAACGGTTCACTTGAGGGAGTTGCGGGTTATGGGGCTATGTCGCAGAACGCGCAAGACATTGTTTTTTCTCTAGAAGAAGGATTGGTTGGAGAAGCTTTTCGCACCAAGAAACCAGTCATTTTGAATGAAATTCCGTCCAGCTATATGCGTATTCGATCGGGTATTGGTGAAAGCTTGCCGCATACTATAGTGATCCTGCCAATCGTTATGAATGAGGTGCCAAGTCTTTGTATTGAATTAGGTCTTTTGGCTGATTTGACTGAGCAACGCCGTGAATTGCTGAATGATTTACCACAAGTCATTTCTCCGCATATTGAAGTTTTGTTTCGCAATCTACACACCCAAGAATTATTGGATGCCACCGTTAAACAGGCGGCTAGTCTTGAAGCTACAAGTTTGGCGTTGCAAGAGGCCAAAGAGGCGGCCGAAGGTGCTGCAAAAGCAAAATCGGATTTCTTGGCAAATATGAGCCACGAAATCAGAACACCCATGAATGCAGTCATTGGTATGTCACATCTCGCTTTACGTACGAATTTGTCTCCTCAACAGAAAAATTACCTGACCAAAATCAAAGATGCAGGGCAACATCTGCTTGGCATCATCAACGATATTCTTGATTTTTCAAAAATTGAAGCAGGAAAATTTACTGTTGAGAACGCAGAATTTGATTTAGAAAAAGTTTTCCACAATATCGCCAATATACTCGGTGAGAAAGCTCATGCCAAAGGTCTAGAGCTTATTTTTGAGATTTCAGATGATGTTCCTCGTTTTCTGATCGGTGATCCTTTGCGTATCGGGCAGGTATTACTCAACTATGGTGGGAATGCGATCAAGTTTACCGATCAAGGGGAGATCTCTATCGCGGTTTCGATACTAGAAACCGATGGAGATAATGTATTACTGCAGTTCGAAGTACGTGATACGGGCATTGGCATGACGGAAGCACAGCAAGCGCTTTTGTTCAAAAGCTTTCAGCAAGCGGATATGTCGACAACGCGTAAGTATGGGGGCACAGGGCTTGGCTTGGCAATTAGCAAAAAATTGGCTGAATTGATGGGAGGAAGTGTTGGGGTCAGCAGTGAATACGGGCGTGGCAGTTTATTCTGGTTTACCGTTCGTACAATGACGGCTAATAGTGTTAGCAGTGAGCGATTCTTGCATCCCGATCTTCGGAATATGCGTGTATTGGTCGTCGACGATAACGAAAGTGCGCGTATCGTGTTGAATGATGTATTGACATCGCTGACTTTCAACGTAACCACGGTAGGCTCTGGAAAAGAAGCGTTGGATGAGTTGCGTTCAGCCGATATGTCTGGAAAACCATACCAATTGGCCTATCTGGATTGGCGTATGCCGGAAATGGATGGACTGCAAACAGCCGAACGGATCAATGATTTGACTCTTTCGCAACCGCCTAACATGCTGATACTCACTGCCTATGATCGCGAGGAAATTCGTAGTCAGGCATTGCAGCTTGGAATCAAAGAAATATTGACCAAACCGATTACACCGTCAACTATCTTTGACGCTACGATCAGTGTCATCAATACGAAATTAAAAGCGGGTGGAAAAAGTATTATGGCGCTGCCAACCATTGAAATCGCTACTGAGACCGATCTGGCCGCGACATTTTCAGGTCAGCGAATTTTACTCGTTGAAGACAATGAAGATAATCAGGAAGTTGTATTAGGACTTTTGGCGGAAACCGGATTACATATCGATATTGCAGAAAATGGTCAAATCGCCTTAGAAAAAATTAGTCGAACGGAATATGCGTTGGTTTTTATGGATATGCAAATGCCGGTTATGGGGGGATTAGAAGCGACTCGACGAATTCGCGATAATCCTGATTTTCCATCCATACCGATCATTGCGATGACGGCGAATGCAATGCAGAAAGACCAAGATGACTGCCTTGAAGCTGGCATGAATGATTTTATCGCCAAACCGATTGATCCCAATCAATTGTTACAAACGCTTAAACGTTGGTTGCCTTCGCATTTTGAAGCGGGTTTGGATAATCTGGAGGCGCAAATTGATCATTCTCCGGAAACTCCTGAGAAAGACAACCCAATTATCAATACCAAGCAAGGATTAAAACGAACACTCGGCAATCAAGAAGCGTACTTTTCATTGTTACGTAAATTCATCAATAAACAAGCCGATGTTCCGCTGCGAATCAAAACCGCCATTGGAATGAATAACCTTCAGGAAGCAGAGTTGATTGCACATACGCTCAAAGGTGTTGCCGGTAATATTGGCGCGTCTGAAGTTCAACGCACAGCGGAAATTCTAGAAAGCGCATTACGTGAAGGGCAAAAACGTAATGTGCTTATTAAGTCGCTCGATATGCTTTCTTCGTCGTTAAAAAATGCTATTGAAGCAATTTCGGCGATTCTTCCCAAAGATTCAGAGGTGCTCGATGACAAAGACCTCAACGATTCTGCATCGATTGAAGTATCCATCGTGGATCGTGCCAAACAGTTTACAGCATGTACTACTCTGAAAGATTTACTCAGAAATGGCGATACTGCGGCGGTAGATTTTATGATTGCCAATAAAGAGATCCTGAAAGCAGTAGTTAAAGATCAATTTTTAACACTGCAAAAACGAGTAAACGAATTTGACTTTGATGGGGCTGTTGTTATCCTTGATTCTGTGACAGAGAACAATGATACTGACAACAATAACAACGATAATAATCCTGTGATGTAAAGTCATGGAGAAACAACATGAATATAGAAGTTTTCGAACGTCCTACAGTACTCGTAGTTGATGATTCGGTCGATAGTTTGTCTCTATTGTCAACCATTCTCAAAGAATTCTACCGAGTAAAAATAGCTAACGGCGGTGTTAAAGCACTTGACATACTCTCGGGTGCCGAGCTGCCTGACCTCATTCTGCTCGATATCATGATGCCCGATGTGGATGGTTACGAAGTATGCAACAGATTGAAAAATGAACCGAGATTGAAAGATATTCCAATTATTTTTCTCACGGCAAAAACAGATATCGAAGATGAAGAGAAGGGGCTCGAGTTAGGCGCTGTCGACTACATTACAAAGCCGATTAGCCCTCCTATTGTTCGAGCACGTGTAAAAGCGCAGTTACAATTGAAGGCTGCGGCTGATTTTCTACGCGATAAAAATGCCTACCTTGAGGATATCGTTGATAAACGCACACTCGAAGTACGCGCTATTCAAGAAGTCATGTTATTCGGATTAGCATCACTTGCGGAAACACGTGACAATGAAACAGGTAATCATATTCGCCGTACGCAACACTATATCAAAGCACTTGCGGAACGCTTGCGTGATCACCCGAGATTCCGATCGTTTATTTCCGATCATACGATTGCTATGATGTTTAGATCAGCGCCGCTCCACGACATTGGAAAAGTTGGCATTCCCGATGGCATTCTGTTGAAACCAGGTAGATTTAGTCCAACAGAATATGAAATCATGAAAGCGCATACGACACTGGGAAAGGAGGCCATTGAAAAAGCAGAAAGCAAGCTTGGTTTCAAAGTTGATTTTCTAAAAATTGCAAAAGAAATCGCTTATTCCCATCATGAAAAGTGGGATGGAACCGGTTATCCTCAACAACTAGTCGGCGATGAAATTCCTATCGCCGCTCGGCTGATGTCTATTGCCGATGTTTATGATGCGCTGATTAATCGCCGAGTTTACAAGAGTCCTATAGCGCATGAACGTGCGGTCGAAATTATTGAATCGGGTAAAGGGACTTTTTTTGATCCCGATATAACGGATACCTTTTTGGCAATGACGGGAGAGTTTAAAGCGATCGCCGACAAATTTACCGACGGAACATAATTAAGCACGCTTTTACGCGGTTGCAATTTTGGCTGATCAGTTGGATAGTATTTTAAATCGATGAAAGAAATTTGGCAGACGATCGTTTTACTGACGATGAGCAATGTATTTATGACTTTTGCATGGTACGCGCATTTGAAGGAACTAAATCATAAGCCATGGATCATTGCCGCGTTGGTGAGTTGGGGAATTGCATTTTTTGAATATGTGATACAAGTGCCGGCCAATCGAATTGGTTTTACCGTGCTATCAGTTGCGCAGCTTAAAATTTTACAAGAAGTGATTACCTTGACAGTCTTTGTTCCATTTGCAGTGTTTTATTTGAGGGAGCCACTGAAACTTGATTATGTGTGGGCAGGGTTGTGCATGGTCGGCGCGGTATATTTTATGTTTCGAGCAAGATAATACATGATTGTGGGTTCATTTAATTAGTATTGGTTGCCATTAAACGTTTTGTGATGATATTTTGATTTTCAGTCACGGTTCCTAAACCGATAAATTGTTGTCGCAGGTTATAAAGCCGTATGGATGTATCTATCGGCAGCAGATTTTTCAATTGATTGGAAATAACACGGCCTTGTGTAATATGTATTACCGCTTCATCATCCAAAATAATCGATGGGAATTTTTGTAGCAGACAATCTACCGGTAATAAATAGTGATCGAGAGTCTGTGTATCTATATTTTTCAACATTTCTATTGTTTGCGCTTGAGCAATATCAAAACAATCAATTCGTGTGCGGCGGAGTTGCGTCAAATAAGCACCCCCACATCCTAATGCTTTGCCAATATCTTCCGCCAGTGTTCGAATATAAGTGCCCGAGCTGCAATGAACGGTTAAACTTAATTCGTTATCGATGAGTGATTCTATGTCGATTTGATAAATCTGTATTTGTCGCGCAGGTCGATCTATGGTCTTTCCTTCTCTGGCATAGGTATAGAGTGGCACTCCTTGGTATTTGAGTGCGCTATACATCGGTGGGATTTGATTAATTGTTCCAATAAACTGCGATAGTACGTGCTGGCAATGGTGCAGGGGAGGGACGATATATTCAGGAATTTCACAGATTGTACCTTCTCTATCGCCTGTTGTACTCAGATGACCTAATTTCAATGTAGCTTGATAGGTTTTATCGGCACCTAAAAGCATCGAAGAAAACTTGGTTGCTTCACCAAGGCAAAGTGGTAGCAGTCCTGTTGCCAGTGGGTCGAGAGTTCCTGTGTGTCCACATTTTGCGGCGGAGAAAAGCCGTTTTATTGATTGAACAGCTTTATTGGAAGAGTCGCCTAATACTTTATCTAATAACAGGATACCGCTGATATTTCGTTTCGTAATTTGTTTAATAGCGTTAGGTAGAAAATCATCAAACGATCAGTCCGTCTGACATTATTATTCGAGATTATTTTGTTGCAAGACCTTATCTTGTGCGACTGCATCGTCGATCAATTTGGACAAACGTGTGCCACGTTCAATCGATTCATCATAAACAAAATTTAATTGCGGTGTAATTCGTAACTGCATGCGATGTGATAATTGTGAACGCAAAAAACCCTTAGCATTTTCCAAGCCGTTTTGAGCAAGGAAAATTTCTTCAGAATTACCAAGTATGGAATAAAACACTTTGGCATGACTATAATCTCGCGTTACTTCCACTGAAGTGATCGTGATGTTTTTAGCGCGAGGATCTTTGATTTCGTGTTGCAGCAGATCGGCCAATTCGCGTTGTATTTGATCAGCGACGCGCAAAGTGCGTGAATTTTCTTGATTCTTAATCATAGTTTATTGTTTTTGAATCAAAAAATTATAAAGTGCGAGCTGTCTCAACGATCTCGTAAACTTCGAGTTGATCACCTACTAGTAAATCATTGAAATTCTTTAATGAGATACCGCATTCAAATCCTTCTCGCACTTCTTTTGCGTCGTCTTTGAAACGTTTTAATGAATCCAATTCACCGCTGTGCAAGATTAAACCATCACGAATGACTCTGACCATTGAATTTCTTTTCACGATTCCATCGAGCACATAACAACCGGCAACCGTTCCAACTTTAGGGATGCGATAAATTTCTCTAATATCCACCATGCCCTGTATATGCTCTTTGCGATCAGGCGAAATCATTCCAGAAAGCGCTGCTTTGATTTCGTCAACCGCTTCGTAAATAATGTTGTAATAACGCACGTCGACGCCGCTGGACGCGATTAGTTTACGAGCGCTGGCATCGGCACGTACGTTAAAGCCAATGACGACTGCTTTTGAAGCAAGCGATAGATTAATGTCCGATTCAATGATAGCGCCTACGCCGCTATGCACAATGTTGACTTTGACTTCGTCGGTGGAGAGTTTTTGCAGAGCGTAAGCCAAAGCTTCGCATGAACCTTGCACGTCTGATTTGATAATCAAAGCTAGAATTTTGACATCGTCTTGCTGATCGAAAATATTTTCAAGTTTCGCGGCTTGTTGTTTAGCTAGTTTAACATCGCGATACTTGCCTTGCCGGAATAGCGCGATTTCACGTGCTTTGCGTTCATCATTGAGAACAATTACGGTTTCTCCAGCTTCGGGAACTTCGGCGAGACCCTGAATTTCAACAGGAATCGACGTGCCGGCTGTTTTGATAGCTTTGCCATTTTCATCGTTCATGGCGCGCACTTTTCCGTAGACCGCTCCTGCTAATAATACGTCACCGCGATTGAGAACACCGGATTGCACCAAAATAGTTGCGACGGGCCCACGCCCCTTATCCAATCGTGACTCGATTACCACTCCTTTGGCTGGAGTGTTGGAAGGCGCTTTTAGTTCAAGCACTTCCGCTTGCAACAAAATACTTTCCAGCAAGCTATCGATTCCCGTACCAGCTTTTGCAGAAACTTCGACAAACATGGTGTCGCCACCCCAATCTTCTGGAACAACCTCATGACTGACCAATTCGTGTCGAATACGCTCTGGATTCGCTTCCGGTTTATCAATTTTGTTAACAGCAACAATAATTGGAATTTTTGCAGCTTTGGCATGGTGAATTGCTTCAATCGTTTGCGGCATAACACCGTCATCCGCAGCAACTACCAGGATCACTATATCGGTGATTTTGGTCCCGCGTGCGCGCATAGCGGTAAAAGCCTCATGACCCGGTGTATCCAAGAAAGTGACCATGCCGTGATCGGTTTCGACGTGATAAGCGCCAATATGCTGGGTAATGCCACCCGCTTCACCACTTGCGACTCGCGTGCGGCGAATATAATCGAGTAACGAAGTTTTACCGTGATCGACATGCCCCATTACGGTAACCACTGGCGCACGCGATTCTAATGCCGCTTCAGTGTTAGAAGTATCTTGGTCGGTTAAAAAAGCTTCAGGGTTATCAATTTCCGCATACTTAGCGGTATGTCCCATTTCTGTGACGACGATCATGGCAGTGTCTTGATCGAGCATCTGATTAATGGTCACCATGCTACCCATTTTCATCAAGACTTTAATCACATCGGCAGCTTTAACCGACATTTTCTGTGCTAAGGAGGCGACAGAAATTGTTTCAGGTACCATAATTTCACGCACAATCGGTTCAGTAGGAGCCGAGAATGCATGTTGATTGGTGTCTTCAACAAGAGTCTGCTTATTACTATGTTTGTCTTTCCGTGGCGTGCGCCAACCTGAGCTTGAAATTTCGTTACGCGTTTTAAAAGCACGTTTTTTGACGCTTTCGTCCTTCCAAGCGCTTTGTTCCTTGGATTGTTCTTTAATCTGTTTTTTCTTTTTGTCTGTTTTATCTTCGGTTGCAACGACTGGTTTGTGCAACGTACCTTCTGCAAGATTGCCTGGTGTGGCTGTTTTAGTTTGAGCAGATGCGGTAGAACTTGTCGCCACGTTTGGTGTAGCTTCGGTTGATTCAACTGGCTTTACTGTTTCATGTGACTGGGTTGTGCTATCGGTCGCAGAAGTAGTTTCTGGTACAGGACTAACAGGCTGCAATTCTTTTTTCTTGTCGTCTGGGGTTTCAGCTTTTTTTCGAGCCTTTTTCAACTTGATTTCTTCTGTTTGACGAGCAATTAATTCAGCCTGTTTTCTTGCTTCAGCTTCACGCAACGCGAGTTCTTCGGCATCAATAGCGAAATTTTCTCTATTAATAGAAGTTGAAACCGTTGGTGTTTTTACTGATGGCACATCGACCGGAGGAGGGGCTTCTTGCACGGTTTGAGCAACAGCAGTTTTTTGCAGTACGCGTTTTTTTCTAACTTCGATTTGAATTGTTCGTGGACGTCCAGTGCTATCTGATTTTCTAATTTCAGTGGTTTGACGATGTGTCAGGGTAATTTTGTTTTTTGCTTCTGAAGCGCCATGTGTTTTTCTCAGGTATTCGAGAAGTTGTGTTTTATCTTGCTCAGTCAAAGCATCTTCAGTCATTATTTTTTTCACTCCAGCAGCTTTCAGCTGTTCGAGTAAAATTGTGGGCTGCAAGCCTAATTCACGAGCAAATTGTTCTACACTGATTTGAGCCATTTATAATCTATAACCTCTCTGTAATGAATATTATCAGCAAATAATAGAATAATATTCATTACGATTTATTTGTTGATGATACTTTAATTTAAGAAAACCATGGTTCACGTGCTTTCATAATAAGCTGACTGGCACGTTCAATTTCTATCCCTGTCATCTCGACCAAATCGTCAGCGGCAAGATCGGCTAAGTCAGCCTGGGTATTGATACCTCGCGACGTTAATTGGCGTAAGATATCATTGTCCATTCCTTCTAATGCAAGTAAATCTTCAGTCAAATGCTCAACTTTTTCTTCTTTGGCGATGGCGTCCGTCAATAAGACATTACGCGCTCGGTTTCGTATCTCGTGAACAGTTTCTTCATCTAAAGATTCAATTTCCAACATTTCGTTTATTGGAATATAGGCGACTTCTTCTAATGTAGCAAAACCTTCTTGCACTAGTATTTCAGCGATTTCCTGATCAACATCCAATTTTTCCATGAAAAGCTGGCTAATTTGCGAAGTTTCTTTTTCATGCTTGGCTTTAGACTCATCAATAGTCATGATATTGAGTTCCCAGCCAGTTAATTCGGAAGCAAGGCGCACGTTTTGTCCGCCTCGACCAATAGCTTGTGCTAAATTCTCATCATCAACAGCAATATCCATGCTGTGCTTTTCTTCATCGACCATGATACTGCTAATTTCGGCTGGGGCTAATGCATTGATAATAAAAGTTGCAGGATCTTCTGACCATAAAATAATATCAATACGCTCTCCAGCGAGTTCGCTTATAACTGCTTGTACTCGAGAACCACGCATACCGACACAAGTGCCAATAGGATCAATTCGAGCATCATTAGATTTAACCGCAATTTTAGCGCGCGAACCGGGATCTCGTGCAGCAACTTTAATTTCGATCATTCTTTCTTCGATTTCGGGAACTTCTAGCTCAAATAGCTTCATTAAAAATTCCGGCGAAATACGTGACAATTTTAATTGTGGTCCCCTTGAAGCACGATCAATTCTATGCAAGTAAGCACGAACACGATCACCTACGCGTAGATTTTCTTTCGGGATCATTTGCTCGCGTGGAAGTTCTGCCTCAATTTTGCCTGATTCTATAATTGCATTGCCACGTTCTATGCGTTTGATAGTACCGTTAACTAAATAATCACCTCTTTCAAGAAACTGATTTAGAGTTTGTTCACGTTCCGCTTCGCGAATTTTTTGAAAAATGACTTGCTTTGCCGCTTGTGCGCCAATACGTCCAAACTCTATTGCTTCCAGCGGTTCCTCAAGATAATCGTTTAATTGAATACCTTCGTGTATTTGCTGTGCATCGCTAAGAGAAATCTGGCGTACCGGATTTTCTACGGTTCCATCCTCCACTACTAGCCAACGGCGAAATGATTCATAATCGCCTGTTTGCTTATTAATGGAGACCCGAGTTTCAATGTCCTCTTGAAAGCGTTTTTTGGTAGCAGAAGCTAATGCGAGTTCAAGTGCCATAAAAATAATTTCTTTTTCGACCGCTTTTTCATGCGCTAATGCATCTACCAGCAGTAAAATTTCTCGGCTCATAGTTCTCCATTCAAATCTATGCGGTTAAAGTTTTGGAACTAAACGAGCTTTCATGAGGTTGCTCAATTCAAAATCCAATAATTTTCCTTCTACTTCAAGCTTAATTACACCATTTCTTGCTTCGCGCAAGATTCCTATAAAATTTCTTTGCCCTTCAAGTGGAATACGCAATTTTAACTTGATCGTTTCTTGTTCAAAACGAGCAAAATCAGCTTCCTTTTTTAATGGTCTATCTAATCCTGGTGAAGACACTTCCAGGCGACCATAATCAATATTTTCAACCGTCAGTAATCGAGTCAAATGATTACTAATCGTGACACAATCATCAATATTAATACCTTCGTTTTTATCTACAAATATTCTTAATAATTTGTTATGCCCAGATTGCTCTATTTCAACCAACTCATAGCCCATTCCTTCAAGAGTTGATGCTATTAACGCTTCTAATTCCATAGTCGACTACAAATAAAAAATGGGCTAAAAAGCCCATCATCAATTGTTTATTTATGATTATTTACCCGCTGCATTTTATCAAAAAATTACAAAATAGGAAATATTTACTTTATTGAATAATAAATATTATTTAATGTTCAACGCTCTAGGTTAATAAAATGTAACCTAAATTAACGTGACTTTCCACGTCCACAACAAATTTATGAGTTTATTTTTTATTCCACTTTCTTATTCCTCCTAAGTCATTTGGTATATCTGAATTTCGCAGACTCTTATCACGGAGTACGAAATTATTGCGAGTATTGCGATCAAATCTTGGCTTGATCAGTAACGATGTAGTCTCCTCATTAAATTAATCCAGTTTGAAGTAGAGTTTCTTAACCCAAAGGAGCTCTACGATGAAGAAGTCGAAATATAGCGAGCAGCAGATTATTTCACTGCTCAAGGAAGTTGAACTGGGTGCTAAGGTTGTCGATGTTTGCCGTAAATACGGCATCAGTGAAGCGACCTACTACAAGTGGAAGGCCGCCTACGGCGGCATGGATGTTTCCCAACTTGGACAACTGTGCGCACTTCAAGATTTGGCTCAGTTTCTGACGATCGAGCACGGTTTGTCTGCAAGGCAGGTGTGTCGTACCGTCAGACTCTCCCGCTCCATACTGTGTTACCAACCCAAGCCAAGGAATGATGGTCCGGTCATTGAGGCCGTGATGGGTGACATAACAAAGAATCCCCGTCATGGATTTGGCCTGTTGTATTCCAGCTTTGTGAACATGCAGCACCCATGGGGCAAGACGGTATTGTGGAGGATTTACTGCGAGCTTAATCTCAACCTGCCGCGCCAGGGCAAAAAGCGGCTACCGGAGCGTATCCGTGAACCGCTTGATGTACCGTCCATGCCAAATAAGACTTGGTCTGTCGATTTCATGACTGATGCCTTATGGAGCGGGCGGCGCTTTCGCATATTCAATTTGCTGGAGCGAAGCACTTCGCATTGAGATTGACACCAGCCAGCCTGCCGCTCGGATTGCTAGGGCACTTGATGAGCTGATCGAGATACACGGCAAGCCGAAACGACTGCGGATGGACAACGGCCCGGAATTCGTCAGCCGGTTCCTGGCTGAGTGGGCGAAGCGTCGGAACATCGTATTGCAATTCATTCAACCTGGCAAACCAACGCAGAATGCTTTTATCGAACGGTTTAATCGCACTTATCGCACGGAGATAATGGATTGCTATGTCTTCGACACACTCGATGAGGTCAGGTGCATGACCGAGGAATAGAGACAACGCTATAACCACGAGCGACCCCATGAGTCGCTCGGGAGAATTTCACCTATCCAGTTCGCTATGGCAAAATACCATCAACTTCTACTTTAGGTTGGATCGAAAAAACCAAGAGACTGCACTCCAAGTTAACACAAACTCGTGCAGCAATGATGGAAGTTGACAACTCGCCTATTAGTGTTAGTAAACCTATCAATATCCGTGGCAGCCTAATACAGTATCGCTTTCAAAAATTAACCTTCATCAGTTCGTTCGACTTTATTGCTTGTAAACTGCTTGAAGGTGATTTCGTTGTCATATACAGAAAATTTTCTGGTCAATATGACTATAGATTTATTCCAATCCCCGAACAAATCACTCCAAAACTATTAATCACTACCGGGTTTAATTCCTCGCCCCTTGGGGCGTAAAATATTCGCGTGAGCGAATATATACATAAGCGACATAACGCAATAACATTGCTTTATCACCTGGTATTTCCAGCGAAATATCGTCGTGCTGTGTTCGATGAGGCTGTAGATAAGACACTGCGAGATGTGTGTGTTGAGCTGGAGAAGCGTTACCAGTTGAAATTTCTGGAGATTGGAACAGATGAAGACCATGTTCATTTTTTAGTGCAGAGTGTTCCTTCGTATAGTGTAACAAAACTGGTAACACTGATTAAGAGTATCACAGCAAATGAGATATTTCGCTTGCGTCCTCATGTCAAAAAACAACTCTGGGGCGGTGAGTTTTGGAGTGACGGTTATTTTGCGAATACTGTTGGTCGTCATGGCGATGAACACACGATAAAGAACTATGTGAAGGGGCAGGGGAAAGAGTATCAAAGACTACACGAAGATAAGCAGCTTGCACTTTTCTAACTCCCCACATCTCACAGTTCTGATACCTCGCCCCTTGGGGCGGGGTCATTCATTAAGAATTAAGGGGCTGTAGTAGATTAGCTTAAATGATAAGCTAATTTAATGAAGATAAGTCATTGTAGATTATTAAAGAAAACGCAATCAAGGTTGTTGGAATATTTTGTGTTGGAAGTTACAGCGCGATCAGCAGCCGATATACTGGAAATTCAACCCAATAGTGCAGCACTGTTTTATCGCAAAATACGAGAAGTGATTGCTTACCATTTGGAGCAAGAGTCTCACGAAATCTTTGATGGCGTAGTGGAATTAGACGAAAGCTACTTTGGTGGTATCCGTAAAGGCAAGCGTGTTCGCGGCGCTGCAGGTAAGGGTTGCTGTGTTTGGCATATTGAAGCGCGGTGGTAAGTTTTATACAAGGGTTGCTGGAGATACCAAGACAGAAGCGTTGATGCCGCTCATTACTAGAAAGATAGCGCCTGATAGCATAGTTTATACAGATTGTTATCGCAGTTACAATGCGCTCGACGTGAATCATTTTTATCATGAGCGGATAAACCATTCCACACTATTTGCACAAGGCAAGAATCACATCAACGGCATTGAAAACTTTCGGAATCAGGCCAAACGCGTCTTAAGAAAATACAATGGTATTCCTAAAGGGTCATTTCCATTGTTTCTCAAGGAATGTGAATTCAGATTCAATTATGGAACACCTAAACAATACAGTTAAAAATTTTGAAATCTTGGACTCAAATTTAACCTGATCTACTACAGCCCCTAACAAAAATAATCGCTGCTTTTTTCTGTGTATTTTTTCTTAACTATTTACCCCACTCTCCCGTTAACTAGAAAAGTATTGAAATTCAATAGCAACTGATCAAACATTTGAGTGCTGACACTTTTTGTTCAATTAATCATTTGAGAAAACGTCATGAGTATATTGGAATTACTGGCTTTCGTAGTTAAAAATGGGGCGTCGGATTTGCATCTTTCTTCCGGCATGCCACCTATGATTCGGGTGCATGGTGAAATTCGCCGCATCAATCTTCCTGAAATGGAACATAAAGAAGTGCACAGTATGATTTATGACATCATGAATGATAGTCAGAGAAAAGCATACGAAGAACATTTGGAATGCGATTTTTCTTTTGCGGTTCCTAACTTGGCGCGTTTTCGTGTGAATGCATTCAATACGCAGCGAGGCGCTGCTACAGTGATGCGTACCATTCCTTCCAGAGTATTGACTTTAGAAGAACTTAAAGCACCTAAGATTTTTGCGGAAATTGCTAAACAACCGCGCGGCGTTGTTTTGGTGACAGGACCAACAGGGTCTGGAAAATCAACGACCTTGGCGGCGATGATTAATGATATCAATGAAAATGATTACGGTCATATTTTGACCTTGGAAGACCCAATCGAGTTTGTGCATGAAAGCAAAAAATGCTTGATTAACCAGCGAGAAGTGGGCAGAGACACGTTGAGTTTTTCCAATGCACTCCGTTCTGCCCTACGCGAAGATCCCGATATTATTCTCGTAGGCGAGATGCGTGATTTAGAAACAATACGTTTGGCGATGACTGCGGCAGAAACCGGGCATCTGGTTTTCGGCACCTTGCACACCAGCTCGGCGGCAAAAACTATCGATCGTATTATCGACGTTTTCCCTGCGGAAGAAAAAGAAATGATTCGTGCCATGCTGTCTGAATCATTGCGTGCGGTTATTTCACAAACATTGCTAAAAACCAAAGATGGCAAAGGGCGTGTTGCCGCACATGAAATCATGATTGGGACGCCTGCTATCCGTAATTTGATTCGCGAAGGCAAAGTCGCGCAAATGTATTCCGCCATCCAGACAGGGCAAGGCGCAGGTATGCAAACGCTTGATCAAAATCTTACCGATTTAGTTAAACGCAATGTTGTTTCTGTTGCTGAAGCGCGCACTCAAGCCATGAATAAAGATAACTTTAGAGCTGCTTAATAAGACATTAAAAAGAATTGTCAATTAACTGCATTCATCAATCTCGGTGACACTATGGATAAAGAACAAGCAACAAAATTCATGCATGACCTATTGCGTTTAATGCTAAGCAAAAAGGCTTCGGATTTATTTATTACTGCCGGGTTTCCGCCTGCCCTCAAAATTGATGGCAAAATGACGCCTGTTTCACAACAGTCGTTATCACCACAACATACAGAAATACTCGCGCGTGCGATCATGAATGCAAAACAAGCTGCCGAGTTTGAAGCAAGCAAGGAAGCAAATTTTGCGATTAATCCACCGGATATCGGGCGTTTTCGTGTGAACACTTTCATCCAGCAACAACGTGTCGGAATCGTACTGCGTACCATTACTACTAAAATTCCAGAATTTGACGACTTAGGATTGCCGCAAGTACTCAAGGAAGTGGTGATGAGCAAACGAGGTTTGGTGATTTTTGTTGGTGGTACGGGTTCTGGCAAATCGACTTCTATGGCCTCGCTCATAGGGCACCGTAATAAAAATAGCTATGGGCATATCATTACCATTGAAGACCCGGTGGAATATGTACATGAGCACATCAATTGCGTGATTACCCAACGTGAAGTCGGTGTTGATACCGAATCATGGGAAGCCGCCCTAAAAAATACGTTGCGGCAAGCACCCGATGTTATTTTGATTGGAGAGATACGAGATCGTGAAACTATGGAACATGCGATCGCATTTGCAGAAACTGGTCACCTTTGCATGGGTACCTTGCACGCTAACAGTGCGAATCAAGCATTAGATCGTATTATCAACTTCTTCCCGGAAGAACGCCGCACACAATTATTGATGGATTTGTCTTTAAACCTTAAAGCACTTGTTGCGCAACGATTAATACCGGCAAAAAGCGGTAATGGACGGGTCGCAGCTATCGAGGTATTGCTTAACTCGCCGCTAATCGCTGATTTGATTTTTAAAGGCGATGTTCATGAAATCAAAGAAATTATGAAAAAATCTCGTGAATTGGGAATGCAAACATTTGATACCGCGCTTTTTGAATTGTATGAAGCAGGCAAAATAGGTTATGAAGATGCAATGAGAAACGCTGATTCGATGAACGAACTTCGCCTACAAATCAAACTGAGCGGCAATGAAGCAAAAGAAAAGAATTTCGCTTCAGGAATCGAGCATTTGACGATCACTTAGGTGTATATACGAAATTCATAGCCACTGAAGATGTTTCGCAAATCTTGGTTGTTTTCGAAATATCAAGCAACATTGACGCTTCAGGGTGTTGCGGGAGGCTAACTCCTCAGTGGAAAATTACTCAGAAGCTTTATTAAACAAAAAACGTCCAATCAATTCTTCCAATACCATGGCAGAATTGGTTTTCATAATATTGTCGCCGTCTTTTAGCATGACTTCATCGCCACCAGCTGATAATCCAATATATTGTTCGCCAAGTAAACCGGATGTCAAAATACTGGCAAAAGTATCTTTAGGAAAAGAAAAACTACTGTCCATCGCCATGGTGACTACTGCGTCATAGGTTTGGGTATTAAATTGTATGTTGGTAACACGCCCCACTACCACGCCGGCGCTTTTAACTGGCGCCCGAACTTTGAGGCCGCCGATATTTTCAAAATGGCCCGTAAGTACATAACTTTGCGTTGAACTATTTATATTTAAATTGCCGACTTTAAGGCTTAGCATCATTAATGCGCCAATGCCAACGATGACAAAAATGCCTACCCATAAATCCAAAGTTGTCCGCTGCATCAACTTACTCCTCTAAACATGAAAGCGGTCAAAATAAAATCCAATCCTAAAATTACCAGCGATGAGGTGACGACAGTACGGGTTGTCGCCCTCGATACGCCTTCGGCTGTCGGTGGCGCATCATAGCCTTCGAATACTGCGATGGCCGTAATAGCGACGCCAAAAAAACAGCTTTTAATGAATCCGTTGAGAATATCAAAGTGAAAATCCACCGCGCTTTGCATTTGCGACCAGTATGTGCCTTGATCTACGCCGATAAACACCACTGTAACCAAGTAACCGCCAAAAACACCCATCACCGAAAAAATAGCGGCTAATAAGGGCATCGAAATGACGCCAGACCAAAAACGCGGCGCAACTACGCGCGCCACAGGATCGACTGCCATCAACCCCATCGCAGCCAATTGTTCCGTTGCTTTCATCAGACCAATTTCAGCAGTAATGGCTGAACCTGCGCGGCTGGCAAACAATAATGCTGCTACAACCGGACCTAATTCTCGCACCAATGATAACGCGACCAATGTCCCTACTGCAGATTCAGAACCGTATTTTTGTAAAGTTTCATAACCTTGCAGGCCTAACACCATGCCGACAAATAAACCAGAAACGACAATAATGATCAGCGATAGTACGCCAGTAAAATATAATTCTCGTATCACCAGATTAAAACGTCGCAAACTGGTGCCGGATTTTAGTAATACAAGCAGAAAAAAACGGGTACCGACACCAAGGCGCCAGATGCCTTCAATAACCCGATGTCCGATATTTTGAATAGCCGATACGAGATATTTAGACACGTACTTCTCCTAAATCCAGATCCTGCCGGTAACTATGCGCAGGATAGTGGAAAGGCACTGGGCCATCTTCTTCGCCATGAATAAATTGATGCACAAATGGTGCGGTTGATGCCAATACATCAGCGGGAGTGCCTTCGGCGGCTATCACGCCATCGGCAATGAAATACACGTAATCGACGATTTCCAATGACTTTTGCACATCGTGAGAAACGATGATCGAAGTCATACCCAATGTATCGGTAAGGCGGCGAATCAAATTGCCAATAACGCCCAAAGAAATCGGATCAAGCCCGGTAAAAGGTTCATCGTACATAATCAGCATCGGATCGAGCGCAATCGAACGCGCTAACGCAACACGCCGCGCCATGCCGCCTGAAAGTTCGTTGGGCATCAAGTGATGCGCGCCCCTGAGGCCGACGGCATTCAATTTCATTAAGACCAAATCGCGAATCATCGATTCAGATAAATCGGTGTGTTCACGCATTTGGAATGCGACGTTATCGAATACTGAGAGATCCGTAAACAACGCGCCAAATTGAAATAGCATTCCCATTTTACGGCGCAATTTAAACAATTGATCGCGGCTTAACTCATGCACGATGTTGCCAGAAAATTTTACCTGACCGGAAGACGGTTTGATTTCGCCGCTGATCAGCCGTAACAACGTGGTTTTTCCTGATCCGCTGCCGCCCATGATCGCAATCACTTTGCCACGTGGCATGGTCATGTGAATGCCTTTTAATATAGCGCGCGTACTGTAGGAAAAATTTAGATCGTTGATTTCTATTAAATTTTCTGAACTCATGCAGAATGGTTAAAGCGGTAAAGAGCAATTGCAGTGATAATCAATTCTTCGGCTCAGTAATAAAGTGGTGATGCAAAGACGGCAGAACATCGAGATCTTGATTATCAAAAGATTGCAGAAAATAGCTGCGGTTCATTCTAAACTACTTTGACGACAAAGCGTAAAAATTTCACCCTTTATTATTCGCGGGATGATTTTTTCTCAAATTATCGAGATATTCCCGCAGATCTTGTTTAATTTCTGGGGCCAGGATATATAAACCAATGATGTTAGGTACCGCCATTGCAAATACCATCGCATCGGTAAATAGGATGATATTCGCTAATTGCGCTGAAGCACCGATAATAATGAATAAACAAAATAAGAATTTATAAATAATCTCTACCGTTTTGCTATCACCAAACAAATATGTTGTACATATTAAGCCGTAGTAAGACCATGAAATCATGGTTGAATAGGCGAAAAGAAAAACCGTCAAAGAGAGTACGTAGGGAAACCATGAAATACCTGAGGCGAAAGCACGTGAAGTTAATTCAACACCTTCAATTCCGCCTCCTTCAATATAGGTTCCTGAAATTACGATAACGAGAGCCGTCACCATGCAGATAATCACGGTATCAATAAAAGGGCCCAGCATCGCAACCATGCCTTGACTGACCGGTACTTCGGTTCTGACCGCAGAATGTGCGATAGCCGAAGAGCCCAATCCGGCTTCGTTGGAAAAGGTGGCGCGCTGTACCCCCATCAATAGTGCTCCCATCAATGCGCCCAATCCTGCCTGGGGATATAACGCCATTTCAAAAATCTTCGCCATTGCTGAGGGAATTGATTGGTAATGAACACCCATGACGACGCAGCCAGCAACAATATATAAGATCGTCATGAACGGAACGATACGGCCGGCCACTGCCGCAATCCACTGAATACCGCCAATGATGACTAGGCCAACCAGAACAGCCATGAATAAGCCGAATAACCAACCTTTGTCTGCCAGAAAACTAAGCTCGCCTCCTGTTACTACCACTGCTTGTTGATATGCCTGATTGGCTTGAAATAAACCTCCTGCGCCAATGGTGCCTCCTACGCAACAAACCGCAAAAAGCCCTGCTACGAATTTACCAACACCTGGCAGATGTAATTTTTCAAAAGCCGCACGCAAATAATGCATCGGTCCGCCAGAGGTTACTTTGCAATTGTCATCCGGTGCATACTGACGGTATTTAATTCCCAAGCTGACTTCAACAAATTTGGTCGACATACTGAGAACACCCATGATTGCCATCCAAAAAGCCGCACCAGGACCACCTAAGGAAATTGCAACTGCAACACCGGCAATATTTCCTAACCCTATCGTTGCAGACAAGGATGTCATTAATGCTTGAAAACGGGTGATTTCTCCACAGGAGCATGCGGTATCAAACTTGCCACGCAATACATCAATGGCGTGCGAAAAATAACGCACATTGATAAAATTCAAATAGAAAGTAAAGAAAATAGCCGCTGCTACTAACCAGAATAGAATGAATTTAACTTCTAAATCGAATAATTGAACACTATAGAACACGACAGATGCCACTGCGGTTGCGACAGGTTCAATTGAGGAATCAATAAGCTTGTCAATTTCCATACAGCAAAAAAATCCTTATAACCCGCTTGAGAAACGCGAAATTTCTAATTCAAAATCGAATTCTCACGAGCGGATAACTAATTTTATTTTATAGGTTGTTCAAAGGTGCAGAGTTGAAAAAAGGTAGAAACGAGAGCTAACTCATGACTGACAACTTGCACTTAACTGATATTATGTTGTTTTCTCGTACCAATGAATGACAACTGTTTCATATCAATCCTATTGAATTCCGCATTTTGCCATACTTTATGGAAGACCGCATTTTACGGCTTTATGTCATTTATCGACCTTGATCATGTTGCGTAATCTTTCTATGCCTATGGTTCAATTAAAACTATCTCTTTGTGCGCTACTACTATTTTTATTAGCACCTTCGATTGCTTTCCCCAAAGAAATCTATCGCAGTGTTGATAGTCAAGGACGGATTACTTACTCCGATCAACCTTCGGGTAAATCTCGTGCGGTTGAAATTCATAACCAACCCAGTCGGCTGTTGCGCCATGTTCGGAAAGTTTATGACGGAGATACGATTATTTTAGAAGACGGCAAACATATCCGTTTGCTAGGAGTTAACACACCTGAAATCGAAAGCCGTCAGCGAGCCGAAGAACCCGGAGGAGTGGCCGCCAAAAAATGGTTGCAAGCGCAATTGCACGACAAAAAAGTGTATTTAGAGTATGACGAAGTAAAAATCGATAAATATAAACGTCAGTTGGCGCACGTATTTTTATCCAATGGCAAGCATCTCAATGTCATGTTGCTGGAAAATGGTTGGGGCACCGTCAGTATCATTCCACCCAACGGTCGTTATAGCGATAAACTGATTCAAGCTCAGCAGCATGCCGAGAAAATGCGACTGGGCATTTGGGCTATGCCGGAATACCAACTCGAACCCATCACCAAGATTGCTAACCACACCAAAGGTTGGAGGCGTTTCAGTGCGACGCCTCACGCCATCAAGAAAAACCGCAAATACACCCGCTTGCTCATTAACGATAAAGTTGATATTCGTGTTGCCAACAATAACCTGAAAGCATTTCCTCCACTTTCAACTTATTTAGGCAAATCTTTGGAAGTTCGCGGTTGGGTATCGCGTAACAACGATTATTACACCATGCTTATTCAACACCCTAGTTCTTTGATTGTAAGAAAAAGTGGTTTATGAATAGAGACTCTGCGTGGTGGTGCGGTTCGTTGTTAATGTTTCTGCGATGATTTCTCAGTCGTTGAAAGGCCTCTAAAAAAGCATTAACTGCACACTAAAATAGAATAGCAGCGCAATCGCCGACACAATGCTGATTAATTTAATTTGGGTCGCGATGCTGGCGACGCGAATCCAATTTTCTTGTAATCCACCGCCCTGCGGGTTCAAACGCTTTAATTGCTGAAATTGAATGGCATTTTCAAGCCAATCGGCAAGTACCATCGTGCCAACCAGTATCATGAACCATACTGACGGCAACGGTTCTCCTAGATATCCCGATGCTAACAACAGCGCATACACAAATACCAACCCATAAATAGGTGCAAAAATCAGATCCATTGTCAGAAAGCGCTGTTCATACAGACGTTCATCGTTACCCAGCGCTCCCCAATGAATGTTAGCTTGATCAGCAGAGTATCCACGGAAGCGTAAATCTAACGGTTTCCTGTCTCGAGAATACTTCAATTTGCTCAGTTGCAACGCAACCAGTTTGCGTCCCGATACAATATGCAATAACGCACTACCGCTAAACAATACCAGCAGCGGCAGCAGAAAAATATACATGACCGCCGGTACCAATTCGGCGCTGTCCGGGCGACTCAGGCCAAAATGATGATTAGCCCACTGCAAAAATATCCAAATACCTTCCTCTTCGCGTGGCGCATCGGGATAATGTTTGCGAATCGACGCAGCGACCGCTTCGCGATCAATAAACGGAATATTTGACATCGCCAACCATGTCTTGGCCAGATTTCCGGATAGCGCTAATCGTGGAATGATTGTATTGGCTGGCTCAGCCAAAGCTGCCTGTTGCGCACCGGTTAGTCCGTCATGAAAGGTGGTTGGCAGCGTAACTGCAAGTGACTTGACAACCGTGTCATCAAGCCTAACTGTGATATTCGCTAATCCATTACCCAAAGCCCGGAGCTGATGATTATCCGTTGTTTGGACGATCCTTTCGATATAGTGTGCGGATACCTGTGTCGCCTGAAGCTCATCCAGTTTTTTCGTTAACGGCGCAAATCCTCCACTCAAAGCCAGGAGCTGAAAAGTATCCGCTGTATTGATGATCGTTTCGATAGAGCGTGCGACTACCTGTTCGACCTGGTGCTCATCAAGCTTTTTCACCAACCGCGCTAATTCTCCACTTAAAACCAGGGACCGGCGAACATTCTTGGTTTGGTCGATTATTTCGATATAGTGCGCGACTACCTGCGCCACCTGATGCTCATCGAGCTTGCTCGCCAATGATGCTAATTCTCCACCTAAAGCCTGGAGTTGATCAGCATCCTTGGTTTGGCCGATTATTTCGATATAGTGCGAGGCTAGCTGTTTTGCCTGACGCTCATCGAGTTTGTTTACCAACGGCGCTAATTCCTCACTTAAAGCCAGGAGCTTTTGAACATATGTTGTTTTGATAATCCTTTCGATATAGCGTGCAATTACCTGTGTCGCCTGGTGCTCATCGAGCCTATTTGCCAATGACACTACTCCATTATCTAAAGCCTGGATCTGATCAGCATCCATCGACTTGCCGATCATTTCGAGATAGTGTGAGACTACCTGTGCCACCAGATCCTCATTGAGCTTGCTTGCCAATGATGTCAAACTTTCATTTAAAGCCCGGAGTAGATAAACATCTGTTGTCTTGCCGATCATTTCGAGATAATGTGCGACTACCTGTGCTGCCTGATCGTCATCGAGCTTGTTTACCAAAGGCGCTAATCGTTTACTCAAAATCCCGAGCAGATAAACATCTGTTGTCTTCAGGGTCATGCTGAAATAGTGTGCGACTACCTGTGCCAACAGATGTTCATTCAGTTTGCTCGCCAATGACGCTAATCCTTCATCTAAAGCCAAGAACCGATCAGCATCCGCCGTCTTGCCGATCATTTCGAGATAGTGTGAGACTACCTGTGCCACTTGATGTTCATTCAGTTTGCTTGCTAACGGCGCAAATCCTTCAATCAAAGCTCGAAGCTGATAAACATCTGTTGTCTTGCCGATCATTTCGAGATAGTGTGCGACTACCTGCGCCACCTGAAGCTCGTTGAGCTTGCTCGCCAATGATGCTAATCCTTCAATCAAAGCCTGGAGCTGATCAGCATCCGTCGACTTACCGATCATTTCCAGATAGTGTGCGACTACTTGTTGGACCTGATGTTCGTTGAGTTTTCCTGCCAATTGAGCTAATCCATTACCAAAATTTCTGAGCTGAACAACATCTGTCGTTTGGTCGATCATTTTCCTATAGTGAGCGACTACCCGTTCGACCTGATGTTCATTGAGTTTGTTTGCCAATGGCGCAAATCTTTCAATCAAAGCCTTGAGCTGATCAGCATCCGTCGACTTACCGATCATTTTGAGATAGTGTGCGACTACTTGTTCGATCTGATGCTCATTGAGCTGATTCGCCAGTGATGCTAATCCTTCAATCAAAGCCCGGAGTTGATAAACATCCGTCGGCTTACCGATCATTTCGAGATAGTGTGCGACTACCTGTTCGAATTGATGTGTATCAAGCTTGTTTGCCAACGGCGCTAATGCTTGACTCAACGACCCGAGCAGACCTGCATCTGCTGTCTTGATGATCATTTCTACAAGGAGCGCAACTCCTAGCTTGATTTGGTTTTTGTTGAGCTTGGCGATGTACTTCGCTATTTTTGAAATACCTAATGCATTGATTAATCTATAACCTCCAGCGGAGTTGACTGTCTTTAGTAATTGCTGCATACCTGCGTTGAGATCTAATTCCAATAATGCTTGCATGCGTGCGAGTGATATCGAATCAACGTTATGAACTTCTTCACGCAAGCGCTGCAACAATCGATCCCTCAAGATTAAATCGGATTGAATGCTGGCTCTCAAAAACAAAGTTGGATTCGAGGAAAATGTTTTTGCATTGTTTTCATCGGATAAAATCCCTTCGATGAAGCTTAGCCGGATATCTTTGTCTTGTTTGGCCACTGTGCTCAGTGCATCAGCACCATCACCTTCGGTCAAGAGTGTGTCTGTACGAAACGGAAACCACAACGATTTGGCAGTGGATTGAATCGTCTGTTGGTAACTAATGTAGCCAAACCAAGCGGCCGACAAGCAAGCGCTGAGCAAGAATACTGCTGATGAATACCAGAATCGTCTAAAAAAGCGTGAGGTATTGCGGCTTTGTAGAATAAAATCTTTAACCATTTCAAAGGATTGCTCTGAGTAGGTGTCCTGGGAATTGTTGTCGATTTAAACGGGGTGTTAGATACAGAGAGCGATTAATTTCGTCTGGCAAATCTTGAAAACGGGTGCAGGCTCCGAGAAAATCAGTGCGCAAAGTGATGACTACAAAAATGCGTGCGTCTTTTTTTTGACTGGCGGCTAACAACAAATTGACAAAGGCATCGGATTCGTCGGCTTGATCAATACCAGCGTCGGCGTAAGTAAAAATTTCTTCAAATTGATCGACCAGAATCAGTAAATTAAAATCGGGATCTTCAGAATACCGTCGCAAATCGTTGATCAGATCGATCAATCCCAGAGGACCGCGGCGTAACTCAGCTTCGAGAGTTGGAAGTGTTGGAACACTGTTTGTCAGTTTTTCGATTTGTTTCAGTTCCGGCTCAAGTGCGTTGGGATCGAATAATTCTTTCGCCAGATTGGATATCGGTTTATCTCCCGGACGCATTATAACGAAACGCCAACTAGTTCCGGTGCCGATAGCGCCAAGTGGTAATGCGGGTAATAGGCCAGCACGTACCAGGCTGGATTTTCCAGAACCGGAAGGACCTGTGACGGTCAGAAAATGCCGAGATTTCAGAATGTCTTGCAGGCGATCGATGTGTCTATCGCGGCCGAAAAAAATACTGTTTTCCCAGGGTTCGAAAGGTCTGAGTCCGGGATAAGGGCGTTCAACTTCGCGATACTCAAACATGTCAAACACCCTTTTGCAGTGTATTGATAAACTGCTGAATAGGTTCAACGCTTAAGCCATTGCGGCAATCCAAGTACATGAATCCCGGATCATTCCAGAGAATTGGTTGTCTGTCCGGGGGAGAGCCATCAACAAAAGCATCCCAAGGGGGAGGTCTTTGCGCCAGTGCCTTTCGGATTTTGGCGCGTTGGCCCTGTAACCACATTGGATTTTCTTGACTATGAGCGAGAATGATGCCATCGACATCATTTAATAGCGAGCAAAAACCAGCGTTGTATTCTTCGATAGGCTGACCTTCTTCCGGTACCGGCGGTATCGAGAACGACACATGTTTCAATTCAGCCAAAAGATCAGCTATTTTTTGGGCTAATTTTGAATCTTTTTCTCCGGCAGTAATGCATAGCGATAGTTCGCCTTGATTCGGTTTGCTCATGGAATCTTTAGTGATGGGATTCATCAGCTGATCTAATTTTTCTATTGCGCACATTTTGGCCGACAATACCTGCAATTGAAGAAACTTTGTGGCATCACCCGCTTCCGTGCTGAGCAGTCGAATGAACAAATCCGATTTCCTCAATCATCGTAAAATTTATCCAAAATTTTATCCAACTGACCGCGAAAATGCAGCTTTAAGTCTTCAATATCCTCGTACCGAGTCCAATAATGCCCCAATTCTTCGAGCTTTTCCTGAAAATTCCATAAGGATTGCATGGCTGCTTTGTCTATTTTTCCGATCGATGTCGATGCATCTTTGAAATAGGTAAAAATCAGAGGTTTGTCATTTTGCTTAAATGCCTGATATGCGACATCAAATTCTTCTTCCGTGAAGGACCCTGTTTTGGTCATGAACAAACTGACAAAAATATCGCAAACTCGCGCTTGTTGGTTGTATTCATCTTGCAAGCGCGTTTTCGACATCGCGTCGAGAAAATTTTCCCAGCGGATAATTTCAAGATAAATACCTTTTTTTCGCAAGCGGTCATTCTGTTGCCTGAAATAAAGATCAAAAGCGTCGCGATCATCGCGCATTTCCTCGGATGAGGCGAGGAAAATATTGATGGCTTTGGGTTTAGTTTCGCTTTGATTTTCCTTCTCGAGCGGTATCGAGGCAGGAATGAAGCCATCGAGCAGCGACATGACATTGACTTCCTGATAGCTGGCTCGGCACTCGATATTCAATTTGCCATCCTGCTTGCGTTTCAATAGTATTTATACTCATACATTTCCGGTATTGACGTAGCAACGCATTGATTGCAATTGCATGGAATCAGTTTTTGCAATTTGTCTTCCAGTCCACTAAAGCTTGCGTTGAGGGCATCCAGATCCGCTGCAATAATGCCTAATAAGTTTTTTGCTTCCAACCCGCGAGCACGCAACACGATTTCGTCACCGCGTGAAGTTGCTTGAACCAACACACTGCTGTCATCTGCTTCGAATAACACGCCATTGCTCCACGCTAAATGCGGTCGTTTCGCGTAGCGGTGTTTCCTGACCATCAGGCGATTAATCAATCCCTTGGGCAAAAAATGATACCGGTAGGTTAGCACCAAATCGCCCGGTCTTTCCCAATCACTCAACGCTGCTGGCGTCGAAGGGGGCAACAATTGCGGCATCAACCAGGTTTCCGCGTTTTTAGGTAAATCAGGTAGGGCATAACACAATTCGAATTTTTCCATTAACGCGCGTAATTCATCATGCATGTCGCGGTATTCGGAATGGCTCCAAATACGTTCGCAGTCCGCGATGGTAAACCGGCCTAATTGCGATTTTACCGTTTCATCGTCGAACACGCGGAATACTGCCTCGGTCGCCCAGCGGTTTTGCAAAATCACCGATTTACGCAGCACTTTATCGTCTTGAAAATGTAAAAACACACCTAAATCATGTAAATATTGACTTAAACGCAAGGCCTTTTCACGATCGAATGTTAGATGTTGTTCGTAGAGATCGAAATAATCCTGCTGGGAAATATAAGGTATGTTTGCGGCTTTTTCCTCGAGGTCTCGGCGAATATCCACCCATTTGGCCGGCACTTGCTCGCCCACATGCGGCAGTTGCTGCACCTGGTATTTGATCGCTTGCGCCAATTTCGCCGTCGATTCGGGTATCATCAAGTTACCGTTGTAAACCTCCTTTACATTATCGAAACGACCCTTAATGCCTTGGATATCGATGGCTTTGCTGCGTCCACCCTTTTCATTTTGGAAAATCAACACCGGGCTGTGTTTACTCAGCAAATCGATGACCTCCAACCAATAACGGAAATTTTCATCGGTAACCGATTGGGCATCCTTGGCGGTATCGTCGAGCAGTATATACAGTGAATTCTTGGTCAGGAAAAATTGGTGCGTGGCATGATAAATTTGCTGTCCGCCGAAATCCCACACATTGAGGCGGAATGTTCTGCCGTCGCCAAGTTGGAAATGATAGGGATAAATATCGATGCCGCGCGTGGTTTCATCCTCGCTTGGCAAAGGTCGATCGGGTTGATACAAGCGACGAAGCAAACTGGTTTTTCCCGCACGGCCTTCGCCGACGATGAGCACTTTGGCTTCGAGCAAGGTAGCGGTGCCTTGTGCATCGATTTCGCGGAAATAATTCAATACCGCCTCATGACCTTGCTGTACGATTTCAGGAGGGGGATGAATCAACGGGCAATTTTCTACGTAAATGCCATCACGCCATTCGCTATCTTCCCATTTTGCCGCAATGCCCCTTTCTAATAATTTTCTCAATGGCTTCAAATCACTGACCAATGTATCACGGATATCCACCAGTCGAAGATTCGGTAAATCACTCAGCGGGGCAATTGACGTGATGCCAGTACGGCGAACGAAAAGTCTTGCAAGGTTTGTTAAGGTCACAAGATGCCTGAGAGAGTTGGTGTCTTGCAGATTGTTGGCATCTTGATTGGCTAAAGGATTATCGCTTAGATCAAGCGACGTCAAATTCACTAGACTGGATAGATACTTGGCTCCAGTGTCTCCAATCTCATTGCCCATCAGCTTAAGCGATGTCAAATTCACTAAACTGGATAGATACTTGACGCCTGTGTCTCCGATCAGATTGTAACTCAGCACAAGCGACGTCAGATTCACTAGGCCAGATAGATGCATGACGCCTGTGTCTCGGATCTGATTGAAACTCAGCTCAAGCGACATCAGATTCACTAGGTTGGATAGATGCATGACGCCAGTGCCTCCAATCTGATTGTATCTCAGATCAAGTGACGTCAAATTCACTAAATTGGACAGATGCATGACTCCAGAGTTACCAATCTGATTGTTACTCAGCTCAAGCGATGTCAGATTTCTCATGCTGGATAGATGCATGGCTCCAGTGTCACCTAGATGATTACTACCCAATCTAAGCGTTGATAAATTCGTCATCTTGGACAGATAGTTGGCTCCAGCTTCTCCTATCTTATTCCAACTCAAGTTAAGCAACGTCAGGTTTCTCATGTGGGACAGATGCATGGCTCCAGTGTCACCTATCTGATTGAAATTCAGATTAAGAGATGTCAGCTTCACCAAGCTGGCTAGATATTCAGCATTGCTATCTGTGAGGTAATTGTCCCACAACAATAGCGACGTCAGGTTGGTCAGCTTGCTTAGTCTTATCCCAAGGTTGCTGACAGATGCAGATAGTTGATAAATATGGTTATGTTTTTTAAGAGATTCAGGCCAATGCTTTTCATCGTCATCAATTAATACTCCCGGGCCCAGCAGCGCAAAATCAGCCCACTGTTCATCGACAGCATGCGCCAGTACTTCGTCCAATTCATCGCTCGTAATTCTTCGGATAATCTTTTGTGTTGTCGTCATGATTGTTTGTGATTTCTTTTTTGAGTCACCTGGAATTCAAATTGTTCTGACTTAACAAAACCAAGGCCATCAAGTTTGATGCGAACCTGTGTTACATAACAACAGTCTTCGGCGACTCAATTGCCACGTATCGATTTCCTGCTTGATTGCTCCATCAGATTGCCTTTGTTATCAAAAACAAGCGTTGATCCGCGTCTATCGACTAATCGGTTTATATCGTATCCGTTTTGGTTTGGCGCCTTCTTCACCCAGGCGTTTTTTCTTATCGGCTTCGTATTCTTGATAGTTGCCGTTGAAGAAGGTCCATTGCGAATCGCCTTCGGCGGCAAGGATGTGGGTGGCGATACGATCCAAAAACCAGCGGTCATGCGAGATCACCAATACACATCCGGCGAATTCTAATAAAGCATCTTCCAATGCGCGCAAGGTTTCCACGTCGAGATCGTTGGATGGCTCGTCGAGTAGCAGCACGTTGCCGCCGGCAATCAATGTTTGCGCGAGATGAAGTCGACCGCGTTCACCGCCGGAAAGTTGCCCGATGATTTTTTGTTGATCGCTGCCTTTAAAATTGAAACGCCCCAGGTAGGCACGCGCCGGAGTGGTGTATTTCCCAACCACTAAATTGTCATTGCCGCCAGAGATCGCGTCGAACACGGTTTTGTCGTTTTCTAATGAATCGCGTGCCTGATCGACATGTGCGATTTTGACCGTCGGGCCAATTTTCACTTCGCCGGAATCCGGTTTTTCTTTGCCGGTAATCAGTTTGAACAAGGTGGATTTACCCGCGCCATTCGGGCCGATAATCCCGACAATCGCGCCCGGCGGTACTTGGAAACTGAGATTGTCCATCAACAAGCGATCGCCATAGGATTTGGAGACGTTAACAAATTCAATGACTTCGTTGCCTAAACGTTCTCCTACGGGAATGAATATTTCCTGCGTTTCGTTACGTTTTTGGTATTCCTGCGAATTCAGTTCATCAAAACGCGCGAGCCGTGCTTTGGATTTTGCTTGACGCCCTTTGGGATTTTGCCGCACCCATTCCAATTCCTGCTTCATGGATTTCATATGCGCATCGATTTGCTTTTGTTCTTGCTCCAAGCGCGCTTCTTTTTGCTCTAACCAACTGGAATAATTTCCTTTCCACGGAATGCCGTGGCCACGATCGAGTTCTAAAATCCATTCGGCTGCGTTATCAAGAAAATAGCGGTCATGCGTTACCGCTACGACCGTTCCAGGAAAACGCACCAAAAATTGCTCCAACCATTCGACGGATTCTGCGTCCAAATGATTGGTCGGCTCATCGAGCAACAACATATCCGGCTTTTCAAGCAACAGCTTGCAAAGTGCAACCCGCCGTTTTTCCCCTCCCGACAAGTTTTTAATCACCGCTTCCCAGGGAGGCAAACGTAGTGCATCTGCCGCAATTTCCATTTGATGCGACGTATCGCTTCCAGCAGTAGCGATAATGGCTTCTAACCGCGCTTGTTCAGTGGCCAAGGCATCAAAATCCGCATCTTCTTCCGCATATGCAGCATAGACTTCATCAAGTTTCTTTTGCGCTTGCATGACTTCACCCAAGCTTTCTTCTACTTCTTGCCGAACGGTGTGCTCGGGGTTGAGTTGGGGTTCTTGCGGCAAATAGCCAATTCGAATATCGGGTAAACGTTGTACTTCACCATCAATTTCGGTATCGACGCCCGCCATGATTCTAAGTACCGTGGATTTTCCCGAGCCATTCAAACCGAGCAAACCAATTTTTGCACCAGGAAAAAAACTCAAAGAAATATCTTTGATAATTTGTCGTTTCGGTGGAACGATTTTGCTCACGCGGAGCATTGACATTACATATTGAGCCATGGATTTACTCGCTGTTTAATAAGAAAAAAGTAAATGAAAGAATTGAAATTGCTAGGAGTTTAGCGCACGTCGGTGCACAAAAAAAGACGCCACAGCAGAAATATTATTCGTTATGGATACGACTGATGGATACAAACTTATGTTTTTCATCAAAAACCAGCTCAAATGTACCATACACGCCATGACTTTGTACTACCGAACGCAGAACATTGGCCGGAAAATGAATGATGCGGCCATCGGTTGTTTTTGCTGCGACGGTGTCGATAGCTCCTTCGTAATAAAGCTCAAGTTGATGCGCTGGGATTTTCAGCACCACTTGTACACGTTGATACATAGACATAGTTCTATTGCTTCATAAAAGCAAAGCTCAAAATTGCTCATCTTCTTGCAAATAACGCCATTGCCCCTCGGGTAAATTGCCAAGCAGGATATGACCGATACGCACTCGTTTCAAGCCGATCACTCTTAGGTTTACCAATTCGCACATGCGGCGAATTTGACGTTTTTTACCTTCGCGTAAAATGAAACGCAGTTGATCGCGGTTTTGCCAGCTTACTTGCGCAGGTTTGAGAGCCTGACCATCTAATTTCAAGCCATGATTCAATAAGGCCAGTTTTTCTTTTGGCAAATCACCCGAAACACGCACCAAATATTCTTTATCGATAGAAGAATTTTCGCCAATTAATTGCTTGGCGACCCGCCCATCTTGCGTAAATACCAGCAATCCTTGTGAATCAATGTCGAGTCGGCCGGCAGGTGCCAAATTTTTTAGATGATCACGCTGAAAGTGTTTAGTAGCGGGGGATTCTATAAATTGATTGTCGGGTTTAATCAACACAATCGCCGGTTGATATCCTGGCTCAGGTTGTCCGGAAACATAGCCAATGGGCTTGTTCAACAGTATTGTTACAAGTTTGTCTTGTTGTGTTTGCGCGGCTTTATTGAGGGTAATTTTTTGCGAAGGATAAATTTTTGTACCGAGCTCGGAAATTTTCTCTCCATCAACGAATACCCAACCCAATTCAATAAACTTGTCCGCTTCGCGGCGCGAGCATAATCCCTGCTCAGACATGAGTTTTGATAGACGAATTTTTTCCATATGTCGGTATACGTTATAATGAGTCGGTTGGGACGTCTTGATTACGGGTATGAATATTAAATCAATTGCTCTATGACGATGCTAACAAATGAGTCACTTTTATCGTTTTCACTCGAAGAGTTTATGGAAACCACATCAAAATTACTAGAAAAAGCTCAACAACGTGCTCAAGAACTGGGGTTGCCGTACAAAGGAGCGCTGCTTCCTGCTGAAGCCCATCAAGTGCTGCAACAAGACCAATCGGTACAGTTGGTCGATGTTCGTTCTCAAGCGGAATGGGATTGGGTGGGACGTATTCCCGGTGCAATAGAAATCGAGTTGCGCTTCTATCCTGGGATGCAACCGAATACACATTTTTTAGACGAATTAGTGCGCAAAATTGATAAAACAAAACCTGTATTTTTTATTTGCCGCAGTGGCGTGCGCTCTAACGCAGCGACTAGCATGGTAAGTGAAATCGGATTTACGGAAGCCTATAATATTTTGGAAGGATTTGAAGGCGATAAAGACGAAAATGGCCATCGCGGAAATGTTTCCGGTTGGAAAGCCGCTGGATTACCTTGGATGCAAAGTTAATATCGACAGCGCTAGTAGTATCAGTCGATACAAGCAACGTAATGCTGACTTTCGCTGAAAATCATTTCGTTAGAGCCTGTTGTATCGACTATTGGATTTATTGCAATGACTGGCAACTCATTATGCAGGTTCGCTAGCAGCAACACCCTTATGGAAGGTTCCATAAACATAAACCGGAATCGACAAATCGCCCAAATGCTTCGTAATTAGTGGATTGACTTCGTCCCAATTCAAACCGCCGACTCCGGTAGCTAAGCGAGGCAAGGCAAGGCTATGAAATTTTTCTGCGTCTATCAACCGGTGCAGTTCGCGCAACGCATGATTCACATTCTCGATAGTTGCTTTTCCTGGCTTGGAATTATGATCAGGAGCAGCATTCTGCGTAAATAAGCTAATGATGCGAGCACCTTCCGCACCGCCCCATACCCAGGCGCTTCCCGCTTTGGGATGCGTGGTTTGACAGAAATGACGAAAATCTTTATACATGGATGGCCACTGCTCTCTTAAACTGAGTGCCAAACCAGAGGCGAAAGGATCATTGGGAGCAACGCCATGAGCAATGGCCTGTGCTTTCGAAAGTAAAATATCGCCGGTAACGTAATGGATCATCGAATTTAAACAGTAAGTGAAAAAAGAAACTTATTAACTACCAATGAAATGTACAGAAAGATAGACCGAGCGTCAATCGAAAGGCTTATATAATCTGCATCGAGCGAAGCGAGATAGCCTTAGGTGTCAGAAATCTTGAGAGATTTTACTAAGCGCTTGAAGCATTCGGCGATGATTACAAACAAGCTAATCATATTGCCGAGAGAAATTGCCGAATATTGCAGATTATAAAGAACTGCTCTTCGGTTTATTTGACCCTATAAATGATCCTTGCTACATTCCGGCGCTATTGCCGGAAATACTTATCTTATTTTTATGTCCTCTATGACTGACACAGACTTAACCCAATGGCTACCTGACAACGATCCGCAGCGTGTTTTATTGCACAATGAAGTGCATGCTCGCCTGAGTCAGCGCATTCAACTACCTGCATTGATCATCTATGTAGTGGTTATCAATGAGGGCGTTACACGCGAACAAGAGTGCGAACATTTGCGGCGTCTTCCCGGGCAGCAAATGCTGATGTTGGAGCAACTGCAAAACAATTTTTTATTTTTAAAATTGCAAGGCTATACCTTGCGATGGGAGCGCCACACTGAGTTCACACGTTATTCACTGGTACAACATCTGCCCGATGCTGCGTTATTAGGAGCGACCGATCCACAACTACTTTCTTACATCCCTCTGCCGAGTAGCTGGTTAGCGGAAATCCCAGGGCGTACTTTTGCCGCAGTAAAAGTGGCCATGATGCACGGTAATTTACAACAATCGAATGAGTTGCTCACTCAAGCCAGTAAATGGTTCGGCGGCAATGCATTAGTCGCCTCGCTCATTGGCCGGCAAGAACATTCATTGGCGGTCACGGATTTTATGCTGCGTCCCAGCGGTTTTGAACGCATTCTGATTGTTATGTCGGCGGATGCGTCTGAAACACGGGCAGGGCGAGTTCTACAGCGCTTGCTGGAAATTGAAACTTATCGATTGATGGCGTTGCGGAGCTTACCGATGGTCAAACAGCTTATGCCTGAATTAACCGATGCCGAACGTCTATTGGCTGAAATAACTGCGCAGTTAGAAAACAAAGCCGCTTCCGATCAGGATTTGCTGGATACGCTCACGTTACTGGCTGCGCGCATCGAGCGGGCAACGGTCGAGCATGGATACCGCTTTGCTGCAACCCAAGCGTATAACAAGCTGGTATTGCAACGAATCGCTGATTTGCACGAAAAAGCCATTCCCGGAACGCAAACAATCGGGGAATTCATGCAACGAAGACTTTCTCCCGCCATTGCCACAGTAGAAGCAACCGCTCAACGTTTGGGTCATCTATCGTCGCGTGTTTCACGCGCTAGCGCATTATTGCGCACCCGGGTCGATATTGTTACAGAAACGCAAAATCAACAGTTGCTGGAGAAATTGACGCGCGGTCAGGAATTGCAATTAAGGCTACAAAGCACTGTAGAAGGGTTATCCATTGCGGCAATATCGTATTACGTCGTCAGCTTGTTGCTTTACGTCGCCAAAGCAGGTAAAGCGGCTGGATTGCCCATTCATCCGGAGCTAGTAATCGGTGCACTAATTCCAATAGTGCTATGGATAGTATGGCGAACCACGCGGAGAATTCACGAGAAATTTTTTAAACCACATTAATTTTGATGCGGGGGAAGAGATGATAGGACGCTCGTATTTTGAGAATAGTGCTTCAATCCAAAAAATACGGCACATTTTTTACTAAGCTTTCTCTAATAAATATTAGCGCTAATTTATATTCACCAAGAGAAACAGAATCTTATAAGTTTGCTTGATTAGGTTTACGATCCTGAAAGTAAAGTGTGCAATCGCCTCTTCAAAATAACAAATGCCGAATTCGCATCTCAACAGTATGCAAATTCGGCTTTTTAAAAATTAGCAATTATTGCTGTGGTGGTGCTACTGGAGTTCCACTGGGTGGAGGTTGAATTTCTGAAACAAAAATTTCCACACGTCTATTTTTGGCTCTGTTAGCAGGAACGTCATTTGCTGCGATGGGTTCACGTGAACCCCGTCCATCAATTTGAATACGATTGATAGCAACACCACGATTGGCTAAATAGTCACGTGTACTGGAAGCCCGATTGATCGACAAAGGGTTGTTAACAGAATCACTTCCCGTATTGTCTGTATGACCTATAATCGTTACAACGGTATTGGGATTATTTTTGAGAGTGGTGGCAAAACTATCTAAAATCGGTTGCAGATTGGATTTGATATTTGATTTGCCGGAATCAAAAGAGATATCGCTTGGAATATTGAGCTTAAGACGATTATCCTCTGTTTGAGAAACTTCCACACCAGTGCCGGCCGTTGCAGCTTCCATTTGCTTTTTCTGTTCTTCCATTCGTTGTGACCATAAATATCCTGCCCCAGCGCCTAGCACCGCACCTGAGCCTGCGCCAATCGCCGCGCCTTTGCCGCCACCGATAATTCCACCAATTGCAGCACCTGCACCGGCCCCTAATGCGCCACCTGTCAAGGTACCTGATTGGGTATTATTCATCGATGCGCAACCATTGATCAGCAGCAAAGCTAACACTGTCAAAATTCTTATTTTCATGCATTTCTCCTTGGGTAAGTAGTAAAAGAAAACTGTAACGGAAGAATCACAAACTCAATCGTAAAGCACTTACAAAAACCAGTATTACTTTCCACGCATAAACATTTTATCCAATTGCGCCAGCGTAATTTCAAACCAAGTGGGGCGGCCGTGATTACATTGATCGGCGCGCTCGGTTGATTCTATCTCGCGCAATAGCTGATTCATTTCTTCAATAGTTAATTGTCGATTGGCACGAACAGCGCCATGACAAGCCAATGTTGCGAGCGTTTCATTGCGTCTAGCGGTTAACACTTGACTCGCGCCATAGTCATCAATTTCTTTAAGTAATTCATGCGCTAATGTAACAATATCAGCGTCACCCAACATCGCTGGAATTTTACGAACAGTCAATGCTGTAGGGGAAAACAAGGTCATTTCAAAACCCAATTGCTCGAGCAAATCAGTATTCTGTTCTACCAAACTGATTTCAACGCTGCTAGCATGAAAAGTAACCGGTATCAATAACGATTGCGTCGGTATTGCTTGACGATCCAGTGCATGTTTAAGTTTTTCGTACATAATGCGTTCATGCGCAGCATGCATATCCACCACAATCAATCCGTGAGCATTTTGTGCCAGAATGTAGATACCTTGCAATTGACCTAATGCAAATCCCATTGGAAAGTTTTGCTGATTTTCTGGTAAAGGAAAATCCAATGTGTCTTTCGATTGTATTTCGGTTACTAAACCAACAGGCTTTTGTTCCGGCAAGACTGATCGTAAAACGTGGCTATTAACCGTGTCGTTGAATGATCCATAAAGTTGTTGAGGTTGAAATAATTGACGCGAACTACTGCTGTTTCGCGACAACGGGTAACTAGAATGCTTGGCTAAAGAACGGACATTATTCGCGTAAGTGCTATTTTTATTAGCATCCGTAATCACGGTATTAGGGCTTTGCGATTGTTGTGAAGCGGGTGCTGATAACGCCTTGTTAATTGCATGAAAGATAAATTGGTGTACCGCACGTGCCTCACGAAATCGTACTTCTGTTTTGGTCGGATGCACATTGACATCGACATTTTCTGGATCAATCTGCAAAAACAATACAAAAGCCGGATAACGATCAAGATGCAAAATATCGCGATAAGCCTCGCGTAAAGCGTGTGAAATCAGCTTATCGCTCACATAGCGTTGATTAACAAAAAAATATTGCGCATCTCGAGATGAACGCGCATAAGCGGGTAGCGCTACCATGCCGTGTAAATGAAGCGCATCCGATTGTTCATCAACCAAAACCGCATGCTGACTGAATTCTTCGCCGAGTATGTCAGAGATTCGTTGTATCGAGCTGACCGAGTGCAATAACCGCTTGGTTTTGCCATTATGTTGCAGGAGAAATTCTATTGAAGGCGCAGACAACGCGATGCGTTTAAAAACCTCGTCGCAATGCGAAAATTCTGTTGCTTCAGATTTTAGAAATTTACGTCGCGCCGGAATATTGAAAAACAAATCATTGACAGTTAAAGCAGTGCCACAGGAAAGCGACGAAGGAATTATCTGTAAAGTAGATTGACCATCTACGTCGACCTGCCAGGCGTAATTGTCACTTTTATCAGATTGTTGGCAGCTCGCGAGTGTCAAACGTGAAACGGCTGCGATACTGGCCAATGCTTCACCACGAAAACCGAGGCTGGCAATTCGATGTAAATCTTCTAAGGTGCTGATCTTGCTGGTGCTATGTCGCGTTAAAGCTAAAATCAATTCGTCTTTTGCGATTCCACTACCATCATCGGTTACTCGAATCTGTTTTAATCCACCTTGCAATAATTGCACATTGATTTTCTGCGCGCCGGCATCAATGCTATTTTCTAGAACTTCTTTCAAAACCGACGCGGGCCTTTCAACTACTTCACCCGCGGCGATTTGATTAATTAACAAATCGGGTAGCAGTTTTATAGTAGCCATTAAGCAATAATGATCATGGATGCAAGATTAAGAATAAAACAGTCTCACCGAACACTTCATGAAAACTGAAGGACTTTATTTACTTTTATCTTTCTGAGGAGTGCTTTTTGCGTGATCAGTATCATGGTGATGCCCATGATCACTGTTACCTTGTTTGCCATGCATGTTGTGATCCATCATCATGTGGTGCATTTCTGAGTCATCCAAAAAACCGTCTTTGTTCGTATCCATAACCACGAACATATCTTCATGATGTTTAATGAACTCATCTTTGCTAATCTTGCCATCATTATTGCGATCGACCATGGTCATTCTTTGACGACATTGATCATGATGTGATGATCCCTCAGGTTTTGCGTGATTATGATGGTGGGCGTCGGATTTTGCTGAAGCAACTTCTTTGTCGGCATTAGCCGCAAAAGAAACGGTGGAAGTAATGAGGAAACCAGAGCAAATTATGGAGCATATTAATTTATTATTCTTTAACATGATTTATCCTTTGAGTACATGAAGCTGACATTATTGCTATTGGAAAAATGGGATATCGACTTAAAATACAATCCGCAATCTTTTGTGCAGTTTAACTGCAGGAAATATTTCTTACAATATTCGTCAAGTATTAACATTCTTAATACTGAACGAAGCTATGTTATAAAAGATGACATTTAATGAAATTCTTTTGATGTTTATAAAATGGCGCATAAATCAATTAAAGCTTAGCACTATGCAAATTTTTTTAAATGAGAAAATAACGCTTCGTAACAAAAATACAATGTAACGAGCGTAAATATACTCAAAAAATAGCTATAAATTCTGCGATACTTGCATGAATCTGTGTCAAAGAAACTAATAACGTTTAAACACCACTTAATTAAGCTTCATTAAATCACTATATGAACGAACCGGAATCAAAAAATAAGCAAGAAAATTGGGAACGAAGTTTATTGGAAAATTTAGCATTGGCGTCTTTGCGGGAACAACGCCGGACTCGTTCATGGGGAATATTTTTCAAAATCTTGGCCGCTCTTTATCTATTCATACTGCTTTTTGCCGCATTAGGCTGGATCGAAGAAGGCAGCGTTCGGTTACCTGAAAAGCATACGGCGCTTATTGAAGTTAAAGGCGTCATTGCTGCGGATACCATGAGCAGTGCCGAAAAAGTTATTTCCAGTTTGCAAGCCGCATTCAAAGATAAAAACACCAAAGGTGTTGTGCTACGGATTAACAGTCCAGGAGGCAGTCCTGTTCAAGCGGGGCATATCAACGATGAAATTCACCGATTACGCCTTAAATACCCTCAAATACCCGTGTATGCGGTTGTTTCCGATATTTGTGCATCTGGCGGTTATTATGTTGCCGTAGCCGCAGACAAAATTTTTGTCGACAAAGCAAGCCTGGTAGGTTCGATCGGTGTGCTGATGGATGGCTTTGGTTTTGCCGGAACACTGGAAAAACTGGGTGTTGAAAGACGATTACTAACCGCAGGAGAAAACAAAGGCTTTCTCGATCCGTTCACGCCTCTCGATCCTGCGCAAAAAAAATACGCCGAGTCGTTATTGAAAGAAATTCATGAGCAATTTATTCAAGTGGTGAAACAAGGACGGGGCGAACGTTTAAAAAATGATCCTGCCATTTTTAGCGGTATCGTATGGACGGGAGAAAAAAGTATTGAACTTGGCATAACGGATGCCATAGGCAGCGCAGAATACGTCGCACGTGAGATAATCCAAGCCGAAACATTGGTGGACTATACACCTCATGAAGGCTTTTCAGATCTCTTTAGAAGACAACGCCTTGGTCAAGTATTAATGGATTTTTTACCAAAATCTGAATGGGTTATAAAATAATGACACGTTCGTTACTATTTTTTCGCTAGTCTTTGGTTTTTCCACTGACGATACGATTAATAATGTCGGTAGTTGATATATTCTCTGTATAAGCGAGTTCTTGAATCATTTCATGGGGCAGCGTCTTGCAAAGCTCGTATTTGTCTTTTCGTTCCTGCTCGGAACCGCATGCAAACGTATAGACACTAAATCCGTGTTTCTTCATGAAACCTATATTCACGTCCTCTGGTGTTTCAATAGTGACATGATCAACATACCGGCACGCCGCAACCACCGCAGCACGCTCTGCTTGATTCATGACAGGTAATTTTCCTTTGTTTTCCATCACACGTTGATCTGAAACAACGCAAACGGTCAAATGAGTTCCTAACGCACGAGCGGCTTGCAAAAAATTAATATGTCCTTGATGGAACAAGTCGGCTACCATGCGGGTATACACGCGTTTCTGCGGTCGATTTATAGGCCAAACAGGGATATCTCTTTTTAGTCGTGTGAGTGCATGATCCATCCATTGGCGCGTGCGCAATGCCAATACATCGTCGGGATCCTTTAATGTGACTTGATGCGCATAACTCCATGTTTTTTCAAGATTCCCTGTCAGCCAATATTGCGCCATTCGATGATATGCGTAACAACGTATTAACAAAGTAAATTTTTGCAAATTGCGTGCCGAGATTACTGTATCCCAATGTGGATTAGGTGTACGCCAGTCACCATAAAATGCAACAAGAATCTTTTCAGGTTGTTGTGGAAACCACGCCTTCCCAAAATGAGTAGCGCGCTCTATCAAATCAAATAGAGGAAAAACTGAAACACGTTGATATTCTTCAGGATAGTTTGGTAATGAAAATCCGCCGGTGATATTATTTGTTTGTTGATTTTTTTGTAAACCACAAACGTCTAAGGTTATGCCTAATTCCGGGTGCACATAATCTTGGTAATTTGCATATTGAATACGCATCGGTACTTTCATCCACCCCGCTTTCTCTAAAGCTTCGCAACACTTAGGCCAGGACTCCATCCAAACAGCGATATCCAAGTCCTTATCAAAATCCAACAAACGCCCATTGCGAACCAAACCCAGCAGCGTACCTGCGAATGGGAAAACTTTGATATTTTGCTTGGCCAGCTCGGCGCATGTTTTCCACAATAATTGCTCAGCTTCTCCTGAGGCAAAAACATTGAGTTGATTATTTCCGCTTCCGTCTATTTCATGGGATTTTTCACGTTGCGGTGGCACTTTGCCAGATTTCGCGATCGCTAAAAGATGATTGATACAATTTACAAAATGTTGATGTGCTGCTTGCAAATCGACTGACAAAAAGTTCGCGGTCCCTAAGATATGTGCCCATTGGGCTTTGTGAAAATCACTTTGAACTTTTGTATAGATCGATTCTGCACGACTAATAACTTCAGTCATACGTTGTGTTCGCATGGCTAGGGCACACCACAAACGATCAATATCAATTGAATCAGGATATTCCTTTTTTAATCGCGATAACAGATTTTCTCCCTCATTGTATTGTCCTGTAACTATCAACGTTTTTGCTTCAAGCAATAAATCTTTTAGTTTTTCATCCATAAATGACTTTTTTACTCATCGGTTAGCAATCATTGCAATCACAATACATTGAATTTTAAAATAATCCATTCGACCTGAATTGCATTTATTGCATTTTAATCATTATTCTCTATAATGGGAATCATTCTCATTATTATTTTCTGAGAAACATTTTGTTGCAAAGCAAAATACGCAAAACAAAAAAACATTTATTTTTATCACAGGAAAAATTTTGTTTTTTCCGCTAACGTACGGCGGTTTATAAATCAACAGTATTTCTTACGAGAAAAACTTAAACGGAGATTATGATTATGGCAGTCACAAAAGTACCTCGGCCATCAACGGGTTCAGGCAATATTAAATTTATTGACGGTATTGCGTTCCCTGGCCTTGGATCGGGAGGATTTTCTGAAAATGATTTACTCGTTACTGGCGATGAACTAGATAACCTTGATCTTATCGGTAGCGACGGCAATGATGAAATCAAAGGTGAGGCGGGTAATGACGTACTCAGAGAAGGTCTAGGAAATGGTATTTTAGAAGGTGGTGATGGCAATGATGATTTGGACGGTCAACAGGGTACTGAAAAACTGTTTGGTGGAGCAGGCGATGATATTTTACGTGCGGGCTATGGTTATGATCGGTTAACTGGGGGAGATGGCAATGATACCTTTGGTTTTTATGCGGAAGGTCATTTTCAAGTGTCTGATTTTTCAATTGGACAGGATAGATTGTTTTTTGATTCCAGTACTCTTGGAGTTTCGAGTATCGCGCAATTAGTTCCTTACATTACCAATATCACCAGTATTCCTAATGGCGTGGAAGGTACGCGTGTCGAATTCGGTCCGAACGCATCAATTGAGTTAGTCGGCATGAAATTTGAAGATTTAACTGCCGACATGATTGTTTTTAATTTATAACAAAATAAGTTCAATCAACTACCTGCCAGCATATCTTTATCAACGTGACGTGTTGGTAGGTAGTTTTTATCTACAAAGAAGCCAAGAAAGCGGCTAAATCAGCTTTTTCTCGATCAGTAAGGCCAATTGCAAAACGTTCATTATAGAAGTCGACGACTGCTTTTAAATTTTTTGCCGAACCGTCATGAAAATAGGGAGGTCTTGAAGCCAGAGAACGCAACGTAGGTCCTTTGAAACGCCCGATATCCTTCCATTTTCCGGTGATTAACGCACGCCCTGGGTCTGTGGTTTGTACCGTTTCATTCGTTGCTTTGTTTCTCAACGTGTACAGTGGCATATCTGGCGTGCGGCGTGAGGCATCCGCTACACCAATGTTCAAAGGCATCGGAGTTGAATGATTGCCGGAATTAGGTGTATTGTGGCAGGTCGTGCAAGTTCCCGGCAACACAGCTACATTTAAATCATCGTTAATGCCAGATACACCAGAAATTTGAATAGGTTTGCTATTGAATAAAATCTCTCCACGAGCAATCGAACCACGCGCTCTTTGTACGAAATTACTTGCTCGAGTTGCATAGCGTTGCCATGAACTATAGAGTCCAATCACATTAGGATCGAACGGTGCACGAGTACGGTAGTCTCCAACCAGAGTATCGTTAATACCAAAATAGTATTCTTGATTCAGTAAAAAATTAGGCCCGCCTTTGGCACCGCTAGCTTTTAAACTGCCTGCTAAAAAATTCTTTACTTGTGCGTTAAACAAGCTCATTTCGAAATTCAAAATCTCAGCTCGTTCCGATTCTGTTAAATCAGCTAGAGCTTCTGCATGGCTCCGCGTTGCATGATTGGCTTGAGTAGATAGATCAAATGATACGGGCGAAAAACAGGTTGATGTGCCAAAAATGCAGTCAGTTGAAGTATCGCTACGCGTGGTTTCTCGGGCATCCCACATGACTGTGCTGATAAACTTCAAATTTGCGGTTGGCATAGGCCGACGGAATAAAGATAATTCATTTGCACTAGCAAAACCGTAGGGATCATCGACCTCGGCTAATTCAAACTCTGCATCTGCTGGTATGCCAATCCCTACGCGTATATTACCTTTGTTTAACAACATGCTATACGCCTTACGACGTTTTTCGACAGTCGAAACATCGGCAAGCGGTGAATTAGCGCCATCGACTGGTCGGAATAATGGATCTAAGCCTTTTGTTTTGTTAAAGCGTTTTTTTACTCCTTTTGGCGTAATCGTCCAGCCTTCTGTTGGCACATGACAGGTAGCACAAGTTCGATCATTAGTGCCAAATTTTTTAAAAAAAGCATTGTTAAAATCGATAACCCCGTTACTGCTATAAGTAACATCAACTCCATGTTGATTATAAGATTTAATACTTTTAGGTTGCTTGGAATGATGATAGGTTTCGACTAAATCTTTTTCAGGATCATCATCTTCTTCTATAGCAATAGACGATGTTGATATTATTATTAGTATGATAAATAACAAAAAACAAATCTTGTTACTATTGTTATGCATATATTTTCTCTTCCCCCTTCTAATAAGACAGATTATTTTTTTGTGAATTGTTTAATAGTATTTATTTATCAAATCCTATTCAATGCGACAAAATGTCGCACCTAGATAACATGCCTGTTCGCAAAAAATAAATTGAATGCTTTAAAGAAAGCTAGAAAGCTGATTGAGTAGGGAAAAATTGAGTGAACCGCGGTTTAATTCAAACAATAATAGTGTTTCTCGAAGTGAGAACAACAACTTTTTGTGGGAGTAAATCGGATGTTGTCGTTATGATTGTTTTAAGTTCATTCGGAAATCGACAGAATGGCTTGCAAATCTTTTTTAACGTCACTGGCATTACGAGCAGCGCTAGCGGAGTGATAAATTCGTTCAATTTTTCCTTGCGGATCAATCAGGAAAGTATTGCGTTTGGCAAATTTGATAATTCCCAAACTTATTAACGAATGATAGCGTGAGGCAGTCTCTCCAGTGATATCGGCCAGTAAAGGAAATGACAATTGAAATTTCTGCGCAAAATGAGCGTGACTGGTGGTATTGTCAACACTGACACCGACAACTTGCGCGCCTAAATCCACCAGTTGTTGTAGTTCGTCACGAAATCCGCATGCTTGTTTCGTACAACCTGGAGTATCGTCCTTCGGATAAAAATACAAAACGACCCATTTTCCACGAAAATCAGTCAGCGTATGAGTATTCCCATGTTGATCAATCAAATTAAACTCGGGGGCTGTTTGTCCTAACGATAATGATTTGTTTTGCCTGTAAAGAAACCAAAACCATGCGGCAATTATGATGACAAGTAAAAAGATTAACCACAGCATTTATTTTTCTCTTTGTTAATTCTTATTGGTAAGGGTTGAGGGTTTTGGGCCTACTAGAAAAAACCAAAGAATCAAGCCCAGTACAGGTAAAAAAACGATAATGCCAATCCACATAAATTTTATCGCCTTTCTCAGCACCGTATTGGTAAGGATATTGGCGATTGCCCAGACATTTAACGCTAATATCACTAAACCGAATGCCCCTCCGATTAGATTCATATCGCAACTCCAATAGTGTTGAGTCAATTGCTCCTTCGAAATATTGTCCAAATTCTTGTGCGCCTATGGCATTTCATCAGATATTATGAACTCTGTAAGTTCAGAATCATATAATGATGAGAATATGATCCTGTATGAGGTTACCGAAAAGTTACACAAAAGTCATCCGGCATTATTGCAAGTTTTACTATTGAAGCGATTCATGAAGAATTGACTTTTTGAGTGCTTAATTTTTACAGTTGCTATATGCAACGGCTTTAGGAAACGATAAAAAGTCTCAATGTATATGAAAAACTGTCATGATGCTGTGGTAAGGGTTTAATCGTAAAGTGCCGTTGTTTGATCGCAAGAAGTAAATTTTATGACCTGCAATATATTTGCTAGTATTAAAATAGCGTTTTATTAATTTTTGGAATGTGAGGTTCATGAATGGAAGATGCAGAAATCGTTTTAATGTTTTCATTGTTAATGATACCCGCGGCGATATGGTTGCAGCTGTGGGTTAAGGCTCGTAGAGAAAAAAGGAAAAATGAGGCTGGCGAAGAAGAATTCCCTAATACTGGAATGGCGCTGTTTTCTATTCTTCTAGAGGGTACTGCGATTGTCGGGGGACTTATTATGATTATTATGGGGTTAAGCGGAGTAGTTAAATATATACTCAAATTCTATGCTGCTTAATCGCACTTCGTTCTTCTTTACCATCACAAGATCGGTTAAATAACTTTAAAAAATAAGATGTTGTGATGAGTAAGGAGATAGTGATTAAATTTTGATTTAAGAAGAAATTTCTTTTTTTACTTTTGGACTCGAACTGCGTTTCGTTGGTTTGGCTATCGTTGATTTTTCCCCAGTCGATTTTTTAGCCGTTTTTTGTTCGAATTCAAAAGAAATTTTTCCGTCCGGATTGGCAACAAGATAAGCTGAGAAGGGGCGCCCTTTCTTGGAGATAAATTTCGTTAATAAATCGGTTTTGCCCTTTTCTAGTAGCTTGATTATTTGCTCGCGCTCAATGGAACGTTCTAAAATGATTTTGGCTACTTTGAAGGTGCAAGAACGTTCTGCGCCGATTGCCTTTTCACAAACATAATGGAGATCGTGCTCATAAACTGAGCAATTGCATTTGGGACATTTTCCTAGTGGTGTTTTTCCACTGAAATCAACGGCTTCGACATTCGCATCGTTGTTGCCAAAATCGAATTTCATTTCAAGTGTGTCGGTCAGTAGAATGATGGCGTTAAATGATTGCCCCATTTTGCTGCGAAAGCCGAGTAAAGGCCCCACCTTTCGTTGAGTAATCAACGTTTCCATTTCATCAACTTCAAATTGCCGTCCCGCCAGGATTTTCCATAAGGCAAAATCACATTTTTGACATTGAAATTTTTTATACGTCTCATGAACGACACCGCCACATTTGGGGCAGGGCGCTGTTAAAACAGAAAAATCACCTTCGATTGTTTCGCCACGTTGTGTTTTGGCTTGTTCCACGATGCGCTTCGTCATTTCAGAAATTTTGTCCATGAATGAAGCGCGTTTCAACTGCCCTTGCTCAATCTGGCGCAATTGATATTCCCAATTTCCCGTTAATTCAGGTGAAATTAATTCGGGAATTTTCAGACCACGCAATAAAGTGATCAGTGAAAAAGCTTTGGCGGTAGGGTGAAGTTCACGCCCTACACGCAAAAGATAATTCTCAAATACCAATCCTTCGATGATAGCCGCACGTGTCGCTGGAGTTCCTAAACCTTTGGCACTCATTGCAGCACGCAATTCTTCGTCTTCCACAAGCTTACCAGCGCCTTCCATCGCCGACAGAAGTGTTGCTTCATTAAAACGCGCTGGCGGGCGTGTTTGATTGGCAATAATTTCGATAGACTCCGTGGCGACAGGTTTTCCTGGAGTAACAGCAACCAACGAAGCAGTATCGTGATCATCATCGATTGGTGTTGATTTGCCATAAACCGCACGCCAGCCAGATTTTACCATCACTTTGCCTTCCGTCTTAAATGGTTCATCGGCTACTCGCGTGATACGAGTGGTCAAAAGAAACTCGGCAGCCGGAAAGAAAATGGCTAAAAACCTTTTGGTAACTAAGTCATACAATTTCGCCTCAGCTTCATTGAGTTTCGCTGAACTCAGTTGGGTTGGAATAATCGCGAAGTGATCGGAAATTTTTGCATTATTAAAAATTCGTTTGTTAGGTGTTACCCAATTAGAAGACAATATCTGCTGCGAAAATTTTCCGTATTCGGTGTTTTCGAGGTTTTGTAGCGTGTCTTTGACCGTAGCCAGATAGTCTTCCGGCAAAGCGCGTGAATCAGTTCTAGGATAAGTGAGAACTTTATGCTTTTCATATAAGGCTTGTGCGAGGCCGAGCGTGGTTTTAGCAGAAAAACCAAAGCGGCTATTTGCGTCACGTTGCAAGCTAGTCAAATCATACAACAGCGGACAAATTTCTTTACTCGGTTTGCTTTCTTCACTGACGATGCCAGGCTGTCCCTGACATTTATCACGAATAAGTTCCGCGTTTTTGAGTTCCCATAAACGTTCTGGCTTTAGTTCTAGATTGGTTTTGCTTTTGCTGAATTTTTCATCGAACCACTTGCCGATATATTCACCATTATCGGTTGTGAAAGTGGCATGGATTTCCCAATAATCTTGAGAACGAAATTTTTTAATTTTTTCTTCGCGCTCGACCAGAATTGCCAAAGTGGGCGTTTGTACTCGTCCAACAGTGGTTTTATGAAATCCTCCTTCTTGAGAATTAAATGCGGTCATCGCGCGAGTACCGTTAATACCCACCAACCAATCCGATTCAGAACGACTCACTGCAGCTTCAGCTAAAGACGCAACTGCAGAGTTATCAAGCAGATTGGAAAATCCTTCGCGAATCGCTTGCGGCGTCATGGATTGTAGCCATAACCGTTTAACCGGTTTATTGACGCCCGCGTGACGCAAAATATAATGAAAGATCAGTTCGCCCTCACGTCCCGCATCACAGGCATTAACAAGCGTATCCACATCTTTGCTTTTAATTAGTTTTGTAAGTAATTTAAGCCGTGCAGACGTTTTTTCGATTGGCGCCAAATCAAAATGCGGAGGAATGACGGGCAAGTTTGCAAAACTCCATTTGCCGCGTTTTACTTCGTATTCCTCCGGAACAACCAATTCAAGTAAGTGCCCTATCGCAGAAGATAAAACATATTCATCGCTTTCAAAATAGTCGGTATGTTTCGTGAAATTGCCCAAAGCTTTTGCGATATCTGCCGCAACAGAAGGTTTTTCAGCGATGATTAAAAACTTACTCATAGTGTTTTATTGTGAGGAATTCGTTTCTTGTTATTGCGCGCACAACTTCAATTCTTAATGCGCGAATAACGAAAGAAAAGAAAAAATGGTAGCTTGGGTGAGTAATGACAGGTAGAAAAAGTACTGAACCAGTTTTGGGTTTCATTGTGATGGATAGATTCTCATTGCCTTAGCTAATGGCGGTAATGAGAGTCGCTAACAAACAATAATTTTTCCAAAACGGCATGGTCAGAAAATTGATTTTGGATCCACAATTCAGTCAAAACAATTAATTTTATTTTTTCGATGCTCGGTGAGTTTTCGTCCATCACAAGTAAGCGATCAATAAGCAATTCCCGTTGCAACGGATTAATGATGCCATTGTGCTCGAGAAAAAATATAAACCCACGACCTTCGGTATCGATTTTTTCAATTTCTTCATCGCTATAACACCGAAACGAAGTGCTTTCAGTAAAACCAACCGGATAATGATCCTTAGACTGTTGTGTCAGTTCTGAAAGCCAGTTCAAAGTTTCAGTGATATCCTCATTAGCGAATCCAGCCATCGTAAGTTTATGGGTTAATGTTGCAGAATCTGGATAACTTCCAGAGTCGAAATAATTTTCAAACAAATAAACAAGAATATCGAACATGGCTATATTGAATAAATGACTAATATAACGAACTAGTGAAAAATTAAAGTTCGCAAAAGGCATGCTTAATTATTTTTTATTCTTTGATAGCACCCTCCTGGCAAACTGCTGACTTGACCCTCAAGTTCAAGTGTTAATAGCATGGCTGATACAACTTCTGCCGTCAAGCCACTCCGTAAACAGAGTGTGTCAATATCGACTACGTCGTAGCCCAAGTGATTGAGTAAAAGAATATTTTCTGATGAGTCTGCGGATAAAATTTGTTCTTCCGGGAACGTATTCAGATTTTTTTGCAACGGGACATACTTAAGTTCATCCAAAATATCTTGCGTATTCTCCACTAATTTGGCGCCTTGTTTGATCAAGGCATGGCAACCTTTGGATAGCGGAGAGTGAATAGATCCAGGAATTGCCATGACTTCTCGGCCTTGTTCTAGTGCCTGACGAGCGGTGATCAATGAACCACTTTGCAACGCGGCCTCAACGACCAGGCAACCTAGACTAATGCCGCTGATAATCCGATTCCGGCGCGGAAAATTACGCCCAATAGCGAGTGTTCCTAGTGGAAATTCCGATATCAAGGCGCCTTCTTTTGCGAGTTGATGCGCCAAAGCATGGTTTTTTGCGGGGTAAACAATATCCAACCCAGTGCCCACGACCGCAATGCTGCTGGTTGAGCCGCGCAATCCGCCTTGATGGGCAGCGGTATCAATACCTAACGCTAACCCGCTGATAATACAAAGACCGGCATCACTAACGGCTTGAGAAAAATGTTCCGCGTTCAGTAAACCCTGTGGAGTAGCATTTCGGCTTCCTACTACTGCTAGCCCCGCGTGCTGCAATAATTCGCGCCGCCCCTTTAAATACAATAAGGGTGGCGGATCGCTGATATTGAGTAGCGATGCAGGATAATCAGCATCCGCGAGAGTAATGATTGCATTATTAGAATCTTTCAACCATTTTAGAGAATCTGCTACTTTGCTTTTATCGGCACCTATCTGAATCAATTTGGCGATCGAAGGTTTGACAATTCCTTCAAGAACGCTTAAAGGCGCAGAGAATATTGCTTCCGGACTGCTTAAAGCGACTAGTAACCGGCGAATCGATTCGTCACCTAGTCCATCAATTAAATTTAGGTTTAACCATAACTCTGTTTCGGAAGTGGATGTCATGCGGTAACAGCATTTTATTATGGTGTTTTAACAGCATCTAATAATTTCATTGAGTGTGTACTTTGCACGACCAGGCCATAAGAAATTTTGTCGAATACACGAAAAACAAAAACCAAACCGGTTCTTTCTTCCGGTAATTCAACCATGTCGCCCTTTAGAGATCTGGCTTGGCTTCTGCGATAGACGGCCAGTACATGGCCCATTTCCAAACCATCTTCGGCGCCTCTGTTGAGGGTAATAATGGCATCTTTACCGATTTCATTAACACCGCCATACACCGAGATAATTCGTCCACTCACTGAAAAATTAGGAGCATGTGGAACATAATTGTCGAACATGATGTCCGGAGCCACGACCAGTCGATCGCCTTTGAGAATTTCCTCTTTTGAGCGCGTAATCCTAACAGTACTGGTTTCGGCAAAGGTATCCACGGTTACATTGCCCAAATAAACGGCTTCATAGCCCAGAATTTCTTTATTGTTATCCGGATCCAATAAAGGTTTTCCAGGTCGGAAGATTTGCCAGGCGCGTCCATGATCCTTGGGTAGCCCAAGCACATAAACAGTGTTTCCTGTGCTTAAAACTACACGATTATCACTAGAACCCAGAATATAGGGTGCATTTGCCAAGCCCTCTTTTTCGATCACTAGCGGTTGGCTTAAAAAAGGTTCAATAACAGCGCGTGAGATGCTAGCGATGGGCAGATTGTTGTCATCTTCAACGCGAATGCGCGGAGATAATTTGACTGTTCTTAGGCCATCCTTGTTATCGGCAAGCCGCAGTCTTATACCCTCTCGTAACCTTTCCAATACGATGGTGTCGCCTGGATAAATTTTGTGTGGATTTTTGACTTCATCGCGATTCATGTTCCAAATCTCAGGCCATCGCCAAGGATCTTTGAGGAAACGTGAAGATATGCTCCACAATGTATCGCCCTTGATCACGGTATGAGAATCGGGAGCGTCGCTTCGTAGTATAATGTTCTCGGCTTTAATCAATGGAACAAAAACCAAATTCATACTGAAGAGTGCAGTTACAATTAGCTTTTGCATAGATGCTTTTCCTGTATACAAAATAATGCGCATAATGATACTTTAATAATTAGAGACTTGGATATCTGTTTTAAACATTGTATTTTTTATGTCTATTTTAAGAATTTTGCAATATCCAGATGATCGCTTGCATACTGTAGCGGCACCTGTTTCAGAAATTACGAATCACATACGTACTTTGATCAAGGATATGGCTGAAACTATGTATGCTGCACCAGGAATAGGTTTGGCAGCAACACAAGTGGATGTGCATCAGCGAATTATCGTCATCGATACTTCAGAAACAAACGACCAGTTGTTGGTTCTTATTAACCCGGAAATCATCGCCAGTAGTGGTGTGTCGGATTATGAGGAAGGTTGCTTATCGGTGCCCGAAGTGTATGGCAAGGTGCAGCGTGCGGAATCGATAACCGTTAAAGCACTCGACATCAATGGAAAGGATTTTGTGATGGATGCCGATGGATTGCTAGCAGTGTGTATTCAGCATGAAATGGATCATCTGCTTGGTAAAGTGTTCGTCGAATATTGGTCTCAGTTGAAACAAGCCAGAGTCATCGCAAAATTAAAAAAGAGAAATCGTCGTACCATGTAATTCATTGCTTTTAAATATATTGCAAAAGCGCTGTGGTATCTTTTTTAAGGTAAATTTTCAATAAACTGCTGCATTTTAATGAATCCAATCTTTTTTACTACTTTGCTGCTACCGGCATAATTACTATTCATTAGAGATGAAAATCATTTTTGCGGGGACTCCTGTTTTTGCGGCTACTGCATTAGATGCGTTAGTGCAACACCACGAAATCGTAATGGTGTTAACACAACCTGATCGTCCGGCCGGAAGAGGCATGAAGTTGACTTCCAGCGCAGTGAAGCAGTTTGCGCAACAACATGGTATACCGCTATTGCAGCCAGTATCACTTAAAACGCCAGACATTCAAATTCCGCTCAAACAACTCAATGCGGATGTTATGGTCGTGGCTGCATATGGGCTGATCTTGCCGCAAGCTGTTTTGACGATTCCAGAGTATGGTTGCTTAAACATTCACGCTTCATTATTGCCGCGTTGGCGGGGTGCCGCGCCGATTCAGCGTGCGATTCTGGCGGGTGATCAGGAAACAGGTATTACGATTATGCAAATGGATGCAGGATTAGATACAGGTGATATTTTATTGCAACGAAACTTAAGCGTGACACTTGAAGATACTACGCAAACATTACACGATAAGTTAGCTCATTTAGGTTCGTCTTGTATTATTGATGCGCTATCGTTATTGCAACAAAAGCAATTAAAGCCGTTGAAACAAGTCGAATCCTCGGCCACTTATGCTGCCAAAATAATTAAAACCGATGCGGCGATCGACTGGCAAAAATCGGCGCAGCAAATTGATTACATGGTGCGCGCTTTTAATCCTAATCCAGGAGCATATACTTCATTGCGAGGGGATATCCTAAAAATCTGGCAAGCCAAACCTTCCGCTGAAGGCAAAGGCAAACCTGGTGAAATCATATCCATAGACTCACAAAGTTTTACCGTTGCATGCGGCACGGGAAGTTTGCAAATTAGCACAGTACAAAAACCCGGTGGTACAAAATTAAATGCGGCAGTTTATCTCTCCGGCAATTCTTTGCAACTCGGAGAAATGCTGCTTTGAGAATGCGGTAGGCATCAGCATGTTTAAGACGCAGCTAATCGCTGCAGCGGCGCTAGCGCGCGTAATTTCAGGCAGTAGCTTGACAGAGGTATTACACGATACTTGGCTGCAACACCTTACTTTAACAAAACAGCAAAAGGGCGCCATTCAAGATATCAGTTATGGCGTGCTGCGTTTTTATGGCCAACTAGAAACGATTCTCAATCTTTTGCTGAAAAAACCTTTGTCGGAAGAGAAGCTTCACTATTTATTATTGGTGGGTCTATACCAGTTGCAATATAGCAAAGCCTCACCTTATGCGATTGTTGATCAGGCGGTTACGGCATCAAAATCCATGTTTCCTAACAAGGCCATTCCAGGATTGGTTAATGCGGTATTGCGTGCTTTTATCAGACAACGCGAGTATTTATTGCAACAAGCCAAACAAAATGATGTTGGATATTATTCTTATCCACAGTGGTGGATTGATAAGCTACGTAATCAATATCCGTCGGATTATGAGTCGATACTTCAGCAAGGTAATCAATATCCTCCTATGACACTGCGAATTAATTCCAGCAAAATTAGTGTTAAGGAATATCACCAGTTGTTAACGGAACAAGCAATGCCATCGGAATTGTTGGGACTGGCGGCAATTCGATTGGAAAAACCTGTTAATGTCGAGAATCTGCCAGAATTTGATGTGGGCTGGGTTACCGTGCAAGATGCTGGCGCACAGCTTGCGGCAACATATTTGGATGTGCAGGATGGCATGCGGGTATTGGATGCATGTGCTGCGCCGGGAGGAAAAAGTACGCATTTGTTAGAATTAGCCAATATTTCGCTGAGTACGCTAGACAATAACGCCAGTCGGATAAAACGCATTCAACAAAATATGCAGCGTTTGCGGTTGTCGGCTGAAAAAATAATCTACGGAGATGCTTCTAAGCCAGAAACATGGTGGGACGGGCAACATTTTGATCGTATTTTGGTCGATGTGCCTTGTTCAGCTTCTGGTGTCGTCCGTCGCCATCCAGATATCAAATGGTTGCGACGCGAAAGTGATTTATCCCGATTAATGCAAACTCAACAGAGTATATTAACTGCTTTGTGGCCATTATTACTTCAAGGCGGCAAATTGTTGTATGTGACTTGCTCGGTATTCCTCGAGGAAAATATGCAACAAATTGAAACATTTCTCCAACACCATGAAGATGCAATGGTATTATCTCTTCCCGCATCACCATTCAATATACGCAATGGACAGCTATTGCCGGATGATGACCATGATGGATTTTTTTATACGCTGCTACAAAAGAATTAATCGTAATTCACAGCAACAATGGCTGCTTCGTGATGCGGTCATTTTGTCGTTGCTGTTGTTTTTGCCATTAAACATTTCGCATGCAGGAAGCATTGATATTAAGTTTGCGGAAATCGCTGCTGTAGACCAAGGATATGGGATCAGTGTTGATTCCGAAATTACATTGAATGCGACGTTACAGCGCGCACTCGAAAAAGGGATCATTTTGTATTTTGCTACCAAGCTGACCTTGGTCGATTCAAAGTGGCATTGGGTCGGTGAAGAAGTGGCTCGCGCTAAGCTCAGAGTCGCATTGCGTTATTATACATTGACGCGCCAGTACCAACTAAACTACCCTTCTTCATCACAAAACTTTAATTCATTGAAAGAAGCTTTAAAGGCATTGGGACATTTGAAGGGATATCCATTAACACTCAAAGGTGAGTTGAAAACAGATACCGAATACATTGCATCATTGCGTATCTGGTTTGATTTGACGCGCATGCCTAAGCCGTTTCAAGTAGAGTCATTAGCCTCAGATCAATGGGAATTATCTTCAGATAAATTAGAATGGCGCATGAAATTGCCTGCTGCGGGAGAATCCTTGATCATCAAAGGACAGCGATGAAGCTTTTCATATTTATCGGCACAGGACTTGGCGTTGTGATGTTATTTTTGCTTGCCTCGGCAGGTGAAAATACAGAGTTTTTTGAACGAAGATACCGCTTGTTGTTGGAGATAAATATCGTTTTAGTGGCGGTATTTATGATAATGGTCGTTTTTTTATTATTGCGCTTTCGGCGGCGATTACAGTCGGGTGTTTTTGGTTCGCGATTGGCTTTACGGCTGATGTCAATTTTTTCTATCATGGCCATACTTCCAGGTGTATTAGTGTATGTTGTATCGGTGCAATTTCTTGAAAAAAGTATTGAGTCTTGGTTTGACGTCAAAGTGGATCGAGCATTAGAAGGGGGGATGAATCTGGGGCAAACTATGCTTGAGAATTTGCTAGACGAGCTACAAAAAAAAGCACAAGCCACGGCACTGTTGCTTTCCGAGTCAAATAGTTCGCCTTTGTTGGTTTTAAATGAATTGTTGTTGCAATCTCAAATTGAAGAGGCGACTTTGTTTAACCAAGAGGGTAAAGTTCTTGCATTTTCTAGTGAAAGCAATCGGGCTCTTTTTCCTGAAATGCCCAGTGTCACAGTGATGCGGCATATTCGTATGCAAAAAACACACGGTGTAGTGGAGTCTATTGGTGATAAGGGATTATATCTGCGTGTTGTTACACCGGTGAATATATTGAGTCTCAAAGAAGATATCCGCATTTTGCAGTTGTTACAGGCAGTTCCAGCGCAGTTGGCCAATGATGCCGAGCAAGTTCAAGCAGGCTTCCAAGACTATCAAGAGCTTTCTATGTCTCGACAGGGATTGACACGACTGTATAGCGTAACATTGACATTGGCGTTATTGCTGTCATTATTTTCTGCATTAGCAAGTGCTTCGTTGCTCAGTGAAAAGTTGAGTTCCCCGTTGGGAATGTTGGCAGAAGGGACGCGCGCTATTGCACAAGGGGATTATAGCCGCCGTCATCGAGTAGAAAGTAAAGACGAACTGGGTGTATTGACCGAGTCATTTAATTTAATGACGCAACAACTTGAAGAAGCCCAGTCGACGGCACAACATAATCAACAGCAAGTTGAAAGTGCCCGCGCGCATTTAGAAAGTATCTTAGCCAATCTATCTTCCGGCGTACTGGTATTTGATGAAGAGTTGGCATTGTCGAAAGCAAATCGAAGCGCAGAGCGAATATTGCATGTTCCTATCATTAGTTTGGATGGCTCCATCATTGAAGGTTGCGTGGAAAATGAGCCGCGTCTGGCGATGATTATTGACGAGATAGAGCAAGGATTCAATTCATCCAATGCTAACGATACTTGGCAACGGCAAATTACTCAGGAAGAAGACGGACGAAATCAAGTATTATTGATACGAGGAACACGTTTACCCAATAGATCGAGAGGCGGTGTGTGGTTTTCGATGATATTACGCAATTATTGCAAGTACAGCGAGCCGTTGCCTGGGGAGAAGTGGCGCGTAGGCTGGCCCATGAAATAAAAAACCCATTGACTCCAATTCAATTGTCGGCTGAAAGAGTCCAGCACAAGCTAATCAATAAATTAAATGATGAGGATGCTCGCATACTGCGTCGTTCTACCGAAACGATCGTCAATCAAGTAGAAGCCTTGAAGAAAATGGTCAACGAGTTCAATCAGTATGCACGCGTTCCTCAGTTAGAGCTTCATCAGCTAGAATTAAATAAGCTGGTACGAGAAGTATTATCGCTTTATGATAATGCCCGTGCAGTCGTGGATGTTGGTCATGAAGTTGACATTAAATCAACTTTTGCTTCGGAGTTGCCCCTTATTAAAGGTGATCCTGCGCAATTGCGTCAAATATTGCATAATTTGTTGCAGAATGCACAAGATGCCCTAGCGAATACTGCTGATCCTATGATCGAGGTGAAGACTGAAGTAACGCAAGAAGGTGTCCAGTTGACGATAACCGATAATGGGTGTGGTTTTCCTGACGAAATCAAGGCACGGGTTTTTGAACCCTATGTGACGACAAAATCAAAAGGTACCGGGTTGGGGCTGCCGATTGTGAAAAAAATTGTAGAAGAACATGGTGCGATTATTCGAGTTGAAAACGGGGAAGTGCGCGGCGCAAAAATTTCTATTGTTTTCCCATTGCTTGAAGGAGCCTGAACATATAAAAAATAAGAATTTGACCAAAACCCACTATTGCTAAAAATAGGATAAGAATGGTGTACTTAAAGCGAAAACAAACAATTAATATCAACGAGGTAACGGTTCTTGGATGGTTCTAAATGATAACGAACAATACAATACTGATTGTTGACGACGAAATAGGAATTCGAGAGTTGTTGTCGGAAATTTTGCGTGATGAAGGCTATCGGGTAGCGCTTGCAGAAAACGCAGAACAAGCTAAAGTTTGGCGTAATAAAACCCGCCCCGATTTGGTATTGCTCGATATTTGGATGCCCGACACGGATGGCATCACTTTGCTTAAGGATTGGGCAAGCAATGGTATGTTAACGATGCCCGTAATCATGATGTCGGGACACGGCACTATTGACACGGCGGTGGAAGCGACGCGTATTGGCGCATTCGGGTATTTGGAAAAACCTATTCCTTTGCAGAAACTGCTCAGTACAGTAACTAAAGCATTGCGAGGAGGACGCAATAAACCAGCCACGGTTTTTTCGTTAGCGAGCTTAGGAAAAGGACCTTTAATTACCGAACTTAAAAAGAAACTTGAGCAAGTTGTAAATTTGAAAGCGCCTTTGTTATTGATGGGGGAGCCAGGAGTTGGCGTTGAAATATGCGCGAGATTTATGCATCGCCCCAATACGCCTTGGATAGAGCCGGAAACGATTGCTTCATTAGCCGAATCACCTTTGGACTTTTTAGAATCAGCTCGTGATGGAGTATTGTTTCTTAAGGAAATTGGAGAACTCAATAAACTTGCACAAAAAGGATTGTTATTATTATTGAGCAAGTTAGAAAAATATAATGTCCGAGTGATTTGCGCAACATCGCAATCTTTGGCGGAACTGACCGCACAGGGAAATTACCATCCCAAGTTGTTTGAAATTTTAACTCAATTAACAGTCACTGTTCCGGCTTTAAGAGCGCATCGCGAAGATATTCCAGATCTTGCCAATCAAATTTTATTACGCTGCATCGAATCCGGTGAAGTTTCTAGTGCGCTTCAATTTACTACTGCTGCATTAAATTGTTTGCGTAATTATGATTGGCCAGGAAACCTTACGCAATTAACCGGTGTAGTGCATTCGTTAGCGTTAACTTGTACCAGTGAAGAAATTACTGCTGAAGCAGTGCAGCAGGCAATGGTTTTCCCAGAGTCGTCTTCTGTTTCCGCATTGCCAGAAATTCCGCTGGATCTTTCTTTGCGTGAAGCTCGTGATTTATTTGAGAAAAGCTATTTTGAAAGATTAATTGGCCAGGAAAATGGCAATATGACAAGGGTCGCTGATCGCGCTGGTTTGGAGAGAACGCATTTATATCGCAAAATAAAAATGTTAGGTATTAAGTTGCGCGGAAATTAATCAAGTTCCCTTTGAGTAATTTTTAGGCTATCTACTAGATTGGTTTTATTTGAAAAATAGGACATAATAGTAGCTTTGGCACTTTTTTGCGCTGAGAATCTTTGCAAAACTATCAATTCTGTTTTTTAGAACAAATAAAATATATTTAAATATAGGAGTTAGTATCAATGGGTACATTCAAGGGTCTTGACGCGCCGGTTTTTAAGGAATTGACTAGTGCAATTCGTGCATTGGCAATGGATGCCGTGCAAAAAGCAAATTCTGGTCATCCCGGCATGCCGATGGGGATGGCGGAGATTGCAGAAGTTTTATGGATTCATCATCTGCGTCATAATCCAGCCAATCCTAATTGGTATGATCGTGACCGCTTTGTATTGTCGAATGGGCATGGTTCGATGTTGATTTATGCCTTATTGCACTTGACTGGTTATGATTTACCCATGGATGAAATTAAGAAATTTAGACAATTTCACTCTAAAACGCCTGGTCACCCTGAGTATGGTTACACTCCCGGTGTGGAAACCACGACCGGTCCGCTAGGTCAGGGCATTACTAATGCAGTGGGAATGGCGTTGGCGGAAAAGGTATTGGCGAATGAATTTAATCGCCCGGGTTTTGATATCGTTAACCATCACACCTATGTTTTTCTTGGCGATGGATGTTTGATGGAAGGCATATCGCATGAGGCTTGCTCGTTAGCGGGTACTTTGGGTTTAGGCAAACTGATATGTTTCTACGATGACAATGGCATTTCGATCGATGGGCATGTCGAAGGTTGGTTTACTGACGATACGCCAAAACGCTTTGAAGCTTACGGATGGCATGTTGTGCCAAATGTTAATGGTCATGATACTGCCGCAATAGAAGCGGCTCTTCAAGCGGCTAAAAAGGTAACAGACAAACCTACGATGATTTGTTGCAAAACGATCATTGGATTGGGTTCACCCAATATGGCCAATACGCATTTAGTTCATGGCGCTGCCCTGGGAGAAAAAGAGGTGGCAGCAACACGACCCAATATCGGCTGGAATTACCCTGCTTTTGAAATTCCACAGAATATTTATGATGCATGGAGCGCTAAAGAAAAAGGCCAAAAACTTGAATCGGATTGGAATCAAAAGTTCTCTGAATATGCGAAGCAATTTCCGGCAGAAGCTGCCGAATTTAAGCGCCGCATGTCCGGTGAATTACCCGGCAATTGGCGTACTCACGTCGATAATGTCATCACACAAGTGAATACCAAAGCAGAAACAATTGCCAGCCGTAAAGCATCGCAAAATGCCATTGAAGGTTTGGCACCGGCATTGCCCGAATTAATCGGAGGCTCTGCGGATTTGGCCGGCTCCAATTTGACTTTATGGTCAGGTTCTAAAGGAATTAGCGGCAAGAATGGTGGAAATTATGTTTATTATGGCGTACGCGAATTCGGTATGAGTGCCATTATGAATGGATTGTCACTGCATGGCGGTTTGATTCCTTATGGCGCGACTTTCCTAATGTTTTCCGAGTATGCGCGTAATGCGTTGCGCATGGCGGCGTTAATGAAAATTCGCAACTTATTCGTATTCACGCATGATTCTATTGGTTTGGGTGAAGATGGTCCAACGCATCAACCGGTCGAACAGACAGCGACTTTACGCTACATTCCTAATATGGATGTATGGCGTCCTTGCGATACAGTGGAATCGACTGTTGCATGGGCACGTGCGATCGAACGTAAAAATGGTCCTTCGACATTGATATTCAGTCGTCAGAATTTACCGTTCCAACAGCGAGATTCGAACACGATCAAGTTAATCGATAAAGGCGGATACGTTTTGTCAGAAGCGCCTAATGGCAAGCCACAGGTGATTATTATTGCAACGGGTTCGGAAATTTCTTTGGCGATGAATGCGCAAAAATCACTTGGTGAAGAAGGCATCCAGGCGCGCGTGGTATCGATGCCTTGCACCAACGTATTTGACCGCCAGGAACAATCGTACAAAGACAGTGTCTTGTTGAAGGGAGTTAAACGCATCGCTGTGGAAGCTGGTGTGACGGATTTCTGGCGTAAGTATGTTGGTTTGGATGGCGCGGTGATAGGCATGGATACCTTTGGAGAATCTGCACCAGCGGATGTGCTTTTTAAACATTTTGGCTTTACGGTTGAAAATATAGTGAAAACCGTTAAAAGCATCTTTTAATTCAAGTGATTGATTAATAATTGAGACGGCTGATGAATTTATATTCATACAGCGATGACAGTTTTTTTATTTAAGGAGTGATTTATGACAATTAAGGTTGGTATTAATGGGTTTGGTCGAATTGGTCGTATGGTTTTTCGTTCGGCAATACAAAATTTCCCAGACATTGAAGTCGTTGCAATCAATGACTTGCTCGAACCGGATTATTTAGCTTATATGCTAAAGCATGATTCAGTTCATGGCCGCTTTAGTGGCGAAGTCTCAATAGATGGAAATACTTTGGTGGTTAATGGAAAGAAAATTAGACTGACCGCAATCAAAGATCCAGCAGAACTGAAATGGAAAGACGTCGGTGCTGAAGTGGTTGTCGAATCAACAGGTTTGTTTTTAACCAAAGAAACTTGTGAGAAACATTTAGCGGCCGGTGCCAAGAAAGTGATTATGTCAGCGCCTTCTAAAGATGATACGCCGATGTTTGTATATGGCGTTAACGACAAATCATACAAAGGCGAAACCATTATTTCGAATGCATCTTGTACGACAAACTGTTTGGCTCCAGTCGCTAAGGTATTACATGATAAATGGGGCATCAAACGTGGCTTGATGACGACTGTACATGCTGCGACAGCAACGCAAAAAACAGTGGATGGTCCATCCAACAAAGATTGGCGCGGTGGTCGAGGCATTCTGGAAAATATTATTCCATCTTCTACAGGTGCCGCAAAAGCTGTAGGCGTTGTCATTCCGGAATTAAACAAAAAATTAACGGGTATGGCTTTTCGTGTTCCTACTTCTGATGTTTCAGTCGTCGATTTGACGGTTGAATTGGAAAAAGACGCTTCATACGAAGAAATTTGCAAGGAAATGAAAGCAGCTTCGGAAGGTAAAATGAAAGGCGTACTGGGTTATACCGATCAGAAAGTGGTATCTACCGATTTTCGTGGTGATAGCTGTACTTCTATTTTTGATGCGGAAGCAGGAATGGCTTTAGATAAAAGTTTTGTAAAAGTCGTTGCCTGGTATGACAATGAATGGGGATATTCAACTAAAGTTTTGGAAATGGTTCGTACTGTTGCCAAAAACTAATAGTTATTAAATGAGCGTAATCAAGTATACGACGATTACGCTCAATAACGTTTTAATCAGTTAAAACATAAAGTAGCTAAAGGGTAGCGTTTCGCTATCCTTTATACTTTGTTAAAGACAATTCTGGAGCTTATCGTGTCTGTTATTAAATTGGTTGATCTTGACCTTAAAGGTAAACGAGTATTTATTCGTGCGGATCTAAACGTACCTGTGAAAGATGGCAAAGTAACGTCTGATGCGCGCATTACTGCTTCGATGGCGACAATTAATCACTGCCTCAAACAAGGTGCCAAAGTGATGGTTACATCGCATTTGGGACGCCCGGAAGAAGGTCAATGGAGTGAAGAAAATTCACTAAAACCTGTCGCGGATAACATATCTGCCCGGCTGAATAAACCTGTGCGTTTAATTCGTGATTGGGTTGACGGTGGATTTAATGTTGCTGATGGAGAATTGGTCGTATTAGAAAATTGCCGCATCAACAAAGGTGAAAAGAAAAATGTAGATGAAACGGCACAGAAATACGCAAAATTGTGCGATGTATTTGTCATGGATGCATTTGGAACAGCACATCGCGCTGAAGCTTCCACGCATGGAATCGCCAAATATGCTCCAATTGCTTGCGCGGGTATTTTGCTGACTGAAGAATTAGACGCTTTAACTAAAGCATTATTGAATCCTGCTCGGCCCATGGTTGCGATTGTTGGTGGTTCAAAAGTTTCTACTAAGTTAACAGTACTGGAGTCGTTATCAGAGAAAGTTGATCAACTGGTGGTCGGAGGCGGTATTGCCAATACATTTTTAAAAGCCACCGGAAAGAATGTTGGCAAATCTTTATGTGAGGATGACCTTGTTCCAACCGCCAAAGCCTTGATGGACAAAATGGCAAAACGCAATGCCTCGATTCCAATAGCAGTGGACGTTGTAATCGGCAAGAAATTTGATGCTAATGAACCTGCAGTATTAAAAAATGCTGGTGATGTTGCTGATGACGACATGATTTTTGATATCGGTCCTAAAAGTGCGCAAGAACTAGTCGATATTATCATGCGTGCCGGAACAGTGGTATGGAATGGCCCTGTGGGTGTATTTGAGTTTGATCAATTCGGTGCTGGAACGGAGAAAATTGCGCGTGCTATTGCTGAAACCAAAGCTTTCACCCTCGCAGGCGGTGGGGATACCATTGCCGCCATTCAGAAATACGATATTTACGATAAAGTCTCTTATATTTCAACCGCAGGGGGAGCTTTCTTGGAATTCTTGGAAGGTAAAAAATTGCCAGCGGTAGAAATCCTGGAGTTACGTGCTAACCAACAAAAACAATGATTCGTCGAACCAAGATTGTAGCAACATTAGGACCTTCATCTAGTAATCCAAAAATACTAGAGCGAATGATTCGGGCGGGCGTGGATGTCGTGCGCATCAATTTTTCGCACGGCACCCCAGCTCAGCATATTGAAGTGGTTGAGTTGACTCGTTCTTTAGCGCGAGCTGCCGGCTGTACCGTTGGAGTTCTGGCTGATTTGCAAGGCCCAAAGATTCGCGTTGGAAAATTTGAAAATGGCAAGATCCGCCTTGAAGTAGGCGATTCTTTCATTCTTGACGCACATTGTGAATTAGGCAATCAAGAAAGAGTCGGACTTGATTACAAAGAATTACCCAATGATCTGGAACCGGGAGCCATTCTCATGTTGGATGACGGTCGGATCGTTTTGAGTGTGTCATCGGTTAAAGACCACCAAGTTTTTTGTAAAGTCGAGCAAGGTGGCATTTTATCGAACAACAAAGGGATCAATCGAAAAGGCGGTGGTTTAGGTGCGCCCGCTTTGACTAACAAGGATTTGGAAGACATTAAGACCGCTGCAGCATTTGGCGCTGATTATTTGGCTGTTTCGTTCGTGCGTTCTGGAGACGATGTGCGGCAGGCTCGCGAATTGATGGTCGAAGCGGGTGGCAGGGGTTTAGTGATGGCTAAGATTGAACGTTCCGAAGCCATTCTGGCTTTAGACGACATACTGGAAGCTTCAGATGCCATCATGGTTGCGCGTGGTGATTTAGCGGTGGAAGTGGGTGATGCCGCCGTTCCAGCATTGCAAAAAAGAATGATTCGTTCGGCTCGAACCAGCAATAAAATCGTTGTCACGGCTACGCAAATGATGGAGTCAATGATTTCAAACCCAATTCCAACGCGCGCAGAAGTTTCGGATGTTGCCAATGCAGTATTGGATGGGACTGACGCCGTTATGCTGTCAGCAGAATCCGCTGCGGGAGAATATCCTGTCGAAACCGTCGAAGCGATGGCAAGAGTTTGCCTGGAAGCTGAGAAAGAATATCTGGTGACTCATGATCGTCGCGTCAATAATATGGATGGTAATCGCGCTACTATTGAAGAAGCAATTGCGCGCGCGACGATGTTTACAGCCAGCGGGCTACAAATTCGTGCCATTGCTGCGCTGACCCAAAGTGGTGTGACCGCTTTACTGATGTCGCGAAGGAGTTCCAAAGTACCTATTTTTGCACTCAGCCCCAATCAAGAAACGCGACAGAGAGTCACGTTGTTTCGAGGAGTTTATCCGGTAGAATTTGGCGCGGGTCTGCAAGATCCTGAAATTATTCTTAATCTTGCGGAAGAAGAATTGCTCAGTCGAGGTGTCGTGAGAAATGGTGATATCATGGTTATGACAATTGGTGAGCCAGTTGGAAAAGCTGGCGGTACCAATACCATGAAAATTATCAAAGTCGGGGAGTACAAAAAAAGATTGGGACTCAATTAATCAAAGTTGGATAACAATTGTTTTTTTGTTTGTGCCCGCACGTACATTTGTGACGGTTGCTGGAGTGGCAACAAATAGAACTGACTGTATTTTAGAAATACCATCTTTAATTTATTCAATTATTTTTCAATAACTTTTCAAGGAGATTTAAATGGCACTCGTATCATTAAGACAGCTACTCGATCATGCAGCCGAAAATAATTATGGTCTACCTGCTTTTAATGTCAATAACTTAGAACAAATTCAAGCGATTATGCAAGCTGCGGATGAATGCAACAGCCCGGTCATCATGCAAGGCTCTGCTGGTGCAAGAAAATATGCCGGGGAAGCTTTCTTACGGCATCTGATCGCCGCAGCCGTTGAAGCATATCCACATATTCCGATTGTCATGCACCAAGATCACGGTGCTTCTCCTGCCGTTTGTGTCAACGCGATTCGCAGTGGATTCTCTAGCGTCATGATGGATGGTTCGTTGAAAGAGGATGCTAAAACGCCTTCAAGCTATGAATATAATGTTAAGGTAACCTCGGATGTGGTTAGTATTGCTCACTCTGTTGGCGTGTCAGTGGAAGGTGAGCTGGGTTGTTTAGGTTCCTTGGAATCTGGCATGGGAGAGGCTGAAGATGGTCACGGTGCGGAAGGTAAGTTATCGCACGATCAGTTATTGACTGACCCTGAAGAAGCGGCTGATTTTGTCAGAAAAACTAATGTGGATGCATTAGCGATTGCAATTGGAACTTCGCATGGAGCCTATAAGTTTACGCGCAAACCGACTGGCGATATTCTTGCGATCAAACGCATCAAGGAAATTCATCAACGCATCCCCAATACGCACTTAGTGATGCACGGTTCAAGCTCTGTGCCGCAAGAATGGTTAGAGATTATTCGTCAATTTGGCGGTGACATCAAAGAAACCTATGGCGTGCCAGTTGAAGAAATTCAAGAAGGTATTAAAAATGGTGTGCGTAAAGTTAATATTGATACGGATATTCGTTTAGCCATGACGGGTTCTATTCGACGCAGTTTAGAAAAAGATAAAAGCAATTTCGATCCGCGTAAGTTTCTTAAAGAAGCAACCGCAGCGGCGAAAGATATTTGTAAAGCTCGTTTTGAAGCATTTGGTTGTGCAGGTCAAGCCGGCAAAATCAAACCGATATCATTAGAAAGCATGGCAAATCGCTATATCAAAGGTGAATTGAACGCTATCATAAAATAATCACTATTCAAAAATACTAGAACCCATAATTGGCACTGCGATTAGTGGTGTCGATTATGGGTTTTAGTTTAATGTATCAAATTTGATTATCTAAAAGGTGAAAAGTGAATACTAAACCCAAGATTGTAATTTCTTCACTCGATGCTGAAAGGCTCGAAAAGCTTCTCGAATCGCTACCGCATAACGCTTTTCCAGGAAAGGATGCATTAGAAGCCGAATTGGCTCGTGCTGACGTGGTAGAACCTGAAGATATTCCTGCGAATGTAGTCACGATGAATTCTACGGTACGTTTTCGAGTGGAATCTTCGAAAGAGGAATTTACTTTAACGCTGGTTTATCCAAAAGATTTAGATTCTAGCGGCAGTAAAATTTCAATTCTCGCGCCAGTAGGTAGCGCACTCCTAGGTCTTTCCCAAGGAGATATGATTGAATGGCCTAAACCAGGCGGCGGTTTATTGCATGTTCGAATTGAAGAGGTAACTTATCAACCCGAACGGTCGGGTGTTTTTCATCGCTAATCGCTGTTTTGATAGTTAACTCGTCGTTCTTGATTGTAAAATAATTCTTGTTAAGAACTGAGTTTCGAAATGCCTCGCATCATGGCAATGCCATGCGCTCCAAGCTCCTGGGCAATCATCAAATCTTCTTTGCTCAATCCACCTAAAGCGTACACAGGCATTGAAAGGTCTTGGATGAGTCGTGAAAATCGATTCCAGCCTAATGGTTGTATATTGGAATGAGTTAGCGTAGCTTGTACTGGGCCGAGTACCACAAAATCGAGTGCTAATTCCTCTGCTGCGTAAAGCTCCTCCACGTTATGGCATGAAGCGCCGCAAAATCCTAATTCAATCGCAGGTCGTTTGGATGTCGACATCAATTGCGATGAAGTCAAATGCACGCCATCCGCGCCAACCTCAAATGCCAGCTCGATATCAGAGTTAATCAGCACTTTGGCGCCAAATTTTCGTGCCAAAACGATCACTTCACTGGAAAAATCGCGTAACAATGTTTTATCCATGGTTTTTTCGCGCACTTGCAACAACCGTAATCCTTGCTGAAAGGCCGCTTCAATCTGCGCGAGAGAATGATCAATTCCAATTACAGAAGCTTGTGTAATGGCGTAGATCGACGGTAATTGCAAGGCGCGGAGAATTGGCGCATTAGCGGGTAGAATCGGAGAAACATCAACGTGTTGTGGCGATTGCCAAAATAGCCCTTGTTTTTCCCGAGCTTCAAGCTTGCCATCCCAGGCCAATATGCGGAAAAAATTAAGCCGTACAGTGGCATGGGGGTAAGTAAAAACGCGGGTGATCCAGCGTTGCGCGTGAGTCACTTGTATACCGAGTTCTTCCCATAACTCACGTTCTAAAGCATGCAGCAGTGTTTCATTCTTTTCAACTTTCCCGCCCGGAAATTCCCAGTAACCAGAATATAATTTTCCACCCGGTCTGCGTGTCAATAAAAACTGCCCATCGGGCCTCAGAATGACGGCAGCGACCACTTCGACCACTGAACTGGCTTTTTCAGAAGCGGCGGTTGCGCTATTCATGAATGATGACGAGACGCTTTTGATGATTTCTGCCGGCCAGCCCAATCTCTGGCAAATTGCCATGCTACGCGCCCACTGCGTGAGCCACGTAGCAAAGCCCACTGCAAGGCTTCGGTACGTACAGAAGGCGTCATCGCAGCTACGCCATAATGAGTTAGCCAATAAGCGACGATCTGCAAATAATGCTCTTGGTCAAAAGGATAAAAAGATAGCCACAAGCCAAATCGCTCAGACAGTGAAATCTTTTCTTCCACCGTTTCACTGGGATGAACTTCGTCACCGATATGTTTGGTATCTAGGTTGTCACTCATCAATTCCGGCACCATATGGCGCCGATTGGAGGTGGCATAGATCAATACATTATCCGATACAGTGGCGATAGAGCCATCCAACACGACTTTGAGCGCTTTGTATCCGGGTTCGTCGCTCTCAAATGACAAGTCATCGCAAAATAAAATAAAGCGTTCGGGGCGCTGATAAATTTTATCGACGATATCATGCAAATCAACCAGATGATGTTTTTCCACTTCGATCAAACGCAATCCGTCATTCGCATAACGATTCAGTAATGCTTTGATCAACGAAGATTTTCCGGTGCCACGCGCACCTGTCAGCAACACATTATTAGCCGAAAAGCCTTGTACGAATTGCCGCGTATTTTGATCGATTCGTTGTTTTTGCTCATCGATGCCATGCAACGCTTCCAGTGTAATCGGATGGGGGTGATGAATGGCTTGGATGTATCCGCCCATCGAATAAACCGAGGATTGCCTGCGCCAACGAAAAGCATGGAACGATTGCCAATCCGGTTCGGGTTGCTCAGTGGGCAAAAACTTCTCAAGACGGTCGAGCAATTTGTTCGCTCGTTGGGATAGTTTTTTTAAGTCTGACATAAAATCTTAACTGCGGTAGCTGGCATTGATTTTCACGTAATCATAAGAAAAATCGCAGGTCCAAACCGTCGTTGTTGCGTTGCCGCGATTCAATACCACGCGGATAGTAATTTCCGCCTGCTTCATCACGCGCTGCCCATCTTCTTCCCGATAATGCTCGGCACGGCCACCCTGCTCTGCGACTAAAACATCGTCCAAATATAACTGGATATTCGCCACATCCAGATCTTGAATACCCGCATAACCGATCGCCGCAAGTATCCGTCCGAGATTCGGATCGGATGCAAAGAACGCCGTTTTGATCAACGGCGAATGTGCAATCGCGTAAGCCACTTTGTTGCATTCTTCCTGACTGCCGCCGTTTTCGATGTGTATCGTGATAAATTTGGTCGCGCCTTCACCATCGCGCACGATCATTTTGGCCAATTCTGCCGCAACATCGGTGACGGCTTGCTGCAATTGCATAAATTCTGCGCTGGCAGTCGTTGTAATGGCCGCATTGCCAGCTTTACCAGTCGCCACGATGATCAACGAATCGTTGGTAGACGTATCGCCATCGACCGTGATGCGATTGAAAGAATGATCGGCGACAAAACGCGCCATCTGTTGCAAAACTGTTTTTTCGATAGCCGCATCGGTTGCGATAAATCCAAGCATGGTCGCCATATTCGGGCGAATCATGCCGGAACCCTTAGCAATGCCAGAAATAGTCACGGTTTTCCCCGCGAGCTGAATCTGTTTCGAAACCGCTTTCGGCACAATATCGGTTGTCATGATCGCATGTGCTGCGATAAACCAATTATCCGGTTTGCAATCGGCTATTGCCGTTGGCAAGGCGGCGACAATTTTATCGACCGGCAACGGTTCCATGATCACGCCCGTCGAAAACGGTAACACTTGCTGCGATGAACAATTCAGCAACTTGGCCAGCTCGGCACACGTTGATTGCGCATGCTGCATACCTGCTTCGCCCGTGCCTGCATTGGCATTACCCGTATTGACTACCAGCGCGCGGATAGCGGAAAGCGACAGATGTTGTTTGGCGACCACCACCGGAGCCGCACAAAAACGGTTTTGGGTAAACACGCCGGCGGTTTGCGTGCCTTCCGCCAGCAGCATCACCAGCACATCCTTGCGACCGGGTTTTTTAATACCCGCTTCAGCAATGCCAAGCGTGACGCCTGAAACAGGTAACAGTTGTTCAGCAGTTAAGGTAAGGATATTGACAGGCATGATGATTTTTCCAAACGTTTTAACAATGACGTTATGCTACCGTATAATCGCTTGAATTGACCAGTGTATTTCAGGAGCTCATAAGAATGGCAGCTCAAGATTACAGTTGAGATGGCGAATGTTTATGATAATAAGACGACAATAATGATTGAGGTGATTGCGTGAAGTTTGTTTTGCCTGAAATTCGGCATGAACTATCTGGTTTCCAAGAATTGGTGAAATTAAAGGCTGAAGCAGAAAATTGTTTTTTGGATGATGTTGAGATAGATATGGACACAACCACTTGGTTTGATGCCGATATGTGTGCAGCTTTTGGGGCTATTCTCTATCGTACGAGCGAGAATCTAAATACAATTAGATTGATTAATATTCGTTCTTCTGTTGAGCAAATTTTATCCAAAAATGGTTTTCTCAGTCATTATGGTCGAGGAAAAATACCGGATCGCTGGGGAACGACAATTCCCTATCGCCGGTTTGATGCAAAAGATGATCGATACTTTGTGGACTATATCGAGAATGAACTGATTTACCGTGCGGAGATGCCGACAATGTCACTAGGATTACTGAAAAAATTTCGTGAAAGTATTTTTGAAATTTTTAGTAATGCAGTATTGCATTCAAATTCTGAGTTGGGAATTTTTAGTTGTGGTCAGTTTTTCCCCAATAGGCAGCGGCTTGATTTCTCGGTAGTTGATCTCGGTATAGGCATGCGCCAGAATATACAAGATAGTCTAGGTTTAATACTTTCTGCGGAAGATGCAATTCGTTGGTCGACTGAAGGCCGGAATACAACTAAACGTGGTTCTGTGCCAGGTGGATTAGGACTTAAGCTATTACAAGAATTTATTGATTTAAATGATGGTTGTATTCAGATTATTTCAGATACCGGTTATTGGCGACGAGAATGTAAGACAACTATGACAATGCCACTAACGCACTCATTTCCTGGCACCATCGTTATTGTTGAAATCAATACAGCCGATACACATTCATACAAACTTGCTTCCGAGCCCAGCACAGCGGATATTTTTTAAGGTAGTTATTATGCAAAAAGAACTAACAATATCGATATTCGAAGTCATAAGTAGCCCTTTGTGCGTTGCTTCCAGCGATGGACAAAAGGTTTATGATCGTCTGGCTGCTGCGCTTAGAGAAGGGCATAGCACAATCTTGTCATTTCATAATGTATCAACACTGACTTCGGCTTTTCTCAATGCCGCGATTGGCCAGCTATATGGACATTTTAGTGAAGAACAGATTCGTGCCTCGCTCAAAGTTACAGATATGGAGCCGGATGATTTGGCGTTGCTGAAGCGCGTGGTCGAAACCGCTAAGCAATATTTCAAAGATCCACAAAAATTCAATCAAGCAGTTTGCGAAGAGCTGGGGAATGAAGGCGATGAAGAATGAAGTATTCGCGGTCAGCAGTTATGACTTTAACTCTAGTGATGAGTTTTTATTGGATACCAATATATGGTTGTTTATTTACGGTCCGCAGAAGCCTAATGGTTCAAAGGTTGAGGCTTATTCGCAAGCACTAGCAAGAATTCTAACCGCGCGCTGCAAAATCTATATTGATGTGCTAATAGTGTCTGAATTTATCAATGCCTATGCTCGTATTAAGTGGGATGTGCTTGGTAAACCCCACAACGATTTTAAGAAATTTCGTAAAAGTGAGGATTTCAAACCGATTGCCCAGGATATTGCCGCCGACACCAAACAAATACTCAAGCATTGCTTGCAAATTGAAAGCGGTTTTGGAACCTTACCGATCAGTTCCTTGATAACCGAGTATGCACTGGGAGATTCTGATTTCAATGATCAAGTCATCGCAAATTTGTGCCAGAAAAAGAAGTTAAAATTGGTTACAGATGACGGCGATTTCCGTAATCGAAACGTTTTGATCGTAACCGCAAATAGACGCTTGCTAAAATCATAAAATACATTTAGTGCAATTTTTAAAACTTTAACCTATGATTTTTGCCGAGTAACCTGCATCAAAAATCGTAGCATTGATTTTCTCGTGCCAAATTTGGCATTTTTCTTCCAACGTCATCCTGGCATTGGCGGGACTGGTGGAAGGCAACAGTAATAAGTGCTGCCGTTCTTCATGTCTCGACTGCACAGAACGTTTAAAGCTCGTATACGCTTTTCCGCCATTGAAAAAAACATGCGTGATATTTGGATGGTATGAAAAAAATGATCGAAAATCATTGACGATCTGTGTTTCGGTTTCGATGTTGGAATCCAGGCTTCCGATGCGATGGCAAGTGTGAAGCACATCCCACAGTGCAATCGGTGAATTTTCTAAAGCAGCGACTTTATCTTGATAGGGTATGTCGAACCGAATTTTTAACCATCGTGTCATGATCGGCCAAAAAGCATTTCTTGGATGCGCATAATATTGCTGTGCTGCCAGGGAAGCTGCTCCTGGCATGCTGCCTAAAATCAAAATCTTTGCGTGTTTTCCGACGATGGGAGAAAAGCTTTTCAACAGCATGGATGGCGAAGTCCTGGTTCGATACAACTCGAGCGATTAATTGTTTGTCGAATTTTGCTATATTCGAAAAATTTATTGGAACAACTTTTACCAGTTTCAATGATATTGTTTTTCATCGAAATTGAGTCTACTTCTGATGTTTCCAATACCCGGAAGAGATAGTAAAATCATTGTTCGTCGATGGCGCAGCCGTCGATCAGAAAATCACTTATTCACAGCTAAGCCGTTCTCTCTATGGAAAAATCTTCTGCAAAATTCGGCTTCATATTTGTTTACACATTGATCGTTGGCCTGATCTCATTGGCGTATTTTTTGTATGTTTATTTCGTCGTTCCTGTACCCGATGAACGGGAAACTTTTTTGACTGAGATTGGTGAGTTTTTTGGGAAAACAGGTTTGGGATTGTTGATTTTTATTTATATACGAACGGTATTAAAGTTGATTTTAGGCGAAGGAAATTTTCTGCAAAGATTGCTTCCCGGTTATGTGACAAGCGTCGGTTCTGAAAGACTGCGCCAATTATTGGCGTGGATGAACAAAACCCATATTTATTTCGGTATTTTAGCAATCGCCATCATTTTATTGCATATTTCAATGATGGGATTTACACGATACAGCGGCATTTTATTCTTCCCAGCGTTATTGTTTTTGGTTATCTGGCAGGGCGCTTTTGGATTATTTTTAACTTGGCGATATTCGCCGACTGAACTTAGGAAAGTTTCTTATTTTGTCCATGCGCAATTTTTCACCGGCATAGCTATTGGTATCTTCGCTTTCTTTGGACATTTGTTGATTGATGATTAAACGGGTCTGGGAAGTTGATAACATTCAATTAGATCGTATGTGTGAAAATCTATGAACTGAAAGATAATTCATTTTTTGTACTGCGTATCCGCGACACTCAAGAAGCGTTATCTAATCATTTACAACGAAATCCTTTTGCTTTCCCTTGCGATAAGCTATGAAAGACATCAAACCAAAGAAACCATCATAAACGGCGAAGACGGCGTAGGTTAAGCCAAAGTTGGGCGCAACCACCAAACCGAAATAAATTACTCCAGCCAAGCGACCGAAAAAAGTCATGTTAACTGCGTAGTCATCATGAGGATTACGGATCGCTGTGACATAATAGAAACTTAATAGCACTAAAAGGACGCAAGCAAACCACGGCCATACCCTCATCTCAGCCGGAACGGTAGGCAATGCAAATAGGCCAGTAAAAAAATCAAGTACAATCCACGCCGTCAAGCATATGGCTATGTTAGTAACGATTCCAATAAAAATCCAACGGCGGAATGGTGCATAAGCATCTTTTATACAAAGTTGGCTGAACATAGTAGCTCCATAATAAATAGATTCGCCGGCATTTTAAATAAACAATTTTTTTACGCCATTTTCCATCTGATAAATTTTATAAACTATTTAACCGCGCATCTTCAAGAATGACATCGCTGGCTTTTTCGCTAATCATGTAAATAGCCGACACAATGAATAAGCCTGGAATTTCTGGAAAGATCGATGCGTCGACAACACGCAAATTCTGGGTTCCGTAAACTCGGAATTTAGAATCAACCACGGCCATCTTGTCGGATCGTGGACCCATTTTGCATGTGCAGGACGCATGATGTCCCCATGCTTGATCTTTAATAAATTGCTGTATGTCATCGTGATCGGCGACCTTTTCTCCTGGGTAAATCTCTTTATCAAGCAGCTCACGATAGTTTTTAATAATCTTTCGAACCGTTGTGACACCGAAAGCCACTGAATCCAAATCTTCTTGGGCTTTTGCGTCATTGCCGTAGAAGTAATTGAAGTTTATTTCGGGAGTGTCACGAGGATCGGTGGAACGTAATTGAACTGTTCCAGCTTTATTTTGAGTATGCCCTTTTAGAACTGCCCAGGTGAAAAGGTTTTTCTGAGTTAGAACGTGATTGGCATAACCCGGGTAGTACCCTCTAAAATCACCAATCATTCCAAATATGAAGAGATCTGGGTCCTCCAGATCGGGTCTTGAACGTCGCGTCAGTGAAACAGTCGCACCGTTGGTCGCATAAGGTCCAGTTTTATAATTTTGCCATTGTTGAAATTTTTTATCGGTTACAACTTCAGTATCAGAACAGCGATAATCAATGCCTTTAACAAGTGGAATATCTTTTGTTAACTGCGTAACCACTGATACTTCATAGCGATCTTGCAGGTTTTCACCAACACCCGGTAATTCCGATTTTAAAGGGATATTGTGTTTTTGCAGCTCCTCTTTGGGGCCTATACCGGATAATTTTAGTAATTGAGGAGTATTAAATGCGCCAGCAGAAACAATAACTTCTCTATTGACCAAAACGGTTTCAGTTTTATAGTCGCTGGCTTTTTCATGATTCGGATCAGCACGATATAGATGACGGCCACTCAAATACTCTACGCCATAAGCAACGTTATTTTCATCCAATAGAATTCGTTGAGCGAGTGCATGCGTTCGGACTTCTAGATTATTTGGATACTGTTTTTGAACTGACTTAATATATTCTCGCGTCCCTGTTCTTTTGCCATTCTTCGTCGTAACAGGAAGAATACTGAGACCCTCACGATTCTGCCTAGCTTTATTTGAAATAAATCGCCAATCATTGGGATCTTTGAACACTATCCGCTTGATTAAAGCCAAGGCATCATGTTTTGTGCTCTTTGTCCATTCAATAACCGTAGCCAACAGCAGCTTAAATAGAACAGTATCAGCAAGTAATAATTTGATATCCGCAACGTTTGTCGGTAACCAACCTTTATAACCATGGCGACTCAAAGCCTGCGAGATAGGAATATTCGCATATTCGCATTTCTCTATGCGCTGGAAGTATTGATGCATATTTTCGCTATTCCATGAATGGTCATTCATGAGTCGCGCAATTTTGTCCCAATCACTGTTGTGCGGATAGACGAGAATCATTGCATTGTGTGCAGTACATCCTCCAAGGGTGCCAGAACGCGGATATAGCACGCCATTTTTTTCGCGGACATATTTCGAATCCTTAATTTGCTGATCGTTATCAGAATAATGCTTTACAAAATAATCCCAGCGTATCGATTCGCTTTCAGAAGCAAAAGGATGCAATGCGGGCACTTGATATTCACATGGTTCATCATCTCCTCCTCCTTCAACCAGGAGCACACGAAAACCGTTTATTGCAAGTCTGCATGCCAGTGGTCCGCCGCCAGCGCCCGAACCAATCACGACATAATCAAATTTGCTGCTTTCAAGCTTGGAGGCTTGCAAAGTCGCAGAAACAGAAGATGTTTTTTCAGTTGCGTTGTGGTTATCATTTTTTAATAAAGCGGAACACCCCCCCAATAACGCACTCATCCCCGACATCATTAATGCGCCAAGTTGAACAATTTTGCGACGGGTCTCTGATATGGGATTATTAGCGGTTTTTCTTTGCGAATCATTCATGATTTTGGAGATACTAAATGCATTTGTTTCCGAGATCTTTTCAATAAGAAATAAGTTACAGAATATACAAAGCTGCTTTCCTAAAAAATATTACAGAAAGCAGCTTTGTATTTAAAACGTTACAGCGTTTTCAAAAACTCAATCAGAGCACGTTTGTCAGTATCATTCAATGGTGTTTTCCCCTCACTATTCGGTAAGTAATCAGTACCAAAATAATGACCGCGATTTACCACAAAATCAGGACATTTGTTAACTTTGAGAAGAGGATCAACCATATCGGAATAAACTTTGAGGAGCTCCTCATCCGTTACCGAATCAGGATTCTTCTTGGCTTTGATTAAGTCAGCGATATGGCCTTTTAATCCACGCAGAATCTCGAATGCATCTTTACTTTTATTTTCCAAATCAATGTTCGAAATTAAATTAACAGGAGATCCTGCCGGAATGGGACCAAGCAATTCAACGGAACCACCCACAACAAGAGGTTGCAAAAGCTCAGGTAGGTAGGCTTCCGGTATTCTCAACCAGCTTCGAGCAAAAGTGCGGTCAATGATGCCCGGAATTTGTTTGCCGGATTTCGTTAGATAGGTTTTTCCTTCACAACTATTAGAAGATTCTCTATCATTTTTGTAATAGTTACCTTCAGAATAGTAACCTGATTGAGTCGCATCGCCAGACTTATCTCCGTAATGACCTGATTCATAATATGTCGCATATAAGTCTTTTTGATCGCATGAGCGCTTTTCAGGCCACAGTAGTTGTTCAATACTCGTTGAAAACGATTTCATCCGATCTTCTACTGATCCAGAGGGATAAAAGGTACCAACAGTGTTGTTCAATAAAAAAGGTGCCGTCGACCAAATACTCACTAGGGATGGTGGACGAATATAACCGCGCCCTCCCGCTGGCATTGCATATTCAATGGGCTTGTTGGTAACTGGGTGGTGAATCAGCGTTGTTCCAACAGACGGCAGTCCTTTATAGGAACTCGATGAAAAATTATCCCAAGTATCTCCTTTGAGAGCATTCGTGGCCATAGAAGCACAGATATTGGTTTCCAGCAAAGTCACAGGAATTCGCAATTCAGACGAAAGATAATTGTCTACAAGAAAGTCATCCCGCATAACAATCTTGGTCATTTCTTTCTTGAATTCATCTGTTTTAGTCCACTTCCAATAATCATTCCAGCAATTTAGGTACCCTGAGCCCACGCAATTTCGATCTGCAGAAATCAATTGGAAAGCTTTTTCGGGCAATTTACTAGAGTGACAAGCTGCGCAATGCTCGACAAAGGCTTCCTTGCCGCGTTTTAAAATATCGTTGCTATTAGTAAGATAATTCTTTCCTCCTGGAGCATTCTTCAAATAATCCGGGGAAGATGCAACGAGAAAAAATAATGCGGTATCTAATGTTTGCTGTTCCGTTGCATTCCAGTAGGTGGAATTTTTTTGTGCGATTTCTATAGGGAATGGTGTAAAAGGCTTACCTCCCACCAAAGGCTTGATATGCTGTAACCACTCTTCACTGAATAATCCGATATTCACGAAGACTCGATTTAAAGCACCTAGTGCACCCACAGAATCAGAGGCATCTTTTAAAACTCTTGGTGTAAAGACAATATTAGGTTTTTTGTAAAACGCATTGAGGGGACTATTTTCTGGTACTTGTTTAGAAAAATCTTGAAATTGTTTGTTACGGTGTTCGTTTCCATCCAGTTTTTCTTCGCCCCACTTTAAAGCAAGCTGCATTCTTGCACCAAGATTATAGACAGCATTCATGGTGCGCGGGTTATTCATATAGTCCGTTGAAACTAATGAAGTGTCTAAAGCACCAGGTCTGTTTGTACTCAAATGCTGGAAAGCATAACTGCTTTTGTCCGCTTCATATGCAAATATACGATTGAACCAATAATACTGTGCGCCGGGATTGGAATTAAGGTTTGCCCATTGTGGATTTTCTGGGTCTTTAGGTGGATTGCTCGGATTTGGCCCTACGTGACAAAATCCGCACGACATACCAACCCGATAAGGCCTGACTAGATTTTTATCGTTGTAGTAACTGGGGTCAGTATAGTATCTAACAGGATCCCAGCGTTTTCTTGCTGCTTCATCAAAATCGGGATTAGGAAAAATACGTAATCCCACAATACCACTGGCATAGCCATAAAAGGAGCCCACGGGAACCGTATCTCCGCGAGCGCCAATTTTAACTCCCGGGTATTTCGCTTCATTCTCAAAAGGATCTGCAGCGCAACTTGCTTCGCGAACATCTAGAAACAAACCAAAGCGATCAGTTCTTCCTACCAGCTTACCTTGAGCATCGACATTCTTTTTGAAGCACGGCTCGTTAACTAAACCAAACCAATTCCAACGATTATCGCGACTATAACCAACTTTCTGAATTAATTCCGGGTGGTTAGATAACACCTTTAACAAATCGAAGCTACCTAAGCTGCTGATATTGACATGATCCCAAAATTTATCATTCCCACCTGTCCAGACTATCCAGTTATTTCTTCCCTTCGCTACTGCGTTAACTGCATCTTGAGGAGTCTTGCTTATCCCTGGAACATAAGGTTCTAGTATGGCAGCAACTTTGCTAGCATCATGTGTAACCCCGTAATCCATATCTTTAAAATAATCTTCGTCTGCTGCAGGAAAGCTCTCTGCCATCCTATTAGCGCATAACGCTTCGTCTTTGACATATCCTGATCGCGCGGTGCCACCATCAGTAATACATTCCTTGGCAATATAAGGTGACTGATCGCAGCTAGCTAAAGCAATGCTGACAAATATTCCCCAAAAAACACTATTCAAATGCTTATGCGGCTTCATGAATTTCTCCCAATCAAAAAATACTAAAAATTATTTTGAATTTGACGCGTCACGTGATTCAAAACTTAATTTAGGAACACAAAAATAAATGATCGATTGCTAAAGAGTTTTTAAATATTCTAGTAAGGCTTCTTTTTGGTCTTCTGGTAGATCTGTACCATAGTTATGCCCTAGATTACTGTTACCTGAAACTTTGGTGTCATAAAGAACCCCCACTTTTTCTGCCATTACACCGGAGGAGACAAAGCCAATATTTTTCGGATCAATCAAATCGTAGCCACGAAAAAATTTCTCAGGTCTGTCTTCTGCTTTGCGCAATAAATCTTTTAAAGTAGGCACTGATCCATTGTGTAGGTAAGGCCCTCTGAGCCATATTCCATCAAGTAGTACGGCTACATATCCATCAACATCCTGAAAGTTCCGCATTCCCCAATCATGATTCTTTTCGTACGTGTTATACCTCTTCGCAGCTTCCGCAGTCCACATGTCTACGCGGTGTCTATCGGTTCCTAATTCAGTGACCGGAATAATTTTCCCCGTCTTTTCTCCATCAGGCGCATGACAGCTTGCACAATGTTGATTGAAAATGGTTTTTCCCTGCTCTGCCAAAGCAGTATTTAGATAAAAAGATGAATCACTTGATAGCTCGCTACTGAATGGTGATTTCGGTGTAGGAACTTCTTGTAGCCATTGTTCAATCTTTTTCATATTTTTTTCTGGATAAGACTCATAAGTCGTACCATCGCCTATCGCAGAACTTACCACGACCTCATGGAAATTCGTATTAAGACCATCCCAATGTAGTGCATGATTAGCTCTTGCTTTCATGTTCCATATTGGTGGCATATCGGAGTTTCCAATGGTTTCATCAATACTCATTTGCAAAACACCAAATTTGATTGGGTTGAAAGGATCTATGCGGCCGGGTCCCCAGTCTGGTTTTTGCTCAGCCCAGGCAAATCTCTCACCATATTGAATCAATGATTTTTTAGTTTGTGGGATGATGATGAATCGATAAAGAAGCTTATCCAGCCACGACAATTTATAAATTCTATCGATTTGACTCAAAATTTCGTCTGAATTAAACCGTGCATCATTTGCGGCTGCCGCCAGAAAACGCGCATATCCTTGTGCATGAACAGTATGCGATGGGCCTGGCACTACAATTGTTGGAACATCTGTTGGTTCGAGTCGATAACGCGCTGCATGGCAAAATGCACAATTAAATGCGACCCTAGGAAAGCCAATTGTTTTTTTCGAAAACCCAACGGGTAATTCTTTGCCTTGTTCCCATGGAAGCCCTAGCGAAGCCCATCCACCCAATGCCGGCAAATGTTCAGGAAACATTTTAGGCATGACTAACCAAATCCAATAGGGAATTCCTTGCGAGTTCTCACTACCAATTGATCCATACTTAAACAATTCTTCTGGAGTCGAAAATTCACTTTGCTCTTCTTCTCGATAGAGCTTATACCAACCAAGCGTGAGTAGAATGATAATAACGACTGCAAGCAAAACCGACACGATAATTGCCGTTTTTGAAACTGTTTGTGAAATTTCTTTCTGATTCATCAGGACTTCCCCTTATTCGTATCCAACCACCTATCTTCAGAAGGTTTTCATGTATTCAACAATCGCATCTTTCTGCTCTGCGTTTAAAGCAGTGCCGTATTCTTCGCCGTCATGACCTTGATTTGAATTGCCTTCGATAGTGGTATCAAACTCGAAGAAAGATATGCCATGCTCTTCTTTCACATCATAGGCATATCCAACTTTTTCCCAATTAAAAACATCATAGCCACGGTAAAAAACTTTTGGACGTTCTTCCGCCACATTGAGTAAATCTCGCAAAGTTGGCACTGAACCATTGTGCAAATAAGGTGATCTCATCCATACACCATCCAAAGGCATATTGGCGTACCCATTAGTTTTGCGAAATTGATTGAAACGCCACGGATAACCTGAATACAATGTATTTTGATTAACCGATAACAATTCACTATATGAATTAAGTCTTCCAGGATCGGTGCGAATTAGAGTGAGAGGTTCAACCTTTCCCAATCTCTTAAACTGTTGAGTATCAAAATTGAATTGATTGCCATCTTGCCGACCGTGACAATCAGCACAGTAATATGCGTAAAGTTGTTTGCCCGTTTCTGCTTTTTCCGAATCGATTTTTCCTGGATATTCAGGTGCTTTTAGATTCCATAGCCATCCTACGATTCTGTCGAGTGATTTAAGATCAATCGTCACAGGCGTAACACCTGCACCTAAAGCTGCACTTTTATTTCTTTCTTCTACGGAAGGATTGTTGCCATCCCAGTGCAGTTGCATTCCTTGCCTTGGTCCTTGATTAAAAATGGATGGATAGTCCGCAGGCCCGATTAATTCTTCATGCGGCAGTTTATCCATTGGAAAATTAAATTGAATGGCTTTGTAAGGATTAAAAGTATCGACTCGACCAGGCCCCCAGTCATGCTGTCTTTCCATAAATGACAATTGCTTACGTAAAGCAAATAAAGTACTTCTGACTCGATCTATGATGAAATATCGATACAAAAGTCGATCTATCCAATCTAAATCTCCCCCCATCGCATCGATTTTTTCCATCATTGCATCTGGATTAAAGCGATTTTCTAGGGAAACTGCGCGTAAAAAATTTATAAACTCATAAAGACGGAAATTGTTAGCAGGCATTCCTACGTGAATTTCAGGAGTAGCTTGAGGATTTTCTCGAATTGTTCCGGTGTGACAGATGGCGCAATTTAACCAAACGCGGTCGACCCCTTCACTTTTCCTGCGCGAAACACCTATCGGCAAATCATGGTCTTTTTCATATAGAAATCCAAATGACGCATAGCCGTTTTTGTTGCCAGGTAGTTTCTCTGGAAACATTTCCGGTAATACCTTCCAGATCCAATAAGGCAATCCGCTGGATGTTTCGCTTCCAATTGAACCATATTTGAAATGTTCTACATTATCGTTGTAACTAATCGGAACATCTTTCGTAAACCGATAAAACAGTAATACCCCAACTATTATCAGTATGCTAAGAAAGAATATGACCGCTAATGTGATTTTGTGTGATTTTTCGGATGAATGAGTTTCCCGAGTTGCCATTTCCTTTAACTCCCAATGGAATTGGGCTTTTTAATTGCCCCAGAATGAAAAAGCTACCGCAATGTTGCTGGCTATTTCATTAAGCAGAATATAAATAAAATAAATAAACCAAATAAAGCAATCCACATCAGCTTCTTGCGAATGGCGTGAGTACTTTGGTCTACTGGACTTTCGTAAACTTGATCAATGAGAACTCTGTCTTTGGTTCGTGTATAAACTTTCTCGTTTTCCATAGCTTCTCTCTTATTTTTAAAGATGTACTTGGCTTTTATTTCTCGCAACTCAATCAATCATTGAAAAGGAGGCGGATTAAACACACTCATAACTTCTTTGAGCATTGCTTCTCGATCACCTTCAAAACGATCCAGATCGTAGCAACCAAATGGATTCGCCGGAGCATTCAGCAAACAACGGTTACAAAATGAGCAGGGTTTTTCAGGTAAATCTCGCCCTTGTGCAAGTATCTTTGGCAAGTCGTTATTGGCAACTAAGGGTCGAGCAATGGCAACTGCATCGCAATATTTTTCCGTAATAACTTTGCGAATATGATTGCCACTCTGATAACCGCCTGTATTTAAGACCGGTATCGTGACATTTTTTTTGATTTCCTTGCAATAATCCGCACTTACACCTTCTACTGGAAAATTTTTCTTAGTTCTGTTCCACAACCAGCGAAAAATCGGACGCAGCATTTTGAAGTGAAAAACAGAATAATTTAAAAAACCTCGATCACCAGCTGATGCCATACTTCCATACCACCAGTTGGCCTCGTCTAAAGGAAACCCCCCGGGCGGTACCAGTGGATGCGGAAAGAAACTGCCTGCGGATACATGCAATCCATCAGCTCCCGCTTCTTCTACCCACTTACAGACTTGAATATATTCCTTAAGATCGTTGCCCTTTTTTTCCCAAGGATACAAAGCATCATTTGCGTCAAAAGCATTCATCTTGACTTGCAAATGAAAATCTGTACCTACTTCCTTACGAATCGCACGAATAACTTCCAATAAAAACCTTGAACGATTTTCAAGGGAACCCCCATATTCATCATTCCTATCGTTAATGCCTGAGCTAAGAAATTGCGTGAATAAATAGCCGTGCGACGCATGAAGCTCAATACCATCGATGCCTGCCAACCTAGCTCTACGTGCGCCATCTACAAAATATTGAATAGTTTGTTTAATTTCTTCTAGCGTCATCGCCTGACAAAGCAAACCATGAAAAGTATCTTTCTCATTTGTGGACGATAATGCCTTGTTCATTAAATTTTCTACACCGGGCACATCGCGTTGTCGACCAGAATGACTCAGTTGCATGATTAGCTTGCAGTCATATTCATGAATTTTCTCAGCAACTTTTTTCCAAAAAGGAATTTTGTTGTCGTGATCGATCATTGCGTAGTTAGGCATGATTCTGCCGCGGATATGAACTGGCACAAATGAAGTAATGATGGCGCCCACACCGCCCCGCGCAAATTTTTCTTCCCAATTGATTCGGGCAATATTTCCTGATCCGTTATAGTTATCCCAACGACCTGAGATACTTGAACGAAAAAGTCGATTTTTTACCGTTAAATTACGAAATTGTAATGGTTCAAAAATTACATCGCTCATTTTTCATCCTTTGCAATAGTGAAAGCTTATTCCACAAAGTTATTGCCGTAATTAACTTCATCAAATGATTTTGGAACAATTTCTTATTTTTAACATAAGCAAATATTTGCTGCTATTTTATGCTAATACCCAAAAATAATTTGTGATATTTCTCACATTTTTTCGGATTAGGTGTGGTTGCAAAAAATTGGTGTTTCGATCTGACTTATTTTTACGTAATGTAGAGAAAAGCAATTCATCAGTTAAGAAGTTTTGCCGGCGGTCTATCTAATTAAATACAGCACAGTAAATCTTTTACCGTTGTTTGATTGCACCAGTTTAAGTACTTTGATTTTAAGAGACCTTTGTACGATTTCGATCTTGGCTGTCCAGTCGACCGCTATAATGGTGCTATTAAATCAATAGTGTCGGAGCAATAAGCATGAGTTTTTCAGAACTTGATATAATCCGCCGTACGCGGAAAGGGAATTTTCTGAAGCAAATTGATCAATTGATCGACTGGGACGCTGTAGAAAGAGCAATCTCAGTCCATATGCACCGGTTGCGATGCTGCGGGGCGGCCAGCTTATTCGGGATTGCTGTTTGTTTAAGATGCTATTGGTCGGGATTTGGAACGGTGGTCTAAACGATGAATCGGTGGAAGACATGGCGAACTCGAATCTCCACGTGATGCGATTTCTGGGCTTGTCGTTGGAAGATGATGTGCCGACCATTCTGTGCTATCGCGATTTAGAATCCGACATAATCCCTTGCCGCGACGGCAGTTGCAGCGCAATCGCTTGATTATCAAAGTCCGTTATGTGGTAGAGCGAACCTTCGGCGGCCAAGCACGTTGGTTCAATGCCAAAATACTGCGTTACTGTGGTCTAGCCAAAGCCCATCATACCTGGCACATATTACTCGCGATGGCATGCAACTTGAAAAGACTACCTAAACTCTGCGCTGAGCGCAAATAATTGCGCAAATATAGGATTATTGCGCCCTTGTGACCGGAAATAGCCGGCTTATGGCGATTATCCTCAGCTCACTACAGAAAAATAGCTAAAAAATACCTTGAAAACTTACAAATAAACCCAGAATTGCATTGAAACAAGAAATACCTGTGATTTTGCAGAGGTCTCTCTATTTGAATGCTGGTTGACGAATAGTAAAGCAGGTAATCAAAAGAATAGCATGTATTATGCTAATCAACTGATTACCTGTGCTGTAGGAAATGATTTATGAAATTATGACCAGTTTGTATCGAATTCTTTTAATGCTTTGGCTTAATCATTGCTATTTTCCGGATGTTTATTAGGTTTGTAGGATTCATATTCAAAGTTCATTGAGTTACCACGCTGTCCCAGCACAACAGAAATAATATCACTGCCATATTTGAGACATGGTATGGTTAACTTGCCGTCATTAACGCTAGCGTAACATTTGCTCAGATCAATCGCGACGGGGGTCAAACAGCTAGTTATATCGACTAACTTAACGTCAGTGGCATGAGTGGTATTATTATCAGTTGTAATAACTGCAGTGCCATTCTTAATTACGATATCAGTTGCTACTGTATCTACAAGACCTAAGGTCGGATTAGCAAGACAAGCATTTGGAGCACCATCAGGGATGGTTTTTACGACTATTTGCGATCCGGCCACGTTGTTATCAAGAATGAAAATGGCATTACCTTCTACAGCTACACTTTCAGCTATTGCTGATTGCATTCCCGTTATAAGCAAAGCTGCTGCACATGATATGGATAATAAATTTTTTTTCATGAAGCAAAACTCCTCCAAAAAACTAAACAATTGTTAAAACAAAATTTCCATTTCTACAGCTCTATTGACTACGTCAAAAACCTAATGAAACTTTAGAGTTATTCGTAGCTCAAATATTGAGCAGCTATACGAATCAATGATCCCACTCCAAGGGGTGAGGTATCAGAGTTGCGAGATGTGGGAAGTTGGAAAAGTGTAAGCTATTTTATTGACTTCAAAAATACGAACTATAGTGTTCCTTTGTGGCAAGACCACGGGGAATCCCAAAGTTGATCGGAAATTGATAGGGAAAGTCACTGCAATGCATTATGTACCAAACTGCGATGGTTTTACTCTAATTAGCTTTCATCCATAGACACCAATCTAGGTTTTCGTTGATTATCAATCGCAACATAAGTTAACACCGCTTCGGTCACTTTAATGCATATTTCATTTTGACCGTCCCGAGCGCCGCGTTGTGCATACACGCCTACCTCGACGGTAATTGAAGTTCGTCCGACTTTTACGATATCCGCATAAAAACTAACAAGATCGCCTACAAATACCGGTTGTTTGAAAACAAAGGAGTTAACTGCGACAGTGACCACTCGACCGTTTGCCCGTCGAATGGCCGGTATGCTTCCCGCCATATCGACTTGAGACATGATCCAACCACCAAAAATGTCACCTGCATAGTTCGTATCTGATGGCATTGGCACAGTACGTAAAACAGGTTGTTTATCGGGTAAACATACGTGTAATAAAGACTCGTTTTGGGTGTGACTGTCAGTCATAATTTATTTGGCGCTAGACTAGCAAGGTTAATAGTATTAATCATTTTGCTCGTTCGAATCGATAAAATGCCAATACCCCCATCAAATTCGGTAAAAAATGTACTGGGCGATAGTTGCTTGTGACACGGCGTTCAAGTATGCGCGCATCACAGCGACGGCATAAATCTTCAAAATCATTGAGTGTGCACAAATGGATATTAGGCGTGTCGTACCAGTGATATGGAAGCGCTTTCGACATCGGCATCTGACCTAGAATGACTTGGAGGCGATTGCGCCAATATCCAAAATTGGGAAAAGATACGATGCCTTGCTTACCAACGCGCAACATTTCTTTAATGATATCTTCGGTGTGACGCATTGCTTGCAATGTTTGCGATAAGATCACATAATCGAATGAGCCGGATTCGAAACTCGATAAACCGGACTCTAAATCGTTTTGAATGACGTTAATGCCATTGTAGAAGCAATTCAGCAGATTTTGGTCGTTAATTTCAACGCCATAGCCAAAAACATCCTGTGTTTCATGCAAATAACGTAGCAGCGAGCCATCCCCGCAACCCAGGTCAAGCACTTTCTTCCCGGGTTGAATCCATTCCGCAATGGCCGCTAAATCAGGCCGCAAATTTGCCACAGAAAGTGCTGCGGTATCGTTCATAGTTTAAAAAAGAGATTGTTTAGATTGTAATGTTGTTTAAATAAGCTCGTACCAATTCGTGATAGTAGCGATTTTCCATCAAGAACGAATCGTGGCCTTGATTGGAATCGATCTCGGCATAGCTTACATTCAGATTATTATCCAACAGCGCTTTGACGATTTCGCGCGAACGTTCAGGAGAAAAACGCCAATCTGAAGTAAACGACATCACTAAAAAATTGGCTTTGACCCCTCGAAAAGCCGCGCTTAAATCTCCATTGTAAGCATAAGCCGGATTAAAGTAATCCAACGCTTTGGTCATTAATAAGTAAGAGTTGGCATCGAACAAATCAGCAAATTTGTCACCTTGATAGCGTAGATAAGATTCGATTTCGAATTCCACATCGTAACCAAATGACAACTCGTTTCTCTTCAAGCTACGTCCAAATTTGGCTGCCATCGAATCGTCAGATAAATAGGTAATATGCCCCAGCATACGGGCCAACCGTAAACCTCGTCGCGGTAAAGTTTCAAATGCGTAATAATTGCCGCCATAAAATTCTTGATCGGTCAAAATAGCTTGTCTCGCCACATCATTGAAAGCGATATTTTGTGCCGTTAGGTTTGCCGCTGCAGCGATCACCAAGGCATGCCGTACTTTTTCCGGATAATCAAGCGTCCACTGCATTGCTTGCATGCCGCCTAAACTGCCGCCCATGATAGCGGCGAATTGCTCTATGCCGAGATGTTGCGAAAGTTTTTCCTGCGCTTCTACCCAGTCTTCCACCGTCACGACAGGGAAACTTGCCCCGTATGGTTTTCCTGTTGTGCTATCAATGCTGGTAGGGCCAGTTGATCCATGACAACCGCCAAGGTTATTGACCCCAATCACAAAAAAACGATCTGTATCGACGGGCTTACCAGGCCCTACCATGTTGTCCCACCAACCATGACTTTTTTCTTTATCCGCATACACTCCGGCAATATGATGATTGCCTGACAATGCATGGCAAATCAGAATAGCATTGGATTTGGCGGCATTAAGTTGTCCATAAGTTTCATACACCAGATGATAACGATCCAGCGTTGCGCCGCTTTTCAATTGCAAAGGGCTGTCGATATGGACATACTGAGGTGTCACTACACCTACCGATTTCGTGTCTTGCATGAGATGATGAGAAGAAGTCTGGCGCAACGATTGCGTCCTAGCGAAGTATTATAGCGTCAAAGATCAATACAGCCTAACTATTCAATTTCATTAATAACGACTTAATCTTATCCGTTTGATCGGATTTAACAATTTTACGCACTAACGGAACGATATCCGGCAAATGGCTTTTTAAAATCTGATCTTTTACTGCCAAAACCTGAGCCGGATACATGGAAAACTGCTGCAAGCCAAAACCAAGCAAAAGACGCGTAAACCGTTTATCTCCGGCCATTTCGCCACAAACAGAAACCGGTTTATTAGCGCGGTTAGCGCTTTGAATAATGTGTGAAAGCAACCACAGAATGGCTGGGTGTAACGGATCATATAAGTGCGCGACGGTATCATCGATACGATCCACCACCAAGGTATATTGAATTAAATCATTGGTGCCAATCGACAGAAAATCCAGTTTGCGCATAAACATATTCAGCCGCAATGCCGCTGCCGGAATTTCAATCATGCCACCGACTTGAATATGCTCGTTAAACGGTTTTTTTTCATCTTTTAAACTATCTTTGGCCTGTTGAATCAGTTGCAATGTTTGCTCAATTTCAGCCACATGCGACAACATGGGGATAAGAATGCGCACATCACCGTAGTGTGAAGCGCGTAAAATAGCCCGCAATTGCGTATGAAACATTTTAGGTTCAGCCAAGCTCATGCGGATCGCTCTTAAACCCAAGGCAGGATTGGTCGCAACCTGCACTGCAGCGTTAAGATTCTTGTCGGCGCCCAAATCATAAGTGCGAATGGTAACGGGTTGCTTGTGCATCTCAGTTGCAACGGTACGATATGCCTCGAATTGTTCTTCTTCACTCGGTAAATCATCGCGATTCAAAAAAAGGAATTCGCTGCGAAACAAACCAATTCCAGTTGCGCCACTTTCTTTAACCTGCTGCATATCTTCCGGCAGTTCGATATTGGCGTACAAATCTACCGATGTGCCATCCAGCGTCACCGCAGCAATACTTTTGAGACGTTTTAGTTTTTTCTTTTCTAGCTCAAGATGACCTTGCCGTAACCGGTATTCATCCAAAATCGACTGATCGGGATTAACAATCACAATCCCTTGCGTTCCGTCGACAATGAGATAATCCTCTTCCAAAATCAATTGGTGTGCATGATGCAAGGCTACGATAGAAGGAATATTGAGACTGCGCGCCACGATTGCCGTATGTGAAGTCAAACTGCCCAGGTCGGTTAGGAAGGCGACAAACTGATGCTGTTTATAATGCATCACATCGGCGGGGCTCAGATCATGCGCAACTAAAATACTATCACCCGTATGTTTGGAAGCCACCGGTAAATAACCAGGATGTCCCATCATGGCTTTCAGTACCCGCTCAACAACCTGCACCACATCGGCTTTTCGTTCACGAAGATAGGCATCTTCGATGGCCTCAAATTGCGCAATCAATACCTGCATCTGCTGGGACAAAGCCCATTCAGCGTTGCAAAGCGTTTGTGCAATCATCGTATGGGCTGCATCGGACAAAGTCGGATCATCCAGAATCATCAAATGTAAATCCAGAAACGCAGTAAATTCCGCGCGCGCCGGTCCATCTGAGACAGAATTTTGCAATGCTTCGAATTCTCCGCGAACTACCGAAAAAGCGTTATTTAAACGCGCGATTTCCTTGTCGACTTGCTGCTTGGAAATCAAATAATGCATCACTTCCAAAGCAGAGGGTGCCGCTAGGTGCGCGTGTCCAATGGCGATTCCTTCCGAAACCCCGATGCCTTGTAGGATAAAACTCATTCGCCTTCGCCAAAATAGTCTTCGATCAAAGCCACTAAAGCCGTCATCGCTTCCATTTCATCTTCACCAATTGTTTCCAATTGAATGCGAGAACCTTTATTGGCGGCTAACATCATCACTCCCATGATACTTTTTGCGTTGACGCGGCGATTATTACGCGTTGCCCAAACTTCGGATTTGAATTGACTGGCCAGCTTGGTCAGTTTTGAAGAAGCACGCGCATGCAGTCCTAATTTGTTGATAATTTCAACTTCTTTTGTTTGCATAGTTAAGATGCCGATTGAATATGAACCATGCCCTGCTGTCCGCCGCTGAGCGCTTTTTCAATCACCATTGGTAGTGGTTCATGACGATAGCATAAAACACGCACTAACATCGGTAAACTGGCACCTGCGATACATTCCACTTTGCCGCTGCGCACTAAGCGCGTCGCAATATTGCAAGGTGTCGCACCAAAAATATCACTGAGCAACAACACTCCATCGCCGCTATCTAATTCATCGATCATTACACGCGCTTTAGAAAAAATAGCGTCGGGTTGATCTTGAGTAAATACGCCTAAATGATTCAGTTGTGGCAATTTTTCTCCCATCACGTGAGTAGCGCAGCTAATCAAATGCTGACCTAAATTTTCATGCGTTATGACTAAAATACCGATCATTTACAATAAAAAAACGAATTTATTCAAAAAACTGAGCGTGTTCGACGCGCAGCAAAATAACAGTATTTCACAAGGTGTCTGGTTATTCAAACGCAACGATACTTTATAACGTAAAAGGCTAAAATATCAGTCATTCCAGTAGCTCATCTGTTTCAGAGGCGGCGAAAGCCGGATAAATTTTAACCATCTTAACCACACGATTTTTGGTTTGAATAATCTCCATCGGATAATTGGCAATATTCAAACTGATCCCTGCTTCTGGAATATCTTGGAAATGTTCCAAAATTAAACCGTTTAAGGTTTTGGGCCCGTCCAAAGGAAACTGAAAGTTTAATTTTCGATTCAAATCCCGCAACAAAGTACTTCCTTCTACAACAATACTGCCATCTTCTTGTTTCAAAAAGGAACTGCTCTGAGTCGGCGCATGGGTCGTAAATTCGCCGATAATTTCTTCCAGAATATCCTCTAAAGTTACCAATCCCAACCATTCGCCATATTCATCCACCACAAGACCAATACGGTGCTTGTTTTCCTGAAATAATTGCAATTGAGAAAATAACGGCGTTCCCGCAGGAACGAAATACGGCTTATGAATGACTTTTTCAAGCGTTTCCGCAGTGATTTTGCCATTTTGCATCTGATTGAGAACCTTACGCACATGGATGATGCCGACAATGTCATCCATGCGTTCTCGATACACTGGCAAACGCGTATGGTGGCACGTCAGTAACTGTGTTTGAATGACTTCATCATCTTCATCGATATCAATAGCCTCCACTTGGCTCCTGGGAACCATCACGTCATCCACCGTGATCGTTTCCAGATCGAATAAATTAATCAACATACTTTGATGTTTATGTTGAATAAAGTGTCCGCCCTCTAGCACCAGGGTTTTGAGTTCCTCGATGCTGATTTTTTGTTCTATTTCGTTTTGTTCCGGGTTTAAACGAAATAAAATCAATAACCCGCGCACAAACAAATTAACAAACCAAACAACGGGATAGCAGATAAACAACAAAGGCGTCAATACATAGCTTACGGTTAACGCAATCCGTTCGGGATAAGCTGCAGCGATAACCTTCGGCGTTATCTCGCTAAAAATCAAAATGGCAAACGTAATGGCAATCGATCCCAGAAATAGGGCTAAATCGTCATGACCGAATAGCATCGCCACGATTACGGCCACCAACGTCGCTGAAGCAGTATTGAGGAGGTTATTGCCAAGCAAGATAACACCCAGTAATCGATCGGTATGATTGAGCAATCGAATCGTCAATCGAGCGCCACGATGACCTTGTTTTGCTAAATGCCGCAAACGATAGCGATTAATCGCCATCATGCTGGTTTCAGATAAGGAAAAAAAACCGGAAAGAATCAATAAAAAAACCAATGCAATAAGCATGGTGTACAACGACATGTCTTCCAAGAAGCACCTTTATACTATAATAGGACCGCTATAATATCGGAAACTTAATTAAGTGATATAAGTAGATATATTCTGGATACTAAATGGCATTTGTCAATCGAAATAAGTCATTTGCGTAAAACGATAAGCACATCCTCTATTACAAAATAGTAGGTAGAGCGTGCTCTATGCAATCAGGACATTAATTCACAATGCTATTACAAAACAGTTGGTTAATATCATTCCCTTGATTTCTCACTGTTTGTTTTGGCTTCGATTGAAGTGTCCTTCATCAATTTTTGTTAGGAACGTAAATTACCTGTGATTTGTTACGAACACCCACTGAATGAACGCATACGCACATTGCTGCGTCTTGAAAATCTTTTTAACAAAATCGACCACTTTTTATCTAGAGATACATCGGTTGAGCATCACGCCGCGCTTATTACTTTGTTTGAAGTGCTCGAGATCACTGCGCGGGCAGATATTAAATCCGACTTATTGCAAGAATTAGAGCGGCAAAAACAAATTCTTGAAGCGTTAAGAAAAAACCCACATGTCGACGAAACAACGTTGAATACCGTTTTGACCAACATTAGAAGCACCTTTCGAGAAATGCTGGATTTGCCTGGAAAAGTTGGCGAACACTTACGAGAAAATGATTGGTTGATGTCAATAAAACAACGTATGTCTGTGCCTGGAGGGTGTTGCGTGTTTGATCTGCCTTCCTACCATTACTGGTTGAGTCTTGATGCTGAAAAACGCCACAAAGATTTTAAGACCTGGTTAGAGCCGTTTCAACCTGTCCGCAAAGCGTTTGAAATTGTTTTGTATCTATTACGAAAAAGTGGGAAAACAATAAAATTCACCGCCACCCAAGGTATTTTTCAACAAACTGGCGCCGAGTATGGCGCACACATGCTAAGGCTCAACTTAAGCGACGAACTACCTTGCATACCTGAGATCAGTGCCAACAAGTACGCTTTGAACATACGCTTCATTCCTTCAAAATCGATGCAAAAAAACAAAGCCTATGAAGGCGACGTGCCATTCGAATTGACTTTTTGCAATTTATAGTGACATTTCAATATATTACAGTAGATTCCGTGGGACTCATAATCGATTTTCCGTAAATATATAACGCACTTTGTTGTAGTCTCATGTAGCATCAGAAATTTCAATTAATCGATTAGCTGCAAGAAAATTTTGGGGCGCTTACATAACCGAATTGGATATCAAAACAGGTATGCCACTTTTTTCAAGAATCGCCTTTTTTAACGCTTCTTGATCAATAGTTAGGTTTTCAACTCTTTTGTTACGGGGCAATGAAAGAAAATCGTTAATAAAATTAGTGACTCGCAACTCATAGTTTTGATATTTTTCTTGATCCTCTTCCAATGGTGGATGAAGCTCAATAAAAAGCGAATCTAATACCCATCCTAATTTGATCGGTTCATTGATAACGCGTACTTGTGTCCCATTCGAGATTTTATCAAATAATGACTCTATATCTTCTGGATACATTCGGATGCAGCCTGCCGAAACACGCATGCCTACTCCGAACGGCTTAATAGTTCCGTGGATGAGATAGCTGCCCCCTGTAATTCCCAATCGCATAGCATGTTTGCCAAGAGGATTGGTGGGGCCAGGTGGTACGATGCTAGGGTAAGGTTGTTCGCCATTTGCGATTCGATCCATTTGAAGAGATTTTGGCGGTATCCAAGTCGGATCTTTCTTTTTTTCCACAATTTTAGATATTCCTAGCGGCGTTACCCAGTCCATTCTTCCAATGCCTACAGGATGTGTAGTCACGACAGGTTTATTGCCATTTTTAGTTTCAGGAAAATAATAAATGCGCATTTCAGCCAAATTAACTACTAATCCTTTACGATCAACATCAGGAATAATGTAGCGACTTGGTAGGACGACCTCGTCATCGTCATTAGGTAACCAGCGATCGACATTAGGGTTGGCGATTAGAATTTCGGCTTGGCCAATATCATATTGGCGGGCAATATCTAATAAGGTGTCCTTGCTACTTACTTTTATGGTTTTCGTTTGGCCGAAAACATCAACGCCAGTGGGCGGTAGAGTCCAGGTCTGTGCAAAAGTTGATGAAATAAAAAAACTTGTTGAAAGCAGAAAAATAAGGGTAGGTATTTTGTTCATGAATAAATGCTATCTTATATGGTAATGAATGCAATAGAGTGATAATAGCCGAAATATAATCAAAGAATAAAAAGAAAAAATAGGTAATAGCAATCTAATCATCTCAATCAATTCAATATTTATAACTTTTAACTAGCTAATTGACTGGGAATCGTAAAAGGTACATTTATTACCAATGAAATGGATCACTAAAAAATACTTTGTGCTATGGATTGTGGATCGCTTAACCTTATTGTTTCTAAGAAATTTTTTGATTCTTCGTTGCCAGTTTTATACGAGTATCATGAAAAAAACAACAATAATGTTGCTTGCGTACAACAAAAGTGCCGTTTTTTTACAAAAAAAAGCTGATTTTTCTTGCAGTAGATGATTGTGTTGTGCACAATCTAGTCAAACCTTCCGAAATGTGAATTAAGTGTGGAGGGTCCAGATAATGAATGTAATGAATGTTGTACATTTCACTTTTGTGATAGGTGTGGTTTGTATAGCTCAATTGTTTTAACATCAAAGGAGAACTTCGAATGAAGAAGAAACTTATTTCACTGGCAGTAGCTGGTGCGCTGGCAACCCCAATGGTTGCGTCAGCACAAGGAACAAACGTAACATTGTTTGGTAGCGTGCAAGCTGAATATGCAACGGTTAATAAAGATGGACAAAGCAGTCAAGCTCATATCGGTGATGACACCGGTCGTTCAAAATTTGGTGCGCAAATCACTGAAGAATTAGGTGGTGGTTTGAAAGCTAAAGCGCGCGTTGAATATGGTTTTGCTACAGGCGCTGATTCAATTGGTATTGCTCGGGAACGTTGGGCTGCATTGTCAAACGATCAATGGGGTGAAATCAAATTTGGTCGCGTACAATCTCCGTTTAAAGATTTTGCCGGTGGTATGACGATTGATCCATTTGCTTACACGACACTGCAATCGGCTGGTAGCGGCGGTATTATGACCGCATCAGCGAATGGTTATGGAGCGGGCGCAAACGGCTTCGTTAACAGCGCAGTTCGCTATGACTCACCTCGTGTTGAAGGTTTCAGCATGGCTGCATTATTAATGCCAGGTGACTCAAATCGATTAGATCCAGTAAATAGCAATAATCGTAATGCTGGTGGTGAAGATGGTGAGTGGGATTTCCAAGTTGCCGGTAAATACGATGCGAAAATTCAAGACCATAACTTAGGTGTTTTTGGTGGATACTCACGTGACAACATTAGCACTCGCCAAAGAACGAATTTGGGTTTGAACAACAACGAACACGTTTGGCGCGGTGGTGCATTCTGGAGTTTCCAAAACTTTAGACTCGCAGGTCAATATGAACGCGTGAGCAATGCGGTTGGAGCGGCAACTTGTACAAATAACGCCATGTTAGGTAATCCGGATAATTCGACTGCATTTGATTCGAGAGGTCAATGTAATTCTGCGATGCATTTAGGCGGTGACGGTCACTTATGGATGGCTAGTGCACAGTATGATATTGGAAATACCAGTGTCATTGCACAAGGCGGTATGTCACAAGCTAATTCAATCGGCGCTCTTCAAAAACGTGAATTCAGCCAGTTTACGGTTGGTTTGATTCATAATTTGAGCAAACGCTCAAGCTTGTTTGGCGGTTATCAACGCGGAATGGTTGATGACAGAAACGTTTCTCTCTTTAGAGATAGCAACACATATACAGTTGGTATGCGTCACAATTTCTAATGTGATATAGCTATAGCTTAGATAAAAAAGGCACCTTCGGGTGCCTTTTTTATTGCTATGAGAAAAATTATGATAGATTGTGCATTAATCGAGTTTCAAATTGATTGAAAAAATTACAAAAAATAATTAATGGTTAGGGGCTGTGTTTATGAGTATGAAAAAATGGACTGATCAAGAATTGCTGACGACGCGCGATAATCTGGAGACAGTTAAAAATCGTGAAAATGCCGGCCAAAATTCAAAACTGGGATTAGTAACTGCATTGATAGGTGCGTTGGCGATATCGACCGGTGTCGCATTTATTTTTATCGATGGCGTCGATGTGTTCACCGTTATATTGATCATAATGGGGGTTCTTACGTGTTTCTCCTGGTTCAGGAACGACAAACGACGAAGGGACAATATTGCTTTGTTGTCTGAGATTAATAAAGAAATAAAATCACGCAAGTTCGATGAGTCTGCAAAGAAAGCTAACAAGACGAATCAGCAAAATTCGCCTATCGTTTCGGAGTCTAAATCGATTGAAAACGTGTCACAGTCTGATGAGAAGAAATAAATGAGTCGGAAAGTATGAGTCATCAAATACTTAATGCATGAATCTCAATGCATATTACCGTTTTTTAAACGTTCTCATTAAAACAAAAGAATCACTCGATAATCGTTGACATTGGTATATGTGGGGCCAGTTATGACTAAATCACCTAGTTTTGCAAAAAAAGTATGAGCATCGTTATTGAACAATGATGATGCTGGATTCAATTCATTTTTCATCGCTCTTGTTAAAGAATCCGGCGCGATAATTGCTCCGGCGTTGTCTTCACTCCCGTCAATGCCGTCGGTATCGCATGCTAATGCGTGGACATTCGCCATTCCGTCAAGTGCAATCAGTAGAGAAAGTAGAAATTCGGTATTGCGCCCACCTCTTCCATTTCTTTTAACTGTAACAGAAGTTTCACCACCTGATAAGAGTGCGATGGGTGCTTTCAGTTGTTGCGGATGAAATTTAATTTCTCGAACCAAAGCAGCGTAGCATTTCGCAATTTCTCGTGCTTCTCCCGTAACGGTGTCACCCAATATCAACGAATCAATCCCAATTTCGCGAAAATACTGTGCAGCGGAATCCAATGACTGACGTGCTGTTGCAATAATCCTATTTTCGACATGATCAAATACGCTGCAGTTAGGCTTGGGAGTTTCATTCGTTCCATTGGATGCAGATAATGCTGCAATAATATTCGAAGACACTTCAAGATTGTAATGATGAATTATCGCTAATGCTTCGGCACATGTTGTTGGATCTGGTGCGCAAGGCCCCGATGCGACATGGGTTGCAGCGTCTCCGGTAACATCTGAAATAATTAATGCGAGAATAGGCGCCTTACAAATTGAAGCAAGCCGACCGCCTTGAATCATTGATAAATGTTTGCGTATCGTATTGATTTCCTGAATATTAGAGCCACAATTGAGTAATTGACGGGTAACATCTTGTAAATTTTTTAAAGTGATTCCCTGAATTGGCAAGGAAAGCAGACTAGAACCGCCACCGCTTAACAAACAAATCAAGAGATCATCACTGGTAAGCGTCTTAACAGCAGATAAAATTTGTTTTGCAGCGCATTCACCATTGCTATCCGGAATCGGATGGCCTGCTTCCATGACTTTGATTCTCTGGGTAGGCAGTGCATGTCCATAACGGGTGACAACAATTCCTTCTAAAGGTTTGTCCTGCGGCCAGGCATTTTCCGTCGAAACTGCCATAGCCGCCGCCGCTTTTCCTGCCCCCACGACAAATGTTTTTCCTTTTGGTGGATTTGGCAAATGCTGTGGAACAAGATTAAGAGGATCAGCGGCTTTTATCGCAGCAGTGAAACTGTTCAACAAATAATCACGCGGATTCATTGTCCAAGAATAGGTTGTAGATAGTTTCCTGTATAACTATCTTTGTTTGCCGCAACTGCTTCTGGCGTACCTTCGGCGATGATTTGACCACCGCCGTCCCCGCCTTCAGGCCCCAAATCAATGATCCAATCCGCTGTTTTGATAACATCCAAGTTATGTTCGATGACAACCACCGTATTGCCATGATCTCGTAACCGATGCAATACTTTTAACAACAAATCAATGTCTTGAAAGTGTAGTCCTGTGGTGGGTTCGTCAAGGATATATAAAGTGCGTCCCGTGTCGCGTTTAGAAAGCTCCAGCGATAGCTTCACACGCTGTGCTTCTCCACCGGACAAGGTGGTGGCGGATTGTCCCAACGTGATATAACCAAGCCCAACTTCTAACAGTGTTTGCAGTTTTCGTGCCACTACCGGAACAGCGGAAAAAAATTCGTGAGCTTTTTCCACGGTCATTTGCAGCACTTCATTGATATTCTTGCCTTTGTATTGTATTTCCAGTGTTTCGCGGTTATAGCGCTGACCATGACAAACGTCGCATGTCACATAAATATCGGGCAAAAAATGCATTTCTACTTTGATGACTCCATCGCCTTGACAAGATTCGCAACGCCCGCCTTTGACATTAAAAGAAAATCTGCCGGGCGCATAGCCACGCTCGCGTGCTTGTGGCACACCGGCGAACAGATCGCGAATAGGCGTAAATAATCCGGTATAAGTTGCAGGATTGGAGCGAGGCGTTCGTCCGATTGGGCTTTGATCCATATTGATGACTTTATCAAAGAAAGCCAAACCTTCTATATTTTTGTAAGCAGCCGGCTCTACATTGCTGCCGTACAAATGCCGGGCAACGACACGATAAAGTGTTTCATTAATCAAAGTTGACTTACCTGAGCCGGACACGCCCGTCACACAAACAAATAGCCCAACTGGTAAATACAGCGTAACGTCTTTAAGATTATTGCCGGTAGCGCCTTCAATACATAACATACGGTCAGCGACAGGTTGCTGACGCTGCGGTGGAATCGGTATTGAACGTTTGCCCGATAAAAACTGTCCTGTCAGAGAAGTCTCATTTTCTTGAATATCCTGTGGAGAACCTTGTGCAATTACATATCCGCCATGTTCTCCCGCACCGGGTCCCATATCGACCACATAATCAGCAATTTCTATCGCATCTTGATCATGTTCAACTACGATGACGCTGTTACTTAAATCACGAAGTTTTTTAAGCGTTTCCAATAAACGGCCATTATCACGTTGATGTAATCCGATAGAAGGCTCATCCAATACATACATAACCCCAGTGAGGCCTGATCCAATTTGGCTGGCAAGTCTGATACGTTGGGATTCTCCGCCGGATAAGGTGTCCGCTGATCGGTCGAGTGACAGATAATCCAATCCGACATTATTAAGGAATTGTAAACGACTGGAAATTTCCTTGATGATACGGTCAGCAATGGATTGCTTGTGTCCGGATAACTGAATATGATCAAAAAAATACTTGGTTTTTTTCAGGGGAAGCGCGCTAATTTGATAAATTGCTTGTCCACCGACATGAACGTGACGCGCCGATTGACATAACCGCGTTCCCTGACATTCAGGACAAACCTGCGCATTGAGATACTTGGCCAGTTCCTCGCGTACCGTTTGTGATTCTGTTTCTTTATAACGCCTGGTTAGATTAGGAATGATTCCTTCGAATACATGGTGATCCTGAAACTTTTTTCCACTATCGGTGTAGTAAGAAAAATGAATTTTCTCTTTGCCAGAGCCATATAAAATAATGTTTCGAGTCGACTCCGTCAGATTCTCAAACGGTGTTTCCAAATCGAACTGATAATGCTCGGAAAGTCCAACCAATAATTGAAAATAGAATTGGTTTCGCTTATCCCAATTTTTGACCGCACCCGAAGCCAGCGATATGTGAGGGAAAGCGACCACTCTAGCCGGATCGAAAAAAGTAATTTGTCCCAATCCATCGCATTTTGAACACGCTCCGAGCGGGTTATTAAATGAAAATAATCGCGGTTCTAATTCAGCTAATGAATAACTACAGACAGGGCAACTGAATTTCGCCGAAAAAAGATGTTCATTGCTATTGTCCATTTCTACCGCCAAGGCTCTTCCGTCAGAATGGCGCAGCGCAACCTCAAAAGATTCTGCCAGGCGTTGTTTGCTTTCAGAAGAAACTTTTAGGCGATCGATAACGACTTCGATTGTATGTTTTTTAGTTTTTTGTAATTTTGGCAAGGCATCGATTTCATAGACCTCGCCATCAATTCGTACGCGTACAAAACCTTGCGCACGCAATTCGTCAAATAACTCGTTTTGTTCGCCTTTGCGTTCCACGATCAATGGCGAAAGAATCATCAGGCGCGTATCTTCAGGCAATTGCATGACGTGATCAACCATTTGCGAAACACTTTGCGCAGACAACTTAATGTGATGTTCTGGGCAATGCGGATCACCGATGCGCGCAAATAACAAACGCAAATAATCGTGAATTTCCGTAACCGTGCCTACGGTCGAACGCGGGTTATGTGAAGTAGCTTTCTGTTCAATGGCAATCGCAGGTGAGAGTCCTTCAATCAAATCCACATCCGGTTTTTCCATCAATTGTAGAAATTGCCGTGCGTAAGCCGAAAGCGATTCGACGTAACGTCGCTGGCCTTCGGCATAGAGCGTATCGAAAGCGAGAGAAGATTTACCAGATCCTGATAATCCGGTAATCACAACCAGCTTGTTACGAGGCAGATCAAGGTGAATATTTTTTAAGTTATGGGTGCGCGCACCACGTATTTTTATAAATTCCATCGGCTATCTATGTGTCAGTCAACCTGTTAATATACCCAACTTTGTAGAAATATCACAATCTGATTCATGTCTGTTTCATCTGAAAAAATGTCCCCAGCAGAATTACGAGCAACCATTGGCCTGGCAGGCGTATATGGTTTGCGGATGTTTGGGTTATTTATTATTTTGCCGGTATTCGCGTTTTATGCGGAAGATTTGCCCGGTGGGGATAATTACACACTCATCGGTATCGCTTTGGGTGCGTATGGTCTCACACAAGCGATATTACAAATACCGTTTGGCTGGTTATCTGATCGCATTGGCCGTAAACCAGTTATTTACATTGGCTTAATCCTTTTTGCGCTGGGAAGTTTGATTGCTGCTTTCGCTGCTGATATTTACTGGATTATCATCGGTCGTATCGTTCAAGGTGCTGGAGCCATATCCGCAGCCGTTATGGCGCTTGCCGCCGATTTGACGCGCGAAGAACATCGCACCAAAGCGATGGCAACGATTGGCATGACCATCGGAATGGTTTTCGCTCTTTCGTTGGCGATAGCGCCAACTTTGAATCAATGGATAGGCGTGCCTGGAATTTTCGCAATGACCGGTATTTTGGCTGTCCTGGCGATGTTAGTGGTAAAAAAAATAATTCCCGATCCTCAAATCAGCCGTTTTCATTCCGATACCGAAACCTCTGCGGACAGTTTTCGCGATGTGTTACGCAATACGCAGTTATTGCGATTAAATTATGGAATTTTTGCTTTACACGCCACTTTGATGGCGCTTTGGCTGGTCGTTCCATTAACCTTGCGTGAAGCGGGATTGGTCGCGAATGATCATTGGCAGATATACTTACCGGTATTACTTTTGTCTGTTGTCTGTATTATTCCGCCTATTATTTATGCGGAAAAGAAAGCCAAATTGAAACCAGTTTTTATTGTGGCGATCGGTATCCTGTTATTAGGGCAACTATTGTTGGCTTTCACAACGGATTCGATTATGGCTACGGCAGCGGCATTATGGGTTTTTTTCACAGCTTTTAATCTATTGGAAGCAAGCCTCCCGTCACTAATTTCTAAAATCGCCCCTGTTGGAGCCAAAGGGACGGCAATCGGTATTTATAGTAGCACGCAATTTCTCGGTGCTTTTGCAGGTGCTTCTATTGGCGGTTATTTGTTTGGTCACTATGGTAGTAGCGCATTATATGGTTTCTGTGGATTGCTGTTAGTGATATGGTTATTATTAGCGATAACAATGAAAGCCCCGGCTGCGGTGCGTTCTAAAATGTATTCCGTGCAAAGCGACATGGATCTAAATCAATCAAAAGAATTGTCACGCAGATTAGCGGAATTACCGGGTGTTTTCGAGGCGATAGTATTGGTAAATGAAAAAATTGCTTATCTTAAAGTCGATATGAAAGGTTTCGACGAAACCAACGTAATTAAATTGCTTGAGGAAGGAGTCAAATAAATGGCATCTGTCAATAAAGTGATATTGATCGGAAATTTAGGAAAAGATCCTGAAACTCGTTATATGTCGAACGGTGAAGCGGTTACCAATATCACTCTGGCCACCACCGATACATGGAAAGACAAGAACGGAGATAAGCAAGAAAAAACCGAATGGCATCGGGTTACTTTTTATCGAAAATTGGCGGAAATTGCTGGCGAATACTTAAAAAAAGGTCGTTCAGTTTATGTCGAAGGTCGACTAGAAACTCGAAAGTGGACAGATAAAAATGGTATGGATCGGTATACAACCGATATTATCGCGACTGATATGAAGATGTTGGGAACTCGATCAGGCAGCGGTGCTTTCGAGGCACCTCAGCACGAGGAAGATGCTCCTAGTCCTGCCACTTCAAACGCTTCTAGGAGTGCCGGTAGTTTTGATGATATGGAGGATGACATCCCTTTTTAAATTGTTATAAAAGACAAGCTACTTATAATTAACCTTTATCAGGCATGCGAATAACGCTTTCACTGAGTCTAGCCCTGGAATTTGTTGATTTTTGCTGACGAGAAGATGGTAATGAAAACTCAATACTCTCGATATTGCCGCCAATTTCTCGAGCCATATTTCTAAAATCTACCGTTAACATTCCTTTGGGAACGATAAATGTTTGTTTAAAACCCGATTTAAAATTTACAAGAATTTTCATCTTTTTCTTCCAGGCAAGTTTAGTTGATCAAGATTCCAATAACGCTGTTGTGATGCCATTATTCCTAGATTTTAACGACTTGAACTCACTAAACTTTAATTGAATAATCGGGGATTATTAGACTTATTCTGAAATTCCTATAATCGGCCGGATGGTGTCTCGATCTGCTTGAAGTTTTCCGGTGTTGTTTCTTTGGCTGATTTCTCTGATAAACTTTACTTTTTATAAAAGTAGCATTAGGTAATGAGAAGGAGCGTTTTGTATGTTTGATAGGTCCAACCAAATTGTTTTTTATCTTAATAGCTTTATTGCTATTTTCGGCTTATTGGTGGCTTTATTAACGCCATATCCAGTGATTGGACTGTTTTTTGTTTTATGCGCATTAGCTTTAATTTATGATCAATTTAGACAGCATAAATCATCATTTTCCATCGGTAATTTAAACAAAACATTAACCGTACACGATACCGGCGGAAACAAAGCAACAGTAAGACAAATACAGGTCACAAGGGCTTTTCATGCCAGCAATACCGAGTACTGGTTTAGAAATATTCGCGCGAGCGGAAATATTACTCACATTCAAGTGAATGACAGCGATCCAATTGAAAAAACGAATGTCGATGGCAGCTATGAAGTTTGTACAAAATTTCCTGCTGGAAGTAAAGTGCCCGATGGATATGACTTAGTTTTGTCGTATCGTTGCGAAGGCGCGTATACTCGCCCAGAAGGAATTTTTTCTCATCTGGTGGATAGCATGACTCGACAGTTAAATTTGACGGTTGAGCTACCTAAAGGAAGACCAATTTCTTCTGCAAAATTGTGTTGCCAAAAAAATGGTATTGAAGAAGATCTGCTGCCACCCATTGTGACAGGGCAAACGAGAATCACAGCGGAAATTAATAATCCTGAAGAAGGTTGTGAATATTTCATCAAATGGAAATGGGGCGAACAAGGCTTTACCCAAAAACTGGGTCGGTTATTTACACTATGACAATTTTGCAGTGCGGCTAGTGCTTCTTTTACTTCTCGATAGTTATTCTCAATCTTTAATGCTTGTTAAGCACTGCATCTTATAAACTTTGAATCTCGTCAAAGCATTGGCTGCAGTGAGCAGCATGACTTTCATATCACGCATTCTCGGTTTTATACGTGACATGATTATCGCGCGAATTTTCGGTGCAGGCATTGCGACCGATGCTTTTTTTGTCGCGTTTCGCATTCCCAATTTGTTACGGCGCTTATTTGCCGAAGGCGCGTTTTCGCAAGCCTTTGTTCCTATTTTGGCGGAATACAAAAATACTCGCACGGCGGAAGAAACACGTGATTTAATCGATCACATCAGCACGCTTCTGACAATCACGTTATTTGTCGTAACGTTGATAGGTGTCGTTGCATCGCCATGGATTATTTATGCCAGTGCCCCAGGTTTTTTAGAGAATCCTGAAAAATTTGCACTAACAGTCGATTTGTTACGCATTACCTTCCCCTATATTTTGTTTATTTCCTTGGTCGCGCTGGCTGGGGGTATTTTGAATACCTATGGAAAATTTAATGTTCCAGCAATTACACCGGCTTTTCTGAATCTGTCATTTATTGCTTGCGCCCTATGGCTAACTCCCTATATGGAGCCACCTGTTTTAGCTTTAGCATGGGCCGTTTTTATCGGCGGTATATTACAATTGGCTTTCCAGGTACCTTTTTTAATTCGTCTCGAGCGATTGCCGAGAATTCGATTCAATGTCAAGGAAAGCGGCGCATGGCGTGTTATCAAATTGATGGGCCCAGCGGTTTTTGGTGTGTCAGTGAGTCAAATTAGTTTATTGATTAATACTATTTTCGCTTCATTGTTAGTGACTGGAAGCGTTTCTTGGCTTTATTATGCAGACCGTTTAATGGAGTTTCCCGCGGGCTTATTAGGCGCCGCGTTGGGAACAATTTTGCTGCCATCGCTTGCGCGTCACTATAGTAACAATAGTAATGAAGAATATTCTTGCTTATTGGATTGGGGATTACGCATGACGATGATATTGACGCTTCCTGCCGCGTTGGCTTTAGGATTGCTGTCGACACCATTGATCGCTACTTTATTTCATCACGGTGCTTTTACCGATCATGACGTGTGGATGACCAGGGAAGCATTAACTGCTTACAGTATTGGATTGATCGGATTGATTTTAGTGAAGGTCCTAGCACCGGGTTTTTATGCGCGCCAGAATATTAAAACACCAGTAAAAATCGCGATTATAACGCTCATCGCTACGCAACTAATGAACTTGGCATTTATTTTCCCGTTTCAACATGCCGGATTAGCGCTCGCGATTGGATTGGGAGCATGCTTGAACGCAGGGTTGCTGTATTACCAATTGCGCAAGCAAAATATTTATCAACCACAAGCTGGATGGCTCGTATTTTTTCTTAAAATATCCGGAGCGTTGATCGTAATGGGTGGCGTGTTATGGTTTGCTGTGGGCGATCACGCAAGCTGGCTAGAAGGCTCTACTTTGGAACGCGTTGCAAAACTGAGTTGGATTGTTTGTTTGGGAGCGGTCAGTTATTTCGCGGCGCTGTGGATATTGGGATTTCGCTTAAAAGACTTTGCTAAACAACAAGTGTTATAAACTAATTGATACTTTAAGCGAAATCCCCAGTTGTTTTGATTAATGCGAACGTTTTTTCTTGTTTTTCTCAATCAACGCATAAGCAGAATGATTATGGATGGATTCAAAGTTTTCTGATTCCACCACGTAACCATCGATGCGCTCGTCGTGATTCAATGTTTCTGCAATATCTCGAACAATGTCCTCGACAAATTTCGGATTGTCATAAGCACGTTCGGTGACATACTTCTCATCGGGACGCTTAAGCAGACCGTACAATTCACACGAAGCATTGTTTTCAGCCACTCGAATCATATCTTCGATCCACACGAAACTGTTGGTTCGTACTGAAATCGATACATGCGAGCGCTGATTATGCGCACCATAATTTGATATCTTTTTGGAACAGGGGCACAAACTGGTTACCGGCACGATGACTTTCATGGTGAAAAAATATTCATTTTTAATGATTTCCCCAATAAACGTCACTTCGTAATCCAGCAAGCTTTTAACTCCTGAAATCGGCGCAGATTTATTGACAAAATAAGGAAAACTCATCTCAATATGACCAGAATCGGTTTCCAGTCTTTCAATCATTTCGCGCAAAATGGATTCGAAAGATTCGACTGAAATTTCTCGTTCACGACTATTTAGGATCTCGACGAAACGAGACATGTGTGTGCCCTTAAAATTATGAGGCAGATTTACGTACATATTGAAAACCGCGATGGTATGCTGCACACCGCCATTTTTATCTGCTACCAATACCGGATGCTTGATCGCTTTAATGCCCACCCGGTCAATCGCGATGCGCCGAGTGTCAGGTGAACTCTGGACATCGGCGATAGGTAGATCAATTTCTTTATTCATTTATTTGTTTTCCTAATGAGAAAGGAATTATGGTCATTGACCTCTTCAAATGACAAAAACTCGTAATAATGACTGAATTTATAATGCTGAGTTTACTGACCGAACAATGCCATCTTTATCCAAGCCGCAATTTGCTAGCATTTGAGCATGATCACCTTGATCAATAAAAGTATCAGGCAGTCCTAATTGTAGTACTTTAATGTAAATTTTTTGTTTATACAGAGATTCGGTAACTGCACTGCCAGCGCCACCCATAATGGTGTTTTCTTCCACAGTTACCAACAAGTCATGCTTTGCCGCTATCGAGGCTATTAATTCTTCATCGAGCGGTTTGATAAAACGCATATTAACCACCGTGGCATTTAATTCTTCTGCAGCGGCAAGACAGGGTGCTAACATGCTACCAAAAGCTAACAATGCAACCTTTTCTCCTTGACGGCGAATCTCGCCACGCCCAACCGGCAACATTTGCATTTCTTTTTGTATTGGCACACCACTGCCGCTACCTCTGGGATATCTAACCGCTGTAGGCGAGTCGATCATGAAAGCGGTATACAACATTTGTCGACATTCGTTTTCGTCGGCAGGGGCCATGACAGTCATGTTGGGTATACAACGCAAATAGGTCAAATCAAAACTTCCGGCATGTGTTGGTCCATCCGCACCGACCAATCCGGCGCGGTCGATAGCAAAGACAACCGGTAAATTTTGAATAGCGACATCGTGAATCAGTTGATCGTAAGCGCGTTGCAAGAAAGTGGAATAAATAGCAACGACAGGTTTTAATCCTTCACAAGCAGCACCGGCAGCAAATGTGACGGCATGTTGCTCGGCGATACCTACATCAAAGTAGCGAGTGGGATATTCCTGCGAAAACCGTACCAAACCTGATCCTTCGCGCATGGCGGGCGTTATCCCTACCAAACGTGAATCTTGTGCCGCCATATCACAGAGCCAATCGCCAAATACTTGTGCATACGTCGGTTTTGAAGCAGCTTTGGATGGAACAATACCTTTCTTGGTATCAAATTTTCCAACGCCATGATAGAGAATAGGATCTTCTTCTGCTAATTGATAACCAGCGCCTTTTCGAGTAACAATGTGTAAAAATTGTGGGCCCTCTAACTGCTTGATGTTACCTAATGTCTTAATCAGAACATCCAGATCGTGACCGTCAATCGGCCCAATATAGTTGAATCCAAATTCTTCAAATAAAGTACTGGGCGTGACCATTCCTTTAACATGTCCTTCGGCGCGTTTAGCAAGCTCTAGCACTGGTGGCATAACGCCAAGCACTTTTTCACCCGCCCGCCGTGCGGTAGCATAAAATTGCCCTGACATCAATTTAGCAAGGTAATTATTAAGAGCACCTACCGGCGGAGAAATCGACATATCATTGTCATTCAAAATGACCAGGAGATTGGCGTCCATAACACCCGCATTATTCAACGCTTCAAATGCCATGCCAGCCGTCATTGCGCCATCACCAATCACAGCAATTGAACGTTTTCCGGTTTTATTCAATTGCGCCGCTACCGCCATGCCCAATGCCGCACTGATTGAGGTACTCGAGTGAGCAGTGCCAAATGCATCATATTCACTTTCATCACGTCGTGGGAATCCAGCAATACCGCCTTGCATGCGTAATTTGCACATGCCTTCACGACGTCCCGTTAAAATTTTATGCGCATAGGTTTGATGCCCGACATCCCATACGATCTGATCATGGGGCGTGTTGAAGACATAATGCAAAGCGATCGTTAATTCAACTGTGCCCAAATTGGAAGACAAATGTCCGCCAGTTTTGGCTACCGACTCCACCAGAAAACCACGTAATTCTTTAGCGAATTTCGGTAATTTCTTCGGATCCAGTTCACGTAAGTGTGAAGGCAAATTAATAGTATCTAGCAGTGGGTACATTCAAAGAAAGTATAATAAATAACGAAACAATAGCGATAACAGCTAGAATTTGCGTTGGATAATGAAGTCAGTTACCTGACGTAATCTTAATGCGTCATTGCCAAAATGATCTAAAGCCTGGTATGCATCATGTTTTAATTTTTCCGCTAATTCGCGTGCTTGAGTAATTCCTAAAATACTGACATATGTTGGTTTGTTGTTTTCGGCGTCTTTTCCGGCCGTTTTTCCAAGAGTAGCGGTAGTTGCTTCTGTATCGAGTAAATCATCAATGACTTGAAAAGCCAGGCCGATGCATTTGGCAAAATGATCTAATTTATTCAGTTGTTCGTCCGTCAAATGATTGCTGCACCGGGCTCCCAACATTACGGCTGCGCGAATGAGTGCGCCTGTTTTATGAATGTGCATAAACTCCAGCTCGGGCAGGCTTAACGTTTTACCTACACTATCAAGATCGAATGCTTGCCCGCCAGCCATACCACGCGAGCCAGCAGCTCGAGCTAATTGCGTAACCATTTCAAGTTGTATTTGTGGCGCATCGGTCAATTTTCTTTCTGTAAGTATTTCAAACGCTAATGTTTGCAAGCTGTCGCCAGTCAACAGCGCTGTGGCTTCGTCAAACTCAACATGGCACGTTGGCTTACCTCGACGCAAAACATCATCATCCATGCAAGGTAGGTCATCATGGACAAGTGAATAAGCGTGAATAAGTTCAACAGATGCGGCTACAATCGTCACGCAAGCTTTATCGGCATGCCCCAATTCCCCCGCGGCGAAAGACAACAAAGGCCGCACACGCTTTCCGCCGCCAAGAACAGAGTAGCGCATTGCTTTATGGAGTCGAATCGGGACACAATCGACAGCAGGAAGTCGAGTATCAAGGAAAGCTTCAATATGCGCCTGACAATCGGTGGCCCAATTCTGAAAATCAGTGGTCATCAGTATCAGCGGTATTAAAATTTTTTAACATATCGGCTTCAAGTATTTTAACTTGTTGTTGTGCACTTTGAAGTTTTTTTTGACAATACTGCAAGAGGTGAGCTCCGCGTTGGTAAGCCAAGAGAGAAGCCTCAAGGGGCATTTGCCCTGCTTCCATATCCGCTACAATTTTTTCTAACTCTTCCGAAGCGGCTTCAAAACTCTCAGGTTCCGCTGCTACATCAGCAGTCGTGTTTTTCGAAGTTTTGGCCATAGAATATTAAAATCGACAATCCAAAAGATGAAAGTGCATCTCGGGTAAAAAGAAACAAAAATAGCGCAATTAACCCCGTAAGGTCAATGCAAATTTGATGATGCAATGCAATTACTTCAATTCGTTATAAAAAACAGATCCATAAAAGTCGAATTGTGAGAAAACACAGGGGGTGGTTACAGAAAGGCTGCTTAAAATAAGTGGTGGAGAGAACTTTGTATTATTGCGATCTTTATTAACCAGTTAATAGACTGGAATCCGATAGCGAAAGCAATCGCAGTTCATTATGCACAGGTTTGCAATGCTATTGGGCAACCAGCTTATTCTGGGTTGCTGTTGTTCAAGATGTTACTGGTCGGAATATGGTGGATTCAACCGGTCGTCGCAACACATTTGATTGTGGGGGTGTTTATAGGAAGACCAGCAGGATGGATGCAAAAGTTGACGAAGAGAGGGGCGATGTACTTGCCAGATGCGCCGTCACTTCGTAGCGAGATTGAGCGGCTATTTTGGGAGTAGATTGCACCGGGATAACAAGCGAGAAAGCGACAGAAGCTGTTGGTGTGTCGTCAGCGGTAGGCGCCGGCTGGTTCCGCTATCGCGGTGGAATGTCATTATTGACGTCTAACTGTTGATGCCGTTTGAAAATTGACTCCCCATTACGGTTAAAATTTGACCAAGGTAAAACAGAGCGCAGGGTACTTACGCGTCTGTGGATAAGTCAACTAAACTGAGTTGGTGTTTTGTCTCCGGTTGATGTTTTAGATTGGTTGTAGTTCACTATAAATTGACCAGATTTTCTTCTGGTGAGTATTTTTTTCCCTCGCTGCTGTATTCTGATTTTTGTATTAGCAGTACTTTGTTTGTAACGGAAAGACTCGTTGCCAGTTTCGATGATGTGGCAATGGTGCGTGAGACTGTCCAAATGCGTGGTAGTCATTTTGGCATCGATAAAAACTGCCCCATTCTGCGAACGTGAGGTTGATCGTGATGATTACGCTGGTGCGTTCATAGAACCGAGAGCAAGTGAGACAATAGCGCGCCACCGACTTGTGAGAATGGCAGATAACCCAGTTCATCAAGGATGACCAGATCGATCTGCAACAGTTGCAGGGCAAGCTTACCTTGTTTGCCCGCTGTTTTTTCTTGTTCCAGACTCAATAGCGCTGAAGAGGCGCGTTTTTTTATTGTGATGCTGTATGCCTGATGTGCCAATGGTAATGACCAGGTGTATTTTGCCGGTACCGGTGCCGCCAACCAGCACCAGATTCTGTGCAGCGGCTGTAAATTCCATCGTTGCCAGTTGCTGAATCAGTTGTTGATCGACTTTGGACTGATTGAGTCGAATCCTTGTAAATGACGCTGTACAGGGAATCTGGCAGCTTGGGTTTGATAGTGGATGGAACGAATAGAATATTACGTTTGGTTGTTTCGGCCTGAAGTAACTGGTTTAGCAGTGGATTTGCAAAATCAAAACTGTCAGTGCTACCGGGTGTATTCTGCTGTCTTAGTTCGGTATAGCAACTCGCTATGCCCTATAACTTTAGCGCTTTGAGTTGTACAAGTATGTCAGACATGGCGCATCTCTTTGGTGTTCAGGCGGTTATAACGTGCCGTATCGGCCTGCGGTTTTTCCTTGAGCTTAAGCGTCGTTTTGACTTGTTGGTATGTCGATATGTTTCAGTTGCGCCAACACTTCAATATAGCCGTCGAACGGCGCTGGCATCGGCATCAAGTACAGTGGTTCCTGTTCCAGCACATCGGAAGGGTAATGCCCGCATAATCCGGATGCTCAATTTCCGACCACAGTGCACGGCAAAGTGTTTCCAGCCAGCTGTTCAGACCAGCAAGTGAACTGAATCGTTGCTGTTTGGCTTTACTCCAGATGCGGCGTCGCATATCCTGAATATTCTTCTCGACAACACCTTTCTCTCAGCCGGAAGCAACATTGCAGAAATCCGGATCAAACAGATAATGTGCCGTCATCGCAAAGAGGCGCGTATTCACCACACGTCTATTGCCTTTGGATACCTTGTCCACGGCCGTCTTCATGTTGTCGTAAATGCCGCGTTGCGGCACGCCATCAAAAGCTGCAAATGCACGGGTATGCGCATTAAACAACATCTCGTGACTTTGCGACGGATAACTCAATAACATGAAGGCGCGACTCGCGCATAGCTTGGTGTGTGCTGCTAAAACCTTACGGTGTATACCACCGATCATCAGCCACTCTTCGCTCCAGTCAAACTGAAACGCCTCACCCAGCGCAAACTTCAGCGGCACATACGCCGTTTTACTCTGACCATCTTGCGTGCGCCAGTTGCGAATAAAGTTGCACACAATCGTATAACCGCCAACATAGCCGTCCTTTCTGATTTCTTCAAACAGCATCTTGGCCGTACGACGGTTTTTTCTGGAACGACGAGCGTCTGCTTCCAGCGAGAGCAATAACCAGGATTCAAACGCTGTTAGTTTGCCAGGCTGCTTCGCTCTTTGATATTTCACTGCGCTGTCATTTGGTGCTTTCAACCACTTCTTGATCGTGTTCCGTGGCAGACTCGTTCGCCGCTGAATCTGATTAATCGACAGATGTTCACGGTAATACATCCGTCGTATCTTTCCATACATAACCATGGTAAGCACCTCTTAATTTCTCCTGCCTAAAGTCTAGGCAGAATACGTGAATTACCTGGTTAATTCTCAACTGTTACAACTCCTCTTTTCTGGTCAATTTTCGACCAGTGTCAACAGTCCAGGTGAACATGCTGTTGGGCTTGGCCAACTTGTACCTGCTGCGCAGGCGACTGCTGACAACTTAAGGAGAAGTCCGCATCAAAATGCCTCAACGGCGGACAATGAGGCACAAACAGGGAGAATCCGGCAGCAAAACGCTGCCAAAAAATGAATTGCCGGGAATTTGTGTTCAAAAAACTGACAGTAATACCGAAAAATCTGAAAGTCGCACATTGTTCAGCGTTTCCCTAAGAAATAACATCTACCATTGGGCTAAATCCTGGTTGTACGCCTACTAAATTTACTGACCAATCCGCTCCGCCAATGACATCGGCAACCAATATATGCGTTGCAGGATTCCAGATCAATTGTCCAGGGGCGAAACTTTGCTTTCCAGCCTGAAGTACATTAGCGTCGATACCTGAAATATCGATTTTGTCGCCTTCGTTGTGACTGAAATATTGAATAGTATCTCTAGATGTATTGTTGGGACTGCCGCTGATAGACAAATATCTGAAAATATCTGCACCTGTTTCGCCATCCATTTTTTCATTATTTCTCAGACCAGGAGATACCATATAATCATTGCCGTCTCCCCCGATATAGAGACCACTATTTCCAAGACAATAAATGGCGTCGTCGCCACTTCCACCATCTATTTGATCTTTGCCAAGTCCGCTATATAGTGAATCATTCCCGGATCCACCGAAAATGAAATCATTTCCACTCCCACCAAGCATAAAATCATCACCCGCTAGACCATCAATATAGTCGCCACCATTCGTAAAAAAATATTGACTTCTTATTGTCATATTCATGTTGTAGTCAGTCGATAAAAAAGAAATGACAGAAACAATTTTCTATGATTAAAGTCAAATTAAAATTGACGTAACAACCACGCTAAACTTCCTATGGATAGAAGAAACACTATGATCGCAATCAAGGCATAACGTTGATACTTTTTAGCCAATTGTGATTGAGGATATACCGAAATAATAAAAGGATATCCGCTTTTTACAGGCTTTGCGATGATATTGACATCCGGCTCTAATACCAATTGCTGATGAATTTGTTCGGCTTCATTGTGTGCTTGTTGTCGCGCAACTTCCCATTCTTGTTGATCGATCGTTCCGTCTTGATTGCTGTCAAAACGCTGCTTCAATGTGGCTTGATCTTCTTTCCATTCATTGAGCAGATTAATCATAATCGCGCGTTCGCTTTGCTGTGTGATTGCCGAGAATGTCGTAAATTGCCCTAATATAAAAAGCATTTGCCCCGGCAGGATCAACGATTCACTATAGCGATACTTATTGCTCAGTTCATGAAATGAGGATTGGCTTTCGAGCAGAAGTGTTTTGGTGGGCCATTCGGTATTTCCATACCATGTGAGATGCTCGTTGCCATTCACTTCAGCATGTGTTGGGTCGACATAGCAACTACTATCCCCATCAACTAACTTAAACCGATGATCGCTGATATTGTTGTATACAATGCGCCACCGAGTTTCTTCACGATTACTGTCGACAACGGATTCTTTTTGTTGGATTTGACTGCGATACCAAAGGCATGGGTGATTGGATAGAGGTGCGTAGATGATTTGATCGTCAATAAATTGACCTTTCCCAACTAATTCTACATAACCTTGGTGCGCGGAGCGCAATTTAGCAGTAGGAGTATCTTCAATGATCCCCTTGCGCTTCCAATTGTGTATCAATAAATAGAGGCTGATGATTGCAACGAGTACGCAGCATGCTGCCGCAAAAGTAAGATCTTCTCGAGACATCTCAGACAATAAGCTGTCCATACTGCTGAGATAACTTTAGCGAAATAATTGGCTGATATTGACGTCGGCAGTGTCTGATTCGTTAAATTCCAGTAAATCACGCGAAGTAAAATGAAACCATCGGGCGATCAATACATCTGGAAATTGTTCGATACGCACATTATTGATTTTCACTGCCTCGTTATAGAATTCCCGCCGGTCTGCGATACTGTTTTCTAACCCAGTGATTCTTGCTTGCAGATGCTGAAACTTCTCACTTGCTTTAAGCTCAGGATAATCTTCTGCAACAGCAAATAAGTTGCCTAATCCGATGCGCAAATTATGTTCTGCTGAGCCTAGCGCGCCTATATTACCCGATTCACGTGCTGCGGCTACTTGTGAACGCGCTGCAATGACTTGTTTAAGCGTTTCCTGTTCATATCCCATATATTGCTTGCAGGTTTCAACTAGCTTAGGAAGTTCATCGTGACGTTGTTTTAACAGCACATCGATATTTGACCAGGCTTGCGATACGTTATGCTTAATATCAACCAAACGGTTATAGATTGAAATAACATAAATAACCATAATTACTATCAATGCTAATACTATATAAGCAATCACTTCCACAGAGCTCTCCTTATATTAATTAAGTGCTTGGTTAATATACCCGAAACAGTAATACGACCGCTATTAAAAATTGTTGATTGGATTTTAAGGAAATGCCTGATTTATTGGAGGGTCTAGTAAAACATATTGCAGCTTAAAGGTGCGTTTTTGTGTGCATTTATATTCGTATCTTCTCAAAATGATGTAAACAACGCTAATGAATGTAACAAATTACATTATAAAATCACTAGATGCTTGACAATTCATAGTAACATTCAGTACTTTGCTATTAGTGCAAGAAAACCATAGTCTTGTACAAAACTATCGTTGAAATATCGACGCAATTTCTCAAGGAGATGACTCATGACTGTAGCTAAAGTAATTGAAATCAGCACAAGCAGCACTAAGAGTTTTGAACATGCCATTAATGAGGGTATCGCACGTGCTTCTGAAACGATCAATAATGTCTGCGGAGCATGGGTTAAAGAGCAGAAAGTCGAAATCAAAAATGGGAAAATTGTGGAGTACCGTGTCAATCTTCAAATTACCTTTATATTAGAAAGTAAAAAAGCAGTTTTGAAATCTGTCGCAAAGCCAGTTGTTAAGAAGGTTGAAGCGAAGAAGAAATAGTTGCTTTCCACCGGGATCAATAGATTTAGAGGACAATATGCGTGACTCAGATTCACAATCGGGTTTGAATATCAATTTGATTGTGCCGGTCGCACTGTTAGCGGTGTTGTTAATTGTTCCTTTTTCGATTAATTCGCTGTTGCATTTCTTTACTGTAAAACGTCAAGCGACTCCTTTAGTCATGAAAATCCCGGTGGATAATAACGCAATTTCTATTCCGTCTAGTGCTAAGCAGTATGAATCTTTTGAAGTTAGTCTTAATTTAGAGACGCATCAGTTTGCTAAATTCATTAATGAAATCGTTGCAAATGCATCGGAAGGTACGTCGTATCAAGGTATAGTAGGTCGCGTATCAGAAAATATGAAGGCGGAGATTGCAGGGGAGAGCTGGTTGATCGATCGTGAACATGCGCAAGAGCCGGTTTCATCTTACCAAGGTCTATCTAATTGGCGTTGGCGCGTCACACCTGAATCTTCTGGTAAACAAGAATTAATGTTTTATTTGCACTTGTCGACCCAAGACGGTACTCGCTTGGATAGCAAGGTTATTGATCTTGCAGAGGCAAGTTTTTTAGTAGAAGCGAACTGGTCTGAGTGGTTTAAAAGAAACGGGCTTTGGATAGCCATCAGCATATTCATAGTTGTTGCAATTACCTTCCAAAGGCGTCGCTATCGCAGCGAAAGCCGTCATTAATTTTTTCTCAAAAAAACTTGAAATAGTTTTAACAAACCTTATATACAGTTTTGAAGGCGCGTTGCATCGCAATTTGCGTTTAGGATAAAAACTGTCAACGCGTAATTCTGTAATTAAATTGATAAGGAGAGAAAATCATTATGGCTATTACACGTTACGAGCCTTGGGGTTTGTTGAGTCAATTACAAAGAGAATTGGAAAGAAATGTCGCCGAAGGATCTTCGGCAACTGCCGAATGGGCGCCTGCGGTAGATATCAAGGAAGAAGCGGATAAGTTTGTGATTCATGCCGATATTCCTGGCGTGAAGCCTGAAGAAATTGATATCAGTATGCATGATGGCGTTTTAACCATTAAAGGCGAAAAGAAAACCGAAGCTAAGTCTGAAAATGCTGGTTATAAACGCGTTGAACGAACATATGGATCATTTTATCGACGCTTTAGTTTGCCGGATACAGCCAATGCGGATGCAATATCGGCGGCTTCCAAACATGGTGTGCTGGAAGTCGTGATACCAAAGCGGGAAGCGGTGCAACCGAAGAAAATCAATGTTGCATCAAACGACAGCTAATCAATGTTGTCTCTTCAACAAACAATGGAGCCTTCGGGCTCCATTGTTGCGTTAACGAATAGGTGATGAAAGCTCGCTTTAGATTATGCAAGCCATCAATAACGAGATGTGGGGGTTCTTGTTGATACCGTGCGAAATGATAGCTTCTCTACTCATTGATGAGGAAGTACAGTCTATTTAATTTTTGTCTCCTCAATGATCTGTGCGTCTTCTATGACATTTGACCGCTTAGAATGCGGGGTCGGTGTTGTGTCGTTCCAATCTTCGTCCGGATAATTGGTTTGGTGAGCCGTGCGATTGGCTTGCTGATATTTCCGGCGTAACCACCAGAATCTGGTCCCAATAACTGTTGCGGCTACCGCTAGTAAAGCCATAAATGCTGCAAAAAAGAAAAAACCAACCATGGTTATGACGATGACTACTGGGACAAGAAGTGCAATGGTGAGCCAGTTATTCGCTGGAAAAATGGATGAACGACCAGTAGTATGGGGATCAGATCCGCGTGCATCACTGTGCAAAATTCTTTGGATAATGATTCTTTTTTGTTCGTGATTCATTGCATTAACTCCTCTATGTCAACGATGGTTTTGGGTGCTGTTGCGGTTAACAGTTGATTACCGTTTTCAGTCACTATCACATCATCTTCTATTCGGATTCCAATATTCCAGAAATGTTCCGCAACATTCTCATCCGCGCGAATATAACACCCCGGTTCGACTGTGAGTACCATGCCAGGCTGGAAACGCCGCCACTCACCGTTTTGTTTATATTGACCAGCATCGTGTACATCCATGCCCAACCAATGACCAGTACGATGCATATAAAACCGTTTGTAATCTTCGGATTCTAGCACGCTATCGAGATTCCCCTGACATAAACCAAGGTCGATGAATCCTTGTGCGAGAATTTTTAATGCAGCTTGATGCGGTTCGTCCCAGCGATTATCAGGTTTTACTTTTGCGATAGCAGCAGCTTGCGCATTCAAAACTAATTGATAAATATCTTTTTGTGCTGATGAAAATTTTCCGTTGATAGGAAAAGTACGAGTAATATCCGAAGCGTAACCTTTCAATTCACAGCCGGCATCGATTAGCAGCAAATCTCCCGATTTTAATACGGCATTGTTTTCGACATAGTGCAGCACGCAAGCGTTTGAACCTCCCGCTACAATCGATGTATAGGCCGGTGACCGAGCGCCGTGACGGTTGAAGGTATACAGTAATTCGGCTTCGATTTCGTATTCATATTGGCCTGGTTTGGTCATTTGCATCGCATTTCGATGGGCTTGCACGGAAATATTGGCAGCTTGCTGCATCACATCGAGTTCTTGATCACTTTTGATCAAACGCATTTCATCCAAAATGCTGCGACAGTCATTGATTTTTTCCGGAGCCATGATGCCCGTGCGAACTTGCTCGCGAACCTGATTCAACCATTGCATGATGCGCTGATCCCAAGCGGAGTCATGCCCAAGCATGGTATAAATAATGGGTTGATTCGAAAGTAGGGTAGGGATGATGTCGTCAAGTCGATTGATAGGGTAAGTTTCATCCAGCAGAAAAGTTTCTTTGGCGGCTTCCGGGCCATAGCGGTATCCATCCCAAATTTCACGTTCCTTATCTTTGGCGCGACAAAATAGAATATGTCTTTCAGGCGCTTGATCAGTTTTTGCAACAATGACCAATACAGCTTCAGGTTCGGTAAAGCCACTTAAATAATAGAAATAGCTATCAAAACGATAAGGATAGTGTGCATCGCGGTTGCGTATCCGCTCTGGAGCCGTGGGAATAATCGCGATTCCTGCTTGCATGTGTTGTGCAAAAGTATGGCGCCGTTTGAGATAGGATTCCATGGGGATGATCAATGATTGCATAGGGATTATTCTTTTCAATGAGTTTTATTAGGATTGCGCGCGTCGCTTTAATTGATTGTCCAATTGTTTTAGGCGCTCAGGCGTGCCGACATCGATCCATTCACCGGAAAAATATTCACCAGTCACTTTGGTTTCTTGCATGGCTCGGCGCAGTATTGGCGCTAATTTTGCAGCTTCTCCGGGTATGATGGTTTGAAATAGTTGTGGATGATAAATACCGATGCCACTAAACGTGAATTTCTGCGTACCTTCCAATCGAAGGTAGCCATCTTGCAATGAAAAGTCACCTTCGGGATGATGTTCTGGATTATCAACCAGTACGAGATGCGCCAGGCATTGATTTTCCGGTGCTAGCATGGCATCCAAAGTAGCTCGCAAAGAAAGGTAATCGAATCCACAATAAATATCTCCATTGACTACCAAGAATGGGATTGTTTTATGTGCGTCAGTCAGCAAGTTCATCGCATTGGCAATCCCACCGGCTGTTTCTAGCACGATTTTTTCAGGCGAATAATGAATATGAACACCGTATCGATCGCCGTTTCCCAAAGCATTCTCAATCATTGCACCGAGGTAAGCATGATTGATGACAATTTCAGTAAAACCCGCCTGTGCCAGGTTATAAATTTGATATTCAATGAGTGCATGCTGACCGGCTTTCAGCAGCGGCTTGGGTAGATGGTCAGTGAGTGGGCGCATGCGCTTTCCCTGGCCAGCGGCGAGGATCATGGCCCGGTACGGGTTGTCGCTAGAAAGAATAGCCAATTTTCGAATCAGGAGTTACGTCATGCAACTCGTCGAACAGATTAAGCAACGGCGAGAGTTCTCTATATCGATCACAGGTTTTTTGCAGATATTCCATCACAAGCGGCATGTCATTGAGATAATTGGATTTTTCATCCCGATAATTGAGTCGTGCAAAAATACCTAAAACTTTCAGATGCCGCTGTACTCCCATCCATTCAAAATCACGGTAAAAAACGCCAAAGTCAGTGGCTACCGGCAGATTTGCCTGACGGGCTTTTTCCCAATACCGAATCGTCCAATCGAGAATCCGTTCTTCATCCCAACGAATGTAGGCGTCTTTAAACAAAGAAACTAAATCATAGGTTATCGGGCCGTAAACAGCATCTTGGAAATCGATAATGCCGGGGTTGGGTGACGACACCATTAAATTGCGTGAATGATAGTCGCGGTGAACAAACACTTTGGGTTGATTGAGGTTATTTTGTAAAATTTGATCAAAGACGTTTTCTAATAGTGTTTTTTGGTTTTGAGTTAATTCAGCTTGCAGGTGTTTAGCAATATACCAGTCAGGAAACAAATTTAATTCTCTCCGCAACAAGTCTTCGTCATATTCAGGTAATTGCTTTGCTTGCGCGGATAATTGCATTTTAATAAGCGCATCGGTAGCATCGTTATACAATCGATTGGCTTGCTCGTGATGCTGGATAAGCACCTGTAGGTAAGTGGTATTCCCCAAATCTGAAAGCAGCAAAAACCCTTGTTCTAAGTTTTGCGAAATTACTTTAGGTACATGAACTCCTGTATTGGCAAGCATTTCTGCTACTTGTATGAATGGCTTGCAATCTTCTTGTTGGGGTGGCGCATCCATCACGATCCATGTTTGATCGTCAATAAAAATGCGAAAATAGCGCCGGAAACTCGCATCAGCGGAAGCAGTCTTGAGGGTAAAGTGTTTACCTGGAAATTGGGTTTTAAGCCAACTTTCTAATAATTGTTGACGTTCCATAAGTGTATCTTATTGGAGAATAAAGCATTGGAAAGTTAAAAAAATATCAAATAAATTTTAATGTTAAAAACTGACATGGCAGAATAGGCCATCCATAACAATAGATTATGGGATTTTATCACGGTGATTTATAACGGGTGTGTGATATCAGTGATGTCAGTGTGATAACCGTAAAGGAGAAACGAATGATTAGCAAAAATATGATTGATGAAATCAACGCCAAAGTAAACGAAATTTTTCATAACAGTCCGGTCAAGGATATCGAAAAAAACGTCAAGGTTTTATTGTCCGGTGCGTTTACTCGTCTTGATTTAGTAACACGTGATGAATTTGAAATTCAACAAGAAGTATTACAACGCACTCGTGAGAAGTTAATGATTCTTGAAGCTAAAGTTGCGGAGCTGGAAGTGCGTTCTCAACCCGCTGCTATCCGCACTGTCGATAACGTCACTGAATTGCATCCGCATTAATAACGATCACATTGAAACACTGATTGCAAAATTTAGGGTAAACCTGTCGGTGTCCAGATATCTACAGGTTTAAACAGTATGTCACTTGCAGTGTTGTATAGCCGTGCTTTGTCAGGCATGGAAGCGCCGTTAGTGACTGTCGAAACGCATATCGCTAACGGATTACCTAGTTTTACGATCGTCGGACTTCCCGATACTGAAGTTCGGGAAAGTAAAGATCGCGTTAGATCCGCCTTGCAAAATTCCCATTTTAAAATTCCCGCGCAACGCATTACGGTCAATTTAGCGCCTGCTGATTTGCCAAAAGAAAGTGGACGATTCGATCTCCCAATCGCACTCGGTATCTTGGCTGCCACAGGACAAATTCCTAAGGAAGAATTAGAGCAATATGAATGGGCGGGAGAGTTAGCCCTAACCGGAGAATTACGACCGATTCGAGGTGCACTAGCAATGACGTATCATGCTGCGCAATCCGGGCGTCGTTTCGTGTTGCCCGAACAGAATGCTTTAGAAGCTGCGTTAGTAAAAAAAGCCACCATTTATGCGGCAAAATCGTTGCTGCAAATATGTGCGCATCTTACGAAGCAAGAACGATTGCCAGTTTTTCAGAGTAATTTGCCTCAGGATGTTGGCGATGAAAACAAAGGCTACTCAGATTTTGAAGATGTTAAAGGGCAAGGACATGCCAAGCGCGCTTTAGAAATTGCTGCTGCCGGAAAACATAGTATTTTGATGGTTGGACCGCCAGGAACAGGGAAATCCATGTTAGCAGCGCGTTTTCCTGGAATTTTACCGCCAATGACCGAAGATGAGGCACTAGAATCGGCTGCAATTCAATCACTGAGTCAGGGCAGTTTCAATATTTCCGAATGGAAACGCCGCCCCTTTCGCGCACCACATCATACAGCTTCTGGCATTGCACTGGTTGGAGGTGGTAGTTATCCACGACCTGGGGAAATTTCTTTAGCACTGCACGGAATATTATTTTTAGACGAATTACCTGAATTCGATCGAAAAGTATTGGAAGTGCTGCGTGAACCATTGGAATCAGGAAAAATAACGATTTCTCGAGCCGCTCGTCAAGCCGAGTTTCCTGCTCATTTCCAGTTGGTATCGGCGATGAATCCATGCCCTTGTGGCTACTTGGGGCACCCCTCTGGCAAATGTCATTGCACGCCCGATCAAATCGCCCGCTATCGCGGACGAATCTCTGGCCCGTTACTGGATCGCATTGATATCCAAATTGAAGTACCTGCAATTCCACAGCAAGAGCTTATCCGTCAAAATACCAAAGGAGAGAAAAGCGCCGTCATTCGTAAGTGTGTTGAAAAAGCGTATCAACGACAGCTTGATCGCCAGGGGAAAACTAATAACCAATTAAGCGTCAAAGAAATAGAGCAGTTTTGCACGATTGATAGCATCAGTGAAAATTTATTGAAGAAAGCAATCAGCCGCTTGAATCTATCCGCGCGTGCGTATCATCGCATTCTCAAAGTCGCGAGAACGATTGCGGATTTAGCGGGGTCCGAGAAAATCACTAACCAACATATTGCAGAAGCAATTCAGTATCGCAGGTTGGATAAGCAATGAGAAAAACCAAGTATTTACTGGATCAAGCCTATAGCTAATCGGTTGAAAAATACTGATTCCGCGCTACTATTGAAGAAATCATTTTTGATGGCGCTGGCCGAGTTGATGTACCACTGGTGCGTGAGAAAATTCGAGTCGCTTGCCAAGTTTCCGTTACTACTACCAAGGATTGGGAACTGGGTGGTATCGAAAAGTGTTTTGCGGCTGGTTATACCGAAGTGGTGCTGGTATTGAGCACCGAACGGCAAATCAAAAAGCTTTCTAAATTTGTGGAAGAGAATCTTGATTCCAAGGATCAGGGACGTGTCCGGTATATAACTTCCGAAAGCATTATTGAGTTTCTGGATAGTCTTGGGAAATTTACTCCGACTGAGCAAGTGGTACGGGGGTACAAAGTACGGACGGTGCAACAAGCAACGGATTCAGAAGATGCGGCTTCGAGGCGGAAAGCGATTTCGGAGGTTATTGCGAGGTCGTTGCAGAGGGGGAGGGAGAAGAAAAATGTTTAATTTATAGATTTTCTTTTGGTTTTTTCAGAATTCTTTGGTACCTCTGATAAAACATAAACCAATGCTTAAAAATTTCTATCCAGAAACGGCCTTCCTTTTGGTTTGAATTATGGTGTCGATACCGATTTGTTCCCACTGTTAAACGAGGATTGTCGGTGGCCATATCCCAATCTGAAACCCCGAGAAACAAATGATCCTGATCCAATTTCAACAAAATTCCATGTCTTTGTGGTATTTCATCAAATATAGAAATTTCACAACGCAAATTACATTCTCTTTTTTCCGCATCGCAATTTTTCTTATAATTTTCTTCAATTTGCTTAATACTTTGTGCTGCTTTTCTCGAATCTTTTGCCCAATCACACTCTTCGATGTCAAGGTTGAATTTATCCAAGTGTTCACTATTAGTATGAGCTAATTTACATAAAAACCTTACTTTTGGATTTTCACTTGCAATTTTAGTCAAGCTTTTCTCAATATAAGTAATAGTGTAACGCATAGCCACACCCATAAATTTTAAATCAATATGATCGGGCTGCTCTCTCTGAATATAATCGTAAATTAATGTACTAACCTCTTGAAATGCATTTCCATGATTCATGAACTGAAAATGACTATCAATTGATAACTTACCATGTCCACCTCCGTCAAGATGAATAAAATCATTATATGACTTAATAAATTCGTTAAAAGCATCGGCTTCAGGCGCTTTTATCCAACCTCGAAGGTTCTTTTGTTTTGAAAAAGAACCTAGCGCTTGCATGATATTTAGTTTTAATTCAGTTTCATCCTTCCAAAACTTAATAACTCTGCCTTTTAAAATTTTTTTACGAAATTTTTTTAATTTTTCTGGATGTTCTTTTTCTATTAAATCACTTCCGTTAAAATAGCTGTTAAGCTTTTCCTCATCGATTAAGCAAGCAAATACAGGTTTTTTCTTTTGAATTGCATAATCATATTCCAATTCCATATAACTCTTTTTACTTTCTGGATCAATACTTCCATATCTTCCACCTAGAATAAGTAGATAAACATCAGACTCATCAATCCAATTTCGAATAACTTCCAGTTGTGACTTATCTCCAGCAGCAAACAATTCCATTCCAGCTGGGATATGGTTAGATTCTAAAATTGCCATAACCGCAGCTTGTCTTTCTTTTAGGAGGTCACGGTATGTAGAAGAAACAAATATTTGAAGTTTTTTTAACGAATCGGAAAGCATTGACAGACTCCTATCTATTCAAAACCATTTAATAAAATAAAGTAACCTTATGATAGTAAGAAATTTGCTAGTAAATTTATAATTTATTTTCAATCTGCTCAGAAGAGGGATCACTTTAAACAAAATTTTTCAAAATGATCTTTATCTATAGTAATAGTCAAGTATATATTTATAAATGTTTATTTCCACTGCCTCTCATTCCACTGCCTTCTAATATCTTTAAAAACAATCTCCTCATCTATACCAAGGAGCGAGGCTACCAGTCGCCGGTGTTCACGCATCATAATCGTACCACCACACTCCCAGCTTGACCACGTACACGGATCAACTCCAAGATTCTTGGCCGCAACTTTCTGCGACCACCCCAAGGATCCCCGCTTGGTCAACAACAACTCAGCAATCGAACTTGGATTGGGTAATGTAGGATAATAACCAAGAAACTGAATTAATTTTCCAGTGTGGTTAATACTTGGTTTCCGGTAATTCAATTCCCAGTTCAGAACTGTTTCGGCAGCAACTCCTAATAGCTTGGCTAATTGAGGTTGGGATAGCTTGAGAAAAAGCCTGTACTTTAATACATGCTCACCTAGAGTTTTCGGCTCAAAATCATAAGGCTTAGTAATGAATGACTTAAGAGAAATCTGGGTATATTGCAAAAAGGCAACGCAACTCTGCCCTTGTGGCTACTTGAGACACCCCTCCGGTAAATGTCACTGTACCCCAGATCAAATTACTCGTTACCGTGGCCGAATCTCCGGCCCGTTATTGGATCGCATCGACATGCAGATCGAAGTCCCCGCCGTACCGCAACAGGAATTGATGAAACAACAAACAACAAGTGAGAAAAGCAGCACCATCCGCCAGCGTGTCGAGAAAGCGCACCAATTGCAGCTTGATCGCCAGGGAAAAAGTAATAATCAATTAAGTGTCAAAGAAATAGAGCAGTTTTGCACGATTGATAGCATCAGTGAAAATTTATTGAAGCAAGCAATCAGTCGCTTGAATCTATCCGCGCGTGCGTATCACCGCATTCTCAAAGTCGCGAGAACGATTGCGGATTTAGCGGGGTCCGAGAAAATCACTAACCAACATATTGCAGAAGCGATTCAGTATCGCAGGTTGGATAGGCAATGAGTCATCCAACTTAACAGGATTATCTATCGCTTGAAAAATAAATTTACGCGATGTCATTACTCAAGTTTACCTACCGCTTGAGCCAAGAACCCCATATTTGACGGCACGTTTCTCTATTCAGAGCAGACTTCATTATTGTGAGTTTTTTCACAGTAAATTGATTTCAAAATCAATACACTAAATAATCAATCTATAAGTAATCCATTGAGCTTTCATTATGGAACCTAAGGTAATATACCAACGAGTAATTAAAAGTGACTGAGATTTTTGTTTGAGTATGTACCAGAACGGATTAGAGAATAATCGGTAACTGATCTATCGAAAGGAGATAAATATTATGAATATCCTCACCATTCCTTTGGCGGTTGTTTTTATTGCTTTTACACTGACAAGCTGCAAAGATGCTGAGTCGACACAAATTTCCATTCCCGCAGCTTCTCCGAAATCCACCAATAGCAATATACAACTCACTCAGGAAGCGGATTTATCAAACGCAGACTATGTCAAGAAAATTGAAAATTTTTGGCAAGAAAATGTACAGAAAAAACAAAATGTGCTCAATTGTGAGGGTAAGCAAATTAATAATGCTGATTCTGGAGTTTTTTGCAGTACCGGACAAGTAAAAGATGCGAATGGAAGCATCATTGATATTGCTAATGCGAAAATAAATATTCACTACATTAAGATTGTCAAGAGTCCCGCTCAGGAGAAAGGAGCGATTGTTATTTCAACCGGCAGAACGGAAACGTATCTTAAGTATAAGGAGGTAGCGTACGATCTCTGGAACAATGGTTACTCGGTTTATATCATCGACCATCGCGGTCAGGGAATGTCCGATCGTGAAAAAGGACTGGACAATTTACAGAAAGGGCATGTCGAAGATTTTGGTTTGTTTGTTTCTGATCTCAAATACTTTGCCGATGAAATTGTTCAAAAAGGTGGTCATCAGAATCTTTATCTGATTGCTCATTCGATGGGCGGTGCTATTGCTTCACTCTACCTTGAACAAGAAGGCGATAAGACTCCTTTCCAGGCAGTCGCTTTTACATCCCCAATGCATGATATTACTGCATACTCAGGTCATTTTATTGATATATCAGTGAGGCCGATCTGCAAGGTAGCCGAGCGGCTAGCAAAGAATAATCCGCGTGGATTTACAGTAGATGGAGGTTCATATCATCCAAAACCATTTAAAGAAAATAAGTATACAACTTCCGAGATTCGCTATGATCGACTGGTGAAACTATATAGTGATAAGGTATATGAAGAAATCCGGCTAGGTAATCCTACACATAAATGGTTTGCTGAAGCTTGTAAGGCGGCGAAATATGCAAGAGAGAATTCCTCAAAAATTACCATTCCTGTACGACTCTACCAAGCTGGAAATGACAGTATTGTGCATCCTAAGGGGCATGCTGAATTTTGTGAAGATCTAAAACAACCAGAAAAATGCGGTGGGCCTAATGGAATGCCAATTAAAATCGGAGGTGAAAAAAATGAGGAGGGTGCAAAACACGAGTTGCTGATCGAGAAAGATGAATATCGCGATAAGGCTCTGAAAGGAGCTCTCAAATTCTTTGAAGAAAAACGGAAAATTTAAAGATATCTATCGCGGCAAAATATTTTGGAATATTTTTTTAAAGGAACCCATTGAAATGAAAATTGCATTCGCTTCGTGTTTTGATGCATTGAAAGATGCAGAACAAGACGTTTGTTTTCGTGTACTGGATCAAAAACCAGAAGTGCTTCTACTACTTGGAGACAGCATATACATGGATTATTTCCCTAAGCTAGGACAATCAAGGGGGTGGGATCTGCAAAAATTTGCAAATGAAATGTATCGCCGTTATGCCGCACAATGGGATGTTGCTTCGTTTCGTGAGCTTGTCAAAAGTGTCGATGCTATTGGAGTAACCTGGGATGATCATGATTTTGCATGGAATGGATCTTGTGGAGCAGGCCAGGAAAAGAAAACTGGGGTTCCTTACGAAAAAAAACTGATATCACAAAATTTGCACCTTCAATTCCGTGAGCAATTAAGACGGCGCCCTTTACTCTCTGCATATCCGCTGCAACCTTCAATGCAAGATCTACTCACTCCAAGAAGTCCTGGAATTGAAGAATCTTTTGACTATGGACGCGTGCGGTGCATTATGCTCGATGGTAGATCTTACCGTCAGGATCAAGACGATAATCATGAAACCACAATGTTAGGAATAACCCAGAAGAAATGGCTGATGGAGCAAATTCAGCAATGGGATGGCATAAGCTTAGTTTGTTCAGGAAGTACACTCATACGTAGCAAGGAAAGCTGGGATAATTACAGCGACTACGAATGGTTGATGAATCAAGGTTTTGATAAAACCATCGTACTCAGCGGAGATATTCATGAGAATGTATTCCGGCGTCATAAAGGAAGTCAACCAAATTTAATTGAGATTACATCCTCAGGCGCCGCTCGACCCGGTATCGGCGGTGATGAGGGTAATTTTGGTTTGCTGAACATTCAACCAAATGAGATCCAAGTTACATTGTTTGATGAAGAAGGTCCCGAGATCAGTAAAACGCTACTCATTTGAGCACTTTCTTTCTATAAGTTGATTCTGATGCCATTTTTATAGCGCGTGCTTTCAAGGTATCGCGATGTTTTTGATTGCCATAGACCTCTTCGAGCAAAGGTCTCTGCCAGTTTAAGGTGATTATTTCTAGTCCGATACAGAAAAATACTCAAGAACTTACCAATAAATCTAAAGCTACATTGAAGAAAGAATCCTGTGCGGTTTTGCAAAGGTTTCGAACAGCTTAAATTCGCCATACTTTCAATCACTGACATTCAACTAAGCTCGTTTTCTATCGTGTAAAGAGATTGCTAAAGATTCCTGATCGAAGGACGATATTTTTCTATGAAATGAAACACTATTTTTAACCCTTTGTGGGAAATCTAGGAGAATATAATCTTGACACACTTAAAGAAAATGCTGATTGTGGATGACAGTCGCGTCTCGCGCATGATGAGTAGTACCTTTCTCAAAAAACTCCGCCCAGAAGTCGAGATTGTTGAAGCTGCTGACGCGGATTCAGCGCTATCTGCCCTGAGCCAAACACCAATTGATATGTGTATTATTGATTTCAATATGCCAGGCATGGATGGTTTGGAGCTAGCGCAAGCAATCAAAAATCAAAGGTCTGAGGCACGTATCGCATTGCTTACGGCCAATGTTCAAGACAGCGTTAAAGAGCGGGCTGAGGCAATCGGTGTTAGTTTTTTTCGAAAACCGATTACCGAAAGTGTCATTACTAAGATATTAGACGAACTGGCTCCAGCGGCCTAAGGCATTTAGACATCGTGAATACCAATATTCCATTAAAATCATCGGCAGAAAATGATCCTGTTGCCTTAACCGAGTTTCAGCTTGATGCCCTAGCTGAGACATTTAATATGTCATTGGGAGAGGCCGCGGCGATTTTCTCACAAATTGTATCCGAGGAAATTAAACTGTCTGTCCCTATCGTAGAGTTACTATGCCAGAAGGATTTAGCTGCTCGCATGATTGCGATTAGAGGCAATCGTAGTCAAGAACGGTTATGCGGAATTACGCAACATTTCACTACTAAAGGTTCTTTTAGTACCGACACGATGTTGATTTTTTCAGAGCATGGCAGTTTGGAAATAATCCGACGTATGCTTGGCAGTACCGCGAATGTGGAATCAATCACTGAGCTAGAACAAGATGCACTTGCTGAGATTGGGAACATTATCATTAATGGTTGCATGAGTACTATTTCCAATTTATTCCAAAAACCGTCGCTTGGTACATTGCCTTGTGTTGCAACGAACACTGCTGATGCTTTGTTTGCTTCTCGTTCATCTGATCATGTTCTGTTGGTAAAAATCGGTATGCATCTGGCATCGCAAAACATTGATGGCTATGTACTTTTTTTAATGGATGTCGATTCGATACGTCACTTTGTCAAGGAGGTTGAGCAAGTATTCAAGGCATAAAAGTTATGCTGACTAAATCTAAGCCGAAGCGCTATCTCGACATACTTTGCTTACATTAACAATTCCTATTTTACGCGATTAAAAATTATGATTTCTGCACCTTATCTCGCTGATGCTGTTTCTTGTGGCCTTGTTCTGCTCGATTGCCAAGGAAGAGTGTTACTCTGGAATAAATGGATGATGCAATATAGCGCTCGCAATACAGATGAAGCACTGGGTGTGTCACTGGATGAAGCTTGTGGAGTACGCATCGAGCAGCGGATTCACATGGCTATTAGGGAAGCGTTAGATTTTGGTCTGGCGTCTTTATTGTCTCATGTGTTACATCCTTCTCCGTTCCCACTATTCAGCGGTGGAGGAACCGAGCGCATTAAGCAATCGATCACTATTAATCCGGTGCTTACAAATTCCGGAGAGCGCCGGTGTCTTATTCAGATTAATGATGTAACGACAATGGCGGCGAGAGAAAAGCTATTGCGTGAACAAACCCGTCAACTCAGAGAGGAAGTTGATAAACTTACCGAAATGCAAGAGCAGTTGCGATGCAACGAATCACGTTTTCGTGAATTGACTCGTCAGGTTCCAGTGGGTATTTTTGAAACCGACTTGGAGGGCTGTATTGTTTTCTCTAATGAACGCTGTCAGGCAATTACAGGATTCGAGCCGGAAGATTATATGGGACAACCATGGCATTCCATTGCGGCCATCGAAGATCGGGACAGAGTCAATGTGGACTGGCAAAAGTTACGCAATCAAGGTGAACGCATTCAGATTGAATTTCGTTGTGCCAACAAAAGCTCTATGAGAAAATTTTGGGTTAGTACCGATTCTATGCCAGTTCGCAACAAAGCTGGTGTAGTAACTGGATTTATTGGGACACTCACTGATATTCATGACGCTAAGGAAGCTGCCTTACGGAATGCGCAACAAGCTACATTTGATACTCTGACAGGCCTTTACAATCGCACACCATTCAACGAACGGTTGATGAATGCATTGTCAAATGCTGGAGAGTCGCATCAATTTGCATTGATGTTTATCGATTTAGATGACTTTAAGCAAATTAACGATAAATACGGTCATGAAAGCGGCGATATTGTCCTTAAAACAACTGCGCGGAGGTTGCGTCAAACATTAAGAGCTGATGATACCGTTGCGCGTTTTGGGGGTGATGAGTTTGTCGTAATGCTTGCAGAATTTCGCTCGGATAAAGATTTGCAAGTCATTGTATCCAAGATCGAACGCGGCATCTCGCAACCGATCAATATTGGCATCTGTCATGTTCACTTAAAATGTTCCATCGGTACCGCAGTTTACCCTCAAGATGGTTGTGATATCACTTCACTGATGCGTCACTCCGATCAGCGTATGTATGACATCAAACGTGTTCACCACAGTACAGATCATGAAGAGAATGTTAATCTCAAGCAAAAAGCTAAGAAAAAAGCTGATGTGGGAGCTTTGATGTAATCGAATGGCAAGTTCAGGATCCGACAATAATTATTAGCAAGTGATGCGGTTTTTCGGAATCGATTGCTTAAAGTCAAATCATTACAATCATAACGCATTCAAAACATGGCAATTTATCAAAAAATTGCCAAGTATATTGATCTTCTGTAATCCAAACAAAAAACACAAAAATTGGACGATACGCCGCTAGAACAATTGATACGGTAATATTGTACAAATTTATTTGCTGCTTCAACGGATGAATTCGATCTTGACTGTACATATCAGTCACTCAAATAAATACTAATTGAGTCATCATGGCTAATTCTTGATGTTACTTGAGTAAGTATTCGAAAATGCTATAATCCACAGATAATTTAATTGCGAGCGAGCATGCAGGTTTTTGGAACTGCGTAACACTTCTCAGTAATTAAATTAAATTCACACACTCGATATTACAGTTCTAATTGTGTAAAGAGTGGAGGCTCAATCCAATAGGAGAATCTATGTCTGTAACAATGCGGCAAATGCTAGAAGCTGGTGTTCATTTTGGACATCAAACGCGCTTCTGGAATCCCAAGATGGCCCCTTACATTTTTGGTCATCGCAACAAAATTCATATTATAAATTTAGAAAATACTCTGGTGATGTATCAGGAGGCCATGAAATACGTGCGCCAACTTTCATCCAATAAAGGGGTAATTTTATTTGTTGGCACCAAGAAGCAAGCCCGTGACATTGTCCGTGAAGAAGCGATCCGTTGTGGAGCGCCATACGTTGATCAGCGGTGGCTTGGTGGTATGTTGACTAATTTTAAAACGATCAAACAATCGATCAAGCGCTTGCAGGATATGGAAATCATGTTTCAAGATGGCACTTTTGATCGGCTTGTCAAAAAAGAAGCTTTGGACATGCAAAGAGAGTTGGACAAGTTGAATATCAGTCTAGGCGGTATTAAGGACATGAAAACATTGCCAGACGCTTTATTTGTTATTGATGTAGGTTATCAAAAAGGTGCTATTACCGAAGCGAGGAAATTGAATATTCCAGTCATCGGCGTAGTTGATACGAATCATAATCCAGAAGGATTAGATTTTGTTATTCCAGGAAATGACGATTCGAGTCGCGCTATCCGCCTATATGCGCGCGGTGTAGCAGATGCCATTTTAGAAGGACGTAATCAGTCTATTCAAGAAATTGTAGATATGGTCTCTGAAGAAGTAGAAGAATCCGTATAAAAACAAAAGATTAAATACATAACCTATAGATAGCATTGGAGTAAATATGGTAGACGTATCCGCAAGCATGGTGAAAGAACTGCGGGAAATGACTGGCCTTGGCATGATGGAATGTAAAAGAGCCTTGGCGGAAACCAATGGTGATATGAAAGCCGCTGAAGATCTATTGCGGATAAAAAGTGGTTCTAAAGCCAGTAAAGCTGCTGGGCGTATTGCGGCAGAAGGGGTCATCGGTGCGTATGTGGCGGCAGATGGTAAATGTGGTGCATTGGTTGAAGTTAATTGCGAAACTGATTTCGTGGCAAGAAATGAGGATTTCATTCAATTTGCAAAAAACTTGGCGGAATTGGCAGCCACAAAAAAACTTACCGATGTCGCAGCATTAACGGAATCGTTGTTATCGAATGCTAGTGAAAATGTAGAGGCTGTTCGTAAAGCCTTGGTAATGAAATTAGGTGAGAATATTAGCATTCGTCGTATTGGAAGGCATGAAACTCAAGGGCGGCTGGCATCTTATCTGCATGGGACCAGAATCGGTGTCATCATCGATTACACCGGAGGCGATGAAACATTAGGTAAAGATTTGGCGATGCATATTGCCGCAAGTAAACCGATTTGCGTTTCAAAAGAACAAGTAGCAGCCGATATTCTGGCTCACGAACGTCAAATTTTTACTGCGCAAGCGGCTGAAAGTGGCAAGCCTGCCAATATTATCGAGAAAATGGTGGAAGGCCGAATCACTAAGTATTTGGCGGAAATTACTTTACTGGGTCAACCTTTTGTTAAAGATCCTGAGCAAACAGTTGAAAAGCTATTGGCTAAAAAAGGAGCCAAAGCAAATGCCTTTACTATGTTTGTAGTCGGTGAGGGAATCGAGAAAAAAACAGAAAATTTCGCTGAAGAAGTCAAAGCGCAAATGGGTCAAGCTAAATAATACTTTCTAATTCTTATTAATATCATCAATGACTACAGCCATTTATAAGCGCATTTTGTTGAAGTTGTCGGGTGAAGCATTAATGGGTGAAGATCAGTATGGCATTAACCAAGCCGTGATGAGACGAATTGTTTTAGAAATAGAGGAAGTCAGTAAATTAGGTGTTGAGATCGCGATTGTCGTAGGTGGGGGCAATATTTTTCGTGGCATGAAATCGGCAAATGATGCTTTAGAGCGTGTTACCGCAGATTACATGGGAATGTTGGCTACCGTTATGAATGCTTTGGCGCTTCAGGATGCGATGAAAGCCATTGGATTGGTTCCTCGCATTCAATCTGCTTTGCGTATCGATCAAGTGGTAGAACCTTACATTAGAGCTCGTGCTATACGTCATTTGAGCGATAAAAAGGTCGTCATTTTTGCTGCAGGAACAGGTAACCCGTTTTTTACTACGGATACGGCAGCTGCTTTACGCAGTATGGAAATGAATGTTGATATCATGCTGAAAGCGACCAAAGTCGATGGCATTTATACCAGTGATCCCAAATTAAATCCCGATGCTACTCGCTTTCAAAAATTATCATTCGATGATGCGATTACTAAAAATTTACAGGTAATGGATGCGACAGCTTTGACGTTGTGTCGCGATCAGAAAATGCCTTTAAATGTGTTTAGTATTTTTAAAGCAGGCGCACTGAAACGCATTGTTGTCGGGGAAGATGAAGGAACTTTCGTGACTGTTTAATGCTGTCGTACGATTTTGATCTCTTTAAACATCGCTTAGGAAGGGATAGGTAATGTTATGATTGGTGATGTAAAGAAATCTGCAGAACAGAAAATGCAGAAGAGCTTGGAAGCCCTCAAAGTTGATTTAGGTAAAATCAGAAGCGGGCGTGCGCATACGGGATTTTTAGATCATGTCACAGTTGACTACTATGGCTCTCCAACGCCGATTAATCAAGTGGCTAATATTAATCTCATTGATGCGCGTACGATTGGTGTCGTTCCCTGGGAGAAAAAAATGGCTAATGTGATCGAAAAAGCAATTCGTGAATCTGATCTTGGGCTCAATCCTATGGTAGTCGGAGAGACAATACGTGTTCCCATGCCGGCACTTACCGAAGAACGTCGTCGAGATTTGATTAAAGTGGTCAAGCATGAAGCAGAAGGTGTAAGAGTTGCAACACGCAATATCCGCCGTGATGCCAATGCCCACCTCAAAGAGTTATTAAAAAATAAACAAATATCAGAAGATGATGAACGTCGTGGCCAAGATGATATTCAGAAACTGACTGACCGTTATATCAATGAAATAGAGAAAGTACTGCAAGTTAAAGAAGCTGAATTAATGGCTGTCTGATATGCAGCAGCGTGCCAGCTCGACCCGAGAAATTCCGGACGCAGAGTTAATTCCTCGTCATATCGCAATTATTATGGATGGAAATGGCCGGTGGGCTAGGAATCGGTTTATGCCTCGAGTAGCGGGGCATCGACAAGGAGTTGAAACGGTTCGTGGTGTGATTAAAGCTTGCATAGAACGCAACGTTTCTTATCTCACTGTTTTTGCTTTTAGTAGTGAAAATTGGCGTCGGCCTACCGATGAAATTTCTTTTTTGATGCAGCTTTTTGCGAATGCACTAGAGCAAGAGGTTAATAAGCTTCATGAAAATGGTATTTGCTTTAAAGTGATAGGCGATTTGTCGAAATTTGATGCTGGAATTGTGCAAGCAATCCAAAGAGGTCAGCACTTAACGTCACAAAATACCCGTTTAGTCTTTACTGTGGCTGCTAATTATGGTGGTCGCTGGGATATCATGCAGGCTATCCAAAAAATGATGGCCCAATCAAATGGTGCAGCTCTTGAATCATTCGATTTTGAAGAAGAGGATTTATCTCAATATCTCGCATTAAACTATGCACCCGAACCGGATTTATTCATTCGAACCGGTGGAGAGTGTCGTATCAGCAATTTTTTATTGTGGCAACTGGCCTATACGGAATTATACTTCACCGACACTTTATGGCCTGATTTCAATGCGCAAGAATTGGATCATGCCATTCAGTCCTATCAAAAACGTGAGCGGCGTTTTGGGCGTACCAGTGAACAGTTGCAAGTTGTCGTTCCTACAGAAGGATAGTCATAAGCTTCATGTTGAAAACGCGTGTACTGACTGTTATCGTCATATTGCCTTTATTTTTGCTTGCAGTGTTTTATTTCCAAGATATTTTTTGGGCCGCTTTGATGCTGGCATTGACGGTAGTTGGCGCGCGTGAATGGAGTAAATTGGCTAAGTTTTCCGTAAGAAATACCATTATTTTTATGTTCCTAACACTGTTATTAGGAAGTGAGTTACTGATTCAATTGCGGGAATCCTTGAAATTGGATGTTTATTCGTTGGATTTTATAGCGGTGTATGGAATTTCTGTATTGTTTTGGGTAATTGCGGTACCGTTTTACCTACGTAAGGGATTTTCTGTCCAATCTCCTGTTGTCTGGATGTTATTCGGATGGATTGTGCTATTGCCAACCTGTCTTGCGTTGTATCAATTACGCACTATCAGTCCAATATTATTATTGGCAACGATGAGTGTCATCTGGATTTCTGATACGGCAGCCTATTTTACCGGTCGTTCACTAGGCAAAAATAAACTTGCACCTGAAATTAGTCCGAACAAAACTTGGGAAGGCGTTGCTGGGGCGGTGGTTGCAGTAACAGTCTATGGTTTTGCGTGCGCGATTGGCATGGAGAAAGAAAGTCTTCTGATCGTGCTGGTGCCTATGTTAGTTGTGATGACAGCGTTAGGTATTCTTGGCGACTTATACGAATCATTACTAAAACGCCAAGCAGGCGTGAAAGATAGCGGTAATATACTGCCTGGACACGGTGGAATATTGGATCGCATCGATGCATTAACTTCCTCACTGCCATTTGCTATCTTGGCCATACTTATTTTTTACTCATCAGTACTATGAACAATATTCGGCAAATCACCATTCTGGGTTCTACTGGGAGTATCGGTGAAAGTACACTGGATGTGATCGCACGTCACCCAGATCGATTTCAAGCTTTTGCATTAACGGCGAATAATAATGTTGCAAAGATGCTAGAGCAATGTCAGCGATTTAAACCACGCTATGCCGTGATGCTCGATGCTGCAAGCGCAGAGCAATTAGCATTAAAAATATCCGCAGGTGGAATAAATACTGACGTGTTATCGGGTGTGGAATCCTTAGAGAAAGTTGCCTCTCTTCCCGAGGTGGATGCGGTGATGGCGGCTATAGTCGGTGCTGCTGGGATTCGTCCAACTTTTGCCGCAGCCGAAGCTGGAAAGTTGGTGTTGCTAGCCAATAAAGAAACGTTGGTAATGGCAGGGCGCATATTTATGGATTTGGTCAAACAGCACCATGCTACTTTGTTGCCAATTGATAGTGAGCACAATGCGATTTATCAATCATTGCCAGCGAATTTTAATGGTGATTTAAAAGTTTCTGGTATTAATAAAATATTGTTGACGGCATCGGGTGGGCCTTTTCGTAAAACGCCATTATCAGCTTTAGACAGCGTTACGCCTGAGCAAGCCTGCGCGCATCCAAACTGGGATATGGGGCGAAAAATTTCCGTCGATTCTGCAACTATGATGAATAAAGGTTTGGAAGTCATTGAAGCACATTGGTTATTTAACGCACCAGCAGAAAAAATCCAAGTAGTCATTCATCCGCAAAGCGTCATTCATTCGATGGTGTCTTATGTAGATGGGTCCGTTGTCGCTCAATTGGGTAATCCCGATATGCGGACACCGATCGCACATGCGATGGGATATCCAGAACGAATTGAGAGCGGAGTGCCTGCTTTAGATATGTTTAAGGTAGCGCATCTTGATTTTGAAGAGCCGGATTTCAATAAATTTGTATGTTTAAGGCTATCTTATGAAGCCTTAAAACTGGGTAACAATATGCCGACGGTATTAAATGCTGCGAATGAAGTGGCTGTAGAGTCGTTTCTTAACGGACAAATGAAATTCACCGCTATTCCGACGATGATTGAGCATGCGTTACACCAGGTTACTTGTGAATCAATTGCGACACTTGCCGACGTGTTAGCAACCGATACGCATACGCGTTTAGTAGCAAAAGAATGGCTGCAGCGGCATAATCACCATCATGGGGAACTAAGTTATTCATCCAGTAATTAATTGGCTTCATTTAATGATAGTATCTCGCATCCCTTTTATTCTGGTTTCAATAGGGTAGCGAATTTGATGAGTTCTTTCTGCTGTATACGAATTTAATATGATATGTCAATAGGTTACACGATTCTTTCTTTTGTTGTCGCATTGGGAGTGCTGATCACTTTTCATGAGTTCGGTCATTATCTCGTTGCGCGTTGGAATGGTGTTAAAGTGCTGCGTTTTAGTATTGGTTTTGGTCAACCACTTTTTCGCAAACGATTAGGAAAAGATCAGACAGAATGGATCATTGCTGCGATTCCCCTGGGTGGTTACGTCAAAATGCTCGACGAAAACGAAGGAAAGGTCGCTCCTGAAGAATTATCACGTTCCTTTAACCGTCAATCCGTTTGGCGCCGATTTGCCATTGTTGCCGCAGGTCCTATCGCTAATTTCTTGCTAGCAATTGTGTTGTATTGGTTGTTGTTTGTACTGGGTGTCAATGATATGAAGCCGATACTGGGTCCAGTTGAACCAGGAACCCCGGCAGCGCGAGCACAGTTTGAAGCTGGTGAAATGATTGTGCGGATCAATAACGAACCGGTTGAAAGTTGGCAAGACGCTCGCTGGGAATTGTTGCGCTATGCGATTGATCAATCAGATAAAGTTAACGTCGAAACGATTAACGACAAAGGCCAAGTCAATTGGCGTCGGTTGGATTTTAGTAACATTGATCCGGATAAGTTAAATGAAAATTTTTCTAGCATAATTGGTTTCACCAGTTTTCAACCCACCGTGAAACCTATTATTGATCAAGTAGTACCAGATAGTGTTGGATATTATGCAGGCTTATCGGTTGGAGATGAAGTTTTGGCGGTGAATGGTATTGAACTGAATAGTTGGATGGATTTGGTGCAGCAAATTCGTAATAATCCGGGGCAATTACTTGAGCTCGATGTTTTGCGTGGTGATCAAGTGATGACGCTTTCCATTACACCCGAAGCATCGACCGAAAAAGGAAAGCAAATTGGTAAAGTGGGTATAGCGCCACGTATCAATCAAGCTGAGTTTGAAAAAATTCTCGTTAAGGTGACATATTCACCCCTTCAGGCATTTTCAAAAGCCTTGCAAAAAACTTGGGAAACCACGCAGCTTACTTTTCGTATGCTGGGAAAAATGATTACTGGTGATGTGTCTTGGAAGAATATCAGTGGACCGATATCGATCGCAGATTATGCGGGCCAATCGGCGCAAATGGGATTGGTTTCTTACCTGGCATTTTTGGCATTAATTAGCGTTAGCATCGCGGTACTCAATTTGCTGCCGATTCCTGTATTGGATGGGGGGCATTTAATGTACTATATGTTCGAGATAATCCGCGGTTCTCCGTTATCGGACAACGTGATGATATTGGGTCAAAAAATAGGTTTAAGCTTGTTGCTCACATTAATGATTTTTGCCATATACAATGATATTAATCGGCTTATCTCTGGTTAGATAATGAAATTCCGGTATTTTCTTGCATTCATAGGTTTTTTCTATGTGGTTTTAAGTTGGGCGAGTGAACCATTCATCGTCAAAGATATTCGCGTTGAAGGTTTGCAACGTACCGAAGCAGGAACGGTGTTCGGTTATTTGCCTATCAAGGTTGGCGATATCCTAGACGAGGAAAAAACTAACGAAGCCATTAAAGCGCTTTATGGAACCGGTTTCTTTACGGACGTCACGTTAAAAGCTGACAGTGGAATTTTAGTCGTAGTCGTTGTCGAACGTCCTGCCATTGCAGAAATTGCTATTAACGGTGCGAAAGAGTTTGAAAAAGATAAATTGCTAGAAGGGTTAAAGCAGGCAGGTATCTCGGAATCGCGGATTTTCAGCCGATCCTTATTGGAAAGAGCCGAACAGGAACTTAAACGGCAATATATCAGCCGTGGTAAATACGCCGTAAAAATCACCACTACCACGACCCCCTTGGAACGCAATCGCGTTGGCATCAATTTTGATATCAACGAAGGACGTACTGCGCGCATCAAAAAAATTAGCTTTGTTGGTAATGAGAAATTCAGCGACAAAGAATTGCGCGGGATATTGGTTTTGCGAAAACCTGATTTACTCAGTTGGTTCACGAAGAATGACCAATATTCAAAACAAAAACTAGCGGCCGATTTGGAAACTTTGCGATCGTACTATTTAGATCGTGGCTATCTGGAATTTAACGTGGAGTCGACGCAAGTTTCGATTACGCCGGACATGCGTGATATCTACATCACCGTCAATGTTACAGAGGGTTCTCAATATAAAGTTTCAGATATTAAGGTGGCGGGGGAATTATTGATTCCGGAAGAAGAGCTTCGGAAGTTAATTCTGCTCAAACCCGGCGATGTATTTGCCCGTCAAAAGTTAACCGAATCGATTAAAACGATTACCGATCGTTATGGTGATGATGGTTATGCTTTTGCAAACATCAACGCCAATCCAGAACTCGATTACGAAAAACGTGAAGCGGCATTTACTTTTTTTATTGATCCGGGCAAACGAGTTTATGTTCGCCGCATTAATATTACCGGTAATGATCGAACGCGAGATGAAGCGATTCGCCGAGAGTTTCGGCAAATGGAAGGCGCGTATTATTCGACAAACAAAATTAACATGTCTAAAACACGCGTCGATCGTTTGGCTTTTTTCAATAGCGTTAACGTAGAAACGCCTGCGGTTGCTAATAAACCAGATCAGGTTGACGTCAACATGAAAGTGGAAGAACGTCCAACGGGTTCCATCATGTTTGGTGCAGGGTATTCGGATCGACAAGGGATTTTGTTGAATGCGAACATATCGCAAAACAATATTTTTGGTACGGGTAACTTTTTTAGTTTAGATGTGCAAAGAGGGGCGATCAATCAAACGTATTCGGCATCTTTTACCAATCCGTATTTTACGGTAAACGGCGTCAGTCTTGGTTTCGACGTTTATAAAAGAGTTTTAGATACTAAAAAATTGGCTTCTTTTGCGCAATTTAAAACGGATACAACCGGAGCAGGAATCCGGTTGGGTGTGCCGATCGCAGAAAATGATATTGTTTCATTTGGCTTGGCCGCGGAAAATACTAAGATCGGCATTGATCCGAAAAAAAGCCCACAACGTTATATTGATTTCATCAATGAATTTGGCACGACGACTAATAACTTCCCCTTCACCGTTAGTTGGGCACGTGATCGGCGTGATAGCGCTATTTGGCCGACCTCGGGCACGACACATCGTTTATTTGCGGAAGTCAGTATTCCGGGCGGTGATTTAAATTACTATAAGGTGAGTTATCACCAAAAATGGTATTTTCCAATAACCGATTTCTTTACCTTAATGTTAAATGGAGAAGTGGGTTATGGCGATGGATATACCGGTAAGTCGCTGCCTTTTTTCAAGAATTTCTTTGCCGGTGGAAACACTTCGGTGCGTGGTTACGATTTGAATTCGCTGGGCCCGCGTGACTCTGTTAGTAGTCTTGCTGTACCAGGGTCACCAGGATTTAATAATAGTCGATTTTTGTCGATCGGTGCCAGTAAACGGGTTGTAGGTAATATTGAATTGATGTTTCCAGTACCTTTCATGAAAGACGATCGCTCTTTGCGATTGAGCTTGTTTTTGGACGGTGGAACGGTATTCAACCAATTCAGTGAGTTAAACAATTTTATACGCTATTCTGCCGGGGTTGCTGTAACTTGGGTTTCTCCAATGGGGCCTTTGAAGGTCAGTATTGCGCAACCATTAAACAGCATACCTGCTGATAATTTGCAAAGATTTCAATTTATGTTTGGTCAACAGTTTTGATCTGAGTTAGGCATAGTTTACGTAAGGTAGAGTTGAGTGAGACAAATGAATCATCAGTGGTGCGACGCCAATCTGTTTTTTAAGCGGATGACGAATGTATTGACGCTGATGATATGTCTTCTCGGCGTCGCTAGCGTTTTTGCTGACGACATTAAAATTGGTGTGGTCCATACTGAAAAAATTCTTAGAGAATCTTTATTTGCATTGCAGTCGCAAAAAAGGCTCGATCAAGAATTTATTCCACGCGATGAAGAAATTAAACAAATGGCCGCAGAAGTGAGAGTGTTACAAGATAAACTCGAAAAAAACGGTTCAACGATTGAGCTTATTGAACGACAAAATCTAGAAAGAAATTTGGCTAATCTCAGCAGAAAATATCAACGCGCACAAAAACAATTACGTGAAGACTTAAGTGCACGCCAAAATGAAGAATATAATATTATTTTGGAACGTATTAATAGTGTTATTAGCAAACTGGCTGAAGCGGAAAAGTTTGATTTGATTCTACAGCTACAAGATTCCGTATATAGAAGTCAACGTATTGATATTACAGATAAGGTCATCAAGTTGCTCGACAGCGAAACGCCGTAAAGATGAACATTCGCTTTGAGATAGTAGTTCCTCGTCATATTTAAATAATTAAAACATTAAAAGCACAGCATGGATATTCATCAAATTCTTAAGTATTTGCCACACCGTTATCCGATTTTACTCGTTGATAGAGTCATTTCTTACGAAGCGGGCAAAAATATCGAGGCGCTAAAAAATGTGTCAATCAACGAGCCTTTTTTTTCAGGTCATTTCCCTCATCATCCTGTAATGCCGGGTGTATTGATTGTGGAAGCACTTGCGCAAGCAGCGGCTTTGTTAACCTTGAAAACAGAAAATGTTGGTAATCGAGACGATAAAGTTTATTATTTTGTCGGTATCGATGGTGTACGTTTCAAAAAACCTGTAATTCCTGGTGATCAATTGATTTTAAAAGTTGCTATAGAGCGAGAAATCAAGGGGTTGTGGAAGTATTCTGCACGCGCGGAGGTGGATGGTCAATTGGTTACGGAAGCTACGCTCATGTGTACGGTAAGAGATTTGTAGCGTGCCATATCAACATTCTTGCATAATGATAAAGTAGCTAACCAAATGATTGGTTCAAGCACTCAGTACTGTCATGACGATAAAATCATTTGTGGTGTTGATGAGGCTGGGAGAGGGCCGTTAGCCGGTCCTGTTTATGCAGCTTGTGTGATTTTAGGCAAGGATCATTGCATTGAAGGTTTGGATGATTCAAAGAAATTGAGCGCATCTAAACGTTCGTTACTTGCGATGGCCATTAAAAACCATGCAAAAGCGTGGGCAATTGCCTCAGCGTCAGTAAAAGAGATCGATCAATTCAATATTTTGCGGGCTAGTTTGTTAGCGATGAAACGCGCTGTTGAAAGTTTGACCGTCATTCCCGACCAAGTATTGGTCGATGGGATACACAGCCCAACGTTATCTTATCCGGTAAGCGCAATAATTCGTGGCGATTCATTGATACCTGAAATATCGGCAGCCTCGATTTTGGCAAAAACCGAGCGTGATCTTGAAATGCAACGATTGCATACCCATTTTCCGTATTACGGCTTTGATCAACACAAAGGGTACCCCACTCGGAAACACTTAGTAGCATTGGAACGATATGGCCCTAGCGAGATTCACCGTAAAAGTTTTGCGCCGATAAGATTATTAAAGTTTGATTATTAACAAAAGGATTTTTACAATGCGTGTCGAAAAAAACACTATTGTTTCATTGAATTACGAATTATCAGATACCGAGGGGAATATTCTCGAAAAAACTGAAACCCCAATCAGCTATTTACACGGTGGTTATGGTGGTATTTTTCCTCTAGTTGAAGAAACGCTTCATGAAAAAGAGATCGGTTATCATTGCTCTATTTCTATGGAACCGGAAGATACTTTCGGCGAATACGATTCTGAATTGATTCGCGTTGAGCCTCGCGACGCATTTCCTGATAACGTATCGATTGGTATGCATTTTGAGGGCGGAGCGGAAAATTCCGATGATGTGTTGATTTACAAAGTAACCGATATTACTGATGACACGGTCATCGTTGATGCGAATCATCCTTTTGCTGGCATGTCACTCAATTTTTCATGCACTATCACCGACGTTCGCTCGGCGACTGCAGAAGAAATTTTGCATCAACATGTGCATGACGGTCATGGACATACTCATTAATTCATAATCAGCGCAAGCGGCTTAAAAAAATGTTAGGTTATTTTTGTCGATCACTATAATCGTCTTTCGATACATACGCCTAATTCTTGAACACCCGGAATAATGCTCAGTTTAGCGACGCTTACTTTTACCCAAGGGGAACGAAAATTGTGCAAAATAGTAACAGCGATATTCTCAGCCAACGCTTCTAGCAAAGAAAAGTGCTTTTCACTCAGAAGCGAGTTGATTTTTTCGATGATCAAAGCGTAATCGAGTGCGTCCTCGATGTTATCTGAATGACAGGCAAGGTTGTTTGGAAGAGCGATTTCCAAATCTAATCGAATGTTTTGTGGAACTTTACGTTCCCAAGGGTAAATTCCAATCAGAGTTTTGACTCTAAAATCGCGTATAAAAATTATATCCATAAATGATTAAAATAACGTTGCATTGTGTTTAATGTAATATTCAATGAGAACTGCCGAGTTTAATATGAATAGGGTCAGTGCTCGGATTTTATTTTTTTGAATCACTGCTAATGATATGACGCTCCTGATGTTTGCTGTAATTGCCTATTTGCTGGGATCTGTTTCATTTGCCATGATTTCTAGCTGGTTGTTTAAATTACCTGATCCACGTACTTATGGTTCGAAAAATCCTGGTGCAACCAATGTTTTGCGCAGTGGCAAGAGATCTGCGGCCATTGTGACCTTATTAGGTGATGCAGGAAAAGGTTGGTTGGCCGTTGCTTTGGCACAATATTATGCGCCTTTATGGGGATTGGATCATAAGGCTATCGCCATAGTCGCTCTATCTGTTTTTTTGGGGCATATTTTTCCAGTATTTTTGCGTTTCCGTGGCGGCAAAGGGGTGGCAACAGCCGTGGGTGTGCTATTAGGTTTAAATATTTGGGTGGGGTTAATGGCTATTGCTACCTGGCTGCTAACAGCTATCGTCTCGCGTATATCCTCTTTGTCGGCGATCGTAGCCGCTATTCTTGCGCCCATTTATATGTTCAGTATTTCCGAATCCACCGATTATTTCTTGGCGGTTTTAATCATGTCCATGATATTAATTTGGCGTCATCAGTCGAATATTGTGAATTTGCTTTCTGGTAAAGAGCAGCGTATCGGCGACCAGAAATCTTCTCAGAAATGAGTCAACGGTCATGAGTGAAAGTGAGTTCTGCCAGATTCCAGCGTGGACGCACGGTAAAACTGCGTGTGGGCTGCGATAATTTATTGTTATGTTCTGCTTGTAGCCGCAGAGCACCTGCTAAAGCGATCATCGCTCCATTATCTGTACAGAATTCTAATTCGGGGTAAAAAACCGTTATTCCAGCCTTGTTGGCTTTAAGGCTTAGCTTTTTTCGCAATTGATCATTCGCGCCTACACCGCCTGCTACGACTAATTGTTTAAGATTCGTTTGTGATAAAGCGGATAGTGATTTCTCTATGAGCACTTCGACGATCGCTTCTTGAAATGCCAATGCAATGTCGGCAAGCGTTTGCTGCGTTAATTGGTGTTTGTTTGTTAGAGTTAACACTGCGGTTTTTAAGCCGCTGAAACTAAAGTTAAGGTTTCCACTGTTTAGCATGGGTCTCGGAAGTTTGAAGCGCCCTGATTGACCCTGTTGTGCTAGTTTTGATAAAGCTGCTCCACCGGGATATCCTAACCCTAACAATTTGGCGGTTTTATCAAATGCTTCGCCGGCTGCGTCATCAACGGTTTCACCCAATAATTCGTATTGCCCTATTGAATTAACCCGCATCAATTGCGTATGTCCTCCTGATACAAGTAGCGCAACAAAAGGAAAATTGGGGGCGGGTGTTGATAACAGAGGAGATAGCAAATGTCCTTCCAAATGATGGATGCCAATCGCAGGAATATTAAGCGCATAGCTAAGTGCTGAACCAACACTGGCACCGACCAGCAAAGCACCTGCCAATCCAGGGCCTTGCGTATAGGCAATGGCATTGATTTGATTTAATGAACGATTTGCCGAAAAAAGTGTTTGTTGAATAAGCGGTAAAATGCGTCGGATATGATCGCGCGAAGCTAATTCCGGGACTACACCACCGTATTCACTGTGCATTGCGATCTGCGAATGTAGCGCATGACTTAGTAAGCCTTCTTGCGTGTCAAAAAGTGCTATTCCTGTTTCATCGCAGGAAGTTTCGATACCTAGAACAAGCATGGAGAAAATAAAGGAAAAATAAGTTGTTTTTCTTGGAGATAGAATATCGTTGGTGTTATAATTTGCAGCTTTTCGTCTTGCCGATTTTTACATATTTGCATTATATATCAATTGATCTAAAGGAGATTTATGACGACCATTAAAGTTAAGGAAAATGAACCATTTGAAGTAGCAATGCGGCGATTTAAACGGTCTATTGAAAAAACAGGTATTTTGACTGAATTACGTGCTCGTGAATTTTATGAAAAACCTACCACCGAACGTAAGCGTAAATTAGCTGCTGCTGTGAAAAGAAACTACAAACGGTTACGCAGTCAGTTGTTACCTCCTAAACTTTATTGATTTTGGTCGAAAATAGCAGATAAATCCCTAAGTTTTTTTGAGTTGGTATGTATTCTTTTCTGTAGTTTGTTTTGCGATTTTTATATGGATTATGAGCTTAAAGCAAAAGATTACTGAAGATATGAAAGCCGCTATGCGTTCTGGCGATATTAAGCGGCGGGATACGATTCGCTTATTGCAAGCAGCGATTAAGCAGCGCGAAGTCGACGAACGCATTGTGTTGGATGATGTCGCGATCGTTGCAGTAATCGAGAAGATGCTTAAACAACGCAAAGATTCGATTGCGCAATACGAAGCAGCGCAAAGAATCGATTTGGCAGATAAAGAGAAAGAAGAAGTATTGATTCTCACCGATTATATGCCACAAGCTTTAAGTGATGCTGAGATTGCGGTGTTGCTGAATGAAGCGATTGCCGCATCTAATGCTCAAGGGATGCAAGACATGGGCAAAGTGATGTCATTATTAAAGTCGCAGCTTGCCGGGCGCGCTGATATGGGTAAAGTATCCTCGCTCATTAAAGAAAAACTATCAAGCTAAGTGCTTACATTAATAAATACAATCGGCTAATTTTTGTAAAATTAGTCTGAATGTCTTTATAATCTTTGCTGAGTGTTATTGAATCCATGAAATGATTCCTCAGCCTTTCATTGTTGATTTACTTAATTGTATCGATATTGTTGATGCCATTGATCGATATATTCCACTGAAAAAAGCGGGCGCAAATTTTGTTGCTTGCTGCCCCTTTCACAACGAAAAAACACCTTCTTTTACGGTCAGTCAGTCAAAACAGTTTTATCATTGTTTCGGTTGCGGAGCGCATGGGAATGCTGTTGGCTTTATGATGGAATACAGTGGATTAAGTTTTGTTGAGGCAGTGACCCAATTGGCCGAGTATGCTGGAATGCAAGTGCCGGCGCCAACATCGGTACCTGCTAAGCAATCTGATAACTTTGGAAATTTTGAGTCGTTGCAGGACATTTCTAACCATGCTGAAATTTCTGTGCAAGATTTGTTAAATGTCTTACAAATTGCTGCAAAATTCTATAAATCACAGCTTAAAAAATCTGACAAAGCAATTGCTTATCTTAAGAAGCGTGGATTGTCCGGGCAAACTGCAGCACGATTTGGTATTGGTTATGCACCTTCGGGTTGGCAGGGGTTAAGTGAGGCATTTGTCGATTACAAATTAGAGCGAATGCGAAGCATATTGAGCCAGGTCGGATTGGTGATCGTAGATCACGATAAACAATATGATCGCTTCAGAGACCGAATTATGTTTCCTATTGTGAATTTAAAAGGAAATATCATCGGGTTTGGTGGCCGCATCATCGACGAAGGGGAACCAAAATATTTGAATTCTCCAGAAACAACTCTGTTTGAAAAGGGTCGTGAACTCTATCATCTCTTTTCGGCACGCCGTGCTGTTCGAGAAAGTGATCGCGTTGTCGTCGTAGAGGGTTATATGGATGTGATCGCGTTGTCACAGCATGGCATTGATTATACTGTAGCGACATTAGGAACGGCTATTACAAGCTTTCAAATACAACGATTGATGCGTCAAACCGATAATATTGTTTTTTGTTTTGACGGCGATAATGCGGGGCGTAAAGCAGCTTGGCGCGCACTGGAAAACAGTTTGGAGTTTTTGTCCGATAATAAATATCTGAGCTTTCTTTTTTTACCGGAAGATGAAGATCCGGACAGCTATGTCAGTCGTCATGGCAAGGAATTTTTCGAACAGCAATTAACGCATGCTTTGCCTTTATCCGAATTTATGTTCAAGGAGTTATGTGGCAATATTAATCTTCAAACCAGTGAAGGTCGTGCCAAATTAATCAATAAAGCAAAGCCATTATTGCAGCAAATTAAGGCACCTGCGCTAGTTTCGATAATGTTAAAGCGGTTAAAGGATCTGGCTGGCATTGATCAAAATCAGATCGAAGGATTGGTGCAATTAAATTCAAAGCCTATACAAAAAACACACCGTAAGAAAAATAATGCCACCAGAAAGGTAACCACACCTTACAGGCGAATCATTATGATGTTGTTGTCCAGACCGGACTATCTTATTAAACTTGATCGAAAACTACTTGTCCAATGCGATGAAAATGACTCAGAACAAAATGCATTAAAAGCATTGGTTGATTTACTCGATGAGCATGCTTATTTGGTTGAAAGCCCTTTGACACATTCCGTTTTGACTTATTTTAACGATTTTTCTTATAAAGAACTTCTGGAAAATATTGAAAGTGAAGTGTTGGAGTGGAGTGATAAGATTGATTTGGAGGAGGAATTCATAGGCGCACAGCGGTTACTGCTGCAAGCGCAACGTAATCATCGCAAGGCTGAACTACATAGCAAATCATTGGCACAGTTAACGGATGAAGAAAAACAAGAATTAAAACAATTAACTTCGTTGTGAGAAGCATCAAGATTCATTAAATGTCGCAACTAACAATTTGCATGCCAGTATTAGCAGTATTTGCTATAATTAACGGCTTTTAATTTTTTAATGTCCATTTAATTATTGGAATTCAATATGCCCCAAAAAAAGGAACTCAAAGCTAAAAGTGATGCAGTTGAGATGGCTAAAAAAACGATAACTAAAAAAGCAGAAAATATTGATAAAAAAATGACTAAAAAAGAGAAAGAAGCTACAGCGAGTAAAAATGCAGAAAATAAAATGAGTAAAAAGCTCAAAAATTCTCCTGATACAGACAAAGTAGAAAAGAACACAAAAGCAGAAAAAATATCAAAAGCACCTGCATCAAAAAATGAAAAAATATTTCTTGCGGATGATGCTTTAGATCTAGAGAACGCGGCGATCGAAGTTGATGCCGGTCTCGATAAAATCACCGATGCGGCTTTTGACGATACTATCGATGCCGTTGCTAATAAGAAAGGTAGAGGAAAAGCAGTCAAGAAAACAAAATCTGGTTCAGATAAAGATTTAGTCAATTCATTAGATTCAACATTATCGGTTGGACAAAGTGCTGCTTTATTGCAAGACCTTGAAGCACGCCGGATGCGGCTAAAGATTTTAATCGGTTTAGGTAAAGAGCGCGGTTATCTTACCTACGCTGAAATTAACGATCATTTGCCAGATGATATGCTGGATGCCGAGCAGATCGAAGGCATTATCAGCATGATCAATGATATGGGTATCTCTGTGCATGATGAAGCACCTGATACTGAAACATTACTCATGTCGGATGCTGCTACTGCCGTGGCTGATGAAGATGTAGCCGAAGAGGCTGAAGCGGCGCTTTCAACAGTGGATTCTGAATTTGGGCGAACCACAGATCCTGTGCGGATGTATATGCGTGAAATGGGTTCAGTAGGATTATTGACACGTGAAAGTGAAATTGAAATTGCTAAACGCATAGAGGGTGGATTGCGTCATATGATTCAGGCAATATCAGCCTGCCCGCCCATTATTGCAGGAATTGTTGCATTAGCGAATGATATTGAGAAAGATATATTACGTATTGATGAAGTTGTCGATGGCTTATTGGATGTTAATGCACAAGACATTATTAATGAGGAATTTTCAGAGGATTCGCTGGCTCAGGAGTTAGAAGCCGGTGATCTGGATAGTGATAATGAAGACGAGGAAGGTGGTGATGCAGCTTCCATTGCGAGTGCTAATCTTTTGAAATTAAAAGCGGATGCCTTAGAGCGCTTTGCGATTATTCGCGATATTTATAATGAAATGCAGCCGCTTCTTGAAAAGAAGGGGCCTCATGATTCTGGATACATCGAATTGCAGGAAAGAATTTCGTCAGAGCTAATGGCTATAAGATTTTCAGCGAAAATGGTGGAGAAGTTATGTGATACACAACGCGATCTAGTCAATAATGTTCGTAATTACGAACGTAAAATAATGGACTTATGCGTTACTAAAGCAAAAATGCCACGTAATTACTTTATTAAGAGTTTTCCTGGAAACGAGACGAACTTGCAATGGATTGATCAGGAAATCAAAATGAATAAACCGCATAGTCAAGCGCTCGAGCATCATAAGCCTGCGATTATGGAAGAACAACAAAATCTATTGTCGTTGAAAGACTCTATTGGTATACCGATTAAGGACTTAAAAGAAATTAATCGTAAAATGTCGACGGGTGAAGCAAAAGCACGCCGCGCTAAACGCGAAATGACAGAAGCCAATCTGCGCTTAGTAATTTCTATTGCCAAGAAATATACCAATCGAGGATTGCAATTTCTTGATTTAATTCAAGAGGGAAACATTGGCCTGATGAAAGCAGTTGATAAATTTGAATACCGACGTGGTTATAAATTTTCGACTTATGCCACATGGTGGATACGTCAGGCAATTACTCGATCAATTGCGGACCAGGCGCGAACTATTCGTATTCCTGTGCATATGATCGAAACTATTAACAAGATGAATCGTATTTCGCGTCAAATATTACAGGAAACCGGTCAAGAGCCTGAACCGGCAGTATTAGCCGAAAAAATGGAAATGCCCGAAGAGAAAATTCGTAAAATTCTCAAGATATCTAAAGAGCCTATTTCTATGGAAACTCCTATTGGAGACGATGAGGATTCGCATTTAGGTGATTTCATTGAAGATGCCGCTACGATGGCGCCTTCAGATGCCGCTGTTTATGCGAGCTTGAGAGGCGTGACCAAAGACATATTGGATTCTTTAACACCGCGTGAAGCGAAAGTGTTGCGGATGCGTTTCGGTATTGAAATGAATACCGATCATACGTTAGAAGAGGTTGGTAAGCAATTTGATGTCACTCGAGAACGCATTCGTCAAATTGAAGCTAAAGCTTTGAGGAAATTGCGCCATCCTGCGCGGTCCGAACGTCTACGAAGCTTTTTAGATACGGGTAATAATTAATTATGCTGTAAACAAGGGTCTGTAGCTCAGTTGGTTAGAGCAGGGGACTCATAATCCCTTGGTCGCTGGTTCGAGTCCAGCCAGACCCACCAATAAATCAAGAGGTTAGAGTGTTTCTCTAACCTCTTTTTTCTTAGGGTGTGTCAAATTTGTGCCAATAAAGACATTTGAAACCAGTTCGGCATGCTGTAAAAGTTGGGGTTTTGATAAGTGAGCATACCGCCTGACCATCTCTTCCGATTCCCAGCCTCCAAGCTCCTGCAACACATTCATGGGCGCACCTTGTTGGGCTAACCAACTTGCCCATGTATGGCGCAGGTCATGCCATCTGAAATTATCTATTCCGGCCCGTTTCAAAGCATTTCTCCATGCACTGGTATTTGCCCAAGAAATTGAGCGACCTTTATAAGTAAATACTCTGCTTGGATGCTTGCCACTTTGCCGAAATAAAACAGCCAAAGCTATTGAATTTAGCGGAACATGGATTGCCTTTCTTGCTTTTGCCTGATCAGGATGAACCCATGCAGCCTTGCGTTCCAGATCAACCTGGCTCCATTCCAAGTTAATTACGTTTGATTGTCTTAATCCAGTTGATAAAGCAAAAATCACCATATCCTGTTGATGAGCGGGTAATTCCTTAAGAAGCATTTTCACCTGCTCAGGAGTTAACCAACGTACTCGATGTTTAGGTTCCGGAAATAATCTAATTTTCGGAACCTTGTCAGTCCACTCCCAGTCATAGCATGCCTTGCGCAAAATTGCCCGTATCAGCGCTAAATGCCGATTAGCAGTTGATGGGCTAGTTTCTTTGGCCTTGGTATGTGCAATATGATCTATCAGCATCCGATCAATCTCATTCAATAGCTTTTTACGTAAAAACTGCTGTAGCCATCGTAATTTCTCCTTGTCGCGTTCATGCGTCGCTTTGTGCTGTGTTTCTAACAAAAATTTGCATGCCGCCTCATCCCAAGTCCGCTTTGGCTTATTCCCCAGTCTTGCAACTCGCCAGGATTCCGCTTTCAACTTATCGTGGAATTCTTGCGCCTGGGTTTTATCTTCAGTTGCAGCAGAGCATCTAACTCGCTCGCCGCTTGGTGTGGTGAAACTAATCCACCACGTCTTACCACGTTTACAGAGTGACATAATTGTTTCTCCTCATGTCCCACTTGCAACGCTTGCCGAGTGCAAGCATATAACGAGCGAATATGATCAGCAAGATCATCTTCAATAAATGCCCACCGTTTACCTAATTTTGCACCCGGAATAATTCCCGCTTTAGCGCGACGGCGTACTTCTTCAGGGTGCAATTTCAAGAATTGGGCAGCTTCACTTAAATTTAATGTTCTCATGCGCCATTCCATTGCGTTTTTAAAAAAGATTGGCTATAACAAAATCAAAAATATGGTTACAACCGAAACCAGGATTAAGGTTGATGCCATCAAATTGATGATGGCTGCTTGCCTGGAAATTCTGGTCAGCTCATAAATCTCCTGACCCTCTCTACTTTTTATCCTTTCATCGATCAACTGAATACAGCTTTCCAGGAACTGGTCTCGTGTTAATTGCGCGTTACCCATGGATGAGCTAATAATGGCATTGGATTTCTTGGTCGAATACTCACACCACCGATTAAAGTTTTCTTCCAATATCGCCTGGTAATTGCTTAACAGCTCAGCATGGGCTTCTTTATTTTGTTCCAGCAATACTTCGTTGAGCGTATGCATCATCAATACCGGATCATCCTGCGACAGAACGATGCCGTGTTCTGACGCTACTCGCTCAATGAGTGCATCTAATTTGTTGGCACTCATGTTAGAACTGCCGCCATATTTTCAATGTTGGTAAAGAGCTGTCTGCGGATAATCGTTAATCTTTGGCGCACCATCACCGGCAAAGCGCTATTTTTAAGCGCTTCATCGAAGGTAAATTTTGATTGCAGGATTTCGCTCAAATCTTTGCCGAAAGTCTCAGGCTTGTAGTGCGGAATTCGGATGATGGCGGATACTCGCGCTTTGTTATCCACATACGCTTTCATTTCCTCAAACTGCTTGCCATTCATGCTGATTTCTCCCCAATAAGGGTTTAACCAGACAACAAACAATGCTTCCTTGGGAAACTGTTTAATCAGATGAACAAAACCGTTCAATGTATCCAGCAAAGCCTGACTGCCGGTGATGACAGTATGTACAACCAATTCATGCCCCATATCCAGGAGCAAGGCGGGTATCTGGTTGCTGATGAGGTAATGCGACATCGGCACAAAGGTGCTGGCGCCATTATCAATAATGACGTCATTTTCAGCTTTGGCGATGAGTTCAATCAGATCATCAAACTTTCTCGGATCAATCTCATCATTGTTCATTACATTAATCTGCTTAACATTGAGCTTTTTAAATCCATAAAAAGTGGCATTAACCGGATCTGTATCAATGCATAAAGGATTGCCGCCTTTGGCAACCTTATGTTGCGCTAGCGTAGATGATATGAACGATTTGCCTACTCCGCCCTTACCTTGCAGAATCATATGTATTTTAGCCATCAGACCAACTCCTCTTTTTCAGTTGCAGAATTAAAACGAAATCCTTCATGACCATTTCCAGCTGACTTTCCTTGATCAATGCGCGAATGCTGTTTTCTGTCCTTACCGATATGTCGATTGACCAATGTTCGGAACCATTGATAAGAAAATTTGATTTTTTCTTCCTGATGCAAAATGTTCCAGATCTGGCGAATCGTCCAGCCATCCTTGAGTGCTTGCTCAATATCAGGTTTCAACGCGATGAACGCCGGTAAAAATTGCTTACCGGTACTTTTGTTTCTATCCGCATAAAGTGCGATTCGATCTGATAAGGATTTAGTCATCACACAATTTCCATAAAAATATTTATCTTGGCGTCCAAACAGCTTTTTGTTTTTTTTCTTTCCTTTCTGTTTCTTTTTGTTGCTTTCAGTATCAATTAATTGCTTATCCTTTCTTTTTGTTTCCAAGTGACTGTTATTTAGTTGAATAAAGCTTCTTTCAAGTATTTTTATACTGTTTGAAATTATGATATAACGAAAATAAACTATTTGCAAACATCGATTATAGTGTTAGTATATTTCTTAAAGCTCACAGAACCGGGCAAGATATGTGGAGATGGCCATCTCCACTCCAACTTATTCGCACTTTGTGCTCAACGTTGGTCTTGCTCTTCGAGGAAAACTGAAATGATTGACAAAAAGAACCCCAAGACAATCAAAAAAGAAAGAAGAGATAAGAAGCTCAGGGTTCCTGTTTTGCCAATAGAGGAAGCTGAAATAAAGAGTAAAGCAACGGATGCCGGATTGCCCGTTGCCGAGTACCTGCGCAATCTGGGTCTGGGTTATCAAGTGCCCAGTGTTATAGATAACCGGAAAGTGGATGCTTTGTTAAAAATAAATGCGGATCTTGACAGATTGGGTGGATTGATCAAACTTTGGCTTACCAATGACAAACGCACAAAATTAATTGGCAAGTCACAATTGCAGATGACCTTGGACAGTATCCGAAATACCCAAAGCACGATGCTGGATGTCATTATGCAGCTGAAAAAATAATATTCAGATATTAAAAATAACTTCCGGAATAATCCTATTTGACTTAAGCAGCTTAAATACGATGATCGCTAAAATCATACCCATCAAATCAGTGCGCAAAAGTAATTACTCTGCGCTGATACAGTACTTAACTGATCCTCAAGACAAGAGTGAGCGTATCAGTCAGATTAAGGTATCAAATTGTTATACAGACGATCTAACGGCTGCCTTACTTGAAATCCAGAACACACAGGAAATGAATAAGCGCGCCAAATCTGACAAAACCTGTCATTTGGTGCTGAGCTTCCCGGAAGGAGAGCGTTTGTCCTTTGAGAGTCTTAATGCCATCGAAGAGCGGTTTTGTGATGTGCTGGGTTTTAATGGTCATCAACGTATCAGCGTAGTCCACGATGATACCAATAACTTGCACGTGCATATCGCAATCAACAAGATTCACCCCAAAAACCTCACAATCCATAACCCCTATTATGATTACAAGAAAGTAGCGAAACTTTGTGAGCAAATGGAGCAGGAATATGGCTTAACAAAAGTTAATCATGAAACTGTGAATGATAAAGCTACCAGAGTAGCGCAAGAAATTGAAACCAGAACCGGTGTGGAGAGTTTGCTGGGCTGGATTAAACGTGAGGCACTCACTGAAATCAAAGATGCGGATAACTGGCAGGATTTACATCAGGTTCTTAAAAGACATGGCCTTGAAATCAAGGAGCGCGGCAACGGGTTTGTATTGGTTGCCAATAATGGCGTGGCCGTTAAAGCCAGCTCTGTTGATCGCTCTTTATCCAAGGGGAATTTAACTCAAAGACTGGGTGCTTTTGTACCTGGTGAGCACTCTGATCAATCTTCAAGCCCAGACACCAAACAGTACCAGTCAAGACCATTGCAGAATCGAATCGATACTTCAGAGCTTTATGCGCGCTATCAACAAGAACAAAGCGATTCCGCCAGACAGCGAACTACTCAATGGGCCATGCTGCGACACTCAAGGGATCAACTCATTGAGCGCGCCAAACGGGAAACCAAACTTAAGCGCGATCTCATTAAAAGCATCAAAGCCGGGAGATTGGCTAAAAAAGCGCTATATGCAACCGCTCATCAGCAATTCAAAACGACTATCGAAGTCATTAAAAGTGATTACCAAAAAGCCTATCAAAGTTCTAAAACCCGTCATTCCAGAATGGGATGGCTGGAATGGTTAGCATTTGAGGCCAAGCTTGGTAAGACGCAAGCATTGGCCGTATTGCGATCCAGAAGAATCGGTCAATTTAAGGGCAACCAGGTATCGGCCAAGCCAAGCAATGATAAACCTAATGGCTACTCCAAGGATGGCTTTATTAAAGACAGTTCTATTGAATCGATCACCAAAATCGGCACAGTCACTTATAAAGCAGGATCAACCACAATTCGCGATGACGGCAAACGGCTCATCGTGCTGCCGGATACAACACAAGATGCATTAGTGGATATTTTACAAGTGGCCATGAAGAAGTACGGTAGCCACCTGGCGATCGACGGAACTGAATCGTTTCGTCTTGAGATAGCACAGGTCGCAGCACAGAACCAAATGCGCATCACTTTTGACGATAAGCCGCTTGAACAATACCGTCAGCAGTTAATGAAACAGCATGCTTTAGGTAGAGCGCAATCGGTAGATCAAAAACGATCCACCACCTCCATCACCACCCGAAGGAGCCTCTGATGAATAACATCAATCTGAGTTCTAAAGACAGCAGAAATATCACAAAAGACAAGATTATCGTTCGCTCTTTATCCGTTGTGTGTCTTGTTGGCGGATTCCAAATCGCCACCCAGTATTTTGCCCACCAATTCAACTATCAACCGCAATTAGGCGCGCACTTATTTAACATCTATGAACCCTGGGCAATTCTGGTGTGGGCGAATAAATGGTATGGCGAGTATTCGGGCATCTTCGATCTGGCGGCAGGTTTCGGTATTTTATTTTCCAGTATCGGTTTGATACTGGTGCTGGTCATTAAAATGGTACTGGCCAATTCATCCAGAACCAATCAAGGGTTACATGGCTCGGCCAGATGGGCGAATAAGCAGGACATTGTTGCTGCAGGACTGCTATCAACAGCCAAGAATAGCAAAAGTAACCAGAGCGACGCCGTTTATGTCGGCGGCTGGCAGGATAATTCCGGAAAAACCCACTATCTGAAACACAGCGGCCCGGAACATGTGTTGTGCTATGCCCCAACCCGCTCAGGCAAGGGGGTTAGTCTGGTCATGCCGACCCTGCTTTCCTGGACTCAGAGCGCGGTCATTACCGATCTCAAAGGTGAGTTATGGGCACTCACTTCCGGTTGGAGAAAGCAGCATGCCCAAAACAAGGTGCTGCGCTTTGACCCGGCATCAACCAGTAGCGCGCATTGGAATCCGCTGGATGAAATCCAAATTGGTAGCGGCATGGAAGTCGCCGATGTTCAAAACCTGACCACCTTAATCGTTGATCCGGATGGTAAGGGATTACAAACCCACTGGCAGAAGACCAGCCAGGCACTGCTAGTGGGAGTCATTTTGCATGTTTTGTATAAATCGCAGCGAGAAGGGATCTCCGCCACATTATCGACTGTCGATTCCATGCTCTCTGATCCAGATCGCGATATCAGGGAACTGTGGATGGAAATGGCCATGCAGGATTATCTGGATGGCAAAAGTCATCCCGTAATTGCAGCGAGTGCACGCGATATGCTGGATCGCCCGGAGGAAGAGGCGGGTTCCGTGCTATCAACCGCAAAATCCTATCTATCCTTGTATCGCGATCCAATCGTCGCAAACAATATTAGTGATTCCGATTTTAAGATCCGCGATCTCATGCACCATGAGCACCCCGTCAGCTTATACATTGTGTCACACCCCAATGATAAATCGCGGTTGCGCCCTTTAATCCGCATTCTGATCAATATGATCATTCGAAAGCTGGCCGATAGAATCACGTTTAAAGACGGTCAACCAGCCGCGCATTACAAACACAAGTTGCTATTGATGCTGGACGAATTCCCAAGCTTAGGAAAACTTGAAATCTTCCAGGAATCCCTCGCGTTTATCGCAGGCTATGGCATGAAAGCCTATCTGATCTGCCAGGATTTGAATCAACTCAAAAGCCGTGAAACCGGCTACGGGCATGATGAAGCGATTACTTCCAACTGTCACATTCAGACCGCGTTTGCACCCAACCGGATTGAAACAGCGGAACACTTATCCAAACTGACCGGGCAGACCACAGTCATCAAAGAGCAGATTACCACCAGTGGCCGCCGATCATCAATGATGCATGGGCATGTCACCCGTACCTTACAGGAGACGCAGCGCGCGTTATTAACACCGGATGAATGTATGCGACTGCCCGGCTCCTTGAAAGATGCTGAAGGCAAGATCACCAAGCCTGGCGACATGATCATCTATGTAGCCGGTTTTCCTGCCATCTATGGCACCCAGCCTTTGTATTTCCAGGATGAAACCTTTACCGCACGAGCGCAGGTCAATCCCCCGAGCTTTAGCGATAAATTAACCGGATTGTGAGATACCTCAAACTCTACTGAGTCAATTTCATGAAAAAACCAATCAAAATCCTGGCTGTATTGATTCTGACCCTAAGCGTTAGCGTATTTGTACTAAGTATTGGTGCACGAATCAGTGGGATTTATATCAATACCACGCCAAGTTTACCAGTGGGTTTTTACAAAGTGGTTGATGAACCGATCGCAAACGGCGCTTATGTCGCTTTCTGCCCACCACAGGATGCGGTTTTTGATATGGCCAAGGATAGATCTTACATCAATCCAGGGGATTGCCCGAGCGGTTACGGTTTGTTGCTGAAACGTGTGTTTGCACAATCCGGAGATACGGTTTTCATCGACCAGGCTGGCATCTTTGTAAATGGCGAATACTTACCCGACAGCGCTCAGTTAACAGCAGATGCTGAAGGTCATGCATTGCCACAATACCGGCTTCAAGCTGTGCTGGATGATTCCGAGTACCTGCTGCTATCCGATGTGAACCCCCAATCCTTTGATGCGCGCTATTTCGGGTTGATTGCGCGTGATCAGATTTGGCATGTTGTTGAACCGCTTTTTATATGGAGTTATTAACTAAGGGAGTCAATGTGATGAATACACCGGAAGACGAAGCTAAAACAAACCGTGATGCAGAATCGCATGACGATTCTGATACTCATCAAGTGATAAAAGAAAAGCTGCTCGATGCAGAAATACCGGGCTTCCAGGCTGAATTTGATCCCTTAGAAGCTGAGAGGCTGGGTGCATTCATAGAAGAAGCTTTGAGTGGACAAGATGCGCTGGATAGCACGATCGATTATACAGCGGAGGTTGACGATGAAAGAGGCTAAGAAGGCTTTTCATGAACAAGTCGCCGAGAATTTGATTGAGCAACTCAAAAAAGGCGCTGCACCCTGGCAAAAACCTTGGAAACCCGGTGATCTGCTGGCCGCATTACCTATCAACCCAACTACGGGTAAGCGCTACCGAGGTATTAATAGTCTGAACCTGATGAGTCTTGCGTATACGGATCCGCGTTGGTTGACGTACAAGCAAGCGATAAGTCTTGGCGCACAAGTGCGTAAAGGTGAAAAAAGCACGCTCGTGCAATACTGGAAATTTACCGATGAACGCATCAAAACCGATGACAACAATAATCCTGTACTCAATAGTGAAGGCACTCCTATTAAAGAACAGGTGAGATTGGAGCGTCCCAGGGTGTTCTACGCATCCGTATTTAATGCTGAACAAGTGGATAATCTGCCAGAACTTGACATTAAAGCCCCTGACTGGGATCCATTGGAGCGTGCTGAGCACATATTACAAGCATCCAATGCCGTAATCCATCATGGCGAGGCTGACCGCGCATTTTACCGGCCATCAACCGACAGTATCCACTTACCCCATAAGCACCAGTTTTCAACACCCGATCGCTACTACGCAACCGCCCTGCATGAACTGGGCCACTGGACAGGTCATGAATTGCGCTTAAACCGTGACCTATCGCATCCATTCGGTAGCGAAGGCTACGGCCGCGAAGAATTGCGCGCCGAGATTGCCAGCATGCTGCTCAGTGGTGAATTGGGTATCGGTCATGATCCGGGGCAGCATGTGGCTTATGTGAGTTCATGGATCAAAGCGCTACAGGAAGATCCGACAGAAATATTTCGTGCTGCCGCTGATGCGGAAAAAATCCAGGATTATGTACTGGCATTGTCACAACAACAGGAAATTGGAAAAGAAATTGATACGCAGGAGGCAATCAAGATGGATCAAATCAAGCAGAACACCACCAGCTATTTACTGAATCTCTCACCGGATCTGGCCACCATCGCATCCCACAATATCAAACGGTTTAATGATCTGACACAAGCTATGCCAAAAAAAGATCAGGATGCCATCATTCTGGTAGCCGAGGCACTCAAATTTTTGAGAAATGGTGGCATTGATAATCTGGAGTTTGAAGAAGTATCTTCAGACAAATTGGGTTTTAGCATTCCGGCTGACTGGAATGGGCGCACCCAAGTGCAGGGCAACGTCATTCAAACCGATGAAAATGGTATTGAGTCTGTGGTATCCGCTGATTCACTGAATAGAGAACCGCAATTCTGGGGCGTGACTATGCAGCGTGATGATCAGATTTTCCAATGGGTGAAAGACTGTGAATCTAAACAGGCAGCGGAAGATTTAACCAATTTGCTTGCACTCATTGATGTCGCTGCCGAAAAAAATGAACATGAAAAGGCCGCTAAGCTCGCCAACATCCATGAAAACCGCACTCGAAATGATCCACTTAGTACTGAAGTATCGATATCAGGAGCCAAGACCGAACAAAACGATGGCAATGCTCGTCAATATTTGATTGTTCCTTATATAGAGAAGGATTTGGCAAAGGCCGCTGGAGCTCGTTGGGACAAAATCGCCCGTGCCTGGTACGTAGGGTCAGAAGCAGATATTCAAACATTACAACGTTGGCTGCCGGAGAATGTTTCCAGACAGCAGGAACCGGCTATCGATCCTCACGTGGAATTTGCTGACTTGCTGCGCGCTCAAGGTTGCCGAGTTGATGGTAATCATCCGGTGATGGATGGCAGTAAACACAGAATTAAAGTTATCGGTGACAAGTCAGGTGAGAAATCAGGTTTTTATGTGGCGCATCTGGATGGTCATCCTGCCGGATATTTCAAGAATAATCGAACCGGTATAGAGACACGCTGGAAGGCCAAGGGGTATTCGTTAACGGATGAGCTAAAAGCCGAATTGATCGCCCAAGCCGCTATCAAGCAGCAGAACAGAAAAGCCGAACAACATGCACTGCACATCAAGGTTGCTGATGCAATTCAAACCTTGCTGGCTATCGCACCTGCTGCCGACTCCGAACATCCTTATCTGAAAGACAAGCATGCCCGGCCAGGCGATCTCAGAATTGTGCCGCAGAATGCTGATGATTTGCCGACCGATTCAATCATAAAAATTGGTCAAAACTGGCAGGAAGTCAAAGCCTTGCGAGAAGAAAATCCAGACAATATTGTACTGACAGCCGGTGATTTGTTGCTGGCCGCACATGATGTTCATGGACAAATCTGGAGTGTGCAAACGATACAGCCGAGTGGCGCAAAGCTTTTTGCAGCGGGTAGCAAGAAAGAGAATAACTTTCATGTCGTCGGTGGCGAGAGTCAGGGACTTACAGCACTGGATGCTGCACCTGCCATTGTGATTGCTGAAGGCTATGCCACCGCAGACACGCTATCCCAAGCGCTGGATTATCCTGTCATAGCCGCATTTGATTCAGGCAATTTGCCCAAAGTCGCGCAGGATTTACATCATAAATACCCGCACAAACCAATCGTCATCGCAGGCGACGATGATCATCATCTGGAATCCACCCTTGGCAAAAATCCCGGCAAGGAAAAAGCGCTGGAAGCAGCGGCATTGGTAAATGGGTCTGCGGTATTTCCGGTTTTTGCATTGGGTGAGCAGGTATCTAAAAAATTAAATGATTTTAATGATCTGGCCAATAAAAGCGTGCTGGGTATTGAAGCAGCAAAACGACAAGTGGGATCGGTTGTTGAAAAAGTATCGCAGCAGGCTAAACAGGATAGCTTATTGAAGTTACAAGTCCCTATTGAACCTAAGCAGCAGGAAATCAAGCAAAAACGGGCATTGATCAGGTAATTTGATAAGGAGGCCGCAAGATGCGCGATAATATGCTGAAGATTCCAGGAATCCCATCCAATTCTGATGAAGGTGATCTTTATGAAAACATTGAGACTCGTCCCGGCACTACCGAAAAGCAAAAGGAAGCAGGAAGATGCGCCTATACAGAACTGCTCGAAGCTCATGCTCGATGGGCAGGTGGCACCTTACTGGGTTGTGATTTCCCGAAAGACTTCCGAGAAAAAGGAGGAACCACTTTTCTGAATCAGCACATCAAGTCAGGCCATGATCTGGCAATAATGGCGCAAATACTGCGTGATCCGCGCTATGAAACGCTGAGAATATTTTATACCCGTATGAATCGCATCGTTCATCATACTGCTGTGAGTTCCAGATTGCCGGGTGCAGTCTATCTGGAGAAGATTGGACATGCCAAACATGATCTGGGTGTTTTGGTTGAAAAAACTAGGCGACATGTTAAAGCTGATGGTTACTGGTTATTGCATAACCATCCATCGGGTAATGCTACGCCATCGAGTCAGGATATCAGGCTCACAGAAATAATCGCATCATTTGTTCCGAGTTTCAAAGGCCATGTGGTTATCAATACCAGTCAATACAGTGTTATTGATAAAGACGGTCATGTCGATTTTGTGGATTGGATGGGTAATCAGGCAGGGGGTTATCAGAATAATCAATATAAAAGTCATGAGCTGCTATTGGAGAAAATAGCCGCACCGGAGGATCTGGCAAAGATAGGCCATGCTTTAAAAAAGCGGGATCAGTTTTTTAACTTGATAGGCATCAGTGCAACAGGTTTTGTATTGTCGTTAAGTGAATTACCCTTATCGGTACTGAATCGTTCTCAAAATCTGCTTCTGGCGCGACTACAGAATTTTGCACGAAATTCTGGCGTCAATACGGTATTTGCCATCACGAATGCTAATGATTACAGACACCCAGTATTATCTAAAGCCTGTGAAGCTGGCATACTAAAAGATGTGCTAACCGTAGAGGGCTCTGATTATCGTTCATTGCGAGAAGAAGGGTTATTTGCGTCCATGCCCGGTGAAATAAGTGCCATTTTTAGGAAGCGGAGAGCCTTTGTGAAGGAAGATGGCGGATTGAGTAAACGCAAAAGTCGTACCCGCTGACAGTTATTCGGTATTTATTCTCTATATAGTATACTATAGAGATCTTTATATCATATCATGTTTACTGTAGTATTCATTATGTCTGTCAGATCATTTCGTGTTGAGCAAATCCTGAAGAAACTTGGTGGTGACATTCGTGACGCAAGAAAGCGCCGGGGAATTACTGTGCAGTTGATGGCCGAGCGCATGGGCGTCACACGGGTGACGGTTGCAAAAATTGAACGTGGTGAGCCAAATACCAGTATGGGCAATTACGCGATGGCGTTATACATCCTTGGTAAAGCCGATGAACTCGAAATGCTCATGGATCGCACTCATGATTCCCTCGGTTTGGATCTGATGGATGAGAAACTACCCAAACGAGTCAGAGTTTCTAAATGAGTGATACGCACCTGCTTGTCTCATTGGATTGGCAAGGACAATTGCATCGCATTGGTCACTTGGAAATTCATAAAAGCCGTGGCAGGGAAAACTACCGCTTTATCTATGAACGCTCTTGGATCAAACATCCCAATCGCTTTGCCATTGACCCGGAACTCCCTTTACTGGTTGATATACCGTATTTGAACAACCGGCTTTGGGGTGCTTTCCAGGATATTTCACCGGATCGTTGGGGCAGACTGATTCAGACACGCACAACTGGTATTTTTTTAAGTGAAAGTGACTATATGTTGGGTGTTAGTGATTACATGCGTATGGGTGGACTTCGTTTAAGTCACAGTAATACACCCGACGTGTTTCTTGCAGAACATACAAATATCCCCAAGTTGATTCACATGCGACAACTTGAAACCGCAGCCAGACATTTCGAGAGCGGTACTGAGACCGCCGCTGATCTTGCCATGCTTGCGCAGCCTGGTTCATCGCTTGGCGGAGCGCGACCTAAAGCAGCGATTGAAGATGCCGGTAAACTGTGGATTGCCAAATTTTCTTCACAGAACGATACCGAACGAGTCAGTCTATGGGAAGCCGTTATGCTGGATCTTGCACAACAAGCCGGAATTGAGGTAACAGCATTCAGGGTTTTAAATGCAAAGAGTGATTCACCTGTTCTACTGGTCAAGCGATTTGACCGTGAGAAAACACTGCGTACCCCTTTTATGTCTGCCATGACGCTATTAGGACGCAATGAAGATACCAAGGAGGGTGCGAGCTATCTGGAAATTGCCGATGCAATTAATCGTGAATCTGCACAACCAGGACAGGATCGCCTGGAATTATGGCGGCGCATGACATTCAACGCTATGACCGGCAATATTGATGATCATCTACGCAATCATGGTTTTCTGCGCGCATCCCAAGGATGGCGGCTGGCACCCGCCTATGATTTAAACCCGACAACACAGCCTTTTAACCAACGAGTGCATCAACTGGCATTTAACCAAAGCGTTAAGCCATCATTAGATACTTGTCTGGAGCTGGCAGACTATTTTGCATTAAATCAGTCAGTAACCGATCTTGCATTACAAAAGATCGGGAAAAGTCTGGGTAATTGGCAATTGACCGCAAAACGTCATCAACTCCGCAGCGACGAAATCAAGCGTATGGCACCATCCTTTGAGCATGAAGATAGTCAACGGCTAATTTCAATGGCCGCACAAACAGCTTCGCGCTTACGCGGCAGCTAATGGCCGACATATTATGTGCGGCGGCATTCAATATCAGGATCATAAAATTTTCTTTCCACAGGCCGATGCAAAATTGCCGGTAAAACTTCGGCATGGTGGCGTCACTTGGGTTATCTGGGGCAGACGTAAAGAAGAATCCAACAGATTTCCCAATGGCGGTTGGGCGAGGCTGGATTCCATCAAAATGGGTAAGTGGAAGCCTTGGCATCCTAGACCGGTATTGATTCCAGCCGAGAGTTTTATGGAAAAAGACCAAGACAAACAATCCCACTGGGTCACTCTAGCACCCAGCATGGCTATTCAGGCATTACTGGCTGAAAGAGGTGGCGAACAAAGGGTCTATGTGGTGACTCAAGAAACGCCACCTGAATATCATTGGATTCATGATCGCTGGCCTCGTTTGATCAAAGTATCAGATCCAAAACTATCAGCTTCTGACGGAATCTAGCAGTTAGCTTTCTATTATCTGAAATTGCACTGTCATTGTTTTTGTGGATTTGACATCGCTATGGCCGGTGTGTTTGAATATTGATACATATATCAAATATGGGAGTATTCAAACATGTCAAATCGTGGCGGAAGACGAGAAAACGCAGGTAGGCCAGCTGGCCAGGGCAAGTATGGTGAACCGACGGTTTCAATACGCATACCGCAAAGCCAAGGTGCTACTATCAAAGATTTTCTGGATGCCTACCAGCGTAAAAGATCTGACTCCGATAGTGAAGCAACCAACGTGGATGAGTTTTTTATTCCCGTCATTAGCGATCAACCGACCTTGTTACCGCTTTTTTCCACCAAAGTGGCGGCAGGTTTTCCCAGTCCGGCAGATGATCATGTCGAGAAAAGCCTCGATGTCAGTGAATTTCTAATTGATCATGCTGCATCAACATTCTTCGTTACGATTAAGGGAGATTCGATGATTGATGTCGGTTTACTGCCAGGCGATAAAGTTGTGGTAGATAGATCAAAGACACCAGGTATCGGTGATATTGTGCTGGCAGTGGTGGACCGTGAATTCACCATTAAAATCCTTGATTACGGGGCGAACAAAATGCCCAGGCTTATGCCAGCCAATTCATCAGGTGCTTACAAACCCATTTACATTCGCCCAGATACGCAGTTTGAGATTTTTGGTGTCGTGACAGGATCATTCCGTCGTTTCAAATGAGTACGTTGCTGCCGTGTTATGTATTGCTGGATCTGGAAACGACAGGAGCTACCCCAACTCAAGATCGTATCACTGAGATAGGCTTAATCCGGTATGAGAACGGTATTGAAGTCGGCCGTTGGAATACTCTCATCAATCCGGAAGTCAATATCTCACCATTTATTCAGCGATTGACGGGCATAACCCAGAGCATGGTAAAAAATGCGCCAACTTTCTTTGAAGTTCCCAACATCCTGCTAGATTGGGTCGATGATGCCGTTTTGTGTGCTCACAATGTACGTTTTGATTATGGTTTCCTCAAAAACGAATTCAAGCGCATTGGTATTACCTTCCAGAAAAAACTCTTGTGCACGGTTAAACTTTCAAGAAAGCTATATCCGCAACATAAAGGACATGGCTTAGATGCCATTATAGAAAGATTCAAACTGGTTTGTGAGAATCGCCACCGTGCCATGGGTGATACGGAAATGATGGCGGCGTTTATTGCGGCGGCCTTCAATGAATTAGGTGAACATGTTGTTCAGGAAGTTGCTCTGGCATTACTAAAACAGCAAGCCATTCCGGCTAATCTCGACCAACTTGAAATCAATGCCATACCGGACACCTTCGGTGTTTATTTATTCCATGGTGAGAGTGCACTGCTGTATGTCGGCAAAAGTGTCACTTTGAGAACTCGTGTGCTCAGTCATTTTCAGGGTGATCATAGTTCAGCCAAGGAAATGCGCATTGCTCAAGAAATCAAGCGAATCGAGTACCGGGTCACCAGCGGGGAACTCGGAGCGCTACTCTTGGAATCGCACTTGATTAAAGAATATCAGCCTATCCACAATCGGCAGCTCAGACGTGAGAGACAATTATGCGCATGGCAGGTTTCGGATGACCCCGCGGCCCGGCCATTGGTTACTTTGATTTATGAAAGTGATATTGACTGGATTACTTTAGATAATGTTTATGGCACTTTCAAAACCAAACGACAAGCACTGGAGATTCTAAATAAGCTTGCCGATGAACATGGGCTATGTGATAAGGCATTAGGGCTGGAAAAAGGCACTGGCGTGTGTTTTTCTCATCAGTTAAAACACTGCAAAGGCTTATGCGCGGACAAAGAATCCGCGGAATCTCATCGCTTACGCCTTTTAACAGCTTTAAGTGGTTACAAGCTTTTAGCGTGGCCGTTTGATGGTCGCATCGGGATTAGAGAACATAATCCGGATAATGACATGACAGAAGTGCATGTCTTTGACCAATGGTGTCATCTCGGAACAGCAAGAGATCATCAGGAATTTGATGAAATAGCGACTCATCCACATTTTGATCGTGATACTTACCGGTATCTGCTGAAATTCCTGAACAGAAAGAACGTTGAAATCATCGCACTGCATGGATAAGCATAACCGCTCCATCGCGTTAATTGACGTGAACAACTTTTATGTCAGTTGCGAGCGGGTATTCAATCCCAAACTGGAAGGCAGGCCAGTTGTCGTATTATCCAATAATGACGGTTGCGCGGTTGCCCGAAGCAATGAAGTGAAAGCGTTGGGCGTCAAAATGGGGCAGGCATGGTTCCAGCTAAAAGACTTGGCCAAGAAACACGGAATCATTGCCTATTCATCCAACTATGTACTTTATGCCGACATGAGCAATCGCGTCATGAGCATACTGTCAATGTTCAGTCCAAACCAGGAAATTTATTCAATTGATGAATGTTTCCTTGATCTGACTGGATTCAAAAGACATAACCAGATTTGCTATGGCCAACATATTCGCCAGCGAGTAAAGCAATGGACGGGCTTGCCGGTTTGTGTCGGAATTGGATCAACCAAGACGCTGGCCAAACTTGCCAATCATATTGCCAAGAAAAATCTGGAATTCAATGGTGTGTGCGATCTGAACGCCATGTCACCACAGCAGCAAGATGAATGGTTCAGCAAAATAGAAGTAGAGGATATCTGGGGTATCGGCAGACGGCTTGCACCCAAACTGCATGAAATAGGCATCAAAACCGTGCTGGATCTCAAAACCGCATCGCCATCGCAACTGCGCGCCCGTTTTTCGGTCGTGATGGAGAAAACCATTCGCGAAATCAATGGCACTGCCTGTATCGAACTGGAAGAAATTAATCCTCCGAAAAAACAGATCGTCAGTTCCCGCTCGTTCGGCATTCCTGTATCCGATCTGGCCAGTCTGGAAGAATCGGTTTCTCTCTATATCAGCCGTGCCGCAGAAAAACTGCGGCGGCAACAATCGTATGCCGGAGCAGTGCATGTCAGCATTCGCACCAGTCCATTCAATGAAAAAGAGTCGTATTATGCCAACAGCATGACGATTGCGCTGCCAAGGCAGACGGACGATACAAGATTACTGACCAAGGTTGCACTCTGGGAATTACGCAGAATTTATCGCAGCGGTTATCGGTATCAAAAAGCGGGCGTGATGTTGTCTGAACTGGTACCTAGGCAATACCGGCAATTGGATCTCTTCGGTTCGGCATCAGCAGCAGATAATCAATCCAGCAAGTTGATGAGTGTCATGGATCAAATCAATGCTCGTATGGGTCGAGGCACTTTGAAACTTGCATCCGAGGGATTCAAGCAACCTTGGAAGATGAAACAGGGAAATAAAAGTCCAAACTACACCACAAATTGGGATGAATTGATTTGTGTTACGAAATGATCGACAGATTGGCTCACAATTTACTATTAAATACTTTGCTTCATTCCATGTGCTGAAAATCTCTTCGCATCGAACGCCTGGATGCTTGATCAACCAAACCAAATAGTTTATCAATCTCATTTTTATCGCCAAATGGTTGATGTCCTATCACCTTAACAAATTTGCAATTTAGTTTGGAAGTCAATCGATAGAATTCCTGGTACAGATCGTAATTATTAAGTTGTTTGTTCTTACTAGAAAAATAATTCCTTTGTTCAAGATGGGAGCGCCTTTCTGGAAGACCAATAATGTTTTGCGAATCTGTATAAACCGTCAAAGCTAGTCCGTGGTCATTGGCTAGAACATTTGTTTCATCCAATGCCCATAACAACGTTTGCAATTCCAATCTCGTCGAGTTAGTTTGTTCAAAACGCCTCACTTTCACCGTGTTTTCTGGGGATCTCAAAGATATAACCAGTTCCGACACCACAAGGTAGGCGCCATATCCAAACTTTAATTGGTTATTAACACTACCGTCGATAAAAATATGAGAATAAAGCATTTCTGGATAAATTCTGTTGAAAACTAAAATTCAAAGCAAAGTATCACACCCTACTCGCCAATGGGATTAACTAATACGGCTCAGAAGAATGCGGGTAAGAAGGCAGGACTGGAAGATTTCTGTTTTTATGATTTGCGCCATACATGAGTTGCATGGCATCGACAGGCTGGAGCGAGC
>WBZN01000060.1_pt1 | contig 175353 bp, 167 predicted proteins | sample 5204281 | NCBI WGS metagenome assembly WBZN01 (sample SAMN12344347, study PRJNA552823) | activated sludge metagenome | biome: Activated sludge suspended growth; feature: Nitrification reactor; material: Wastewater; isolation source: activated sludge from nitrification reactor of wastewater...
CGAGCGCGACGCTCATGGTCCCGTGCCCGTGGGCGCGTGACGCCGCCGCGATGTACCGCGGCGAGGACGTCGGCGTGCACCTCACCCTGAACTCGGAGTGGGACACCTACCGGTGGGGCCCCGTCACCCACTCCCCCAGCCTTCTCGACGGCGACGGCGGGTTCCCCCGGACGATCGAGGACGTGTGGGACCACGCGGACCTCGACGAGGTGCGCAAGGAGTGCCTCGCCCAGATCGAGCGGGCGATCTTCTGGGGCTTCGACGTCAGCCACCTCGACAGCCACATGGGCACGCTCCAGCTCCGGCCCGAGTTCTTCGACGTCTACCTCGAGCTTGCGGTGGAGTTCGGCCTGCCGCTGCGGATGGCCGGCTCGAGCGCGCAGGCGCGCGTCGGGTTCCCGTTCCGGGACCTCGCCGCGGCCGAGGGCATCGTCTTCCCCGACCACTTCGTCATGGCCCCGATCGGCGCCCGGGCGCACCTCGAGCGGGTGATCCACAACCTGCGACCGGGTGTGACGGAGATCTACCTGCATCCCGCGGTCGACTCCGACGAGCTGCGCGCGTCGCATCCCGACTGGGCCGGGCGGGTCCAGGACCACGCGACCCTGTGCGAGGACCGCGCCTTCGCGAACCTGATCGAGCGGGCGGGTGTGGTGCGCGTCGGCTACCGCGAGCTGCGGGACCTGCAGCGCGCCGGCTGAGCCGCCGGTACGCGATCAGTAGTCGGTGATCGCCCGGATCTGCTTCTGGACGGCCTGGTAGTCCGACGAGTTGGTGATCGGCATCAGCGCCATGAGCTTGCCCATGTCGCCGGCGACCTTCATCCGGCCCTGCATGAACGCGGCGTTCATGTCGAGGTCGCCCCGCTGGATCTTCACCGCGTCCTCGTAGGACAGCGAGAGCGTCACCTCGGGCTCGTCCATCTTGCCGAGCGCCGACTCGCGCAGTCGTCCGTCCTCCAGCCGCCACCAGTACGCGACGTCGCCGTCGGGGCCCTTGGCCACGAGGTACTGGATCCTCGCCGAGGCGTCGGGGCGCTCGGGCATCTCCTGCGCCAGCGCGCGGGCCTCGTCGAGCCACTCCTGGGTCAGGTACTTCGTCATCCGTCCTCCTGGACGCGGGACTCGCTCAGCGGGCCGAGGGTACGCGCAGACCGGCGAACAGGTCGTCCTCGGTGTCGCCGTCCGGCACCCCGGTGTCCACCAGGCACCGGGCGAGCGCGAACTCCTCCCACGGGAACACCTCGCGGTGCACGGAGTCCGGGAGCCGCATCCAGAAGCCGTCGGGATCCACCTGGGTCCGGTGCGCCAGCAACGCGGCCCGGCGATTGGCGAGGAAGTCGCCCACGTCGACGAACGTCGTGAAGCGGTCGTCGCGCTCGTCGGTGAACCCGCGCTCGAACCACTGCGCGTAGGGGCTCTCCTCACCGCGGGCGAGGAACGCCTCGTGCAGCGCGCGCACCCGCCGGGCGGACCAGCCGGTGTAGTACATCTTCGCCGGTTGCCACGGCTCGCCCGCGTCCGGGAAGCGCTCCGGATCCCCCGCCGCGTCGAACGCCGGACCCGAGATGTCGTGCACCTTCACGTGGTCGGGGTGCGGGTAGAACGCCTTGTCGTCGCCATAGGTGATGATCACCTGCGGGCGCTCGGCGCGGATGATCCGCACCAGGCGCTCGACCGCCTCGTCCATCGGCGCGTTGTGGAAGTTGTCCGGGTGCTCGTTCGACTCGGTGTCGACCATGCCGGAGTCGCGGTAGCCGAGCAGGTACAGCTGCTCGTAGCCGATCGCGTCGACGCTCGCCTGCAGCTCGGCCATGCGGACCTCGTGCAGGCGCTCGCGGATCTCGGGCTTCTCCATCGCCGGGTTGAGGATGTCGCCCTCCTCGCCGCCGGTGCAGCACACGAGGACCCCGCGGACGCCTTCGGCGGCGTACTTCGCGACGGTCCCGGCACCCTTGGACGCCTCGTCGTCGGGGTGCGCGTGGACGGAGAGGAGGCACAGTCGTTCGTCGGGCATCGCCCCAGAAACTACCCGCCGGGGCGACCGCCGACCCCCGGATCTCCGCCGCCGCCGGTCACACCGCCCGGGCGCCGGACCGGTCAGTCGGTGACGGCGGCGGCCGGCCCGGCCGCGGGCGTGACGGCGTAGATCTCGACCCGGCCGATGTCGCGGATCCGGCGCGACCGCAGCCGGCCGAAGACGAAGTCGTCACGCCCCTCGAGCGCGCCCGCGAGGTCGGCGCTCACCACGACCGACGCGGGCCGGGCGATCTCCACGAGCCGGTGCGCGAGGTTGACGACCGAGCCGTAGTAGTCGCCCTCGCGGGCGAGCACGGGGCCGAACGCGAGTCCGGCGCGGGCGCGCGGGAGCACCTCGTCCTGGAGGGTGCGGTCGGTGAGCGTCACCGCGACCTGCACGGCCACCGCCGGATCCTCGGCGACGAACATCACCTCGTCGCCGATCGTCTTCACCACACGGGCGCCCAGCTGGGCGATGGTGTCGTGGGTGACGGTCTCGAAGCGCGCGACGAGCGCCGCGAGCTCCTCCTCGTCGAGCTCCTGGCTCAGCGCGGTGTAGCCGACGAGGTCGAGGAACCCGACCGCCAACGACGGTGCCTCGCCCGAGACGACCTGCGGGTTCAGCAGCTTCCGCCAGATCGCGGCGCGCACCTGCACGCGCAGTGCGTAGTCGGTGAGGCGGGCGATCGACTGCCAGTCGAGCGACTCGGCGAGCGCGTGGGCGACGGTCTCGTCGTCGATCCCGCCGGCCTGGGCCTCGCGCACGGTGTCGACGAGCTGATCGGAGATGGTCTCGGCCACGCGGCCGAGTCCGGTCGCGACCGCCCGGACCTGTGCCACCAGCGCGTCGTCGTCGGGCTCGAGGAAGACCGTGTCCCGCTGCTCGGTGAGCAGCCGCACGATGTCGACCGACTCCTCGGTGAACGTCGGCGTGCCGTCCTCCACGTCCGGGAACCCGAGTGCGCGCCACAGGCGCTCGGTGGTCGCGCGGGCGACGCCGCTGCGCGTCGCGACGTCGTCAGCCGTGAGATACGGACGGCCGGGCACCAGGATCCGGTCGAGCACCAGCAACGTGAGCGTCTGCTCGGCCGTCGCGGTGTCGACCTCGTCGCGGGTCGCGCCCCGCCGGCGGAGGAACCGCCCGAGCCGCCGGTCGGTGCTCACGCGGAGCGCGGCACCTCGCTCCACGGGAGCTCCCGCGAGTTGTCCGGCTCCTTCGGGAGCCCGAGGACGCGCTCGCCGAGGATGTTGCGCATCACGTCGGAGGTCCCGCCCTCGATCGTGTTCGCCTGCGCACGGAGGAACCCGAACGCGGTGACCGCGCCCTCGTCGACCTGCGGGGCCCGACCACCGGTGCGCGCCGTCTTCGAGAGGACCGCCCCGTCCCACGCGATCGCGTCGGCGCCGTCGATCTCGACCGCGAGGTTCTGCAGACGCTGGTTGAACTCGGCCTGCATCAGCTTGGTGATCGAGCCCTCGGGTCCGGCCTCGCCGCCGCTCGTGCGCCGGGCCGCGGCCCGCTCATTGTTCATGCGGATGATCCGGCTCTCGATGTACGCCTGCGCGAGCTGCTGGCGTACGAGCGGATCCGTGGTGCCCCGCGCCTGCTCGATGAGCCGGTCCACCGGGCTGCCGCCCACGGCCTCGCCCCCGATCGAGCCGGCGCCCGAGAGCGACACCCGCTCGTTCATCAGGGTCGTGATCGCGACCTTCCAGCCGTCGCCCTCCTGACCGAGCATCCAGTCGTGCCGGACGCGGGCGTCGTTGAAGAACACCTCGTTGAACTCGGCGTCGCCGGTGATCTGCACGAGCGGCCGCACCTCTACCCCGGGCTGGTGCATGTCGACGACGAAGTACGACAGCCCGCGGTGCTTGGGCACCTCCGGGTTGGTGCGGCAGAGCAGCATGCCCCAGCGCGAGAGGTGGGCCATCGTGGTCCACACCTTCTGGCCGTTCACCATCCACTCGTCCCCGTCGCGCACGGCCCGGGTGGCGAGGCCGGCGACGTCGGAGCCGGCGCCCGGCTCGGAGAACAGCTGGCACCAGATCTCCTGGTTGCAGGCCAGCGGCGCGAGCAGCCGGTGCTTCATCTCCTCGGTACCCCACGCCAGGATGGTCGGGCCGCCCATGCCGATGCCGATGATGTTGTACGGCCTCGGGATCTTGTACCGCCCGAGCACGTCGTTCACGTGCTTGGCCTCACCGGGGGTGAGCGACAGGCCGGCGCCGTACTCGGCCGGCCACGTCGGGGTCGCGAAGCCGGCGCGGCCGAGGCGCACGCACCAGTCGTCGAAGTCGAGCCCGGACCGCAGCGCGGCCACCGTGTCACCGTCCCCGCCCTCGATCGCCGCCATCCAGCCGTCGGGCAGGTTCTCCGCGAGCCAGTCGCGTGCGAGCGCACGCAGACCGTCGGGCGAGCGGTCGGTGGGCACAGCGGACATAGCGGACCTCCGGAGCGGCGGAACGGGGAGGGCGGCGAGCGTACCGGTCGCCTGTGCGGAACGTCAGGTCCGCGACCGGACTCCCGTGCAGGTCAGCCGGTAATTTCGCGCGGCCGTGGCGACCGACGACACCCCTCCTCCGGATCCCGCCGCGCCCCCGTTCCGCGACCTCCGCGACCCGCATCCGCCGCTGGAACCGCCCGGGCGCGCCGCGCTGGAACGCGCCTGGCGCGAGCAGCGCGTGGCGCTGGTGGTCCTGCTCGGGCTCTCGGCGGTGCTCGCGCTGGTCCTGATCGCGCTCGGCGAGCGCGTCAGCCACCGTGACCGGATCCTGCCCGGTATCACGGCGGGCCCGGTCGACGTCGGCGGCCGGAGCGAGACCGAGGCACTCGCCGACATCCAGCGGTTCGCGGCCCACCAGGCGCAGACGCCGCTGCACGTCACCGCCGGCGACCACGTGCTCTCGCTGGACCCGCGCACCATCGGATACCGGGTCGACGCCACCGCCACGGTGCGGGCCGCCCGGCGCGACGGTCGGTCGGGCAATCCGATCGCCAACCTGACCGGCGTGCCCCTGCGCGCGATACGTCACGACGAGGTGCCACTCGTCGTGCACTACGACCAGGACCAGCTCGGCGCGGCCCTCGACACGTGGGTCGGGGCCACCGGCAAGGGCCTCGTCGACGGCAGCCTCCGCTTCGACGGCGCCCAGGTCGCCGAGATCTCGCCCCGCGCCGGCATCGGGATCGACCGCGACGAGGCCGAGCGCCGGATCCTGGGCGCGCTCCGCAGCGGCGCCACGGACCTCGGATCGCTCGCGATCGGCCGCACCCGACCCACCATCGACCGCGCCGAGCTCGCCCGGGCGGCCCGCCGGGCCCGACGGCTGCTCGCCGCTCCGGTGCACGTCACCGCTGGGACCCAGTCCCTCACCGTGACCCCGGCCCAGCTCGGTCCCACCCTCGGCACCCGGATCGTGGACGGCCACCTCGCGCTCCGGGTCGACCCCGCCGCACTCCGCAGCGCCCTCGGGCCGACGCTGGCGACCGTGGAGACCGCACCGAAGGACGCCACCTGGTCGATCGACGGGACCGCCGCGACCGTGGTGCCGTCGGTCGACGGGGTCGCCGTGGATCTCGACGGCGTGGCCCGCGCCGTCGCCGCCGGCAACCACCGCGTGCGCGCACGGCTCACGACGAGCCACCCGGCGCGCACCACCGAATGGGCCCAGAAGCTGAACATCCACGAGCTGGTCGGGACGTTCACCACGAACCATCCGTGCTGCCAGCCGCGGGTGACCAACATCCACAAGGGGGCCGACGTCATCAACGGCACGGTCGTCGAGCCCGGGCAGACGTTCAGCCTGAACCAGGCGCTCGGCCCGCGCACCACCGAGAAGGGCTACGTGCTCGCGCCCGGCATCGGCGCCAACCTCGAGTTCGAGGACTCGGTCGGCGGCGGAGTGAGTCAGCTCTCCACCACGCTCTTCAACGCGGTGTTCTTCGGGTGCTACCAGGACGTCACCCACACGGTGCACGCGCTGTACATCTCGCGCTACCCCATGGGGCGCGAGGCGACGCTCAACTACCCGTCGATCGACAACCAGTTCCGAGACGACACCAAGTCCGGGGTGCTGATCCGGACCTTCTACGACAACGGCTCGATCACGGTGTCGCTCTACGGCGACAAGGAGGGCCGGCGCTGCACCGCGGAGGGACCGCACATCCTCCAGACGATCCCGGTCGAGACCCAGTACGTCGACGACCCGGCCCAGCCCGTCGGCAAGGAGAAGGAGCTCGATCCCGGGCACACGGGCTACGTCGTCGAGAACTTCCGGATCATCCACCGCGACGGCCAGCCCGACGTCCGCCAGCGGTTCGTGGAGAAGTACTCCATGGCCAAGCGCAAGGTGGCCCGCGGTGTCGCGCCCCTCCCGCCGGCACCGACGACTCCCACGACCGTGGCCGGGGCCACTCCACCACCGTCCTGAGATCAGGGTCCGGGACCGCTCGGCGCGCCTCACCATCCCCTCACAATTCCCTCACCGCCGGTCGATCTGGCCCCGGCATCCTGGAACCGTCGCCACCACCCAACGAGGAGCACCACCATGACCACCCGAACCCGCACCGCATCGCTCCGGCGCCTGGTCGCCACCGGGCTCGGCTGCGTCGCCCTCGGCGCCGCGTCGATCGCGGTCGCCGCGCCGGCCGGCGCCGCCACCGACACCAACGCGACCGGCGCCGGCGCCCGCCCTGGCCTGCACCTCACGACCGAGCAGAAGCAGTGCCTGAAGGAGCACGGCGTGACCCGCCCGATCCGGCCGCTCACCAAGGAGAAGGTGGCGACCATCAAGGCGGCGGTGAAGGCCTGCGACATCCAGGTCCCCGCCCGGGTACGGCACCGCCTCGCCCGCCGGGCCCACCACCACGTCACCCTGACCGCCGAGCAGAAGCAGTGCCTGGCCGACCACGGTGTCACCCGTCCGATCCGCCCGGTCACGACCGAGAAGATCGCGGCGATCACGTCGGCGGCCGCGGCCTGCGGGGTGAACCTGCCCGCCGAGTTCGGCAAGCGGGTCCACCTCTCGGACGCGAACGTGCAGTGCCTGAAGGACCACGGCGTGACGTTCCCGGTCCGCCCGCTCACCCGGGAGAAGGTCCAGACGATCCGGGACGCCGCCCAGGCCTGCGGCATCCAGCGCCCGGCCCGCCAGAACACCTGACCCGTCCGGCCCCGAGCACCACGCGCAGAAGCGCCCCCGAGGGGGCGCTTCTGCGCGTCCGGGCGATCCGGTCACCCGCCGGAACTGGTGACCTGCGCCACAGCCGGGTCGGGACTTTGGACACTAAGAGGTGCGCCCGCTCCCATGGTTCGATCCATCGGACCGACCAACGGCACGCCCGACGACGATCGAATCCGACGATCGCAGTCCGTGCCGAAGATGGAGGGAAACGTGGGCCTCTTCAGGAAGAGCGATCGGGAAGTCATCGGCGTCGCCGCGGCCATCTTCGCCCTGCTCGCCGTGATCTTCGCCTTCGCCGCGATGTTCGTCGCGGCCGACAACAGCGGCGGCAGCTCCGCCAGCGGGACCAGCGCGAGCGGCACCCAGGTCGAGCTGACCGAGTACAAGATCTCGCCGAGCACGCTGACCGTGTCCAAGGACGCGCAGTTGAACGTCGTCAACGGCGGCACCGTCCAGCACAACCTGACCATCAGCGGCAAGGGCAAGTCCAAGGCCACCGACATGCTCAACCCGGGCCAGAACGCGACGCTGGACCTCGGCGGCCTGCCCGAGGGCACCTACACGATGATCTGCTCCGTACCCGGCCACGAGTCGGCCGGCATGAAGGGCACGCTCATCATCGGCAGCGCCGGGACGACCACCCAGGCGCAGTCCGGCACCTCGGGCTCCACCGCCCAGGAGCTGCTCGCGACCAACTCCGAGAACGACAAGACCCAGGGTGCGGTCGTCACCAAGTACGCCGGCCAGCTCACGAAGATCGTCCAGAACTTCGTCAAGACCGGTCAGATCGACCCGGCCCTCTACGACGCGAACACGAGCTACGGCAAGGAGTTCAAGGCGATGGGCGGCAACCCGCTGCTCGGCCCGCCGGTGCTCCAGCCCGAGATCCAGCCGGACGGCACCAAGCTGTTCAAGCTCACGGCCAAGGTCGTGGACTGGGAGGTCTCGCCCGGGAACGTCGTGAGCGCCTACACCTACAACGGCATGGTCCCCGGCCCGACGATGCACGTGCAGCCGGGCGACAAGGTCGCCGTGGAGATGAAGAACGAGCTGCCGCAGTCGACGGCCACCCACTTCCACGGCATCGACACCCCGGTGGGCATGGACGGTGTGCCGTTCGTGACCCAGGACCCGGTGCCGCCGAAGAAGACGTTCACCTACAGCTTCACGGTCACCAACCGCACGCAGAGCGGCATGTACCACTCGCACTACCACGCCGAGCACCAGATCGCCGACGGCATGGCCGGCGCGTTCCTCGTCGGTCCGACCCCGGTCCCGTCGACGGTCGCCTCCCAGTACCCGAAGTCGGCGCAGTTCCCGGCGGCGGACACCCCGCTCGTGATGATGCTCAACGACGCCGGCTCGATCGGCCTGTCGCTGAACGGCAAGGCGTTCCCTGGCACCGCACCGGTCGTGACCCCGGTCGGCAAGTGGATCGCCATCGAGTACCAGAACGAGGGCGAGACGGTGCACCCCATGCACCTGCACGGGATCACTCAGCTCGTCGTCGCCAAGGACGGCTCACCGTTGCCGGCGCCCTACACCGCCGACGTGGTGCTCGTCGCTCCCGGTGAGCGGTGGACGGTCCTCGTCAAGCCCGACTCGTCGCAGCTGGACAACCTGAAGCAGACGGCCTTCGCGCCGCTCGGCGTCTGGGCGTTCCACTGCCACATCATCGCCCACGCCGAGAGCAACAACGGCTTCATCGGCATGACGACGACCTTCATCGTCCTTCCCGGGTAGGCGTGCCACGATGGTCGGCACCATGAACTCCCGGGAGCCCGAAATCCGGACGCCCGGCGTCGCCACCCACGTAGGCGACGTCGGGCGGTCCGGGTCCCCTGACCACCACCGCAAGGGGATCCGGCCGATCTGGCTCATCGTCGCGGCGCTGCTCTTCGTCGTCGCCGGCGCGGGGTTGGTCGGCTTCGCCGTCTCGAGCGGCCGCGGCGGCGGCTCCGCCCGCACGCTGCAGTACACCGTGCCGGAGGGGACGGGAGCCCGCATCGCCGCCGGCGAGAAGGTCTACGTGTTCCCCGCCCGGCTCGACCTGCACGTCGGGGACACGATCGTGATCCACAACGACGACACCCGCCCGGCGGTCGTGGGGCCCTACACCGTGGACCGCAACTCGACGCTGTCGCAGACCTTCCTGCGCACGGGCTTCGTCACCGGCTTCTGCTCGATCCACCCCTCGGGCCGGGTCACGATCCACATCACGAACTGACCACCGGTCCTCTCCGAGCGTCCGGAGGGCCGGTCCCTACCTCAGGCGGGGGCCGGCCCGTTCGCGTCCGGCGCCGGTTCGCCGGCCCGAGGCCCCGCGTCGCCGACGAGGCGGGTGACGACCTCGAGCACCACGATGCCGGCGATCGCGCAGCCGAAGGCGATGCCCAGCGCGTCGCCACCAGGGACATCGAGGTCGAAGAGGTCGCGCAGCGCCGGGACGAGGCACACCAGCGTCGCGCCCCCGATCATGGCGAGGACGAGGATCAGCCGGTACTTCGTGAACGGGCGGGCGAGTTGGACGAGCACGTCGAGCGCGACGATCAGCAGCACGATGAACGCGACGGTGCGCGCCTCCTTCACCGACACGTCCTCCGCGCGCGCCAGTGCGTAGGCGGTGTACGTGGCGATCGCGGCGACGATCCCGGCCGGGACCGCGAAGCGCAGGACGCGCCCGACGAATCCGGGCACGTACCGACGGGTGTTCGGACCGAGCGCGAGGAAGAAGCCGGGCACGCCGATCGTGAACCAGCTGATCACGGTGAAGTGCCGGGGCAGGAACGGGTACGACCAGCCGGTCGCCACCGTCGCCAGCGCGAAGAGCGCGGCGTACACCGTCTTGGTGAGGAACAGGTTCGACGACCGCTCGATGTTGGCGGTCACCCGCCGGCCCTCCGCCACGACCCCCGGCAGGGTCGCGAACTTCCCGTCCAGCAGCACCAGCTGCGCGACCGACCGGGTCGCCGCCGCGCCGGAGCCCATCGCGACGCCGATGTCGGCGTCCTTGAGCGCGAGCGCGTCGTTCACGCCGTCGCCGGTCATCGCCACGACGTGACCCCGCGACTGCAGCGCCCCGACCATCGCGCGCTTCTGCTGCGGGGTGACCCGCCCGAACACCGAGTGCGACTCGAGCGCGTCGGCGAGCGCGTCCGGGTCCTCGGGCAGCTCCTGCGCGTCGAACGGCTCGCCGGCGTCGAGACCCACCCGCCGCGCCACGGCGCCGACCGTCCGCGGGTTGTCGCCCGAGATGACCTTCAGCGCGACCCCCTGCTCGCGGAAGTACCGCAGGGTCTCCTCGGCGTCGGGCCGGACCTGCTCCGAGAAGAGCACGAGCGCGACGGCGTCGAGGCCGGTCGGCAGCTCCTCGCCGGTGAGCGGTCCGTCGGTGCGGGCCAGGAGCAGCGTCCGGGTGCCCGTCGCGGCCAGCTCGTCGGCGCGGTGGCGCACCGGTGACTGCGCCTCCGTCCACACCATCTCGGGGGCACCGAAGACCCAGCTGCCGTGGTCGGCGAACGCCACCGCGCTCCACTTGCGCGCCGAGGAGAACGGCACCGCGTCCGTCCGGGCCCAGCCCGGATCCGTGAACGCCGCTCCGAGCGCCTCGAGGGTGCCGTTCGGGTTCGGGTCCGCGGCGAACGCGCCCAGGGCGGTCTCGACGTCGCGGCGGTCGTGCGTGCCGAGGGGCTGGAGGTCGTCGAACGCGATCGAGCCCTCGGTGAGGGTCCCGGTCTTGTCGAGACAGACGACGTCGACGCGGGCGAGCCCCTCCACCGCCGGCAGCTCCTGCACGAGCACCCGGCGTCGGGCCAACGTGATGGCGGCCACCCCGAACGCGATCGACGTCAGCAGCACCAGCCCTTCGGGCACCATGCCGACCACCCCGGCCACCGCACCCGTCACCGCCGTGCCGACGTCGTGCTTCTGCAGCTCCCGCCAGAACAGGATCGGGCCGACGATCAGGATCAGCCAGGTGACGAAGCGCAGGATGGTGTTGATGCCCTCGACGAGCTCGGAGCGCGTGACCGTGAACCGGCGTGCCTCGGTCGCCAGCTTGCGGGCGTAGGCGTCGTCGCCGATCGCAGTCGCCTGCATCCGGCCCGAGCCCGCGACCACGAAGCTGCCCGACAGCGAGCGGTCCCCCACCCCCTTCGCGATCGCGTCGGCCTCCCCGGTGAGGAGCGACTCGTCGAGGTCGAGCCCGGCGGACGCGGTGACGACACCGTCCGCGGGGACCTGGTCGCCGAGGCGCAGCTCGAGCAGGTCGTCGAGCACGATCCGCTCGATCGCGATCTCGTGCACCTCGCCGTCGCGCACGACGCGCGCGATCGGCGCGCTGAGCACGGCGAGCTGGTCGAGCTTGCGCCTCGCGAACACCTCCTGGGCGATGCCGATCATCGAGTTGAGGACGATGACGATGCCGAACAGGCCGTCGCCCGGGGAACCGAACACGAGGATCAGGGCGAGCATCGTGCCGAGGATGGCGTTGAACCGGGTCAGGACGTTCGCCCGGAAGATCTCGGGGAGCGTGCGGCTGGTGCGGTCGCCGATGTCGTTGACCTCGCCCCGGCGGACGCGCTCGTCGACCTCGGCGGCGGTCAGGCCCGTCTCGGGCGTCCGGGGCCGCTCCGTGGCCGGGCCGGCGACCCGAAGGCTCGCGTCGTCGGACATCGGTCGACCGTAGCGCCGAATTACCCGAATTTCGTGCACTTGCCCCTCGAGTCCACGGCGGCCCCGGCCGATGTCGGACGTGATGACGGCGAACCCCCTCCCGTCCGGGTCGGTGCTCCCACCGACCCTGGCCTCACGCGTCGCGTACGGCGCCGTGGCGGGCGCGCTCGTCGTCGTCAGCGTCTTCCGCCTCGGTGCGGGCGCCGCAGCCGTCTCGCTCGGGATGCTCGGGATCCTCGCCGTCGGCGCCCTCCTGGCCGGCGCGGGCCGCACGGGCGTCGTGGGCACCCGCCGATGGCGGTTCCTCGCCGCCGGGGTGTGGCTCGTCGCGGCGGGCTCCATGCTCCTCACGCTCACCGCCGCCCACGAGGGTCCGGACCGGATCTGGGGTGAGCTGCTCGAGCTCGCGGGCGTCCTCACCATCGGTGGCGCGTTCGCCGTGCTCGCGCACCTCCGCCGCGATCCGGCGAGCCGCACCGCCTTCCTCGACGCGAGCGTGGTGGGCGCCGCCGTGGTGATGGTGCTGTGGGTGGCCCTGGTGGCCCCGCTGCATCCGCAGTCGCTCCCGTGGGGCGACCGCTTCTCGCTGGCGATCCAGCCGATGCGCGAGGGCATCCTCGTCGCGATCCTCACCTGGATCGCACTTGTCCCCGGTCGGCGCAGCCGGCCGTTGCTCCTGCTCGCGGGCGGGATCACCCTCCTGCTCGGGGCCGACCTCGCGCAGAGCATCTCCCGGTCGATGACGGTCGCGTGGCCGCATGTCGAGCAGCTGCTCGAGGCCGCCGCGATCGCGGTGCTCGGGCTCGCGGGACTCGAGGCGACACACGCGCTGCGCAGCGACGCCGAGCGGGCCGGTGAGGTCCGGCCCGAGCATGCGAGCCGGTCGTTGCTCATCGGGGTCGCCCTCCTGATGAGCCCGGTCGCGATCGTCGTCGGCGATCTGTCGACCGTCGACGGCATGATCGTCATCGGCGCCTGCTCGGTGGTGCTCGCCGTCGGCGTCGTGAGCCGCTTCGTGAGCCTCGTGCACGAGAACCAGCGCGCGCACGCGGCCACCGCGGCGTCCGAGCGCCGGTTCCGGATGCTCGCCGACAGCGCGCCGGCCGGGATCTTCGAGCTCGGTCGGAGCCCGGCCGGGGTGTTCGAGCCCGGTCTGGGCCCCTCGGTCACCTACGCCAACGCCGAGGGCAACCGCCTGCTCGGTCCGGAGGTCGTCGGCCGGCCCGTCGCCGACCTCGTCCGCAACGTCGACGACGGCAGCCGGGACGAGCTCCTCGCCGCGCTCGCCGCCGTCGCGCAGGGTGAGCCGTCGCGCGCCGAGCTGCGGCTCGACGACCATCGCTGGGTCGCGTGGCAGGGCGTCCCGGTCCCCCCGGCCGGGGCGGACACGCCCTTCGCGTTCGTCTCGGCGCTCGACATCACCGCGCTCAAGCGGGCCCAGGAGGCGCTGGCCCGCCAGGCGACCCACGATCCGCTCACCGGTCTCCCGAACCGCCGGCTCCTGATCGAGTCCCTCATCGTGGCGCTCGCGGAGCTCGGCCGGGGTCACCGCACCGGGACGGTGGCCCTGATGTTCGTCGACCTCGACGGCTTCAAGCTCGTCAACGACGTCCTCGGCCACGACGCGGGCGACGCGCTGCTGCGGGCCGCCGCGCTCCGCCTCCGCAACGCGGTGCGCGCCCACGACATGGTCGCCCGCTTCGGTGGCGACGAGTTCGTCGTGCTGATGCGGCACGTCGCCGACCGCGGCGAGCTCACCGACGTCGGTCAGCGCATCCTCGACGCGATCTCCGCGCCGATCGATCTCGGCGGCGCGCCCGCCCACGTCGGCGCGTCGATCGGCATCGCGACGGCGCTCGGTCCCGACGACGACCCCGACGCCCTCGTCCGCAACGCCGACGCCGCGATGTACAAGGCGAAGGAGCACGGCCGGGGTCGCTACGAGTTCTTCCGGCCCGACCGCTCACGCGTCGGCCATCGCACCCTCTGAAACCCGGGCGGCCCCGTACGACGGGCGCGACGAGACTGGCCTCCGTGACGTACTCCTTCGGGGACGGCGATCTCGCCGCCGAGCGCCTGCACGTGCTCGACGCCGTCTTCGGTCCGACCACCGACGCGCTGCTGGCGGTCGTGTCGACCGCACCGGGGACGGTCGCCGACCTCGGATGCGGCCCGGGCGCGACCACGGCGCGCCTCGTCCGCCGGTTCCCGTCGGCGCGCGTCACCGGCGTCGACCTCTCGACGTCGTTCCTGGCTGCGGCCCGCACCGCCGTTCCCGGGGCCGACTTCGTCGTCGCCGACGTGACCGGACCGCTTCCGGGTGCGCCGTTCGACCTCGTCTACGCCCGGTTCCTGCTCGCGCACCTCGCCGCCGTCGCGCCGACGATCACCCACTGGCTCGACTCGGTCCGACCGGGCGGCGTCGTCCTGCTCGAGGAGACCGAGTCGATCCGCAGCGACGACCCGGTCTTCGCCCGGTACGAGGCACTGTCGGTCGCCCGGGTCGCGCGCGCCGGCGCCGACGTGTACGCCGGACCCGCGATCCGCCACGCCCTGGAATCGGCCGGCGGGGTCGAGGTGATGGTCGACCACGTCCTGGTCCTCGACGTGACCACCGGCCAGGCGGCGGCGATGTTCCGGCGCAACCTCGCCACCTGGGGACACCAGGCGGTCGACCAGGGCCTGCTCACCGAGGCCGACCGGGCGGGGCTCCTCGCAGCGCTGCGCGAGCGGGAGGACGACGACTCGCCCGGCCCGTTCGCCTGGGGTCATCACCAGACGGTGCTCCGCCGGACCGGCTGACCCCCGACCGCGCCCGCCGGCAGGGGGCGGGCGCCTCGGCGCCTGCACGCGTCCGCCGGAACCGGCAGGATGTCCGTTCCCGACGAGGAGGTCGCCATGGACGTGCGCAACGTGCGCGAGGTGGAGCCGGAGGTCGAGCACAACGGCACGGTCCCGGTGTGGTGGCTGATCAAGCCGCGCGAGATGTTCGACCTGACCGACGGTGGCTACCTGGAGCTCGCCAACGAGTTCGAGGTCGCGGTCGGCGGTGAGGTGTTCCCGCACTCGCACCCGACCCACGAGTTCTACTTCGTGATGACGGGCACCGGCACGATGGTGATCGCCGGTGAGGAGCGGTCCGTCGCGCCGGGTGACCTCGTGCACATCCCACCGGACGCGGTGCACAGCCTGCGCCCCACCGGTGACGAGCCGATCCACTGCTTCTGCTTCGCCGTCGGGGTCAAGGGCGCGGGCGAGATCGACTACACGAACCACTGAGCGGCGGCCGACGGTGGTCACCGCGTTCGAGTCGGTCTCGACCTGGAAGCCCCTACCCGCGCCGCCCCCGGCACCGGCACGCCGGCGGGTGATCGCCGCCGTCGCGGAGCGGGTCGCGGCGCTCGGTCCCCGTCGGCAGCGCGTCGTCGTCGACGGCCGGACCGGGGCCGGCAAGTCGACCTTCGCCGACGAGCTCGCCGCGGCGCTGCGCACGCACGGACGGTCGACGGCCCGCGCGTCGCTCGACGACTTCAAGCACGCGTGGCAGCACGCGCGCGAACACGGGTACGACCGCGAGTCGGGCCCGGGCTACTACCGCAACGCGTGGGACTTCGCGTCGGCACGCGATCTCCTGCTCGCCCCGGCCGGCACGGCGGGCGACGGGCGGGTGGTGCTCTGCGCGCACGACCCGATCACCGGCGTCGACCATCGCGACTTCGTGGTCGAGCTGACGGCCGACACCGTGCTGGTGGTCGACGGCGTGTTCGCGATGCGCGCGGAGCTCGACGAGTTCTGGGACCTGCGTATCTGGCTCGACGTCCCGGCCGCGATCTCGCGCGAACGGGCTATCGGCCGTGACGGCAACCCCGAGGTCCACGCCGCGCGCTACGAGGTGAGCGAGGACCTCTACGTCGCCGAGATCGACCCGCTCGCCCGCGCGGACCTCGTGATCGACCACACCGACCTCGCCGCCCCCGCGATCACCCGCATCTGAGCGGGGCACTGCGGGTTCCGCTGCACCTGGAGCCGCGCGGCCGCTCACTCCGGTGACGGACCCAGGTACACGTGCTCGTCGAGCGGGTCGGCATCCCGGAACGTCGCCGTGACCGTGCCGATGCGTTCCCACCCGATCACCTCGTAGAGCCCGATCGCGGCCTCGAGCGACACGGCCACGTCGAGATACGGCTGCCGGCCGCGTCGGTGCGCCTCGGCCACCGCGGTGTCGACGAGTGCGCGACCGAGACCGGCACCACGCGCGGCGGGCGCGACGAGCAGCCGCGCCAGCACGATCAGCTCGTCCGGTGCGCGACCCGTGCCCTCGGCGGCGAGTGCCGTCGCTGCGGCCGTCGTCGCATCGTGCAGCGCGACGTGCCCGACGACGGCGCCGTCGAGAACCGCGACCCACGCGACGAGCGGTGCCGGCCGGGTGAACAGCCGGCGCAGGTCGTCGGCATAGCGCGCCGGGTACCCGTCGCGCTCGTGCACCCGGGTCGCGAGCTCGGCGAGCTCGTCGAGGTCACCGTCGGTCCGCGGCCGGATCTCCACCCCGACATCTTCGCCGCGCCGCTAGCGGAAGTCGCGGGACTTCACGGCAGCGGCGAGGTCGAGGGGGAGGGCCTCGATGCGCTGGGCGAGGAGGTTGACGACGCCCTGGTGGCGCTCGAGCACGCCCCGTACGCACAGCGCGGGCGACCGGCGGGCGACGGTCCGGTACCGCTTCCACACCCCGGCCGGGCAGATCACGTTGGTGAGACCGGTCTCGTCCTCGAGGTTGATGAAGATCGTGCCCTTCGCCGTCTCGGGCTGCTGGCGGTGCGTGACCACGCCCGCGACCTCGACGACGGTGCGGTCGGGCAGCGTGCGCAGATCCTGGGAGGTCACCACCCCGCGGGCCGACAGCGCGTCCCGCACGAACTCGGTGGGGTGCCGCCCGGGCGACAGGCCGGTCGCCCACAGGTCGGCCGCGGTCTCCTCGATCTCGTCCATCCCCGGCAGGACCGGGGCCTCGACCCCCACCGCGGTGTGCGGGAGGTGATGGGGGCGGGCGTCGCGCAACGCACCCGCGGCCCACAGTCCGGTGCGGCGGTCGACGTCGAAGCACGCGAACGCGCCCGCGGTGGCGAGCGCCTCGAGCGCGTCGATCGGCGCCTCGGTGCGCCGGGCGAAGTCCTCGAGATCGGCGAAGGGTGCGAGGTCCCGCTCGGCGTCGATCCGGTCGAGCACGGTGGAGGACAACCCGCGCACGTAGCGCAGCCCGACCCGCATCGCCCGGACCGACGGGTCCGCGTGCCAGCCCGGCATCGGGAAGCCGATCGGCCCGGCCGAGGCGGGCCGCGGCTCGAGCGTGCAGTCGCGCCGCGACCGCGCGATGCACGGCCCGAGCACCTCGACCCCGTGCCGGCGGGCGTCGCGGACCAACGTGTGCGGCGAGTAGAAGCCCATCGGCTGGGCGTTGAGCAGCGCACACGCGAACTCGGCCGGGTGATGCAGCTTGATCCACGCGCTCGCGTAGACGAGATAGGCGAACGACACCGAGTGGCTCTCGGGGAAGCCGAAGCTCGCGAACGCCTCGAGCTTGTGCGCGATCTCCTCGGCGGTCGCGCCGGTGATCCCGTTCTCGGCCATCCCCGCCATCAACCGGTCGCGCATGCGGGCCATCCGCGCCTTCGACCGCTTCGAGCCCATCGCCTGGCGCAGCTGGTCGGCCTCGCCGGGCGAGAACCCGGCCGCGTCGATCGCCATCTGCATGAGCTGCTCCTGGAACAGGGGGACGCCCAGGGTCTTGCGCAGGCACGGCTCGAGGATCGGGTGCGGATAGACCACCTCCTCCTCGCCGTTGCGCCGGCGCAGGTACGGGTGCACCGACCCGCCCTGGATCGGACCCGGCCGGATCAACGCGACCTCCACCACCAGGTCGTAGAAGTCCTCCGGTCGCAGGCGCGGCAGCGTGGCCATCTGCGCGCGGCTCTCCACCTGGAACACGCCGATCGTGTCGGCCGCGCTCAGCAGCTCGTAGACCTCGGGCTCCTGCGGGATGGTGGCGAGGTCGATCTCGAGGCCCTCGTGCTCGCGCACCAGATCCACGGCGAGGTGCAGCATCGTGAGCATCCCGAGGCCGAGCAGGTCGAACTTCACCAGTCCCGCGGCCGCACAGTCGTCCTTGTCCCACTGCAGCACCGAGCGGTTCTCCATGCGCGCCCACTCGACGGGGCAGCACTCCACGAGCGGACGGTCCGCCATCACCATCCCGCCCGAGTGGATCCCCAGATGACGCGGGAAGTCCTGCACCTGCTCCGCCAGCTCGAAGACGAGATCCGGTACGCCCCCGCCCTCGCGCGCCTCGCCGTACGAGTCCTCCGATCTTCCCCAGCGCTCGACGCGCTTGGCGAGCGCATCGGCGTGGCCGGGCGAGAGGCCCGCGACCTTCGCCATCTCGCGCAGCGCCGAGCGCGACCGGTAGGTGATGACGTTCGCGACCTGTGCGGCGCGGTCGCGTCCGTACTTCGCGTAGACGTACTGGATCACCTCTTCGCGCCGCTGGTGCTCGATGTCGAGGTCGATGTCGGGCGGACCGTCGCGCTCGAGGGACAGGAACCGCTCGAAGAGCAGGCCGAGCGCGACCGCGTCCGCCTTCGTGACGCCGAGCGCGTAGCAGACCGCGCTGTTCGCGGCGCTCCCCCGGCCCTGGCAGTAGATGTCGTTGACCCGACAGAAGTCGACGATGTCGTGCAGCAGCAGGAAGTAGCCGGGGAAGCCGAGCGCCTCGATCACGCCGAGCTCGTGATCGATCTGGCGCATCGCCTGCTCGTACCGCGGGTGCGTGCGCGGGTAGTAGACCGCCGCGCCCCGCCGGGTGAGCTCCCGCAGCCAGCTCATGTCGGTGTGACCGTCGGGCACGGGATAGTCGGGCAGGTCGGGCACCGCGACCTTGAGGTCGAACGCGCACTCGGCCGCGATCTCGACGGTCCGCTCCACCGCACCCGGGTAGCGCGCGAACCGGCGGAGCTGCTCGGCCGGGCTGCGCAGATGGGCGAACGGTGCGGCCGGCAACCACCCGTCGAGCTCGTCGAGGCTGCGCCGGGCGCGGATCGCCGCGAGCGCGGTGGCGAGTGGTCGGCGGTCGGGCGTCGCGTAGTGCACGTTGTTGGTCGCGATCACGTCGCAGCCGACCCGGGCCGCCACCTTCACCAGCGCGTCGTTGCGCGGCCGGTCGAGCGGATCACCGTGGTCCCAGAGCTCGACGAGCACGCGGTCCCGCCCCACCAGCTCGACGAGCCGCTCGAGCGCGTGCTGCGCGGCCGCCGGACCGTCGCGCAGCAGCGCCGCGGGCACCGTGCCCTTCCGGCACCCGGTGGTGACGAAGTTGCCGCGCTGCCCGGCGAGGTCCGCGAGCTCGAAGCGGGGCGCGCCCTTCTCCCCCCGCAGCTGGCCGGCGCTGATCGTGCGCGCGAGCGCGGCGTATCCGACCGGACCGGCCGCGAGCACGAGCACGTGCTCACCCGGCACGTCGGCGAGACCGTTGCTGGTGTGGGTGGACCCCAGGGTGAGCTCGGTACCGAACACCGTGGGCAGGCCCACCTCCTGGGCCGCGACCGCGAAGCGCACGACCCCGTAGAAGCCGTCGTGGTCGGTGACCGCCAGCCCGGCGAGGCCCAGCCGGTGGGCCTCCTCGACGAGCTCCTCGGGATGGCTCGCACCGTCGAGGAACGAGAAGTTGGTGTGGCAGTGCAGCTCGGCGTACCCGGTCTCGGCCATCCGGCCGGCCTCCTCTCGCGCGATCGGGGGCCGGTGACTGTACCGAACACCTGTTCGGGTCGCCAGTGGCGGTCCGGGAACCGGACGACGGGTACCCGGACCGGGTCCCGGACGGGCCAGACTGCCGCCATGACGATCGAACTCGCCCCGCTCTGCACGATCACCGTCGGCCTCGCCCCGCCGTTCATCCTCCCCGACACCCCGTCCGGCACCCGCGTCATCGTGGAGGTCGAGTCGTTCGTCGTCACCGGCGAGCGGCTGAACGGCCGGCTCAAGGGTCACGCCGCGGCCGACTGGCTCACCCTCGACAGCCGTGCCCAGGGCACGGTCGACGTCCGGGCGCTCCTCGAGACCGACGACGGCGCGCTCGTCTACGTCACCTACCAGGGCCGCCTCGACCTCTCCGGCGGACCCGGCTCCGCGCCCGTGTACTCCGCACCGCGCTTCGAGACCGGCGACGAGCGCTACCTCTGGCTCAACAAGATCCAGGCGATCGCCAAGGGCGAGACCACCCCCGACGGCGAGACCCTCGTCTACGAGGTCTACGAAGCCGTCTGACAAACCCGCAGCCGCCGGGACTCGACGTCGCCTGCGCGCACCACTCCGACCTGAGACTCCGGCTCCAGACCGCAGACGTAGCGGCTCCGCCACACACTCGCCGTTGGCCGACTGCGCTAGAGCGACTCCATGGCGTCGCCGGTGAGCCGGTAGAGGAGCCACTCCGACATCGGCCGCGCGCCGAGCGAGTCGTAGAAGCGGATCGACGGCTCGTTCCAGTCGAGGACGTTCCACTCGATGCGCCCGCAGCCGCGGGCGCGCGCGATCCCCCCGATCGCGCGCAGCAACGCGATGCCGTGCCCGCCGCCGCGGTGGTCGGGCCGGACGAACAGGTCCTCGAGGTGGATGCCGGGCCGTCCGAGGAACGTCGAGAAGTTGTGGAAGAAGAGCGCGAAGCCCACCGGCGTCCCGTCGTCGGTCTCGGCGACGAGCACCTCGGCGTAGGGCCGGGATCCGAAGAGGTGGTCGTGCAGGTCGTCCTCGTCGAGCACGACCTCGTGCGCGAGCCGCTCGTACTCCGCGAGCTCCCGGATCAGCGCCGCGACGAGCGCGACGTCGTCGGGCGTCGCCGGCCGAACGGTGCCCACGCTCAGCGGTGGACCGACGGGTCGGTCTGGGTGACGCGCGTGCGCACCGTGAACACCGAGTCGCCCGACAGGACGCCGCCCCGCCCGAACAGCCGGCCGCCCTGCCAGTTCGACAGGCCGAGCTCGGGTCGGTGCAACGCGTACTGCCCGTCGACCCAGCGGGTGAACCCGTTGCCGACGAACGGCGCGTCGAGCGTGGCGAAGAACTCGTCGTGCTCGGCCCGGTCGTCGCTGATGAGCGACGCGACGAAGTGCGGACTCCAGCGGTTGCAGGCGTCCACCGCCGCGGCGACGTCGGGCACCACGTGCAACGTCACCTCGGGGCTCTCCTCCCACTCCCACTCCGTGCCGAGCCCCTCCTCACCAATCGGCTCCGTGCGGGGCTCGGTCACGTCGCCCCCGGCCCGCCGGATCGCGACCGGCTCGAACCACTCGGCCGGGATCTCGCCGCGCGCCGACTCGGTGACGTGCAGCTTGGGTGCGGTGCCGCGCGCGGCCGCCGCCGCGGTGAGCGCCTCGAGGAACGCCGGCACGAGCTCGGCCGCCCGGCTGCGCACGATGCAGCAGGTGTTCAGCGTGTTGCAGACCTTGCGGTCGAGCGACGCACCGACGGCGGCCGTGAACGCGTCGACCGCGGCGTGGTCGGACGCGACGATCCAGGCGCCTCCGGTCCCGTGCAGCGACACCGGGACGCCGGCCTGACGCGCGACCGCCCCGAGCTGGGCCACGGCGGGGCCCGACCCCCGGGCGACCGCGAGGCCGAGCCGCCGATCGGCGAACATCGCCCAGCCCGCGGCATGGCTCGCGGCGTCGACGAGCGACACCGCGCCGGCGGGGAGGCCGGCGGCGACCAGCGCAGGGTCGAGCGCGTACTCGACGATCGCCCGCGCGGTGCCCAACGCGTCGGAGCCGATCCGGAAGACGACCGCGTTGCCCGAGCGGAGCACGCCGGTGGCGTCCGCGAACACGTTCGGCCGTCCCTCGAACACGAAGCCGACCACGCCCAGCCCGGCCCGCACCTGCTCGACGATCCAGCCGTCGTGGGTCACCGTCTCGATCACCGCACCCCGACCCGACGGCGCGTCGCGCCACGAGTGCAGGCCGGCGACCATGTCCGCGCGCATCGTCTCCGAGAGCACGAGTCGCGTGGTCGAGCGTCCGCGCGTCCGGGCGGACTCCACGTCCGCCGCGTTGGCCGCCGCGATCGGCGCGAACGACCCGTCGTCGGTGAGGCGCTGCGCGAACGCCTCGTAGAAGGCGGAGATCCGGTCGTCGGTGACCGTGCCGAGGCGGGCGAACGCCTCGACCGCGCGGCTCACCGCCAGTTCGGCCGCGGCGTGGTCGGCAGCCGGGATGTGCAGCAGCGTGCCGTCGTCGGGCACGACGACGAGCCGGTCGCCCGCGGCGAAGGCCGCCGCGAGCTCGGGCGTGACGCGGGTGACGCGGTCGCCGCCGTACGGGATCGCCATCCCTGGGGTGAGCGCCGTGAGCGCGTCGTGGTGGTCGTCCATGCCCGGATCGTAGGTGGCGGGATCCTGCCGGCCCGGAGGAGCTGGACGCGTCAGTCGTACACCGCGGCGACCGACGCCCGCCCCTGCTCCACCTGCACGAGGCACGCGATCCCCTCGTCGACCACCACCTGCCACGCGACCCGGCGGACCCGGGTCGAGCGGTCCCACCACCGGACGTCCTGGGCCCACGGACCGGCCCACGCCGTGACCGCGCCCTCCCCGCCGGGCAGGGCCGCGCACCGCAGCCGGACCGGCGGCCCGGTGTGGTCACCGCGGCCGGTGACGACGACGGGGCGACCGTGCGCGTCGACCAGCTCGGCCGGCAGCGGTGGCGCGAACACCCGCGCCGGGGCCGGGCCCGGGATCGCGCCCGGCCAGGGTGGCGTCTCGACCGTGACCGGACCCGGTGTCGGCCCGATGGGCGCGCCCGGCCCCGGCTCACGCGGCTCGCCCCACGGCACCCACCGGACCCGCTCGGCGGGCATCCGCCCGCCCTGGGGCACCGCGGTCACGACGTGGTCGGGACCGAGCAGGCCCTGGAGGCGGGCACAGACCCGCGCCGCGCGCTCGGCCGCGGCCGCGTCACCACCCCAGAACCCGAGCTGCCGGCCCGACGCCGGGATCACCTGCTCCGGCCGCAGCTGCACGAGCGTGAGCCCACCGCTCAGTCCACCGGTGGCCTGCAGCCACCCGTCGAGCTGCCACCGGACCCGCTCCGCGAGTGCGCCGGGGGTGAGCGCACCCTCGTGCCGCCACGCCCGGGCGAGCGACTCGCCGTGCTCGGTCTCGGCCTCGACGATCACCTGCGTGCACGCGAGCCCGCGCGCCGCGAGCCGGTCGAGCAGCCGGTCGGCGAGGGTCTTCGCCGCGAACGCAGCCTCGTCGACGCGCTCGGCCGGCGGATCGAGCTCGATCCGCTCGACGAAGTCCGGCGGCGGGGTGGTGAGCGCGGGCGGGTGCGCGTCCTCCCCGCCCGCGAGCCGGTGGGCCACCAGTCCCTCGCGGCCGAAGCGGGCGAGCACCGACGCGGCCGGCAGCCCGGCGAAGGCTCCGAGCGTGTGCAGCCCGAGCCGGTCGAGCAGGCCGGCGAGGTCGTCGTCGCCCAGCGCGCCGACCGGCCAGGGCGCGAGGAACGTGGGCGTCTCCCCGGTCGGGACGACGACGTCCCGCCGGGCCGCGAGCCGCGCTGCGAAGCCCCCGTCGGCGATGCCGATCCGTACCCCGACCCCTGCGCCGACCGTCTCCCCGAGCGCGTCCCGGAGATGCGCGATCAGCCCGGTGTCCCCTCCGTGGTAGCGGGCCGGCCCGCGGGTGGGGAACGCGAGCAGACCGGGCCGGTCGATCACGACCCGCGGCGTGAGCGTCTCCACCGCGCGCACGACCGGCTCGAACGCCCGGACCTCGGCCGCGGGATCCGCGTCGAGCACCGTGAGGCCGGGACACGCGGCCTCGGCCTCGCGCCGCCGCATGCCGATGCGCACCCCCTCCTCGCGCGCGTCGGCCGAGGCCGCGAGCACCCGCTGGCGCGCGACGACCGCGACCGGCGCGTCCGCCGGCGCGTCGCCCGCCGCCCGCCGGGCGACGACCGGCCAGTCGGGGCACCACAGACACAGTGTGCGGACGGTCGCGCCCACTACCCCGCCCGGCGCGCGACCGTCCGCGGCGCGTGACCACGGTCGGAGACCGACCAGCGCGCCGCCCGCGCCCCGAGGACGCCGTCACCCGCGGCGATCCCCGACCACACGCCCCCGGCCGCCTCGATCCGCAGTCCGGCCTCGACCGGCCAGGCGCGCACGTCCGCCGCCAGCGCGACGAGCACCGCGGCGCGCTCCCGGGCCCGCGCCACGAGCCGCCGGGCGTCTCCCGGCCTCACCTGCTTCGGCAGCTCCGCGACCACGACCGTCATCCCGTCGAGCAACGCAGCGACCACGGTGGCCCACCGCTCGCGCGGGACGTCGCGCACCACCACCAGCCGGCCGAGGTCGACCCCGGCCTCGGCCGCCGCGACCGCGCCGAGGGTTCCCGACCCGTCGACGACCGCGGCCCATTCGCCCGCCGTGGTGGCCGCCGCAGCGAGACCGAGCGCGGTGCAGGTGGTGCCCGCCCCCATCCGGCCGCCGACCGCGACGACGCTCCCCCGCGTCAGTGCCGGGACGGCCGCACCGAGCGCCCCCGGGACGGTGAGCGTGCGGTCCCGGGCGAGCACCAGGGGCGTCCCGGCCGCGCCGACCGCGGCGAGCTGCGCCCGCGCCTCCCCGTCCCGTCGGGGCAGGGTCGCCCGCGCCGTCGCCGCCATGCTCCGACTGTACCGAACATCTGTTCGCCCCGCCACCGGTCGGGCGTCAGGCCCGAGCGCCGGGCCGTTGGCCCTCTCCCGTCCCGCGCGCCGGTTCGTTGCGATCCGGTCGCTCAGCGACCTATCTGCAACAAGCACCGCCGGGTGACCGTGCGCCACCCAGGCGTTTCGGAATGTCTCCTGAACAGCCCCATCCATCCCTTCGCCGGTTCGTTGCGATCCGGTCGCTCAGCGACCGATCAGCAACAAACCCGGCGAGAGATCGGGGGGCACCCAGCGGTCACGTCGCCAGTGGGCGACCAATCAGTTCGCGACGTCCTTGGCGCCGGTGAACCGGGTCGGGTGCAGGCGGCACAACAGCTCGCCGGGGACGCCGTTGCGCACCGCGTACTCCTCGGCGCGGTCGGCGCCCATGTAGCGGCCGGCGATGACCCCGGCCCAGCGGCGGACCTCGTCGAGGTCGTCGGAGATCTCGACGGTCCCCTCCACCACCACGAACGAGAACGGCGGTCGCTCGTCGTCGACGCACAGCGACGCCCGCGGGTCACGCCGCAGCGAACGGCCCTTCAGCGTCTCCTCGCCGGTGTTGAACACGAGCGACCCGTCGTCGTCGACCGCGAACCAGATCGGGGCGACGTGCGGGCGTCCGTCGCGACGGACGGTCGCGAGCTTGCCGGTGTGGGGCGGATCGGCGGCGAGGAAGGCACGCGCCTCCGCCTCGGTCATGTGGTCGTAGGCCATGGCGACGAACAACCCGCGGCCGGCGGGGCGTCTTCCCTCAGCCCGTGGGGGTCGTGAGGTCGACCGGCGGCGGCGACTCGAGGCCCCGGGCCTCGTACGACCAGCCGGCGTCGTCGCCGTAGTACTCGAAGAGGTGCTCGATCAGGTGCTGCGCCTCGGGCTCGAGCGCCTCCCACCGGTCGACGGGGGCGACGACGGTGACCGTGTTGGAGTAGATCGACACCGACGTGGCACCGGCGGCGAGCAGGCGCCCGGCGAGCACGTCCGGCGGGCGACCGCCCCGGGCCGCGGCCTCCGTGACGCTGCGGTACTTCTCGATCTCCATCCCGGTGAGCGACCGGTTGAGATCGAAGAGCCGCACCTCCGGGGTCGACCCGACGCGCGCGCTGGCAGTGATCGTCTGACCCATGGGGTGGGAGGCTACCGCCGGCCCGGGACCGGGCTCACACCCACCACATGTCGTTGCGGCGGCGCTCCTCGCGGACGTCGTCGGCGCCGAACACGACGGGCAGGACCGAGCCGTCGGACCGGCGCCGGATGCGGTAGCCGGTGGGCTCGTCGCCCACCCGGTCCGCGATCTCGAAGCCCCGGGCCCACTTGCGCTCCAGGCTCGAGCGCACCTCGACGCGGGTTCCGATGTCCACCGCCGGATCGTAAACCCGCCGTCCACGCGCGAAGCCGCGTCTCCGCGCAACCGCTTGCTACGGTCGCCGGCGTGGCGGCCACCGAGACCCGCACCTCCGACACCGGTGCCACCGGGTCCCGCCGGAAGGCCTCCGGCGCGCGCCGCGTCACGGTCACGCGCAGCACCCGGCCGACCCTGCGCCTCGAGCGGAAGTGCTGGGAGGCGGGCGACCGGCTCGTGTGCGGCATCGACGAGGTCGGCCGCGGCGCGTGGGCCGGACCGGTGACGGTCGCCGCGGTGATCCCCGCCCGTGACCACCTGAGCGGGATCCGTGACTCGAAGATGCTCACCCCGGACCAGCGCGACGTCGCGGCGGCGCGGGTGCGCCGGTGGGCTGCGGCCTGGGCCGTCGGCCACGCGTCGCACGAGGAGTGCGACGAGCTCGGAATGACCGCGGCGCTCCGGACGGCCGGGCTGCGCGCCCTGGCCGGCCTGGCCGAGCAGGGGTTCGAGCCCGACCGCGTGATCCTCGACGGCAACCACGACTACCTGCGGATGGGCCGGCGGGTCACGACGGTGGTCAAGGGTGACGCGACGTGCCTCACCGTCGCGGCCGCGAGCTGCGTCGCCAAGGTCACCCGCGACGCGATGATGGCCGAGGAGGCCGAGCACTTCCCCGCCTACGGCTTCGACTCGAACCGCGGGTACCCCGCGCCGGTGCACAAGGCCGCGTTGCACGCCTGGGGACCCACCACGATCCACCGGCGGTCCTGGATCTTCATGGACGACCTCGTCTGGGGCGGTCTCGCCCCGGCCCCCGGCCGCCTCTTCTGAACGCGCGGAGGGGTTCGCTCAGGCGTCGCGCAGGGCGCCGACGAGCGTCTCGATGTCGACCGCCTGCATCGTCGTCGTGCGCATCGTGCCGCGCGACGCGAGCGCGACCGCGGCGCGGGCCATCGCGGCCTCGTCCGGGGCCTCGATCACGTTGAGGAAGTCCCACTGCCCCATCAACGCGTACTGCGCGACGACGGTGAGCCCCATGTCCTCGACCTCGCGCCGGACCTCGTGGAGGCGCTCGGGCTTCTCTCGCAACGTCGCCCAGCCGCCGGGGCCGAGCGTGGACAGCATGACGTAGGTCGGCACGTTCGGGACCTTACCCGTCGAACCGGCCGGTGGCGCCGAGGAGGTCACCGCGCACGTCCGCGAGCGTCGTGAACGGGCGGTAGGGCACGCCGGACCGGTCGCACCACCGCGCGAGGCCGTCCTTGGCGAACAGCACGTCGACGAGGAGTGCGGCCTTCCGGTCGCTGACCCCGTCGCCGACCAGGACCGTGGTCAGGCCCCGGCGCCGCGCGTCCCTGATCGGTGCCTGCTTGCAGGTTCCGCAGCTCGAGCACGCGCAGCACCGGTCCTCGTGGGGGAAGACGAGCGAGTGGCTGGCCCAGTCGACGGCGTTGGTGAAGATCGGCACGCCGAGGTGGCCGAGTCGCTCGGTCACGTAGAAGCCGAAGCCGTCCGAGACCACGGCGACCTCGGCCCCGGCCGCCCGGAGGTCGACGATCAGCGGCTCGGCGTCGGGGTCGAGCGCCACCGCCGCCGCCGCCGCCCGGATCGCCGCCTCGTCCCGGGGCAGCAGGTCCCACTCGTCGAGCAGGCAGATGCGGGAGCCGATGCCACCGTGCTCGTACTCGGCGTCGACGTCCCGCCAGGCCGGATCGCCGAGCGTCTCGAGGACCGCCACGCCGGTGTCGGCCACGCTGATCGTGCCGTCGTAGTCGAAGAAGACGGCGCTCCGCCCGAGGTCGACGACCGGCATCCGGCGCATCCTAGGGACGGTCCGCCCCCGGGGGTGGCCCCATTGAGGCACAATGTCCGCTCGGCTGGGAGGAGCAGAGCATGTCGATGGATCGTCGGGAATTCCTGAAGCGGGCGGGACTCACGGGGGGCGCGGTCGCCGCGGCGGCGGCGTTGCCCGGATGCCACACCATCTTCCCGGTCGGCTACACCCCGGACGTCAAGCCGATGCTGCAGTTCGCGGCGAGCGACGCGCCGGTCGACACCGTCGTCGTGGTGATGATGGAGAACCGCTCCTTCGACCACTACCTCGGTTGGCTGGGCGCCGACCAGACCTACCTCGACGCCGGGCGCAGCCGGTACGGGAAGTACTTCGGCATCAACGCGAACAACCAGCAGACCTACACCGGGCCGCTCGGCGAGGCCGAGTCGACCCACCACATGATCGGCTGGGACTACCTCTCCAACCCCTACCGCGGCTGCGACCAGTCGGACCCGAACCACGGCTGGACCGCCGGGCGCGCGCAGCGCGATCTCGGCTTCGTCGCGCCGAGCGCGAACGAGGACCTCCTGCCGCTCGGCTACTACGAGGGCGCCGACCTCCCGTTCACGTCGCAGCTGGCGCGTCGCTTCACCGTGTTCGACGACTACCACGCGTCGATCCTCGGTCCCACGTACCCGAACCGCGAGTACCTGCACTCGGCGCAATCGGGCGGCAACAAGACCAACGCGTTCCCCACCGGTCCCGACGGCTTCACCTGGGCGACGATCTGGGACCGCCTGGTGGCCGCCAACGTCCCGTGCAAATACTACGCGAGCGACCTCCCGGTGCTCGCGCTCTGGGGGTCGCGGATGACCCCGCTGCTGCACAAGCTCGACGACTACCTCGCCGACTGCGCGGCCGGGACCCTGCCCAACGTCGTGATGCTGGACCCGTCGTTCATCGGTGCGGGCCAGAACGACGACCACCCGCTCGCCGACGTCCGGGCCGGCCAGGCCTTCCTGCGCCGGGTGTTCAAGGCCTTCCAGCAGTCGCCGCACTGGCAGCACGGCGCGTTCGTCGTCACCTACGACGAGTGGGGCGGCTGGTTCGACCACGTCAAGCCGCCGCACCTCCCCGACGACCGGGCCAACGCCGTCGACACCGAGGACTTCTCGCAGGCGGGCTTCCGGGTCCCGACCGTGCTCGCATCGCCCTACGCACAGCGCGGCATGGTCGACGACCGCACCTACGACCACACGTCGGTGCTGCGCTTCCTCGAGTGGCGCTTCCTCGGTGCACCGCCGGAGGGACCGGGCAAGACCGGCGACACGTGGTTCCTCACCCGACGCGACCGCTACGCCGCGAACCTCGGCGCGAGCCTCTCGTCGCAGGTCGTCGACGCCGACCTCCACTTCGACATCGACGTGACGATCGACCCGCCGTCGGCCGCCTGCGGCACCGGAGGGGCGGCGATGACCGCCATGCAGCGCTCCGTGCTCGAGGCGGACGACCCGGCGTTCGACGAGAACCGTTGGCGCACCTACCTCGACACGGTCGGGCTCCCGCTGCGCTGAACGCACACGCGTGACGGCCGGCGGGCTTCGTTGCCCGCCGGCCGTACCGCACTCACTCGTTGCTGGGGGGAACGAGCGAGCCCCACCCGAGGCCGATCAACTGGTGGTCGTTGCCTCCACCTCGGACAGTGAGATCGCACCCTTCGGCGGACCGGAGTCGCCGAACTTGCCCGCCGGCAGCGGCGAGTAGCCCATGTAGGCGTACTCCGGGTGGTACGCCGGGGCGCCGTGCTCGTGGATGTCGAGACCGTTGATCTCGCCCTCCTCGGACACCCGCAACATGCCGATCGCCTTGATGGAGAACATCACCGCCAGCCCGGCGGCGAGGACGATCGCCGTGCAGACGGCGCTGCCGATCAGCTGACTGACGAGCTGGTCGGTGCCGCCGCCGTAGAACAGGCCCGTGACCTTGGCGGTCGTGTCGGCCCCTTCCGGACCGGGCACGCCGTACTGGCCGGTGGCGAACAGGCCGATGGCCAGCGTCCCGAAGATGCCGCAGAGCCCGTGCACCGGGAAGGCACCGATCGGGTCGTCGACCCGGATGAACTCGAGGAGCTCGACACCGAGGACCACGATCACCGCCGCGACCGCGCCGATGATGATCGATCCGGCCGGTGAGACCCAGTAGCAGGGAGCGGTGATCGCCACCAGCCCACCGAGGAATCCGTTGACGGTGATGCCGAGGTCCCACTTCTTGGTCTTCGGGTACACGCAGATCATGGCGACGAGGGCACCGGCGCAGGCCGCCAGCGTCGTGTTGGCCGCCACCCGGCCGATGCCGCCGTAGTCGAAGGCCGACAGGGTCGAGCCGGGGTTGAACCCGTACCAGCCGAACCAGAGGATCACGCCACCCACGGCCGCGAGCACCATGTCGTGGCCCGGCGGCAGGCCGCCGCCGTCCCGCTTGAACTTGCGACCGAGGCGGGGACCGAGCGCGATCGCACCGGTCAGGGCGAGCACGCCGCCGACGGTGTGGACGACGGTCGAGCCGGCGAAGTCACGGAACGGCGTGTCCATGACGGCGAGCCACCCGTTGGGACCCCAGATCCAGTGGCCGACGATCGGGTAGATGAAGCCGCTCACGGCGACGGAATAGAGCAGGTCGCCCTTGAAGTCGGTGCGACCGACCATCGCACCCGAGACGATCGTGCTCGCGGTGTCGGCGAACGCGAACTGGAACAGGAAGAACGCCAGGAAGGCCACGCCCGTCGTGCCGTAGGTGGCGGGGGCGTTGTTCAGGAAGAAGTACTGGTGACCGATCCAGCCGTTGCCCTCACCGAACATGAACGCGAAGCCGAAGGCGAAGAACAGCAGGCCGCACATCGCCGTGTCGACGATGCACTCCATGAGGATGTTCGACACCTCCCGGGTTCTCGCGAACCCGACCTCGAGCATCATGAACCCGGCCTGCATGAAGAAGACCAGGAACGCGGCCACGAGCGTCCACATCGTGTTGACCGGGTTCACGACGTCCTGGGCCTTCACCGCGAACTTGTGCAACGGTGCGGCGCCGGCGTGGGCACCGAAGTACCACACGAGCCCGTAGATGATCCCGATCAGCGCGGTGACGCCGATCATCTTCCCGGACAGGTACGTCACGAAGTACTTGCGTGAGTTCCGGTCCCTGATGGTTGTCTTGGCGTGGGAAACGGTGAGGTGAGTGAGCATGCGCAGCACCGTACGGACGAAGGATTTCCCGGCTGCGCGCGCCGCGTTACCCGTGATCGACCGATCAGTGACGACAAGCTGACGACATTGCCCCGACCGCGCGTCGTCAGCGCATGACAGAAGGACAGGCGGCCCCTGAGGGCCGCCTGTCCTTCGGTTACGCCGTTTGTGACGGAGCGTGTCGCTCAGAGTGCGTCGTCTCCGATCTCGCCGGTGCGGATCCGCACCGCCATCTCGACCGGCTGGATCCAGAGCTTGCCGTCCCCGATCTTGCCGGTCCGGGACGCGTCGATGATCGTGTTCGCCACCTTCTCGGCCATGTCGTTCGACGTCAGCACCTTGACCTCGACCTTCGGTACGAAGTCGACGTTGTACTCCGAGCCCCGGTACACCTCGGTGTGCCCGCGCTGGCGACCCTGGCCACGCGCCTCGGAGATGGTGATGCCGTTCACGTCCAGGGCGTGCAGTGCCTCCGTCACCGCCTCGACCTTGTGTGGCTTGATCACTGCGGTCACGAGCTTCATCCAACGTCCTTCCGATCGGTACTGGTGGGCGGGACGGTAGGAGGACGACGTGTTCGCCAAGTCTCGGTTGTGTGACGGGAGCGTGAACTGGACGTGCCGCCGCGCTGACCGGTGGGCCGACGGCAGCGCAATAGGGTGCGCAGATGGCCGCCACCAGCACCGTCGCCATCGTTCCGCACACCCACTGGGACCGCGAGTGGTACTCGCCGTTCCAGACGTTCCGGATCCGTCTGGTGCACCTGCTCGACGAGCTGCTGCCGCTCCTCGAGTCCGACCTCTCCTACGCCCGCTTCCTCCTCGACGGTCAGACCGCGGTGCTCGACGACTACCTCGAGATCCGACCGGAGGCCGCCGCGGCGCTCGGACGCCTTGCCGCGAGTCGGCGGCTCGCCGTCGGGCCGTGGATGATCCTCATGGACGAGTTCATGGTTTCGGGCGAGACCATCGTGCGCGACCTGCAGATGGGGATGCAGCGCGCCACCGAGTTCGGCGGTCCGATGCCGGTGGGGTACCTGCCCGACATGTTCGGCCACGTCGCGCAGATGCCCCAGATCCTCACGCAGGCCGGGCTCGACCACGCGGTCGTGTGGCGCGGCGTTCCCTCCGAGGTCACCCAGAGCGCGTTCTGGTGGGAGGCGCCCGACGGATCGAGGGTGCGCGCCGAGTACCTGTACGGCTCGTACTCGAACGGCCGGGACCTGCCCGACGACGCCAAGCAGCTCATCGGACGCGCGAAGAGCTACGACGCGGAGATCGGTGACGCACGCGTGCCCGGCAGCGGGCTGCTGCTCATGAACGGCACCGACCACCAGATGCCCCAGCCGTGGCTCGGGCGCATCGTGGCGGAGGCCAACGCGGTGCAGGACGACTACCGCTTCGTCGTCACGTCGCTCCCCGAGTACCTCGCCGACCAGCCGACCACGGGCCTGCGAACGTGGCGGGGCGAGCTGCGGTCGGGCGCGCGGGCCAACGTGCTCATGGGAGTGGCGTCGAACCGCGTCGACGTGCACCAGCGCTGCGCGGCGGCGGAGCGCGCCCTCGAACGGCACGCCGAGCCGCTCTGCGCGCTGCTGCTCCCGGCCGACGGGTACCCGCAGCGGCTGCTCGAGGCCGCGTGGCGCCTGCTGGTCCTCAACAGCGCCCACGACTCGTCGTGCGCGTGCAGCGCCGACGAGGTCGTCGACGCGGTGAACGTCCGGTACGAGGAGGCCCGTCAGATCGGCGACGGCCTGGCGAGCGCCGCGGTCCGGACCCTCGCCACCCGGGTCGACGCGCCGGTCGGCGCCACCGTCGTCGTGAACTCGGCGCCGCACGAGCGTCGCGGCCTCGTCGGGTTCCCGGTGCCCGGGACGGGTCCGGTGCACCTCCGCGCCCTGGACGACGGCTCGTCGCACCCGGCCCAGGTGGTGCGCGACCTCGGCGGCGTCGGCTTCGCCACCACCGTGACGCCCGAGCAGATCGACTGGCTCGCCGACATGATGCGCGGTCCCGAGCTCGCCGGGACGAAGGTCGCACGCTTCGACCTGCGACGCGGTGACGACCGGGCCCGGCTCACCTGCGTCGGCGCCGGGACCGGCGACCCGGTCGTCGACCTCGGCGATCTGCGCGAGGAGCTCCTCGGGCTCGCCGCGGCCGGGACCACCATCGAGGTCGAGGTGCTCCGGCCGCCGCGGCGCGAGGTGATCGCGATGGTCGGCGGGGTCCCGGGCTTCGGCCGGCGGACGTTCGAGACGGTCGAGGGTCCCGGCCCGGACACCGAGCTCGCCGCGAGCGAGCACCACCTCGAGAACGAGCACCTGCGCGTGGAGGTCGATCCCCACACCGGGACCTACACCGTCACGACCGCCGACGGCGTCGTGGCCACGGGTCTCGGTCGGCTCGTCGAGGGCGGTGACGGCGGCGACACGTACAACTACTCCCCGCCGGCCTCGGACGTCGTCGTCGACCGGCCCGAGGCGGTCGCGGTCACGCTCCACGAGGAGGGCCCGGTCCGGTCGCAGCTGCGCGTGCTCACCTGGTACCGCTGGCCGCACCACGCCGTCGGCGACGAGCGCCGGTGCACCCGGCGCAGCGACGAGCAGATCCTCACCGAGGTCGTCACCACCCTCGAGCTGCGGGTCGGCGAGCCGTTCCTGCGCGTGCGCACCGAGCTCGATCACCGCTGCCGCGACCATCGCCTCCGCGCGCACTTCCCGCTGCCGGCGCGGGTCGGGCGCTCGCACGCCGAGTGCGCGTTCGCGGTCGTCGAGCGCGGGCTCACCGCCGAGGGCGGTCCCCACGAGGCACCGCTCCCCACGTTCGTGTCCCGGCGGTTCGTCGATGCGTCCGACGGTGCCCGCGGGCTCGCGCTCCTGCACGACGGCCTGCTCGAGTACGAGATCGTCGACGACGGCCGCGAGCTCGCGCTCACCCTGCTGCGTGCGACCGGCTACCTCTCGCGCGCCGAGATGCTGCTGCGCCCGAACCCGGCCGGACCGCTCCTCCCGGTCGAGGGCCCGCAGCTCCAGGGGCCCGTGGCGGTCGAGTACGCCGTGATGGTGCACGCCGGTTCCTGGGCCGACGCCGCGCTCCACGCCTGCGCCGACGACCTGCTCGTCCCGCTCGACCGGGTGCCCGTCACCCGACGCGGGACCGAGCCCGCGCGCCACCGGCCGCTCCGGGTGGAGGGCGCGCAGGTGTCCGCGCTGCTGCGCGAGCCCGGTGGGGTCGTGCTGCGGGTCTTCAACCCCCATCCCGAAGCGACCGTCGTCGCGGTCGAGGTCGACGGGACTCCGGCACGCGGTTGGCTCGTCGACCTGCGCGGTCGTCCGGAGGAGCGGGTCGAGGGATCGTTCCCGCTGCGCGCCGGCGGGATCGCCACGGTGCGGCTCGACCCCTGACGGTCTCGGTCAGCGGCGCCCGGAGGCGACGCGGGCGGCGACGAGCACCGGGTCCCAGAGCGGCGAGTACGGCGGTGCGTACGAGAGGTCGAGATCGACGATCTCGTCGACGGTCATCTCGTGCCACAGCGCGACCGCGAGCACGTCGATCCGCTTCGCCGCGCCCTCGCGCCCGACGATCTGGGCACCGAGCAGCCGGCGCGTCGGCTCGTCGTACACGAGCTTGGTCGTGATCGGCGCGGCCCCGGGGTAGTACCCGGCGCGCGACGTCGCGTCGGCGGTGACCGCGACGGGGCGGAACCCCGCGTCCTCCGCCTCGGCGGTGGTGAGCCCGGTACGCGCGACCTGGACCGGACCGACCTTGGTGGCGGCGGTGCCGACGACCCCGGGGAACCGCAGGTCGAGTCCACCGAGGTTGGCGCCCGCGACCCGTCCCTGCTTGTTGGCGTGCGTCCCGAGGGCGATCGCGACGCCCCGTCGCGCGACCCGATGCCACTTCTCGCAGCAGTCGCCGCCCGACCAGACGCGCTCGACCGAGGTCCGCTGGTGGTCGTCGACCGCGACCGCGCCGCTCTCGCCGAGCGCGACGCCGGCGGCCTCCGCGAGCGCCACGTTCGGGCGCACCCCGAGCCCGAGCGCCACGACACCGGCCGCGACCGGTCCGGCGGCGGTGCGGACCGCGCGCACCCGCCCGTCGCGCACGTCGAAGCCCTCGACCTGCGTGTCGAGATGGAGCACGACGCCGAGCTCGCGGAGCCCGGTCGAGACGAGCTCCCCCATGTCCGGGTCGAGCGTGCCCATCGGGTGGGGTGCGGCCTCGACCAGGTGCGTCTCGATCCCCAGCTCCACGAACGCCTCCGCCATCTCGAGGCTCACGTAGCCGCCGCCGACGACGACCGCCTGCGCGGGCCGCTCCCGCCGCAGCCAGTCGCGAATCGCGGCGCCGTCGTCGAGCGTCTGGACCCCGAAGACGCCGTCCGCGTCGAGTCCCTCGAGGGGCGGTCGCACCGGGGTCGCGCCCACCGCCACCATCAGGTGGTCGTAGGGCTCCCACCGGGCCGTCCCACCGGCGACGACCCGGACCGCACCGCGCGCCGGATCGATCTCGGTGACCTCGTGCCCGAGCCGGACCTCGATCTGCTGGCGCGTGCGGAACTCGTCCGGTGTGCGGGCGACCAGATCGTCGACCACGTCGACCAGCCCCCCGACGTAGTAGGGGATGCCGCACGCGGAGTACGACGAGTGGTGGCCGCGGTCGAACGCCGTGATCGCGAGGTCCGTCGCCGGTCGTCGCCGCCGGGCAACGCTCGCAGCGGACATCCCCGCGGCATCGGCTCCGACGACGACGAGACGCTCGGTCATCCCCGGACTTTCGCGCAGTGGCGTCCGCTCAATGGAGGAGCGTCTCCCCGACCGGCTCGGTGGTCGACCAGTCCGGGGCGATCGCGGGGACCCGCAGCTCGATCGGCCGGTCGGCGTCCCGGACCTCCCACAGCAGCGCCGGGTGCTCGCCGTGCCAGCGCAGCGCGAACGAGACGGTGCCGTGGCGCGTGGGCGCGTCGAAGACCTCCAGGTCGACGCCCGGGTCGATCCCGCCGGCGAGCAGCTCCACGGGACCCTCGGTCTCGCGGACGTAGTCGGCACGCGTGGCGAGCAGGCGACCGGCCGGGCCGTCGTCGGCGACGTCACGGCGGCGGGCGGCGCGGCGCTCCCGGCCGCTCAGTCCCTCCCACGCCCACGCCGCCTCGTCGTCGAAGCCCCAGTCCTCGAGCGCGGCGGCGGTGGCCGGACCCGGCTCCGGGTCGAGCAGGATCTGCGTGCGGGCGAGGTCGATCTGGGCGATGCGCTCCTCGATCCCGCGCACGCGCATCCCCCGTTCGAGCTGGCGGTACCAGCCCTTCACCGCGTCCTTCGGTCCCGGCAGCTGCGCGAGGTCGAGTCGCGGCCGCTGCTCACCCGTGACGACCGCGATCCGCAGCTTGTTGCGGTGGCTCAGGGGGTAGAGCAGCGTCGCCCGGAGGGTTCCCGGTGCGAGCGTCGTCGGCGGGAGCGGTCCGGTCTGGGCGCCGCACTGGTCGGCGCCGAGCTCCAGGTCGGTGACGTCCCAGCGACGCGGCGGGAACGGGACCACGAGGGCCACCCGCCCGTCGATCGACACCTCCGGACCCGTGACCGCGATCGACGTCGCCCCGCGCAGCGCGAACGCCACGACGAACGCCCCCGGTGAGTCGTTCTCGATCTCCACCACCACCGGATCGCCGCGACCGGCGACGCCGTAGACCCGCTGCACGGCGTCGCCCCCGGGCACGCGCAGGCGGGTCTCGGCGATCGCGACGCCGCCGAACGCCTCCTGGCGCACCGCGGGCTCCTGGGCCGGGACGCGCCAGCGGTCGTCCGCGCCGATCCACCAGTCGAGGGTCCAATCGTCGCCGACGACCGTGACCGCGCCACGCGGATCGACCACCGCACGGCCGTCCGTGCCGAGCGTCCCGACGATCACGGGTTCACCTCACGTGCTCACTTGATGCCGCGCAGCTCGGGCTTCGCCTCGCGCAGCATCAGCGCCGGGACGATCTCCGCCGGCGTACGGCCCTCGTAGAGCACCGCGCCGACCTGCTCGGCGATCGGCATCTCGACGCCGTGCCGTGACGCGAGCTCGAGCACGGCCTGGGTGCTCTTGACGCCCTCCGCGACCATCTTCATCTCCGCCACGATGTCGTCGAGTTTGCGGCCCTGACCCAGCGCGACCCCGACCGTGCGGTTGCGGCTCTTCTCGCTGGTGCACGTCGCGACCAGGTCCCCCATGCCGGCGAGCCCGGAGAACGTGAGCGGGTCACCGCCGAGCGCGATGCCGAGCCGGGCGAGCTCGGCGAGGCCACGCGTGATGAGCGCGGCCTTGGTGTTGTCCCCGTACCCGAGACCGTGCGCGATCCCGGCCGCGAGGGCGATGACGTTCTTGAGGGCCCCGGCGATCTCGCAGCCCACGACGTCGGGGTTCGTGTACACCCGGAAGGTCGCGGTCATGAAGACGTGCTGCAGGTCCTCGGCGGTGGCGGGATCTCCGATCGCGACGACCGTGGCCGCGGGCTGACCGAGCGCGACCTCGAGCGCGAGGTTCGGACCGGTGAGCACACCGATGCGGTCGGTGCGGTGCTCCGGGAGCACGTCCGCGATGACCTCGGTCATGCGGAGCACCGTGCCCTGCTCCACCCCCTTCGACAGGCTCAGGATCGGCACGTCCGGCCCGATCGCGGGGGCCGCGGTCGCGAGCACGTCGCGGAAGCCGTGCGACGGGACGCCCATCACGACGACGTCGGCCCCGTCGACGACCGCGAGCAGGTCCGAGGTGGCGTGCAGCGCGTCGGGCAACGTGATTCCGGGCAGGTAGTCGGCGTTGGCGTGCTCGGCGTCGATGCGCGCGGCCACGGCCGGATCCCGGGCCCAGAGCACGGCGTCGGCGTTGACCGCGGCGATGGCACCGACGGCCGTGCCCCAGGAGCCGGCTCCGATCACGGCCACGCGGGTCATCGGCAGCTCCTCAGCACGGCCGTTTCCGACGATCGCACCCACCAGTCGTCCTCCCCCGGCGCCGGCCGTTCGGGGTACACCGCACGGGCGGCCGCGACCCCGTCGCAGATCGCGCTCATGATGCGGTCGGTGGCCACGGCGACGTCGTCGGCAGGCTCGACCACGAGCGGCGGACCGACCATCACCATCTCGGGCACGCCCGTCCGCCACCGGGGCTTGCGGCCCTTGAACATGACCCGGTGCAGTCCCCACAGGCCGATCGGCACCACCGGGGCGCCCGACGCGGCGGCGAGGCGCGCGGTCCCGGTCTTGCCGGCCATCGGCTCGAGGTCGAGCGAGATCGTCCCCTCCGGGAACACCGCGACGCACTCACCGGCGCGCAGCGCCGCCTCGGCGGCGACGAGTGAGCCGGCCGCGCCGCTCGTGCCCCGGGCCACGGGGATCTGGTGCGCGCCCCGGAGCACCGAGCCGAGCCCCTTCTTGGCGAAGAGCTCCTCCTTGGCGAGGAAGCGCGTGCGCCGCGAGCGCTGGAGCGCGGTGTAGGCGAGCACGAGCGGATCGAGGTAGGAGACGTGGTTCGAGGCGAGGATCACCGGACCGGAGCGCGGGATGTGCTCGAGCCCTTCGAGCCGCCAGCGCACGCCGAGGTGCATCGCGGGATAGAGCACGGCGCGCACGCCATCGAAGACCGGCTCCACGGGCCGGTAGCATACGCAGCCGCATGCCGCCGGTCCCTGGTCAGCCGCCACGTGCCGGCGTGGTGATCCCCGTCCGGGCGTTCGCCGCGGGCAAGGCGCGGCTCGCCGGGGTGCTCGACGAAGCCACCCGGGCGACGCTCGGCCGGACCCTCGCCGACCGGGTCGTCGCCGCCGCAGGGGGGCTGCCGGTGGTGGTGGTCACGTCGGCGCCCGAGGTCGTCGCCTGGGCCGCCGGTCACGGCCTCGAGCACCTCCCCGACCCCGGCGCGGGCCTCGACGTTGCGGTCACGGTCGGTCGGGACCACCTGGTGGCGGCCGGCTGCCGCCGGGTCGTGATCGCCCACGCCGACCTGCCGCGCGCCCGGCCGGGGGCGCTCGAGCGCTTCGCCGTCGACGGGCCCGACGTGGTGACGATCGTCCCGTGCCACCGCGACGACGGCACTCCGGTGCTGGCCCTGCCCGCCACCTCCCCGTTCGACTTCGCCTACGGCCCCGGATCCGCTCGCGCCCACGCCCGCGCCGCCCGCGCCGCGGGCCTCGCCGTGCGGATCGTGCGCGATCCCGACCTCGGCTACGACGTGGACGTCCCGGCCGACCTCGAAGCCCTCCCGGAGCTCATCGCGTGAACCTCGATCCCGTCACCGACGCGCCGGCGCGGGCGCTCGCGATCGGCGCCCATCCCGACGACATCGAGTTCGGCGCCGGCGGCACGCTCGCCCGCTGGGCCGCGGCGGGTACCGAGGTCCACTTCCTCGTCCTGACCGACGGCTCCAAGGGGACCTGGAACCCCGACGCCGACCTCGGCACGCTCGTCGCGCTCCGACGCGACGAGGCGCGCGCCGCGGCGACGACGCTCGCGGGCGCGACGGTGCACTTCGCCGACTACGTCGACGGGGAGCTCGCGAGCGGAGCCGAGCTGACCCGCACCGTGTGCCGCACCGTCCGCGCGGTGCGCCCCGACGTGGTGCTCGGCCACGACCCGTGGAAGCGGTACCGGCTGCACCCGGACCACCGGCACGCCGGATGGGCCACCGTCGACGGAATCGTCGCGGCGCGTGACCCGCACTTCTACCCGGGCCTCGGCGGCGCGCATCATCGCCCGGACGCGTTGTGGCTCTTCGAGGCCGACGAGCCGAACCGCGAGGTCGACATCACCGCGACCGTCGCGACCAAGGTCGACGCGCTCCTGCGCCACGAGAGCCAGTGGCGCTCGACGATGGACATCGACCCCGACGCGATCGACGTCGGCGCCGAGATCGCCGCGTTCCGCGCCCGGATCGAGGGCCGCGGATCCGAGCGCTTCCACGTCATCGCCGACGTCTGAGCGCGGACGACCGTCCGACCGACCGACCGGGGCCGGACGCGAAACGGGAGGAGGTCCGAGGACCTCCTCCCGTTCGCACACTGCGGAAGTGCGACCTAGCGGCGCTTCGCCGCCTTGCGCTTGGCCGGAGCCTTGCGCTTGGCGGTCTTCTTCGCCGCCTTGCGCTTGGCCGGAGCCTTGCGCGTGGCCTTCTTCTTGGTCGCCTTCTTGGCGGCCTTGCGCTTGGCGGGCGCCTTCTTCGCGGTCTTGCGGACGGCCTTCTTCTTGGTCGTCTTCTTCGCCGCCTTGCGCTTCGCCGGAGCCTTGCGGACGGCCTTCTTCTTGGTCGTCTTCTTGGCTGCCTTGCGCTTGGCCGGAGCCTTCTTCGCTGCCGACTTGCGCTTCGCGGGGGCCTTCTTGGCCGCCTTGCGCTTCGCCGGAGCCTTCTTGGCCGCCGCCTTCCGAGTGCTTCGCTTTGCCGGAGGCATGTCACCACCTTGGTTGGGTGTCAGGACTGCGGACCCGCACCGGGAACGTGGTGTCCCGGGTGCGTTCCGCGTTCACGATGTCGGAACCGACCGTTGCTCCGGTGGTTCGTTGCGACACCGCGATCGTGTGCACTTCGTGTTCGTGATTTCCTTTGTCGCGAACCTGTGCTGAGTCGTCTCGACGAATCCTATGCACGCCCCGCCGGTCGCGCGCGCATTTCCGCCATTCGTCGTCGCGCACCATCGAACCTGATTCGCGCGCAAACGTCAAGCATTTCCACGCGCGACACGCGCGTGGAACCGGAGGTGCGCGTCACGTTGTCGACGTCGCGTGACCGAAACGACGCACCGTCACCACGCGCGGTGGTCGTCGCGTCGCGCGTCACCGCGCGCGTGACGTCGGGCGCGACACGCGCACCCGAGCCGACGTCGCGGCGACCGCGCGGCGCGCAGTCGCGCATCGCACATCGCGCAGCGCGCATCGGAGGAGACGACCGCGACGACCGCGCGTGGATCGCGCGAGGCGTCGCCGTCGGCGACACCGGCCGCGCACCGCTCCCTCGAGCTCCGGGCGCGGACGACGCGCGACCACGGCGCGCACCTGACGGGTCCCGACGCGACGAAGCCCGGGACGGTGTCCCGGGCTTCATGTGTGGCAGCCCCGAGCAGATTCGAACTGCCGTTACCGCCTTGAGAGGGCGGCGTCCTAGGCCACTAGACGACGGGGCCGTGCTGAGCCGGAGACGGATCTCCGGTTTGCTCGGGGGGGAGGACTCGAACCCCCAAAGGCAGGACCAGAACCTGCTGTGTTGCCGATTACACCACCCCCGAATGGGAGCGATCAGCATACAAGCTCGATCAGCGGACCATCGAACGCGCGGACCGCAGCCGTTCGAGCGCCTCGTCCCGGCCCAGGAGGTGGACCGAGTCGAACAGGGGCAGCCCGGCCGGCCGACCCTCGATCGCGACGTACACCACCTTCATGACCTTGCCCGGCTTGAGGCCGAGTGCCTCGATGGCCGTGCGCAGCCCGCCGATCGCCTCGGGCGTCCAGTCGCAGTCGGCGAGGTGGGCGGCGACCGCGTCGAGCACCTCACCGGCCCGGTCGATCTTGGCGGCCGCCGCGTCCCAGACGTCGCGGTCGACCGAGAACGGTCCCGGCACCGCGAACGCCATCTGGTCCGCGAGCGCGACGAGCGTCGTCGCGCGCTCCTGGCCGACGGCGGCGAGTGCACGCAGCGAGTCCTCCGGCAGCGCGTCCCCGAACCGCTCGGCGACGAACGGCCGCAACCGCTCGATCAGGTCGTCGAGCGGGATGCGGCGGATCCACTCGCCGTTCATCCACTCGAGCTTCTTGTCGTCGAACACGGCGGAGGCGGGGTTGACCCGCTCGAGCGAGAAGGCGGCGACGAGCTCGTCGCGCGTCATCACCTCGCGGTCGTCGTCCGGGGCCCAGCCGAGCAGCGCGAGGTAGTTGAGCAGCGCCTCGGCGAGGATGCCGCGCGCCCGGAAGTCCTCGACGGCGACGGCACCGTGCCGCTTGCTCAGCTTGGCGCGGTCGGCCTGCAGGATCAGGGGCAGGTGCGCGTACACCGGGTCGGGCGCCTCGGAGAGCGCGTGGCGGATCGCCAGGACCCGGTGCGTGGTGTCGATCAGGTCCTCGCCGCGGACCACGTGGGTGATCCCCATCGCGAGGTCGTCGACCGCGTTCGCCAGGAAGAACAGCGGCGATCCGTCCGAACGGACGATCACGAAGTCCGAGATCGTCGACCAGTCGACGCTCACCTCGCCGCGCACGACGTCGGTGAAGGTCGATCGGCCCTCGTCCGGGGTACGGAACCGCACGGTGCGGGGCCGGCCCTCGGCGGCGAGCCGGGCCCGTTCGTCGACGGTGAGGTCCCGGCCGCGCCCGTCATAGCCGGGTGGGAGCTTGGCCGCCCGTCGCGCGGCGTTCAGCGCGTCGAGCTCCTCGGGCGTGTCGTAGGCCTCGTAGGCGTGACCGGACGCGATCAGCGCGTCGGCCGCCGCGAGGTAGTCGCCGATGCGCTGCGACTGGCGCCACGGCGTCTCGTCCCAGTCCAGGCCGAACCAGCCGAGGGTGGCGCCGATCTTGTCGACCCACTCCTCCCGCGTTCGCGACGCATCCGTGTCCTCGATCCGCAGCAGCATCGTGCCGGCCTCGTGGCGGGCGAAGAGCCAGTTGAACAGTGCGGTCCGCGCGCTGCCGACGTGGATCTCGCCGCTCGGCGCGGGCGAGAACCGGACGCGTACCGTCATCGTCCGCCCGCCATCAGGCGGAGGGGTCGGCGACCGCAGCGGCGACGGCCCGCCGCACCTCGTCGACGTGGGCACCGACCTCGCTGGGCGGCAACCGCAGGACCTCGGCGCTCACGGCGTCGACCAGCGCGCGCCGGCGCGGATAGCTGTGCGCGACGTGGCGCACCGCCGCGGGGCGCCACGCACGGACCGCCTCGGACGCCGCCCCGGCGTAGCCGAGGAGCTCGACGGCGACGTCGATGTCGACGACCGTCGGCGCCCGGCCGAATCCGGCCGCCCGCTTCATCGCGATCTCGGCGACCGCCGCGACGGCGTCGTCGGCATGCTCGTTGGGCTCGAGCCGGAGCCGGTCCTTGGCCCGCGACGCGAGGGTCAGCGCGAAGCCGACGTTCGGGCCGGGCGAACCGGCCAGCCCGACGGGCAGCGCGTCGGTCTCCGCGGCCTCGTCACCGGGGCGGCCCGGCTCCCACGCACGGGCGGGGGGCATGTGCACCCCGGGCGCGAAGTTCTGCTGCTGACGCGGCTTCTCGTCGAGCGGGACGGGGACGTACGGATCGGTCGGCATCGCGCTGGTTGCTACCCGCGGATCTCGGCGCGGAGCAAGCCGTAGACGATCGAGTCGGCGAGCGCCTGCCAGCTCGCCTCGATGATGTTCTCGCTGACGCCGATGGTGGTCCAGGACTCCTCGCCGTCGGTGGAGTCGAGCAGCACCCGGGTGATGGCGCCGGTGCCCTTCTGCGTGTCGAGGACGCGCACCTTGTAGTCGGTCAGGTGCAGGCGGGCGAGCGCCGGGAACCGCCCGTCCAGCGCGGTCCGCAACGCGAGGTCGAGGGCGTTCACCGGACCGTTGCCCTCGGCCGTGGCGATGGCCCGCTCGTCGCCGACCCAGACCTTGATCGTCGCCTCGGTGGTGACGCCGTCGGGCGCCTCCCCCGCGCTCGTGAGCGGGCTGGCGTCGTCGGTGATGACACGGAACGACTCGACCCGGAACCAGTTCGGCTCCCAGCCGGTGGCGCGCCGCATCAGCAGCTCGAGCGACGCGTCGGCGACCTCGAAGTGGTACCCCTCGTGCTCGAGGTGCTTGAGCGTGTCCACGACGTCGTTGACCGCCTGACCGTCGAGGTCGAGCCCGAGCTCGGTGGCCTTGAGCTGGATCGTCGAGCGGCCGGCGAGCTCCGAGAGCACGAAGCGGGTGCCGTTGCCCACCGAGTCGGGCCGCACGTGCTCGTACGCGTCGGGGCGCTTCGCGATCGCGCTCACGTGCAGGCCCGCCTTGTGCGCGAATGCCGAGGTGCCGACGTAGGGCGCCTGCGGGTTGAGCGACATGTTGACGAGCTCGGCCACGTGGTGCGCGACGGGCGTGAGCCGGTCGAGGCGACCCTCGGGCAGCGTCTCGATCCCCATCTTCATGGTGAGGTTCGGGATGATCGTCGTGAGGTTGCAGTTGCCGGTGCGCTCGCCGTACCCGTTGATCGTCCCCTGGACCTGGGTGGCGCCGCCCCGCACCCCGGCGAGGGCGTTCGCCACACCGCACCCCGTGTCGTCGTGGAGGTGCACGCCGATGCCGACGTCGCTGCCGACGTACTGCACGACGTCGCGCACCGCGGCCTCGACGTCGAAGGGCAGCGATCCACCGTTGGTGTCGCACAGCACGAGCCAGTCCGCGCCGGCCTGCGCCGCGCCCTCGAGCACCCGCAGGCTGAACTCGGGGTTGGCCTTGAAGCCGTCGAAGAAGTGCTCCGCGTCGAAGAGCACCTCCCTGCCGAGGTCCTTCAGGTAGGCGATCGAGTCGCTCACCATCAGCACACCCTCGTCGAGGGTGGTCCCGAGCGCCTCGAGCACGTGGTAGTCCCAGCACTTCCCGACCAGGCACACCGTGCCGGTGCCCGCCTCCACGAGGTGGCGGAGCGTGTCGTCGGAGTCGACCTTGCCCTTGGCCCGGCGGGTCATGCCGAACGCGACGAGCGTGCTCGTGTCGAGGTGCAGCTCGGTGCGGGCGCGGGCGAACAGCTCGTCGTCCTTGGGATTGGCGCCGGGCCAGCCCGCCTCGATGTAGTCGACCCCGAGATAGTCGAGCTGCTCCGCGATGCGGAGCTTGTCGTCGACGGTCAGTGAGATGCCCTCGAGCTGCGAACCGTCGCGCAGGGTCGTGTCGTAGATGGTGACCTTGTCGGGGAGCTCACTCATTGACGTTCTCGCACCAGTTCTTGTACTTGTCGATCTTCCCGCGCACCGCCAGGGCGTACTCCTCGGCGATGACCTTGGTCATCGGACCGGGGCACGGGACCGCCCGGTCGTCGACGGAGTTCACCGCGCTCACCTCGGCCGCGGTACCGCACACGAAGATCTCCTCCGCGATGTAGAGATCGCTGCGCGTGAGGTGGTCGATGCGGACGTCGAAGCCGTGGTCCCGGGCGATCGACATCACCGAGTCCTGCGTGATGCCCTCGAGCGCGCCGGCGGAGAGCGGCGGCGTGACGAGCACGCCGTTGCGGGCGACGAAGATGTTCTCGCCGGTGCACTCGCTCACGTAGCCGTCGGGGTTCAGCATGATCGCCTCGTCGTAGCCGGCCTTGAGTGCTTCGACCTTCGCGAGCGACGAGTTGACGTAGTTCCCGGTGGTCTTCGACGCCGGCGGCATCACGTTGTGGTCGTGGCGCGACCACGAGCTGATCTTCATGCGCACGCCCTTGGAGACCGCGTCGTCACCGAGGTACGCGCCCCACGGCCAGCACGCGACCGACACGTCGACGCTGCAGGGCAGCGTGTTGAGCCCCATCTCGCCGTACCCGAAGTACGCGATCGGCCGGACGTAGCAGCTCGGCAGCCCGCTCGCCCGCACGGTCTCCTTGCACGCGGCGACGAGCTCGTCCGCCGAGTACGGGATCTCCATGCCGAGGATCTTGGCGCTGTTGAACAACCGGGCGATGTGGTCGGTGAGCCGGAAGATCGCCGGGCCCTGGTCGGTCTCGTAGGCGCGGACGCCCTCGAAGACACCCATGCCGTAGTGGAGCGTGTGGGTGAGCACGTGGATGCGCGCGTCCTCCCACGGCACCAGCTCGCCGTTCATCCAGATCTTCTCGGTGGCCTGAATGGGCATCGGAGTCAAACCCTTCCTGCGATGGTGGTGCCGATCTCGGCGGTGGTGCCGGTGACGTCGTCGGAGCCCGCGACGGCCTTCCGGATGCGCTCGGCGGCCTGGGTCTCCCCGAGGAACTCGAGCATCATCGCCGCGCTGATGATCGCGGCGCGTGGGTCGGCCGTGCCGGTGCCGGCGATGTCGGGGGCGGAGCCGTGGACCGGCTCGAACAGCGACGGCCCGGTCCGCGACGGGTTGAGGTTCCCCGACGCGGCCCGCCCGATCCCACCGGCGATCGCGCCCCCGAGATCCGTGAGGATGTCACCGAAGAGGTTGTCGGTGACGATCACGTCGTAGCGCTCGGGCCGCTGCACGAAGTGGATGCACGCGGCGTCGATGTGGTCGTAGCCGGTGGCGACGTCGGGGTACTCGGCGGCCACCTCGTCGAAGGTGCGCTGCCAGAGGTCGCCGGAGAACGTGAGGACGTTCGTCTTGTGCACCAGCGTGCATCGCTTCGCGTCGCGTGTCCGGGCCAGATCGAAGGCGTAGCGCACGCACCGCTCCACGCCCATGCGCGTGTTGACCGATCCCTGCGTCGCGATCTCGTGCGGGGTGTCCTTGCGCAGGAAGCCACCTTCGCCCGCGTAGGTCCCCTCGGTGTTCTCGCGGATCACGATCATGTCGACACCGTCGTTGAGCGCGCCGGCCGGAGCGAGGAACGGCCGCAGGTTGACGTAGAGGTCGAGGGCGAAGCGCATCTTCAGCAGCAGGCCGCGCTCGATGACGCCGGGCGGCACCTCGGGGGTGCCGACCGCGCCGAGCAGGATCGCGTCGAGCGCGCGCAACTCCTCGAGCGTCTCGTCGGGCAGCACCTCACCGGTCGCGAGGTAGTGCGCGCCGCCGAGCGGGTACGGCACCGCCTCGTAGCCGACCCCGGTCGCGTCGACGACCTTCAGGGCCTCGGCGACGACCTCGGGACCGATCCCGTCGCCGCCCATGATGCCGATCCGATGGGTCACTCGTGCTCCTCGTCTCTGGGCCCGACAACGAAAAACCGCCCACCGAAGTGGACGGTCGGAAGCGAACGCCGGCGCGGGCGTCCGCCTAGGAAATGATGATCACTCGGTACGCCGACATAGCGGCCGGATGGTACCACCACGGGGCCGGGAGGCCCGGGGCGTTCCTGAGGCGGGCCCGGGCGGAACCACCCGAACCGGACCGGTGCCGACGACACCGGCGGCGACGGCGTGCCACGCTTTCCCGCCATGCGGAACCCGAAGGTCCTCCCGTCCCGTCCGTCCCAGCGCGTCGAGCAGGGCAGCATCGGCGCCTGGCTCCTCGGCGTCTTCGTCGTGATCGTCGTCGTCGGCGTCGCCGGCTGGTACTTCTTCATCCGGTCGGACTCCGCGGCCAAGCCGAAGATCGAGAACACGAAGGTGCAGGCCGGCGGCGAGGTCAACGGCGCGTGGAAGGTCACGCCCAACGACGCCCAGGGGTCCTTCGTCGGCTACCGCGTCCACGAGAAGTTCGCCCAGGGCCTCGTCGACAACGACGCGACGGGCCGCACCAGCGACGTGACCGCGTCCATGAGCGTGGACGGCAGCACGGTCTCGGACGTCAAGGTCAGCGCGAACCTCGCCACGCTGAAGTCGGACAAGGACTTCCGGGACCAGCGACTGCACCAGCAGGGCCTCGAGACCGACAAGTTCCCGACCGCGACCTTCGTCTCCACCGGTCCGGTGACGCTGCCGAGCGCACCGGCCAAGGGGAAGACCGTCAAGGTCACCGTCGACGGCGACCTCACGCTCCACGGCGTGACGAAGAAGGTGTCGATGCCACTCGAGGGGCGATGGGACGGCGCCACGATCCAGGTCGTCGGCGAGCTGCCGATCACGATGAGCGACTACGGGATGACGCCCCCGACCAGCCCGATCATCGCCGAGGTCGACGACCACGGGAGCCTGGAGCTCCAGCTCTTCTTCGTCCAGTAGTCGGCCCGGCCGCCGCCCGCCGGATACCCTCGACCGATGGCGTCCACCCAGCTCTCCCCCGCCGCGCACCAGCGCCTCGTCGAGGAGCTCGAGCACCGCGGCGGACCTCTCCGGCGCGAGATCTCGGAGCGGATCGAGCGGGCGCGCGAGCTCGGCGACCTCAAGGAGAACGCCGACTACGACGCCGCGAAGAACGAGCAGGGCCTGAACGAGGCGCGTGTCCGCCAGATCGAGGCGATGCTGCGCGACGTCGAGATCGTCGAGAGCAGCGTCGGCGACGTCGTCGAGGCCGGGGTCGTGGTCGAGATCCGCGTGGCCGGCGACGAGGACACCGAGCGATACCTCATCGGCTCGATCGAGGAGCGCCACGACACCTACGACGTGCTGTCCACCACGTCACCGATGGGCCAGGCGCTCGCCGGCCACCGGATCGGGGAGACCGTCTCGTACCAGACGCCCCGAGGTGCGACCCTCGAGGTCGAGATCGTCGCCCTGCACCCCGCCGACTGATCCGGCGCCGGCTCAGACGGGCGGGTCCACCGCCTGCAGCAGGTAGCCCCGGGACCGGACGGTCCGGATCTCGAGCGACAGCTCGGCGATGCGCCGCCGCAACCGCACCATGTGGACGTCGAGCGCGTTGCGCGACGGCAACCCGTCGGGCCACGCCCGCTTGCGGAGCGCGTCCCGCCCCGTCACCGCGCCGAAGCGCTCGAGCAGCGCCTCCACGAGGGCGCGCTCGACCGGGGACAACGACACCCACCGGCCCCGGAACCACAGGAGCCCGTCGTCGTCGAGCTGCGGCCGTTCGACCCCGGCCCGCTCGACCAGCGCCCGGAGGCGGGCCCGGACGTCCCGGTCGTCCGCCGGCATCCGGATCCAGTCCTCGAGCGGGTCGGTGCAGTCCGGCGGCGGCTCGTTCGGCTCCACGAGCAGCAGGCGGGGCCGCGCGACGAGCTCGAGCTCGGTGCGACGAACGGACTCCTCGGGCCAGCGCAGCAGGACGACGTCCATGGCGGGCAACCTACGGTCACCGGGTTTCGGCATTGTTTCGGCGCGGTGAAGGATCTCGGTCCGCGGTCGACGCGCACCGGGCGCGATACGGCCCGGTTTCCGGGGGTACCGGCTCCTAAGCTGCACCGGTTTCCCCCTGTCGAACCGGAAGGACCGACACCCCCGATGGGCCAGACGCTGAGTCAGAAGGTGTGGGAGCGCCACGTGGTGCACCGGGCCGAGGGCGAGCCCGATCTGCTCTACATCGACCTGCACCTCGTCCACGAAGTCACCTCACCGCAGGCCTTCGACGGGCTCCGGATGAACGGCCGCACCGTGCGCCGCCCCGAGCTCACCGTCGCGACGATGGACCACAACGTCCCGACCGCCGGGCTCGAGCTCGGGATCACGGACCCGGTGTCGCGCCGCCAGATCGAGGTCCTCGAAGCCAACTGCCGGGAGTTCGACATCCGCCTCTACGGCATGGGCGACCGGGGCCAGGGGATCGTCCACATCATCGGACCCGAGCAGGGCCTCACCCAGCCGGGCATGACGATCGTGTGCGGTGACAGCCACACGTCCACCCACGGGGCGTTCGGCGCGCTGGCGTTCGGCATCGGCACCAGCGAGGTCGAGCACGTGCTCGCCACCCAGACGCTCCCCCAGCGCACGCCCGGCACGATGGCGATCACCGTCGAGGGCGCCCTGCCCCTCGGGGTCACCGCCAAGGACCTCGTGCTCGCGATCATCGAGCGCATCGGCACCGGCGGTGGAATCGGCTCGGTCATCGAGTACCGCGGCGACGCGGTGCGCGCGCTCTCGATGGAGGGCCGGATGACCGTGTGCAACATGTCGATCGAGGCCGGGGCCCGCGCCGGCCTCATCGCCCCCGACGACACGACGTTCGCCTATCTCGAGGGCCGCCCGTTCGCGCCGCAGGGGGCCGCATGGGAAGCGGCGCTCGACGAGTGGCGGACCCTCCCCACGGACGCCGACGCGACCTTCGACACGGAGGTCGTCATCGACGCGCCGGCGCTGGCACCGTACGTCACGTGGGGCACCAACCCCTCCCAGAGCGTCACGATCGGCGACGCGGTCCCCGACCCGTCGTCGTTCGCCGACGAGTCGCAGCGTGACGCCGCCACGCGGGCGCTGCAGTACATGGGACTGAAGGCGGGGACGCCGATGCGCGACGTACCCGTCGACACCGTCTTCATCGGGTCGTGCACCAACGGGCGCATCGAGGACCTGCGCGCGGTCGCCGCGGTGGCCGAGGGCCGGCGCGTGCACGACGGCGTGCGGACGCTCGTCGTGCCGGGCTCATTCGCGGTCAAGGAGCAGGCCGAGGCCGAGGGGATCGACCGGGTGCTCGTCGCCGCCGGGTTCGACTGGCGCGAGCCGGGCTGCTCGATGTGCCTCGCGATGAACCCCGACAAGCTCAGCGCCGGTGAGCGCTGCGCGAGCACCAGCAACCGCAACTTCGAGGGCCGGCAGGGTCCGGGCGGTCGCACGCACCTCGTGTCCCCCGCCGTCGCCGCCGCCACCGCGATCTCCGGCCACTTCGCCGCCCCCGCCGACCTGGAGCACTGATGGAACCCGTCCGCGAGATCGTCTCGACCGCCGTCCCGCTCGACCGCAGCGACGTCGACACCGACCAGATCATCCCGAGCGAGTGGCTCAAGCGCGTCGAGCGCACCGGCTTCGGCGAGGGCCTGTTCAGCGAGTGGCGCGAGCGCTCGGACTTCGTGCTGAACCAGTCCCGCTACGCCGGGGCGCACGTGCTCGTCGCCGGCCCCAACTTCGGCACCGGCTCGTCGCGTGAGCACGCGGTCTGGGCGCTGATGGACTACGGCTTCGCCGCCGTGATCTCGTCCCGCTTCGCCGACATCTTCCGCAACAACTCGACGAAGATGGGCCTCGTCCCGGTCGTGCTGCCCGAGGCGACGGTGCGCCGGATCATGGCCGCCGTCGAGGACGACGCCAAGACCGAGATCGTGGTCGATGTCGTGAACCGGCGAGTTGCCGTCCCCTCGATCGACCTCGACGAGCCCTTCGAGCTCGACGACTACACCCAGCACCGGCTGGTGAACGGGCTCGACGACATCGGGCTCACCTTGCAACACGCGGACGAGATCACCGCCTTCGAGGCGGCCCGGCCGGCGTTCCTCCCCACCGCGGGCTGAGCCGCGGCCGCCGGCGGCTCGTGCACCCCGCCACCGCACTCGCGGTGTTCCCGGTCATCTTCATCGGCGAGCTGCCCGACAAGACGATGTTCGCGTCACTCGTGCTCGCGTCGCGCGGGCGTCCGATCGCGGTGTGGACCGGCGCGGCGTCCGCGTTCCTCCTGCACGTGCTCATCGCGGTCACCGTCGGGGTCGCGGTGTTCCACGCGCTCCCCCAACGGGGCGTCGACGCGGTGGTCGCCCTGCTGTTCGCGGTGGGCGCGGGCTTCGCGTTCTGGGAGGCACGCGGGCACGAGGACGAGACCGAGCTCGTCGACCGGGAGGCCGCGTCGCACCGCCGGGTGCTCACCACCGCGTTCGTGGTGATCTTCGTCGCCGAGTGGGGCGACCTCACCCAGATCCTGACCGCGAACCTCGCGGCCCGGGATCACGACCCGGTCAGCGTCGCGATCGGGGCCACCCTCGCGCTGTGGGCGGTCGCCGCGCTGGCGGTCACGACCGGCTCCGGGCTCCTCCGGCGCATCGACGTGCGCGCCGTGCGGATCCTCACCGGGGTGGTGCTCACGCTGCTCGCTCTGTGGTCCGCCGTCGTCGCCGTGACCGGCTGACCGTCGCCGCCCGCCCGGGTCACCCGGCGAGCAGGTCCGGATTCCGCTCGCGTTCCATGCGCTCGTCCATCGCCACGCCCAGCTCGACCGCGAGCTCGCGGGTCTGCGGACGGTCGAACAGGTAGGTCAGGAACTCGTGGTACTCCATTGCGATGCCTCCCGAGGTGCCGATGGTCACCTCGGGTATCGACGGCTCCGAGTCCGGGACTTGAGTCGCCGCCTCAGGAGGGGCGATTCGCACCGATGAGGGCGAGCTCGCGCCACTTCCAGTGGCAGTCGACGTCCTCGAATCCCACGGCGCGTAGCCACCCGAGCTGGTCGGCGACCGGGGCGAGGAGGTTCGACGGGTCGTCGTCGGCGGCGGTGCGGCCGAGCGCGGCGAGGAAGTCGTCGTGCAGCCGGACCGACGGCGAGGCCACGTGCTCGAGGTTGAGGAACGTGCCCCCGGCGTCGAGCCGGTCGAACACCTCGCCGTAGAGCGCCGCCTTGCGCTCGTCGGGCAGGTGGTGGATCGCGAAGCTGCTCACCACGAGGTCGAACCGGCCCCAGTCGGCGGGGAGCGGCTCGTCGAGGTCGTGGCGCACGACGTCGACGGGCCGGCCGGCGAAGCGGTCACGCGCGCGACCGAGCATCTCCTCGGAGAAGTCGGCCGCGATCCCGGTCGCCTCCGGGTGGAGGTCGCGCACGAGCGCCATCGTGATGCCGTCGCCGGTGCCGAGGTCGAGCACACGCGTCACCGTCGCCGGCACGAACTCGGCGAGCGCCGCCATCGCCTCGACCTGGTGCGGGATGCTCGCCCGCTCGCCGAGGTACCGCCGCGCGTGGCCCGCCTCGACCCAGAGGTTGACCCGGCTCACGGCCCGACCGTCCGGTCCTCACGCGCGCTCGGACGCTCGCGCAGCCGCACGATCTTGTTGACCGCGGCGAGGTACGCGCGCGCCGAGGCCTCGACCACGTCGGTGGACACGCCGCGGCCGCTCGCGCGCACCCCGTCGGCGTCGAGCTGGATCACGACGTCGCCGAGCGCGTCGCCGCCCTCGGTCACCGACGCGACGTGGAAATCCGTGACCGTGCCCCGCACGCCGGTGGCGGCGGCGATCGCGTCGATCGCGGCGTCGATCATCCCGTTGCCGGAGCCGGTTGCCTCGACCTTGCCGTCACCGTCGCCGAGCACCACCGTGGCGCACGGCGGGGCGAGCGTCCCGCCGCGCAGGTCGAGGCTCACGATCGAGAACCGGTGCACCACGCCGGTGCCGAGCTCCTCGGCCACGATGGCCTCGAGATCGGCCTCGGTGATCTGCACCTTGCGGTCGGCCAGCTCCTTGAAGCGCACGAAGGCCTGGTTCAGCGCGTCACCCTGCAGGCGCAGGCCCATCTTCTCCAGGGAGTCGCCGAACGCGTGGCGGCCCGAGTGCTTCCCGAGCACGATCTGCGCGGCCTCCTGGCCGACCACGGCCGCGTCGATGATCTCGTACGTCTCACGGTCCTCGAGCACGCCGTGCTGGTGGATGCCCGACTCGTGGGCGAACGCGTTCCGGCCGACGATGGCCTTGTTGAACTGGACCGCGTAGCCGGTGAGCCGCGAGACCATGCGCGACGTGAGCGCCAGCTCCTCGGTGCGGATGCCGGTGTCGACGCCCGCGTAGTAGTCCGGCCGCGTGCGCATCGCCATGACGACCTCCTCGAGCGCGGCGTTGCCCGCCCGCTCACCGAGACCGTTCACCGCGCACTCGATCTGGCGGGCGCCGTTGACCACGCCGGCGAGCGAGTTCGCGACGGCCAGGCCGAGGTCGTTGTGACAGTGCGTGGAGACGACGTAGTCGCCCTGCACGGTGTCGATCACGTACGCGATCAGCTTCCCGTAGTCCTCGGGCATCGCGTACCCGACGGTGTCGGGGATGTTCAGCGTCGTGGCGCCGTGGTCGACCGCGATCTGGCACACCTCGACCATGAACTCGGGATCCGAGCGGAAGCCGTCCTCGGGCGAGAACTCGACGTCGGCCGTGTAGGACCGCGCCCGCGCCACGCCGGCCGCCGCCTCCGCCTTCACCTGGTCACGCGTCATGCGCAGCTTCTTGCGCATGTGGATCTCGGAGGTGGCGATGAACACGTGGATGCGGTTGCGTTCCGCGTGCCGGACCGCCTCCCACGCCCGGTCGACGTCCTTGAACCCGGTCCGGCTCAGGCCGGTGATGACCGGGCCGCGTACGGCCTTGGCGATCGCCTCGACGGCCTCGAAGTCGCCGTCGGACGCGATCGGGAACCCGGCCTCGATGACGTCGACCCCGAGGCACGCGAGCTGGTCCGCGATCTCGAGCTTCTCACCCACGTCGAGCGAGATGCCGGGCGACTGCTCGCCGTCCCGGAGCGTCGTGTCGAAGATCAGCACCCTGTCCATCGGGCGTCCTCTCGTGTCTGGTTCGGGGGTTTCGGGCAAAACAAAACCCTCCCGGCCCGGAGGCACGAGAGGGTGACGGCGAGTACCTCTTGGTACTCGCCCCTACGTAAGGAGCAGCTCCTGGCGGCGCGGCAGGTACGACATAGGAGAGCGCAGTGTCGCACACCCCGATGCGAGGGTCAACGCGTTTCCCTTCGGCCGGTGCGAGACTGCACCGCCATGAGTCCCTGGGTGCGCCGCGGAATCCTGCTGGGCGTGCTGGTCGGCGTCGCCGTCGCGGTGTGGAAGGTCGTGGCCGGTCGGACCCCCGGTCCCGGCGGGGCCGGGGACCGCGCCGAGCCCGCGCCGCTCCCGTTGCGCCCGGTCGCGACCGCGGTCCAGGACGTCCCGCCCGCCGCGTGGATCGCGCCCGACGACGGCGGCAGCTGCCCGCTCTCGCACCCGATCAAGGGAAAGGTGCGGACCGGCATCTACCACCCGCCCGGTGCGTTCGCGTACGAACGCACCCACGCGGACCGCTGCTACCGCGACGCGGACGCCGCCGAGGCGGACGGTCTGCGCGCGGCCAAGCGCTGAGGGTGACTCCCCTTCCCACGGTCCGCGCGACGCAATAGCTTCCCCCGCTCCACGACCGTCGAGGACAAAGGGAAACGACCGTGAGCAATCTCTGGAACGACTTCAAGAAGTTCATCATGCAGGGCGACCTCGTCGCGATCGCCGTCGCCTTCATCCTCGGCGCCGCGTTCAAGACGGTCGTCGACTCGCTGGTCGCCAACGTGTTCACGCCCATCATCGGCGGCATCTTCGGCCAAACCGACTTCAGCAGCCTCACCCTGAAGATCGGTGACATCCGGATCGGTTACGGCTCGTTCCTCAACGCGGTCATCTCGTTCGTGATCATCGGCCTGACGCTGTTCGTCGTCGTCAAGGTCTACGAGAAGATGAAGTCGATGCGCAGCGCCGAGGACGTCGAAGAGGATCCGACCGAGGTCGACCTGCTCGTCGAGATCCGCGACCTGTTGAAGCAGCAGCGCGCGTCCTAGGCGCGGCCGCTACTCGAAGTCGATCGCGCGCGCGTCGAGGATGCCGTCCGCGGCGCGCAGGCTGCCGATCACCGCAGCGTCGACCGCGGCGGCGGTCGACAGCACCATGAGCGCGGCTGCTCCCGACGTGGTGCGGCCGACGACCATGTCGTCGATGTTCACCTTGGCGTCGCCGAGGATCGATCCGACCGTGCCGATCACCCCGGGGACGTCGTCGTTGCGGACCACGAGCATGTGGGCGGACGGCGGGACGTCGACGATGTGGTCGTCGATTCCCACGATGCGCGGCGACGCCTGCTTGCCGACGAGCGTGCCGGCGACGTGGGTCGGCCGCCCCTGGTACGAGCCGCGCAGCTCGACCAGGTTGACGTAGTCACGCGCCGCGCTGAGCTTGGTCTCACGCACGGTGAGCCCGCGCGCCTCCGCGATGGCCGGGGCGTTGACGAAGCTCACCGGCTCGTCGACCACGGGCGCGAGCACGCCCTTCAGTGCCGCGAGGGTCAGCACCTTGCAGTCGTAGTCGGCGATCTGGCCCTCGAACTCGATCTCGAGCGTGTCGACGGTGCCGCCCGCGAGCGCGGTGAAGAGCCGGCCGAGCCGCTCGGCCAGCGGGAGGAACGGCGCCACCGTGGAGCTGGCCTCGCTCGCCGCGAGGTTGACGGCGAAGGGCACGAACTCGCCCGCCAGCGCCAGCACCATCATCTCGGCGATCGTCTGGCCCGCCTTGTCCTGGGCCTCCACGGTCGACGCGCCGAGGTGCGGCGCGACGACGACGTTCTCGAGGTCGAACAGCGGGGACTCGGTGGTCGGCTCCTTGGCGAACACGTCCAGTGCGGCACCGGCGATGACGTCGTTGCGCAACGCGTCGGCGAGCGCGTCCTCGTCGATGATCCCGCCGCGTGCCGTGTTGACGATCCGGAGCGTCGGCTTCGCGCGGGCGAGCAGCTCGGCGTCGAAGAGGCCGATCGTCTCGGGCGTCTTCGGCAGATGGATGGTGATGAAGTCGGCGGTCTCGACCAGGCGACCGAGGTCGGGCTCGAGCTCGACGCCGAGCTGACGGGCGCGCTCCGCGCTCACGTAGGGGTCGTACGCCACGAGCCGCATCCCGAAGGCGAGGCAGCGCTGGGCCACGAGCACCCCCACGCGGCCCAGCCCGACGACACCGAGCGTCTTGCCGTGCAGCTCGACGCCGGTCCAGCGCGAGCGGTTCCACTTGCCGGCCTTGAGGTCGCGGTCGGCCTGGGGGAGGTTGCGGGCGCTGCCGAGCAGCAACGTCATCGCCTGCTCGGCGGCCGAGATGACGTTCGACTGCGGCGCGTTCACCACCATCACGCCGCGCTGGGTGGCCGCGGCGACGTCGACGTTGTCGAGGCCGATGCCCGCGCGCCCCACGACGACGAGGTCGGTCCCGGCCGCGAGCACCTCGGCGGTCACCTGGGTGGCGCTGCGGATCACGAGCGCCGACGCCCCGACCACCGCGTCGAGCAGCTCCTCGGGGGTCAGACCGAGCCGGACATCGACCTCGAGACCGGCCGACCGCATGTGGTCGAGACCGCGGTCCGCCAGCTCTTCGGTGACGAGGACGCGAGGCAAGGAGACTCCTTGGGAGCGGTGGGAGCTAGGAGAGGAAGTCGGCGATGCGGCCCACGCCGAGGCCGAGGTCGTCGTCGCCGAGCGCGAAGGACAGGCGCGCGTAGCCGGGTGCACCGAAGGCCTCGCCCGGCACGATCGCCACCTGGGCCTGGTCGAGCAGCACGTCGGCGAGCTCGAGCGTGGTGTTGACGGTGACGCCGCCGAAGGTGCGGCCGAGCACGCCCTCGAAGCTCGGGAAGCAGTAGAACGCGCCCTCGGGCTCGGCGCACACGACGCCGGGGATGCCGGTCAGCAACGAGTGCATCAGCTTGCCGCGGCGCTCGAAGGCGTCGCGCATCATCGCGACCGCGTCGAGGTCGCCGGCCACGGCCGCGAGCGCGGCCCGCTGCGCCACGTTCGCGACGTTGGACGTCGAGTGCGACTGGAGGTTGGTGGCGGCCGTGATCACGTCCTCGGGACCGATCATCCAGCCGACCCGCCAGCCGGTCATCGCGTAGGTCTTGGCGACACCGTTCAGGACCACGCAGCGGTCGGCGAGCGCCGGGACCACCGCGGGCATGGAGGTGAAGACGTGGGCGCCGAAGGTGAGGTGCTCGTAGATCTCGTCGGTGACGACCCAGATGCCGTGCTCGACCGCCCACCGGCCGATCGCCTCGACCTCCTCGGGCGGGTACACCGCGCCGGTGGGGTTCGACGGCGACACGAACAGCAGCACCTTGGTGTTGGGCGTCCGGGCCGCCTCGAGCTGGTCGACCGTGACCCGGAACCCCTGCTGCACCGTCGTGGGCAGCACCACGGTCTGCCCGCCCGCGAGGGCGATCGCCTCGGGGTAGGTGGTCCAATACGGCGCCGGGAGGAGGACCTCGTCGCCCGGGTCGAGGAGCGTCTGGAACGTGTTGTAGACCGCGTGCTTCCCGCCGTTGGTCACCAGGATCTGGGAGGGCACGACCGCGTAGCCCGAGTCCCGGGCGGTCTTGTCGGCGATGGCCCGGCGCAGCTCGGGCAGACCCGCCGTGGGTGAATAGCGGTGGTTCACCGAGTCCCGGCAGGCCGCGACCGCCGCCTCGACGACGTGCGTCGGGGTCGGGAAATCGGGCTCACCGGCGCCGAAGCCGACGACCGGCTCCCCGGCCGCCTTCAGCGCCTTCGCCTTCGCGTCGACGGCCAGGGTGGCCGACTCGGCGATGGACGCGATGCGACGAGAGACTCGGGAACCGTGGGTCACGGCCCCATCGTGGCACGCCACGCGGTGTGACGCCGGACCGAATACCTCCGGAGGACGGGGCTGTACCCCTGATCGCGCGCCCGGCGCCGGTAGCCTCGAAGTCCGATGCCAGCGTCCCGCCCGATCCGGGCCCGGGCCCTCGCCCGCCTCACGGCGACCGTCGCGGCCACCGTCGCGCTGCTCGTCCCCGCCACCGCGGCCGCAGCACCGGCCGCGCCTGCGCCGTCGGGTCCGACGACGCCGCCGGTGACCGGGCCGCCGCCCGCCACCCCGGCGCCGCAGTCGTACCTCGCCTTCGACGGCGACACCGGGGCGATCGTCGCCGCGTCCAACGAGCACGTCCCGCACCTGACCGCGTCGACGATCAAGGTGGTCACCGCCCTGGTCGCGCTCGAGCGCCTCCCGATGACGGCGAAGCTCAAGGTGAGCGCCCTGGCCGCGGGCCAGCCGGCGATGAAGATCTCGATGACCGAGGGCAGCGAGTGGCCGATGGACCAGGCCCTCGCCTCGCTCATGATGGTGTCGGCCAACGACGCGGCCTACGCGCTGGCCGAGAACGCGGGGGGCAGCCTCGACGGGTTCGCGGCGATCGCCGACAAGGAGGCGTCCCGCCTCGGGATGAAGGACACGACGTTCCGCGACCCCGCGGGGCTCGACGGTGCCCAGGGCTTCGGCGGTGGCAGCCAGTCGAGCGCGTACGACCTCGCCATCGCGGCACGCGACGCCCTCGCGGTCCCGGCGATCTCGGACCCCGCCTCCAAGGTCACGTACGAGTTCACGGATCCCAACGGCGTCGGCCGCCGGCTGACCAACCACAACAAGGGGTTCCTCACCACCTATCCGGGCGCGGTCGGGCTGAAGACGGGCTTCACGAACGCGGCGAGTCGCACGCTGCTCGCCGCCGCCCGGCGGGACGGGCACACGTGCGGCGTCGCGCTGATGGGCACGTGGGACGACACCGGGTGGGCCGGCTACCTGCTCGACCAGTGCTTCGCGGGGGTGCGGGTCACCGGCGCGGCCCCGCTGCCGGCCGACCGGGTGCGGCTCGCCGCGGCGACCGCCGTTTCCCCGACGTCCGCGTCGAGCACTCCACCGACGACCGCGGTGCCGAAGCCGAAGCCGGCCGCCCGCGCGTCGGCCGGGAAGGCCGCGCCCGCCCGGACCACCGAGGTGACGGCGGCGGCGGCGGGCCGCGATTCGGGCGGCGGCTTCCCGTGGGGGACCGTCCTGCGGATCACCGGCATCGTCCTCCTGGTCCTGCTCGTGACCGTCGTCGTGCTGCGGCGGCGGGCGGTCCGCCGCCGGCGGGCCCGAACGGCGCGGCTCCGGAAGATGGCCGAGGCGCGCCGGCGCGGCATGATCGACATCGTCGAGCCCGACACCACGGGCAGCGACCTCCGCGTGATGCCGGAGCGCACGAGCCATCACGTCTCGGCCTCGCGCCGGCGTCAGTCCGACCGCCGCGTGGTCCGACCGACCCGGCCGCGCGGCCACTCCCCCGCCGACGACCGGAGATGAGATGAGCGACGCAGCTGACGGCCCCGAGGTGCTCTACGACGTCGAGGCCGGCGTCGCCACCATCACCCTGAACCGGCCGCACCGGCGCAACGCGATCTCGGTGAAGATGCTGCTCGAGCTCGGCGAGGTGCTCACGCGCGTCGACCGCGACCGCGGCGTGCGGGTCGCGATCCTCACCGGCGCGGGCAAAGGGTTCTGCTCCGGGCTCGACATCAAGGACGCGGTCGCCGGCACCGGCATCGGCGGCGGGGGCTCCATCGGCGGGGGCAGCAGCGACGGGCCGACGCTCGCGCGCACCACCGATCTCCCGACCGTGACGCTGTTCGAGCTGAACACGCCGGTCATCGCCGCGATCAACGGTGCGGCCGCGGGCTACGGACTCGACCTCGCGCTCGGCTGCGACCTGCGCGTCGCGGCCGCGTCGGCGAAGCTGCTCCCCGGCTTCGCCAAGCGGGCGATCGTCCCCGAGAGCGGCGGGACCTGGTACCTGCCCCGGCTCGTGGGCTGGGCCAAGGCGGCGGAGATCTCGTACCTCGGCCGTGACCTCACCGCCGAACAGGCCAAGGACTACGGCATCGTCAACGAGGTCGTGCCCGACGAGGAGCTCACCGACTTCGTGCGCGGCTGGGCGACGGAGATTGCGGCCAACGCACCGCTCGCGATCCAGGCGATGAAGCGGCTGTTCCGCGCCGGGCTCGACGAGGACTTCCGCACCCATTCCGAGCACGTGCTGCTCCAGCTCGGCGAGCTGATGCGGTCGAAGGACTTCCAGGAGGGCCTGATGTCCTTCATGGAGCAGCGACCGCCGGAGTTCCGGGGCCGCTAGCGGGCGTTCCGACGCGCGGATCGCGACGTTTCCGTCGCGTATCGGGCGCGCAAAGCGGGAGGGTCAGGCGACGTTCTCCGCCGCGGGGTCCCAGGCGCGCAGGTCGGCGAGGCGCGGGTCGTTCGAGAAGACCTCGACGATCGGCTGCTCGAGCTGCAGCCGGCGCTGGATCACCCGGACCTCGTTCTCCTCGTTCCAGAGCGACAGCATCACCGCGACACCGGCCTCGCCCGCCCGCGCGGTGCGACCGGAGCGGTGCAGGTACGCCTTGTGGTCCTCGGGCGGGTCGTAGTGGATCACCACGTCGACCCCGTCGACGTGGATGCCGCGCGCGGCGACGTCGGTGGCGACGAGCACCGGGAGCTTGCCCTCGGCGAAGCGCTCGAGCGCCTTCTCGCGCGCGGCCTGACGGAGGTCGCCGTGGATGGCGCCCGCCTTGACCCGCTCGCGCAGCAGCTGCTCGACGAGACGGTCGGCGCCGCGCTTGGTGCGGCAGAACACGAGGGTGCGGTCGACGCCCCGGGCGATCGACGCGACGACCTTCACCTTGTCCATCTGGTGGACGAGCAGGAACCGGTGGTGCATCTCGTCGACGGTCTCGTCGTCGGACTCCACCTCGTGGGAGATCGGATCGGTGAGGTAGCGGGCGACGAGCCGGTCGATCCCGCGGTCGAGCGTCGCGGAGAACAGCATCGTCTGGTGCGGGCCGGTCACCCGGTGGAGGATCTTCTGCACCTGCGGCAGGAACCCCATGTCGGCCATGCGGTCGGCCTCGTCGAGCACGAGGACCTCGACGGCCGCGAACGACAGCTCGCCGCGCTCCATGAGGTCGATGAGGCGTCCCGGCGTGCCGATGACGACGTCGACGCCGGCCTTGAGCGCGTCGATCTGGGGCTCCATGCCCACGCCGCCGTAGCACGCGATGACGTTCCGGCCGACGGCGTGGCCGAGCGGCAGGACGACGTCCTTCACCTGGTTCGCCAGCTCGCGGGTCGGCACGAGCACCAGCCCGCGTGGCCGGCGGGGCTCGGCCTTGCCGATGCGGTCCAGCAGCGGGACGCTGAAGGCGAGGGTCTTGCCCGACCCGGTCTTGGCCTTGCCGAGGACGTCCCGCCCGGCGAGGCCGTCGGCGATGGTCATGGCCTGGATGGCGAACGGTTCGGTGATGCCCTGGTCCGACAGCGCGCCGGCCAGCTCGGCCGACACGCCGAGATCGGCGAACGTGGTGCTCATCTCGTCCGCTCCTGCTCCTGCGGAGCGGGCCGCGCACCGCTCGCGCGGCGAGCCGGGGAGTTCTTGGCGGTGCTCATGTGAATGTGCCGTGCTTCCTGTGAGCCCGGCCGGTCCACGGGAGGCTCACGATTCTTCGAGTGGGTGGAGGGGCCGGTCGGCCGACGCTCCGCCGCAGGGGTCGGACCAGTGTACGCCCGCCCGACGGTGCATCCGGGCCCGGCCGCCGTCGCTGATCACGGTCTCAGGTGGAGACCGGGCCGCCGGCTCCCGCCGTGGCAGCCTGGTGTGATGCGGATCCTGGTGGTCGAGGACGAGGCGAGCATCGCGGAGGCGCTGGCCACGGGCCTGCGCGCCGAGGGGTTCGACGTCGACATCGCCGACAACGGCACCGACGGCCTGTGGCGGGCCCGGGAGGGCGGCTACGCCGCGATCATCCTCGACATCCTGCTCCCCGGGCTGAACGGCTACCGGGTCTGCCGGACCCTCCGCGAGGAGGACGTCTGGACGCCGATCCTCATGCTCACCGCGAAGGACGGCGAGCTCGACGAGGCCGAGGCGCTCGACACCGGCGCGGACGACTTCCTCTCGAAGCCCTTCTCGTTCGTCGTGCTCGTCGCCCGGCTCCGGGCCCTCCTCCGGCGAGGGGCGACGCCGCGCCCCACCGTGCTCACGGTCGGGTCGCTCACCCTGGACCCGGCCTCCCGCCAGTGCACCCGGCAGGGGACGACCATCGATCTCACCGCCCGCGAGTACGCGCTCCTCGACCTCCTGATGCGGCGGTCGGACGCGATCGTGAGCAAGGGCACGCTGCTCGACGAGGTGTGGGGGCCCGACTTCGAGGGCGACCCCAACATCGTCGAGGTCTACATCGGCTACGTCCGCAAGAAGATCGACGCGCCCTTCGGGCTGCAGACGATCCTCACGGTGCGGGGCGCGGGCTACCGGCTCGTCGCCGACGAGGCGGCCGCCGCGGAGTCCGACGCCGCCGCGGCCGACGCCGCCGCGGCCGGCACGTCCGGCTAGCGCCGTGTGGGGCTCCGTCCGGCTGCGGATGACCGTCGCCGCGACCGTCCTCGTCGCGGTGGCGATGATCGGCGCGTCCTGGCTGCTGTTGCGCTCGGTGCGCGCCTCGTTGCGCGCCGACCAGCGGCGCGAGAGCTCGACCGTGCTCGACCAGTCGCTGCGGGAGCTCAACGAGCGGTTCAACGAGGGGTACGGCCTCGACTACCTCCCACTGCCGCCGACCCCGACGCCGGGCTACCAGGTGCTCATCGTGAACGAGAGCGGGCGCATCCTCGGCGGCTCGCCCGGCTCCGACAGCGGAACCTTCACCGACGTCGTCGGCAAGCAGATCTCCTCGCGCATCGTCGACGAGCGCGGCCGGCCCTTCCCCGAGGCCACCACCGGCGAGCGCCAGGTCTGGTTCGTCGGCGAGCGGATCTACGACTTCGTGCGGATCCCGGTGCGGACGAGCACCGGCACCGTGCCGCTCTACGTCGTGGCGACGGGACCGTCGTCCGCCATCGGGCAGGCGGTGGGCACGCTGCGCACCACGCTCTGGTGGGCGGTGCCCGTGCTGCTGTTCCTCGTGGCCTGCATCGCGTGGCTCGTGACCGGCCGGGCGCTCCGGCCCGTCGACGTGATCCGCGCCGAGGTGGACTCGATCAGCAGCTCCAGCCTCGACCGGCGCGTGTCCGAGCCCCGGGCCCGGGACGAGGTCGGGCGCCTGGCCCGCACCATGAACGACATGCTCGACCGGCTCCAGGACGCCTCGGTGCGTCAGCAGCAGTTCGTGAGCGACGCGTCGCACGAGCTGCGCTCGCCCGTCGCCGCGATGCGCGCCACCGGCGAGGTCGCGCTCGCGCACCCCGAGCGCGCCGACTGGCCGGTGGTCGTCCGGCGCATGCTCGTCGAGGACGACCGGATGGAGCAGATCGTCACCGACCTGCTCGACCTCGCCCGCGGTGAGCAGCCCGAGCTGCCCGACACGATCGTGGACCTCGACGACGTCGCGCTCGACGAGGCGCAGCGCGCCCGCACGAGCGGGATGCGCGTCGAGGCCAGCCGCATCTCCGCCGGACGCGTGCGCGGCAGCCGGGAGCAGCTCGTCCGGGTCGTGCGCAACCTGCTCGACAACGCGACCCGGCACGCGACGAGCGCGGTGCGCGTCACGCTGCTGAGCGACGACACGACGGTGACGCTGACCGTCGAGGACGACGGGAGCGGGATCCCGCCCGAGGACCGGGAGCGGGTGTTCGAGCGGTTCACGCGCCTCGACGAGGGCCGGGCCCGTGACGCCGGCGGCCTCGGGCTGGGACTGGCGATGGTGCGGACCATCGCGGAGCGCCACGGCGGCACCGCACGCGTCGACGATCCCGTGGACCCGGCCTTCGGCGGGGCGCGCGTCGTGGTGACGCTGCCCGCGGCGACCGCCTGAGCGGTCCTACCAGGGCATCGCCACCCCGCCGTTGGGGCGGAGGATCTGGCCGGTCATGAACGACGCACGCTCCGAGACGAGGAACAGGATCGTGTCGGCGACGTCCTGGCCCTCGCCCACCCGCCGCAGCGGCGCCATCGCGCCGAAGCGCTTGCGGTAGCCCTCGAGCTTCTCGGGATCGACCTCACCGGCCTCGTTCACGAAGTTGTGCCGGGAGAAGTTGGTCTCGATGACCCCGGGGGCGATGGCGTTCACCCGGATGCCCTGCGGTCCGGCCTCCCAGGCGAGGGTCTTGGTGAGCATCGCGACCGCGGCCTTCGTCATGCCGTAGCAGGCGAGGGTCGGCGCCGGCGTGTCGATCGCCCCGGACGAGATGTTGACGATGTTGCCGCTCCCCTGCCCGGCCATGACCCGCATCGCGGCCTGGCAGCCGTAGAACACCGACTTGAGGTTGATCGCGAGGATCCGCTCGAACTCCTCGTCGGTGCACTCGGCGACCATCTTGTTGTGCGGGACGCCCGCGATGTTGCCGACGATGTCGACCCGGCCGTACTCGGCCTTGGCGCCGTCGATCAGTGCGTCGACCTGGTCGCGCTGCGTCACGTCGGTGCGCTGCGCGCGGGCGGTCCCGCCGGCCGCCTCGATCTCGGCGACGGTGGCCTGGACCGCGTCCTCGGCGATGTCGCCCCCGACGACCGTCGCCCCGGCGGCCGCGAGCGTGAGCGCGGTGGCCTTGCCGATGCCGCTGCCGGCGCCGGTGAGCACCGCCACCTGACCGCTGAGATCGAAACCGCTGACCGTCATGGAGAGCCTCCGCTGCGCTGTCGCCGTCGACGTGGACGGGCCGGGAGACTACGGGGCCCGGCCGGTAGCCTGCGATTCCCCCATGCCCGAGCTGACCGTCGCCGTCTTCAACCTGCACTGGGGCGTCGACCTGCACGCCCGTCCGTTCGACGCGTTGGGGCCGTGCCTCGCGCTGGACGCCGACGTGCTGGTGCTGCCCGAGACGTGGCGACCGTTCGGGCGGACCGCGTTCGTCGACGAGCTCGCGGCGCGCACGGGCGCGACCGTGCACGGGGTCGCGTTCATGTCCGACCGCGACCCGAACCGGCCCCGTGACCTCGAGCCGGCGCCCGGCCCGGCCGGCTCCTGCGGACTCGCGGTGGTGAGCCGGTTGCCCGTCGTCTCGGTCACCGAGCTCGTCGTGCCGCGGACCCGCAGCGACGTCGTCCGGCAGCGGTTCGCGATCATCCTCGAGGTCGCGGTGGGCGAACGGCGCGTCACCGTGGGCGGACTCCACGCCTCCCATCGGCTGTGGGGCTCCCTCCCCCAGCTCCGCGCGCTCGACCGGGCCCTCGTCGCGCGCGGGCTCCCGTCCGTGATCGCGGGCGACTGCAACATGTGGGGACCGCCGATCGCGACCGTGCTGCGTGACCGCCGCCGCGCGGTGCGCGGCCGCACCTGGCCGGCGGGCCGGCCGCACTCCCAGATCGACCACATCTGGATCGACGACGCGTTCGACGTCGTCGACTCCACGATCGGTCCCGACGCCGGGTCGGACCACCTCCCGATCCGGGCCCGGCTGCGCCTGCGCTAGAACTGCCGGGTCCTTCCGTCCACCCGAGGAGCCGTTCGCATGGTGCACGAAGTCCGTGGTGTCGTGGCGCGCCGTCAGGGCGCGCCGGTCACGACCGAGACGATCCTCGTCCCCGACCCCGGGCCGGGCGAGACGCTCGTCCGGGTGCAGGCGTGCGGCGTGTGCCACACCGACCTCCACTACCGCGAGGGCGCCATCAACGACGAGTTCCCGTTCCTGCTCGGCCACGAGGCCGCGGGGGTGGTGGAGGCCGTCGGTCCCGACGTCACCGGCCTCGAGCCCGGCGACTTCGTGGTCCTCAACTGGCGGGCCGTGTGCGGCGAGTGCCGCTCGTGCCGTCGCGGCCGGCCCTGGTACTGCTTCTCGACGCACAACGCGACGCAGAGGATGAGCCTCGCCGACGGCACGCCGCTCACCCCCGCGCTCGGCATCGGGGCGTTCGCGGAGAAGACGCTCGTCGCCGCCGGTCAGGCCACCAGGGTCGACCCGGGTGCGGACCCGGCCGCCGTCGGGCTCCTCGGCTGCGGCGTGATGGCCGGCCTCGGCGCGGCGATGTTCACGGGCGAGGTGCAGCGCGGCGACAGCGTCGCGGTGTTCGGCTGCGGGGGCGTGGGCGACGCCGCGATCGTCGGGGCGAAGCTCGCCGGCGCCGCGAAGGTGATCGCCGTCGACCTCGACGACGCCAAGCTCGCGTGGGCGAAGGAGTTCGGAGCGACGCACACCGTCAACGCCGGGAGCGAGGACCCGGTCGAGGCCGTCCGCGCGCTCACCGACGGCAACGGCGCCGACGTGTGCATCGAGGCCGTCGGCAACCCCACGGTGATGGAGCAGGCGTTCTACGCCCGGGACCTCGCGGGCACGCTCGTGCAGGTCGGCGTGCCCGATCCCGCCATGACCATCGAGCTGCCGATGATCGAGTTCTTCGGCCGGGGCGGACGACTGAAGCCCAGCTGGTACGGGGACTGCCTGCCGAGCCGGGACTTCCCGATGCTCGTCGACCTGTACCTGCAGGGCCGCCTGCCGCTCGACAAGTTCGTCAGCGAGACGATCCCGCTCGACGCGGTCGAGGACGCGTTCCACAAGATGGAACGGGGCGAGGTCCTCCGTTCCGTGGTGGTGCTTCCCTGATCGACCAGGAGATCAGCTCATGACCCGACTCGACCATGTCATCACGCACGGGACGTTCTCGATCGACGGCGAGGACTTCACGGTCGACAACAACATCTGGATCGTCGGCGACGACACCGAGTGCCTCGTCATCGACGCCGCCCACGAGGCGGCGCCGATCGTCGAGGGGGTCGCGGGCCGGCGGGTCGTCGCGGTCGTGTGCACGCACGGCCACAACGACCACATCAACGCCGCGGCCGAGCTGGCCGACGCCGTGGACGCGCCGATCGTGATCCACCCGGCCGACCGGATGCTCTGGGACGTGGTCTACCCCGACCGCGCCCCCGACGGCGACATCGCCGACGGCGACCGCTTCCGGGTGGCCGGGATCGAGCTCGAGGCGCGCCACACGCCCGGCCATTCGCCGGGGGGCGTCAGCCTGTACGACGCCGCCCACGGCCGCGTGTTCTCGGGCGACACCCTGTTCAAGGGCGGTCCGGGCGCGACCGGTCGGTCGTACTCGGACCGCGACACGATCGTCACGTCGATTCGCACGCGGCTCCTCCCGCTGCCGCCCGAGACGATCGTGCACACCGGCCACGGTGACGACACGACCATCGGCGCCGAGGCCGCGAACCTCGACGCCTAGCTCGCGCCCGACATCGCGACGGACGGGGCGGCAGGTCAGTACGCGACGTAGCCGTCGGCGCGGATGCCCGTGTAGCCGCCGTTGCGGGTGATGATCCCGCGCCAGCGGTCGAACGTCGCATAGCCGAGGTTCTTCACCGGGGGCGCGTTGCCGAACCGGTGGATCGCGCCGAAGCCGTCCAGGACGGCGTAGCCCTGGCCGTCGGGGGTGACGACGACGTCGCGCGCGATGTCCCACCCGAAGAACGTGGTGCCGAGCATCGGCACCGAGCCGACCGGCCACACGCTGCCGAATCCGTCGAGCACGATGAGGCCGCGCTGGTCGAGCGACACCGACATCGAGCGGGCGATGTCCCAGCCGGGCCAGTAGGGGTAGCGACCCGCCGGCTTGGTCGCGTCACCGGCCGTGTGGATGCCGCCGTAGCCGTCGAGGATGTAGAAGCCGGTCGCGTGCGGGGTGATGAGGATGCGGCGCGCGATGTCGAAGTTGAAGTACGGACCGATGAGGCGCTTCAACGGGCTCGTCGTCGCGGAGCCGTAGAGATGGATGCCGCCGTAGCCGTCGAGGATGATGTAGCCCTGCCCGTCCGGCATCGCGACGATGTCCCGGGCGATGTCGAACCCGAACGACGGTGCGCCGAAGTACGGGACGCCGACGGCCTTGACCGCGCCGTTGCCGTTCAGCGCCCAGTAGCCGGCACCGGTCCCGGCGACGGACCGACCGGGCGCACGGATGGAGAGCGGGCACTCGGTCGCCTCGGAGCCGCCGAACCCGAGCCGGTCGGGCGGGCACGTCCCGGACAGCCCGTTCCAGACGAGCATCTTGTTGTAGACGGCGATGACGACGTCGCCGTAGTTCGTCGCCGACGCCCACTTGGAGGGGCCACCCATCTGGTTCCAGGTCGGCGCGTTGCCCTTGGCGAAGAAGTGGTCGTAGTTCGTGACCGCGAGCGCGGGGTCGAGGGTGCCGTTGGAGCGGAGGCCGTACCACTCCACGACCGGCCAGTGCGCGAGGTTCGCGGCGCGCGACGTGGGGTCGGCGAAGTTGCGGAGGTGCTGGATCTGGGCCCGCACCCCGATCTGCGCGCTCGGGAACTGACGCCCGCTGTTGCACGAGTCGCAGGCACCCATGCCCGCGTAGTTGTTGTTCGCGGGCTTGACCATGCTGCCGGCGAACCCGAAGTACCCGGTCTCGACGACGGACTGGGCGAACGCGATGTCGCCCCGCACGCCCTCGGCGTTGCCCTCGTCGATGTAGTACTGCGCGAGCTGATCGATGCTCACCGGGATCTGCGGGGTGCGCCCGGTGGCCCGGAACCAGTTGGCGAGCTGGCCGGCGGTGAGCCGGCTCGGTCCCATGACGGGGATCCCGGTCCCCACCGCGCCCGCAGGGGACCCGGCCGTGACCGCGGAGACGGACACGAGCGTGCCGAGGCACAGCACGGTCACGAGCAACGTTCGGAGGAAGTGGGTGACGGCCCGCATCGCTTTCCTACATCGACGGCGGCGGCCCATCAGTTGAGCACGGTTCGTCGTGTCGATGTCGGATTCCGCCACCCTGCGCGTTCGGACGGGTGGAATCCGCCCGGTTCCGGACAGTTCAGACGCGGACGAAGACCGAGACGGCGTAGTCCCCGCCGGCGTACGGGACGCCGGCCCAGGTCGCGAACCGCTCGGTCCCGGTGAGGCCCGCAGCGGCGGCGAGCCGGTCGAGCTCGGCCAGCGGGAGCCGGCCCGGGCCGAGCTGGAAGCCGGCGACCAGCCGGCCGCCGGGCTCGAGGTGGCCGGCGAGGTTGGCGAGCACCGCGCCCTCGGTGCCCGGCGCCAGGAAGATCATGACGTTGCCGGCGAGCACGACCAGGTCGAAGCGCCGGCCGAGCGCGACGGTCGCGAGGTCGTCGTGGTGCCACTCGATCCCGGGCGCCTTCCCGCGCGCCGCGGCGACGAACGCGTCGTCGAGGTCGACCCCCACCACCTCGATGCCCCGTCGAGCGAGCTCGATCGCCACCCGGCCGGTGCCGCACCCGGCGTCGAGCACCGACCGCGGCGCGTACGTCGTGACGAGGTCGGCCTCGCCGTGCGGGTTCTCACCGGCCGCCGCGAAGCGCGCCCACTGCGCGTCGTAGTCGTGGGCCGCGGGCCGGTCGCCCGCGCCCCAGCGCGTGGGACCGTCGGTCATCCCCGGCGACGCGGCTCGCCGGACGCGGTGAGCGACTGCGGCGCGCGCCGCACGTAGAGCGCGATGCCGTCGATCGACCGGAGGTAGCGGTACCCCCGGTCCACGTAGCGCTGCAGCTCCGGCAGCGAGCGCATCGGGTGGAACTGCGAGCCGCGGATGTGTGCGTGCGTGGTGTCGAGGATGTAGCGGGGCGGGCGCGCGTGCAGGTCCGACATCATCATCACCCGGGCACCGGGGGTGGGGACGTCGCTCGACTGGTCCCCGGAGGGGCGGCCGCCCCAGTCACCGTTCACGAACCCGTCCGACAGGAACCGGGTCGCGGGGAGCGCGCCGGAGGCCCAGTAGATCTCGGGCAGGTGGCCCCACACGAAGACGCGGTCGCGCGGGGTCGTGTGGGTCTCGAGGTACTCGCTCACCCGCTGGTACTTCGGTGAGTCCGCCCAGGGTCGGGCCACGAAGCCCACCACGGTGAACCCGAGTCCGGCCAGGAGCGACACCGCGACGGTGACGCGACCGAACTGGCGGGGCAGGCGGCGGAGGGCACCCGCGGTGAGCAGGCACAGCGGCGGCAGCAGCTGCAGGTAGTAGTGCCCGAAGAAGCGCAGACCGACCGCGATCGAGAGCGCGCCCGAGAGCAGCCAGAGCCAGAGGTCGGTGTCCTCGCCCTTCACCCGGCGCCGCCAGGCCAGCGGGACCGCCCACACGATGGGCAGGTTGCACGCGACGAACGCGAACGTCATCACCGCGAACAGCCCGACGACGTACGCGGTGGCGCTCCCGAGCCCGAAGTACGAGCCGTTCCCCGCCACCGCCCAGAAGACGAGATCGCCCGGCCCGACGAAGAGCGCCACGACGCCGAGCGGCAACGCGGTCCACACCAGCGTGCGCGCGACGCCGCGGCGACCGAGCCGCTTGCCCACGAGGTAGAGGACCGGGAGCAGCGCGGCGGCACCGGTCTGCTTGGCGAGCGTGGCGACCGCAACCGCGACCCCCGACGCGCGTGGACGATCGCGCGCGGCGAGGAGCACCGCGGCGGTCATCGCCGGGAGCATGAAGACCTCGAAGTTCGCGGCCTGCCCGTCCTGCGGCGCGAACGCGACCGACGCGCCCACGAACAGCAGCGCGGCGTACCACGCGGCCCGCTCCCCCCACCGTCGACGTGCCTCCGCCGCGAGGAGCAACGCGGTGACGGCGACCGCGATCATCGCCGCGACCCGCACCGACCAGAGTGCGGTGCTGCCGACCAGCGCGAACGTCGCGGCGTAGAGGTACGGGACGAGGGGCGGCTTGCGGTCGGTGGCGTCCTCGTACAGCGACCCGCCGTTGCGGATCACCTGGGCCTGGGTCGCGAGGAACGTCTCGTCGGAGTTGAACACCTCGACGAAGAAGGCCGGGAGCCGCAGCACCGCCGTGAGGAGCAGCACCGCGACGATCAGGCGCCGCCGGTGACGGCGGGCCGCCGCGTCGGCGCGCGCCGCGTCGGAGACGGGAATCGTGGATGTGAGGTCGGTCGTCACCATGCGCCTCGCCAGCGGGGAGGCTCATTCTGTCCCACGGCGCGCGATCGTGCGGGATCGCCCCCGAACGGCGCTCCGCGGGTGGCAAGATGCGCGCACCATGACTCTGCCCCTCCGGGCCGGCGCGGCCGGACTCCTGATCGCGGCGGTGCTGGCGGTGGTCGCACCGGCCGCAGGGGCCGCCCCGGCGCCGCGCACCGATGCGGGTGATCCCGCGGCCCGCAGCGTGCTCGTCATCACGCTGCCGGCGACGTCGTGGCTCGACATCCGCACGGCGATGCCGCCCGCGCTCACCCGGCTGTTCCGGACCAGCGCGCTCGCCGATCTCTCCACCCGCACCGTCACCGCCCGCACCCAGCCCGGGCCGGGGTACCTCGCGGTCGGTACCGGGGCGCGGTCGGTCGCGCCCGGTGACGTGGCGGCCACCAACGTCGAACCCGACGAGCGCGTCGACGGACTCCGGGCCGGCGACGTGTACCGCACACGCACCGGACACCGGCTGACGTCGGGCATCGGCGCGCTGGGCTGGCCGCCGGTGCGGGCGGCGAACGCGAAGGCCTCCTTCGATGCCGATCCCGGTGCGCTGGGCGCGGCGCTCCACGCCGCCGGCTTCGGTCGGTACGTGATCGCGAACGCCGACGAGGTCGATGCGAACGGCCCGGTCGACCACCGTGAGGCCGCGATGGTCCTCGTCGACGGGCACGGGAAGGTGCCCGGAACCGTGACCGGTATCACCGAGCCCGACGTCGGTGCGCCGTACGGACTCCGCCTCAGCCTCGACGCGGTCGACCGCGCGTTCCCGCGCGACTTCACGACCCGGCGTCAGGCGGTCGTCGTCGACGCCTCCGACCTCGCGCGCGCCGACTCGTACCGCCCGCTCGCCACCGCCAGTCAGCGCAACCTGCTGCACGCGCAGGCGCTCGCGCGCAGTGACGCCCTCGTCGGCCGCCTGCTCCGGCACGTGGACCTGCACCGCGACGCGGTCGTCGTGGTCGCGCCGTTCCACACCGGTCGCGCCCGCACCTTGACCGTCGCGGCGATCCACGCGCCGGGCGTGGCCCCGGGACTCGCGGAGTCGGGAACGACCCGTCGGGCCGGTTTCCTCCAGATCGTCGACATCGCCCCGACGATCCTCGACCTGGTCGGCGTCGAACGACCGAAGTCCATGGAGGGTCGGCCGGCGGAGTACCACGCGTCGGGCGACCCGTACCGGGCGCGCCTCGACCAGCTGGTCCGCTACGACCGCGCCGCACAGTTCCGGGACGCCACGATCGGCAAGACCACCGCCATGCTCGTGACGATCACCATCACGCTGTCGGTGCTCACCGCGCTCTGGTACCGGTACGGGCGCGGCCGGCGCCGGTCCGCCGTGCTGACCGAGATCCTCCGCATCGGCTCGCTCGCCTTCGTCGGATACGTCACCGCGACGTTCCTGCTCGGCGCGCTGCCGGTCTACCGCTGGGGCTCCGGCACCTACTTCCTCCTGGTGGTGCTGCTCGCGCTGGCCTTCGCCGGCTTCTGCCTCGCGCTGGGACGCCGGCACCCGCTCGACCCGGTGCTCATCGCGCTCGGCGCCGTCGTCGCGCTGCATCTCGGCGACCTCGTCTCGGGCCAGCACCTCGAGCTCAACACCGTGTTCGGGTACACGCCGACCGTCGGGATCCGGCTGTCGGGCATCGGCAACCCGGGGTCCGCACAGCTCAGCGCGGCCGCCCTGCTCTTCGCGGTGCTCGTCACCGCCCGCATCGGGGGTCGCACCGGACTGCACGTCGGCCTCGCCGTCCTCGCGGTGACCCTGGTGGTGGTCGGCGCGCCGATCTGGGGCCAGGACTACGGCGGGGCGCTCGCGCTCGGCCCCACGACCGTGCTGTGGTGGTTCCTCGCGCGCGGGCGGGCGATCCGCGTCCGCACGGTGGCAGTGATCGCCGCGGTGCTGGTGGCGACCGGTGTCGTCGTCGGCCTCGTCGACCTGAGCCGCCCCGCCGACTCCCGCACCCACGTCGGTCGCTTCTTCGAGAAGATCGGCACCGACGGGCCCGCCGGTTTCGCGACCGTGATCGGTCGCAAGCTGTCGCTGATGCTCGGCACGTTCTCGAACACGGCCTGGGTGCTCGCGGTGCTCAGCGTGGTGATCCTGCTCGCCCTCGCCGCGACCCGTACCGACGTGTTCACCCGACTCGCGGCGAGCATCCCGACGCTGCCGAAGGGCCTGCTCTGCTTCGCCGTGCTCGTCGTCCTCGCGACCGCGCTCAACGACTCGGGAGTCCAGGTCACGGGCATGATGGCGGCGACGCTCCTCCCGGTCCTCGTCTTCCTCGCGTGCGGTGAGGTCGCCGAACCGGGGCCGGCTGCGCCCGCCGGCGCGGCGCCGGGCGACCCGCAACCCGTCGCTACAGGGCCGCGCGGTCGGTGAGCCAGCCGAGGATGCCCTCGTAGATCTCCAGGATCCGGTCGCCGTAGCGGTCGGCGGTGGCCCAGGTGTGGGTGAGACCGTTCCACGTCGGGACCCGACCCTTGAGGAAGTGGTGGTCGAGGTCGCCGAGGACCACGGGGACCGACAGCGACGCCGCGGTGAAGCCCGGGTCCGAGTACACCCGGAGCAGCTGCATCTGCGCTCGCACGCCGGTCCGCGCGTCCGGGAACGGTGACCCGTGCGGACACGAGTCGCACGCGTTGATCCCGGCGAAGTTGTTGTCGGTCGGCGTGAGCTGCCCGCCGTCGGGGAAGAAGAAGCCCCCGGTCTCGAGGATCGACTGCGCGAACGCGATGTCGCCGCGCACGCCCGCCGCCGTGCCCTCGTCGACGTAGTCCTGCGCGAGCTCGGTCATCGGCACCGTGATCCGCGCGCGGCGCCGGGTCCCGGCGAACCACTGCGCCAGCTCGGCACCCGACAGGACCGAGCGGCTCATGATCGGCGTGTCGACCCCGGACGCGATCGACCGCCAGCGACTGAGCCAGAAGTTGGCGCTCGAGAGGCTGTCCTGCGCCCGCGTCACCGCCTGCTCCCGGTGCGGGAGCGCATCGGTGAGGTCGATCACGAGGCGGTGGAAGCGCACCTTCGCGCGGTCGGCCTCGACGGCCTTCTGCTCGGCCTCACGCCGCGTCGCCACCGCCTCCCGGACCACGCGCGTCTGGATCGCGCCGACCCGGTCGGCGAGTGACTTGCGGTAGCCGTACTGGGCGATCGTCTTGGAGTCGAGCAACCGCAACAGCGCCTCGGGCGCGCCGGCGTTGCGGTACACCGACGCGGCGACCGCGCCGGCGCGTGCCCGTGCGACCTCGTACCGGCGGCGGGCGTCGTCGGCGGCGCGCCCGAGCGCGTCGGCGTTCGCGAGGGCGAGGTTCTCCGCGAGCCGGGCGCGTTGCAGCTGCGTCGCGGTGCTGTCGCGCGCAGCGGTCGCGTCGTTCAGCGCGCGCGTCCGGGTGGCGACCACCGTGGTGAGCGCCGCGATGCGCGCACCCGGGTCGTTGCGGGCCGCGCCCGCCGGCGCTTCCGGGCGCGCGCCGGCCGGCGCCGGACCCACGAGCGCGGGCGCGACGAGCAGCAGCGCGCACGCGCAGGCGGCGCGGGCGACGGAACGCGGACGGAGCACGGAACGGGTGATCGGCATCGAAGCGGCCGATCTTCACACAGTGACCCGGAACCGTTCGGTCGGGATGTCAGGAGAAATCCGGTTCAAGGTCTTGATACCGAAATGCCGAATGCCTCGGTAGCTCCCCTTTGTCCGTGTCCGTCACCACGCCCAACGAGGACCCGTGTTCATCTTCTTCCTGCAGCTGCGCGACACGCTGCACGGTGGCCGCCTCTACGTCTTCAGTGTCCTGGTCGGGCTGACCTGGGCCCTCTGGTTCGTGAAGCTCCGGCTGTCGCGCCGCTACCAGCCCTGGACCGCGCCGTACCGGACCACCGCGTCGGTCGTGATCCCGGTCGTCGACGAGCCGGTCGGGCTCTTCCACGAGGTGCTCGACCACATCACCGAGCAGTCTCCGCACCAGGTGATCGTGGTGATCAACGGGCCCCGCAACGAGAAGCTCGAGCAGGTCTGCGACACCTACCCCGGCGTCGAGTGGATCTGGACGCCGGTGCCGGGCAAGCGCAACGCGATCGACGTCGGGCTCACCGAGTGCACCGGCGAGATCGTCGTGCTCGTCGACAGCGACACGATCTGGACCGCCGAGACGCTGCCCGAGCTGATGAAGCCGTTCGCCGACCCGACCGTCGGTGGCGTGACCACCAACCAGCGCATCATCGAGCCCGAGCGCAACGTGCTCACCCGCTGGGCGGACTGGCTCGAGAACATCCGGGTCCAGTACTCGATGCCCGCGATGAGCGTGCTCGGCCAGGTGGGGTGCCTGCCCGGGCGCACCATCGCGTTCCGCCGCTCGGTGCTCGTCGACGCGATGCCGGGATTCCTCGGCGACCGGTTCCTCGGCGTCTTCCTCGAGGTGAGCGACGACCGCACCCTGACCAACCTGTGCCTCAAGCAGGGGTACCAGGCGGTGTACCAGTCGACGAGCCGGGTGTACACGGACTGCCCCGTCGGCCTGCGGAAGATGGCCAAGCAGCAGCTCCGGTGGGCGCGCGGCAGTCAGTACAACACGCTGCGGATGCTGCCGTGGATGCTGCGCAACACACCGATGCTCGCGCTCTTCTACATCACCGACATCGTCATGCCGTTCCTGCTGCTCGCCTGCTTCAGCGGGTTCGTCGTGCGGATGCTGCTCGGCGAGAACATCAACTTCTACGAGGGGATCACCTACGGGTACGGCGCGGTGGTCGGGACCTCGATCATCGTCGTGCTCACGCTGCTCGCCACGTGGTTCTCGACGTACATCCGCCAGGCGCGCCACTTCGAGGATCACCCGCGCGACCTCGCGCTGTTGCCGCTCTTCACGATCCTCAACACGTTCATGTTGATGCCGATCCGGATCTGGGGGTTCATGCGCATGGCGCGCAACGACGGTTGGGGAACGCGGAAGCACGCGTTCGAGGGTGAGCAGACGGTGACCAGGCAGCGCAACCCGTGGGGCGTGATCCCCTACGTGCTCGCGGCCACGATGATCTTCGCGGGGGTCGCGTACCATGGGTAGCAAGAACCAGCTGCGCGTCATGGGCGCGTTGCTCGCCGGGATCGGCCTCTTCGTCGCCACGACGCCCTCGGCGCCGGGGCCGGGTGCCGCATCGTTCAGCCGGGTGGCCGCCGCGAGCCCGGGATCAGCCTCGGCCCCCTCGGCCTCGGCGCGCCACCGCGCCCAGCTCGCCCGCAGCAACGCGCGCCCGGCGACCACCGCCGCCAGGAAGAAGGACGTGCTCGACGGCGGCACGTCCGCGGCGGCGAAGCGTGCGGCGGCGACCCGGTCCACGGCGCGGTCCGGCGCGCGGGTGCCCGCGACCCGCGCCGCGAGCCGCACGACGCGCCCGTCGAGCCCGAGCCCGTCGCCGAGCACGACGACCAGCACCACCACCCCCGCCGGCCCCCGGCCGGTGCACTGCTCGGACTTCACCTGGCAGCAGGACGCGCAGGCGGCGTACGTCGCGAACCTCGACGACCCGTGGGGGCTCGACGGCGCGCCGGGCCCCGGCGACGACGACGGCATCGCGTGCTCGCTGCTGCCGGTCGACCCGAGCCGGCCACCGTCGGTCCCGGCCGGAGCGAAGCCGCCGCCGCCGCCGAAGCCCGAGGGCCTGCCCGAGACGCCGTCGATGGCGGAGCTGCTCGCGCCGGAGAACGACTTCTTCGGCGTGTCGACCCCGCAGGCCCCCTTCGACTGGAAGGACTTCCAGATCTTCGCGGGCTCGGCCGGGAAGCTCCCGAGCATGCTCGAGTTCTTCAACGGGTGGGACCGGGACTTCCCCCGCGACCAGGTGGTCGAGACCTGGCGGCGCGGCGCGCTCCCGGTGATCTCCTGGGAACCGCGCCCCACCGTCCAGCCCATGGGACCCGACAGCGACAACACCAGCGATCCCGGGTACACGCTCGCCTCGATCATCGACGGGACGCACGACGACTACATCGACCGCTTCGCCACCGACGTGCGCGACCTCGGGCTCCCGGTCGCGATCCGCTTCGCCCACGAGATGAACGGCAACTGGTACCCGTGGTCCGAGGACCGCAACGGCAACACCAAGGGCCAGTACGTGCAGGCGTGGCGGCACGTCCACGACCGGTTCACCGCGCTCGGCGCCACCAACGCGATCTGGATCTGGAGCCCGAACGTGGTCACGGCCCGACCGTGGGTGCGCCTCGCGCAGTTCTACCCGGGTGACGACTACGTCGACTGGACGGGCATGGTCGGCTACTACCGACGGCTCTACCTCGACGACAAGGGGAAGCCCAAGGAGCCGACGTTCGCCAACACGTACCAGTCGACGCTCGACGAGCTGCGCACGGTGGCGGTCAAGCCGATCGTCATCACCGAGCTGGGTGCGATCGAGGTGGGTCAGAACAAGCCGGCGTGGATCAACAGCGTGTTCGCCGGACTCGCGCAGAATCCCGACATCGTCGGCTTCGTGTGGTTCGACCACAGCGTCAACGGCAGCGACTGGCGCATCGAGTCGTCGAGCGCGGCCACCCGCGCCTTCGCCGACGGGGTCGCCGACCCGCACTACCGCGCCGGCCGCTACCGCAACTCCCCCGGCTCCGGCTGACCCGCGCGTCCGGCCCGCTCCCGATCTCCTGCCCGCTCCCGATCTCCTGCCCGACAGTCTGTTGCCGATCGGTCGCCGAGCGACCGGATCGCAACGAACGGCGGGGGCGTCCCGCGGGTGGCGTCCAGCGGGGGGCGTCCAGCGGTCGCGTCCCGCGGTCGCCGACGGCGGAGTCGGTAACGTCCGGCAGATGCGGGATCGGTTTCCGGGGATCGGTGACGACTGGGCGCGCTTCGACGGGCCCGCCGGGACGCAGATGGTCGACAGCGCGATCGACGCCATGACCGACTTCCTGCGCAGCGGCGAGAACGCGAACCACGGTGGCGAGTTCGCCGCGTCGCGCGCGTGCACCGAGCTGGTCCACGACGCCCGGCACTGCGTCGGGAAGCTGCTCGGCGCCGATCCCGAGGGCATCGCGTTCGGCGCCAACATGACCACGCTCAACTTCGCCCTCACGCGGGCGTTGGCGCGCACGTGGGCGCCGGGCGACGAGATCGTCGGGACCCGCCTCGACCACGACGCCAACGTCACTCCGTGGCAGCTTGCGGCCGATGACGCCGGCGCCGTCCTCCGCCTGGCCGCGTTCGACCCTGCGACGGGCCGCCTCGATCCCGAGGCGGTCGCCGCCCTGGTCGGGCCGCGGACGCGCTGGATCGCGGTGACCGGCGCGTCGAACGCACTCGGCACCGTGCCCGACCTCGCGTCGATCGTGGCCGTCGCCCACGGCGCGGGCGCCCGGGTGCTCGTCGACGGCGTGCACCTGGTCCCGCACCGGGCGGTGGACCTCGCCGCGCTCGGGTGCGACGCCTTCCTCACCTCGCCCTACAAGTGGTACGGCCCCCACGCCGGCGTGCTCTGGCTCGCGCCGGACCTGCGGGGCTCGCTGCCCGCCTACAAGGTCCGGCCGGCGCCCGTCGCCGCGCCCGGTCGCTGGGAGACGGGCACCACCGCCTACGAATCGGTCGCCGCGATCCGGGCCGCCGCCGCATTCCTGCTCGAGACCGGGCTGGCCACGATCGCGCACCACGAGTCGGCCCGGTTCGCGCGGCTCCTCGACGGGCTCCTCGGGATGCCCCACGTCACGATCCACGGCCCCCGCGACCTCGCGGCCCGGACCCCGACGGTGTGCTTCAGCGTGGCCGGTCGCGCTCCGGACGCCGTCGCCGCCGCCCTCGCGGCCCGGTGCGTCGCGGTCTGGAGCGGCAACTACTACGCGGTCGAGACGATGGCGGCGCTCGGGCTGTCCGACGGCGCGATCCGTGCCGGCGTCTCCTGCTACACCTCCGACGCCGACGTCGACCGCCTCCTCGCCGGCGTCGCCGCGCTCGCCTGACCCGCCGGGCGCGGTGCCCGGGAGCCCGGTTCCCATCGACTAGACCGGGCTCATGGCCGTCGCCGCATGGATCATCGTCGCCGTGCTCGCGATCGCGCTGGTGATCGCCGACGTCGGCTGGTGGAAGGCCACGGCGCGGACGCGCCGGACCGAGGCCGACCTGACCGAGAGGCTCGACCAGGAGCGGGCGGCGCGCACCGAGGCCACGCTGGCCAACGAGCACCTCGAGACCCGGATGCGGTCACTGCGCAACGAGCTGGCCGAGGCCCACCAGACCAACGCCGAGCTGACCGCGCGCATCGGGCGGTCGACTCCGACCGACCCGGGCCGGGCCCTCGGCCTCTGGGCCCTCGAGCGCCACCGCCAGGCCCGCCTCGCGGGGACGCCCCTGCTCGGCCTCGTCGTCGGCCCGGGCGCCGACCTCGTGACCGGCCTCGGCGAGGCGATCCGGCTGGAGCTCGAGGTGCTGCGCGAGGACGTCGGCACGCACGCCGAGCTGGTGACCCTCGACCTGGGCGAGACCGTCGACCCGTACGAGGCGCTGACGATCCTGCGCATCGTGCAGGAGCTCACCGCGACCCTCGCGAAGCGCGCCGACGAGCTCGGTGTGGCGGTCGTACGTGACGACGACCTCATCACCGTCAGCGTCCGCGCCGCCGGCTGGACCGATCCCGCGCCCAACGCCTCGGCGTTCGAGTCCGGCCTGGCCGCACTGGACGGGACCCTGGATCTCCGGCCCGACCCCGACGAGAGTGACACACTGCTCGCCGTCGTCCGCCTCGCGCCGCCCGAACCCTCCTGACGGCGCCCGCACGCGGTCGGCACCGCGCGGCGAGGAGAGCGGCAATGGCGGACCACGACGGTCGCGACGCGATCGAGGAGCTGATCGCACCGTTCCGGATCTCGGAGCCGGGCGATTTCCGGCTCGCCGACCACGATCCCGGCAACACCGACGGGGTCAAGCACAAGGCCGACGCCCGGGAGCGCCTCGCCGCCGGGACCGAGCGCCTCGCCGGGCTCCAGGACCGGCTCGCCGCCCAGCAGACCTACGGGCTCCTGGTCGCGATCCAGGCCCTCGACGCCGCCGGCAAGGACGGCGCGGTGAAGCACGTGATGACCGGGGTGAACCCGGCCGGCGTGCGCGTGCACAACTTCAAGTCCCCGTCGCACGAGGAGCTCGCCCACCACTTCCTGTGGCGGGTCAGCAGCGCGCTCCCCCGCCGCGGCGAGATCGCGATCTTCAACCGCTCGCACTACGAGGAGGTGCTCGTGGTGCGGGTGCACCCGGAGTTCCTCGAGAGCCAGAACCTGCCGCCGAGCGCGGTGAAGGGTGACATCTGGAAGCGCCGCTTCCGGGAGATCAACGACTGGGAGCAGATGCTCGTCGACAACGGGTTCCCGGTCGTGAAGCTGTTCCTGCACCTGTCGAAGGAGGAGCAGCGCGAGCGGCTCCTCGCCCGGATCGACACCCCGGCGAAGAACTGGAAGTTCTCGGCGCTCGATCTCGCGGAGCGCGGGCACTGGGACGACTACCAGGCCGCCTACGAGGACGCGATCCGGCACACGTCGACGAAGTCGGCGCCCTGGTACGTGGTCCCGGCCGACAACAAGTGGTTCACGCGGCTCGTGGTCGCCGAGGTGGTCGCGGCGGCGCTGCTCGACATCGATCCCCACTACCCGAAGCTGTCCGAGTCCGAGCTCGCCGGCCTCGGGGAGGCCAGGCGCCGGCTCGAGGCCGAGGACGCCGGCTGATGCGGCGGTGGCTCAGGCCGCGTCGGCCACGAGGGCCGGCACCGGCGCGATCGCCGCGACCCGCATCGAGAGCGCGTCGATCCGGGCGCTGACCGCGGCCCGCTCCGCGAGCACCTCGGTCACGTTGTCGAGCGCGCCGCGCCCGGAGAGCTGACGGACGATCGTGGAGAGGAGCGGGAGTCGCATCGGGGTCCCTTCCGTCGGGGGTACCGCCATGATGCGGGAGCGGGGTTGCGACGGCGTGCCGGGTGCTCGTCGACCGCGTCAACAGCGGATGACCATTCCCTGAACGCCTCGGGCGCGTCGCTCGTGGCGCCGGTGCCCGGCGCCACCGCGAGCGGCGCCGTCAGGACGCGTGGCAGTGCTTGGCCTTGCGGCCGGAGCCGCACGGGCACGGGTCGTTGCGCCCGGCGCGGGCGAGCACCTGCATGACCTCGTCGGCGCTGCCGCCGCGCCGCAGCGCGTCGGCCATGACCCGCATGAGTCCGTCGACGTGGGTGAAGAAGTGCAGGTACCCGGCACAGAGGTGGTTGAGGCCGAACTCGCCGTCGGCGGTGGTGAGCACGCGGTTCTTCGGGCACTCGCCCCGGCAGGCGAACAGCACCGGGCACTCCCTGCACTGCCGCGGCAGGGTGTCACGCTTCGCGGTGCCGAAGTCCCGCTGCGGCTTCGACGCGAGCAGCTCGACCATGTGCGTCTGCATGATGTTGCCGACGAGATGCTCGGGATCCACGAAGTGGTCGCAGGAGTAGAGGTCCCCGTTGTGCTCGAGTGCCACCGCGTTGCCACAGGTCTCCGAGAACACGCAGAGCGCCGGGGGGGCGCCGTACCAGGAGGCGAGCGCCGCGTCGAAGCTCTGGACGAACACCGTGCCGACGTCACGCCGGACCCACTCGTCGAACACCGCGGCGAGGAAGTCCCCCCAGGCACGCGAGTCGACCGAGCGGTCCGTGAGCTCGACGCCTCCCTCCTCGACGCGCTCGACGATGGGGATGAACTGGACGAAGGTCGCGCCGAGCTCGTCGCGGAAGTGGCGGTAGACCTCGAGGGGTGCGTCCTGGTTGGCGGCGTGGACCGTGCAGAGCACGTTCCAGTCCACGCCGGCCGCCTTCAGCCGATCGAGCCCGGCGATCACCTTGGCGTACGTGGGTCGCGCCTGCTTGTCGACGCGGTAGACGTCGTGCACGCGCTCGGGCCCGTCGATCGAGATGCCGACGAGGAACTGCTTCTCGCGCAGGAACGTGCACCACTCGTCGGTGAGCAACGTGCCGTTGGTCTGGATGGTGTGATGCAGCCGCCGGCCGCCGGCGCACGCCTCCGCGTACTCGACGGCCCGGCGGAAGAAGTCGAGGCCCATGAGCGTCGGCTCGCCGCCCTGCCACGCGATCGTGACCTCGGGTCCGAGCTGGGACTCGATCACCTGGCGGATGTACGCGGCGAGCACGTCGTCGGGCATCCGGAAGCGGTCGCCCGGGTACAGCGCCTCCTTCTCGAGGAAGAAGCAGTACGTGCAGTCGAGGTTGCAGATCGGCCCCGACGGCTTGGCGAGCACGTGGAACCCGGCCGGCGCCGTGGGCGGACGGGTGTCCGGCAGGGCGGGTCCGGCGGGCGACAGCACGCCGGGAACTCTACGGGCGCCGGTCGAGCGGCAACCGGTGGTGGCCCTCGGGCGGATCGCCGAAGAACGTGAAGATCATCATCTGCGTCGCGTAGGCGACCAGGCCGACGGCCGGGTCCCACGCCTCGATCTCGACCGACGCGTAGCCGTCGCCCGCCCAGCGGGCGCGGTTGCGCAGGTAGACCCAGTCCGAGACCGCGTTCCCGAGCACGTGCACGGTGAGATCCGCGCTCGGTCCGTACCAGGGGTGGTCGATCGGGTTGCCGAGGCGTTGGGAGACCGCGGCCGGCATCGCGTCGCAGAGCACGATGAGCGCGAGCGGGTCGATCGTCCCGTCGGCGAGCCGCGGGGTCTCGTCGAAGCGCTGGTAGTTGCCGCGCTCGCTCGACGTCGCCACGTGCGGTTCCCACGGCGGCGTGCCGACCACGGGCCGGCCCTCCATGTGGTTGACCCAGATCGGGAACGGGTCGCGATCGAACGGGATCCCGAGGTCGGCTTCGGGCGGCGGACCGTCACGGAACGACGGCAGCGACTCGACGTCCGGGAAGTCGGGCGGGTCGACGTCGGTGAACTCGAAGCCGGGACGTTCACGTCCGAACACGGCGACCGCGGTCAGGCCCGCGTCGGCACCCGGCGTGCGCGTGGTGGCCGTGACCTGGGCGACGCTGCGGCCGACGCGCAGGATTGTCACGTCGATCTCCGCGCGCCCCGCCGCGACCGGCGCCGCGAACGCGCACGAGACCGAGCGCAACGGCATCGGCTCCGGCAACGCGCACTGCATCGCGCGCGTGGTGGCCGCGAGCGACAGCCCGCCCTGGGGCACGTTCGGCGCGGCCCACGAGACCGGGAGGTCGGCGATCCAGCGGCCGGTGTGATCGGGATCGGGCGCGACCGCGGAGTCACGCGAGAACGCGGAGGGCATCGCGCCAGCCTGACCGGCGCGATGCCCTCCGTGCGAGCGAGTTGTCGGGAGCGGACGCCGGTGGCCGCCCCCGGTCGGGGCTCAGTCCTCGCCGCCGCCGTGGCCGCCCGAGCCGGAGCCCGAGCCGCTGTCGCCACCGTGGCCGCCCGAGCCCGAGTCGCCCGAGCCGTCCTCGCCGGAACCCGAGCTGGTCGAGCCGGGGCCACTGTTCGAGCCGGGCTGGGTCGTGGCGGTGGTGCCGCCGTGGTCGTCGCCCTGGTCCTCACCCTGATCGTCGGCGGGGTCCTGGCCCTGGCCGTCGCCCGAGTGGTCCTCGATCTCGGGCTGACCCTGGTGCTCGGTGGCGTCGTCCGCGCCGGGCGTCCCGGCCGGGACGGCGGGGACCGCGTTCGGGTCGCCGGGCAGCGTCGTCGTGGTGGTGGTCGAGTCCTCGACCTCGGTCGCGTCGTGGCCGTTCACGTCGGTGGCGTCGGTCGCGTCGTCGTCCGACGGGACGTCGACCCCGACATGCGAGAGGGTGCTGTGGGCGGTGCGCTGGAGCGGACCGGGCAGCGCGCCGGTGGCGGCCGCGGCGCTCGTGGCGCCGAGGAGCACGACGCCGGCGACGGCGGCGGCCTTGAGGGTGAGGAACTTCGCGAGCACGGGGGGCCTTCCTGGGTTCGGGGATTCCGGAGCGACGGCGCCTTCCGCGCCGGCACGCGCCGCGCTCGCGAGGGCTCCCAGATCCGCCGCCGGTGGTGTCACACCACCGCGGGCCGCGTCGAGCAGGTCCGCCACCGGGCCGAAGCCCGGCGGGGCGTCCGCCGGCGCGACCGATCCGTCGAGCAGCCGCTCGGCGGTACCGGGATCGAGGAAGTCGTCGTGAGTCATGGCACCTCGGAGATCCCCGGGTCGGACCCGGGCGTTACAGGGACACGGGAGAAATGCTCGACGAGCTTGGCGAGACCCCGATGGGCGAGGACGCGGACGTGCCCGGGCGCGAGGTCGAGCATCGCGGCGATGTCGTTCACCGGCAGCTCCGCGACCACGCGCAGGAGCACCACCTCGCCCTGGATCTCGGGCAGGACCTCCCGGATGAGATCGACGGCCGCGGCGCCCGTGGCGCGCTCGGTGACCTCGTCGGCCGGGTCCCCGGTGAGATCGGTGGCGACGGGCAGCGTGTCGAGGGCGTGCAGCTCGACGGGCCGGCGCGCCTGACGCCGCCGCTCGTTCAGCATCCGGCGCCGGGCGATGGTGAACATCCAGGCCCGGAATCCCGCTTCGTCGCCCTCGAAGCGGTGGAGGTTGCGGGCCGCCTCCATCCACACGGACGCGGCGAGATCCTCGGCCTCGGAGGGGATCCGCCCTCTCAGGAAGCCGAGGATCGCCGGGGCGAGCCAACGGTGCAGCAGGTCCCAACCCCATTCCTCGCCGGCGCGCGCGGCCGCGAGCGTCCGATCGAAGTCCGGAGCCGGCATCCCCGGGGTATCGACACCCGGGGCTGAGAACTCAACGTCGGGCGGAGGCGGCGCGGCGGGCGGCGAGGGCCGCGACCCGGTCGTCGGCGGAGGTCACGGCCCCGGCGGGCTCGGGCCCGGGCAGCACCCCGCCGCGGGCGCGGACCTCGCTCATGCGCCGGGCGAACAGGACGGCGACGGTGCCGCAGACCAGGCCGATCGCCGCGAGCGAGATGCGGTTCGACGCGTCGGTCCCGGCGCTCAGGTAGTGGATCGTCGAGAGGACGAACAGCGGCAGCGCCGCCATGTGCGTGAGCCGCCAGAACCTGTGGGGCAGGTGCCGGCGGGCGAGCGAGGTCAGCTCGACCGCGAGCAGCACGTACATCGCCACCACGCCCCAGGCGACCGCGACCGGGTGCCACGACGACGCGAACGGCACGAGCACGTCCGTCGGCCCGAAGCTCGTGTAGCTGTCGGCGAGGATCGCGAGGACGTGCACGCCGACGAAGATCGTCGCGAGCCCACCGAGGAACCGGTGCAGGTCGAGGATCCACGCCGGGCGCGCGCCGAACGGCCGCACCCGGCCCGAGAGCCACAGACCCCAGATCACGCTCGCGCTCAACAGGCCCCACGCGACGATGCCGCCGGCGCGCGCCGTGTACCAGAACAGATGGCTCATGCCACCGCCTCCATCTCCCGTGCGAAGGCCGACCAGCCGGGGCCGGCCACCGCTCCCGTGTCGGTCACGACCAGTGCGGTCGCGCCGAGCGACTCCACGAATGCGATCCCCGATTTGCCGTCGAGGAACGCGACCTTGCTCAGCACCTCGGCGCGCCAGGCCTCGGACGCGATCACCGTGGCGTGGATCACCGGGGTGAGCGCGCTCCGGCCCGTCGCCGGGTCGATCACGTGGTGGTGGGCGACGCCGTCCGCGCTCTCCCACCGCCGTCGTGACCGCGACGTGGTGGCCACCGCCCCCGCGGCGACGGCGACGTGAGCGATCGGCGCATCGGTGGGCTCGTCGCGCACCGCGACGAGCCACGCGTCACCGGGGCCGGGGGCCGCCCCGGCGACGCGGAGGTCACCGCCGACGTTCACGCAGGCGCCGCGCGCCCCGAGGCGCAGCAGCTCCTCGGCGACGACGTCGGCCGCGTAGCCCTTGCCGATGCCACCCGGGTCGAACCGCGACCCTCGGGGAATCGTGACGGTGCGGGCCTCGACGTCCACGTCGATCGCCGTCGCATCCGGTGCCGGCACTCCGGCCGCGGCACCGACGGTCGGTCGGTCGATCGAGGTGAACGTCGAGCGGTACCCGGCGGCCTCGAGCGCGTCGAGCACGAGCGGGTTGAAGCGGCCGCCGGTGAGCCGGGCGCCGTCGCACGCGCGGAGGACGAGGTCGACCGTCTCGGCCGAGACCACGACCGGCGCGCCCGCCGCCGCGTTGAGCCGGCTGACGTCGCTCGTCGTGACGAACCGGCTCCAGCGGCGCTCGAGGTCGCGGATGCGACCGCGTGCGATGGTCAGCAGGCTCGCGTCACCGCCGACCACCGTCACGTCGACGGTGGTCCCCATCGCGGCGAAGACGTCCTGGATCGGCGCCATCGTCAGCTCGCGCTCGAGGAGGTGCTCACCGACGAGCCGGTCGTGCTGCCGGTCGAGGCGCCCCAGGTGCCCGACGACGAGCTCGACGCCGCGGTCGACGTCGACGTCGTCGACGAGGTCGTCGAGGCGGTGGAAGCCGTCGTGGCCCCGGCCGCCGTCGACTTGGTCGACTTCGACGCGGTGCTCGAGGTGGTTGCGGTCACACCGGACGCCATGCAGGCGCCGAGCACCGCCGTGGCGGCGACGCTGGCGACGCCGGTCAGCACGCGGGACCGGGCGGCCGGCCGCCGGCGGCGGGGTCGGGGGTTCGTTGCGTTCGTCATGCCGATCATGATGCGGACGGCGGGTAAGCAGTCGTCCAAGCGAACGTAAGACCGACGCGAGAAGGGCGGAACCACCCCGGGTCTTACCGTCCGTTGACAATCGCCCTTTACAGTGCGCCGCCGATGGAGACGAACCGCGTCCTGCTCGCCGAGGACGACCGCAGCGTGCGGGAGTCGCTCGTGATGGCGCTCGAGCTCGAGGGTTACGAGGTGACCGCGACCACCAACGGCGAGCAGGCCCTCGACACCTTCGACGGCGCACGTCCCGACGTCGTGATCCTCGACGTGATGATGCCGACCGTCGACGGGCTCACGGTCTGCCGGCGGCTGCGCGCCCGGGGCGTCCGCACCCCGATCCTCATGCTGACCGCGCGCGACCAGGTGGCCGACCGGGTGAGCGGGCTCGACGCCGGCGCGGACGACTACGTCGTCAAGCCGTTCTCGCTCGACGAGCTCCTCGCGCGCCTGCGGGCGCTGCTCCGGCGCAACGCCGTCGCCGACGACGAGCCCGAGCTCGTCGTCGCCGACCTCCACCTCGATCCGCTGCGCCGCGTGGTGACCCGCGCGGGCCGGGAGATCGAGCTGACCAAGACCGAGTTCGACCTGCTCTCGCTCCTGATGGAGCACGCCGGCATCGTGCTGTCGCGTGAGCAGATCTACGAGCACATCTGGGGCTTCGACTTCGAGACCGGCTCGCGTTCGCTCGACGTGTACATCGGGTACCTCCGCCGCAAGACCGAGGCGGACGGTGAGTCCCGCCTCGTCCACACGGTCCGCGGCGTCGGCTACGTGGTACGGGCGTCCGCGTCCGGCGCGGAGGGGTCGACCCGGTGAGCCTCAAGTGGCGGATCGCCGTCGGCATGGCCGTGATCGCCGCCTTCGTCGCCGCGTTCGGCGCGACCGCTGCGTACCTCACGACCGCGGCGCGACTGCACGACGACCTCGACCAGTCCCTGCGCGACACGGCCGCCCGCCTCAGCGCCAACCCGGCCACCGGGTTCGACCCCGACCACGACGGTGGTCCCGCTCGGGGCCAGGGCTGTCCCCCCGCCGGGTTCCTCCAGCCCGCGACCGTCGCCCAGCTCGTGACCGCCGACGGCACGGTGGCGCTGAACTGCCTGCCGGGCAGTCGCACCGTCCCGGCCGCGGCGAACCACCACGACGACCACGACGCCTCGCCGGAGGTGTACACGGTCCACACGCGTCACGGCAGCTACCGGATGATCGCGGTCGTGCACCAGGACGGGACCGCCCTCCAGCTCGGGCGCGGCCTGCAGTCGATCGACGACGTGCTCGGATCGCTGCAGATCCGGCTCGCGGTCCTCACCGGCGCCGGGGTCCTGGCCGCCGCCCTGCTCGGATGGTTCCTCGCCAGTCGACTCGTGCGGCCGATCAACCGGCTGCAGCACGCGACCGAGCGCATCGCGCGCACCGGGGACCTGGGTACGGACGTCCCCGAGGGCGGCCCCGGCGAGGTCGGCGAGCTCGCGGGGAGCTTCACGACGATGGTCCGCGCGCTGCGCGACTCGCGCGCCCGCCAGCAACGCCTCGTCGCCGACGCGAGCCACGAGCTGCGGACTCCGCTCACGAGCCTGCAGACCAACGCCGAGCTGCTCGGCCGGGGCGACCGCCTCACGACCGACCAGCGCCGGCAGGTCTCCGACGGCATCCGCTTCGAGGTGGGCGAGCTCACCGACCTCGTGACCGAGCTGGTCGCGCTCGCCCGCGACCCCGACGCCGACGGCGAGGAGTCGACCGAGGTCGACCTCGCGGAGCTCGCGACCACCGCGGTCGAGGCGGCCCGGCTCCGGACCGACCGGCCCGTGGCGTTCACGACGACGGGCCGGACCACGGTCACCGGCCGTCCCCGTTCCCTGGCCCGGGCGATCTCGAACCTGCTCGACAACGCCATCAAGTACGGCGCCGGCGCGATCGACGTGACCGTGCACGACCACACCGTCGACGTGCGGGACCACGGCCCGGGGATCCCGGAGGCCGACCTCGCGCACGTCTTCGACCGCTTCTACCGGTCCGACGCGGCCCGCACCGAGCCCGGCTCCGGGCTCGGCCTCGCGATCGTCGCCCAGGTGGCCGAGCGGCACGGCGGCACCGTCGCCGCCCGCAACGCCGACGGCGGTGGCGCGGTCGTCGGCTTCACCCTGCCGTAGCGCGCGGACGCGCGTGGTGCCACGCCATTCGTGACGTGGTGCGCCAACGGTCGAGCGACGACGCGCCAAGGCGACCACCCAGGCGTTTCGGAATGTCTCCTGAACAGCCCCATCCCTCGCGCCGGTTTGTTGCGATCCGGTCGCTCAGCGACCGATCTGCAACAAGCCCGGCAGGAGATCGTGGGGCACCCAGGCGTCACGTCGCCGGAACATCGCGGGGGTGCGATCGCCGCGAGGTGTGTCGCACCCCCCAGGTAGTATCGAACGCGTGTTCGGTACACGGATCGGGACGTTACGGACGGCAGTCGACGGCCTCGTCGACGTCGACGCGTCCGGGTTCACCGACCAGGAGCTCCGCGACGAGCTGATCGGCTCGATCGCCCAGATCGACCGGCTCCTCGGTCACGTCGCCCGCGTCGCCCACCTGGGTCACACCCGCGGCATCGGCGCCGTCGACGGATCCTCCTCCACCGCGGCATGGCTGCGGCGGAACACGGGGATGCGTCACGGCGAGGCCCGCGGCCTGATCGACGCCGGCGACGCCTGCGCCGGACCGCTCGCCGAGACGGGCCGGGCGTGGCGGGCCGGGGAGATCACCGCACCCGCGGCCCGCACCATCGTCGCGGCCCGCGTCGACGGTCACGACCCGAAGCTGACCGCGGTCGAACGCTCGTTGTTGGGCCTGGCCCGGGACCGGATGGACCGCGAACTCGTCAAGGCCTGCGCGCAGTTCCGGCATCTCGCCACCGCGGACGGATCGGACCCTCGGGAGCTCGACGGCCTGCAGATCGCCGCCACCTACGGCGGACGCCTCTACCTCAACGGCGACTTCTCCGACGACGGCGCCGAGATCGTCGCCACCGCCATCCACGCGTTCACCGACCCACCCACCGAGACCCGCACCGCCGGACGGCGCCGCGCCGACGCCCTCGTCACCATCAGCCGCATCGCCCTCGCCGCACGCGACCTCGACGACGGCCCCGAACGCACGCTGCCCTCGGCGACGGTCGTGGTCGACTGGGCGACCCTCACCGACGGGGTGCCCGGCCGCCTCGACGGCATCTCCACGGGGCTGCTCACCCGGACCACTGTCGAGCGGCTGCTGTGTGACTGCACGATCAGCCGGGTCATCACCGGACCCGACTCGATCCCGATCGACGTCGGCCGCGAAACCCGCGTCGTCAACCGTGCGCAACGCCGGGCGTTGACCGTCCGCGACGGCGGCTGCCGATTCCCCGGCTGCCACCGGCTCGCCCCCTGGACCGACGCCCACCACGTCACCCACTGGATCAGCGGCGGCCCCACCGACCTCGACAACCTCATCCTCCTCTGCCCATACCACCACCACCTCGTCCACCGACCCGACTGGATCGTCAAGTTCGACGGCGACGACGCCCGCTTCATCAACCCGATGGGAGTCGAGATCCGCGGCCCCTGAACCCGGCCCCAGTCCAGGCACACGAACGAACCGAGACCAGCAACCCGATCGGCCCGACGCGCTCACACGCGTGCGTCGCGGGATCAGAAGCGGTAGCGGAGGAAGACGAAGCCGCTCGCGAAGCGGCGTTCGTCGAGCAGCTCGAGGTCCGCCCGTACGCCCGCCGGCAGCGCGCGCTTGCCGCCGCCGACGAGCACTGGCGCGAGGAGGAGCTGACACTCGTCGACGAGTCCCTCGGCGATCGCGCGACCGCCGAGCTCCGCGCCGCCGACGGTGAGGTCGGCCGGCGACGACTCCTTCATCTGCCGGACCGCGGCGGCGTCGAAGTCGCGCTCGATCCGGGTGCGCGCGCTGGAGACCGTCGTCAGGGTCCGCGTATAGACGACCTTGTCCGCCGCGCGCCAGATCTCGCCGTAGTCGTGCGCGACGGGATCGTCGTCCTCGTCGGTCTCCCAGTAGACCATCGTCTCGTACATGCGACGGCCGTAGAGGTAGGTGCCGACCGGGCGCTCGAGCTCGTTGACGAAGGCGTGGACCTCCTCGTCCGGCGCCGCCCAGTCGAAGCTCCCCCGCCCGTCCTCGACGTACCCGTCGAGCGACGCGATCGCGGAGTAGATCAGCTTCCCCATCGGACACCTCCTCCGAGCAGGGTTACCACGCCGCCGTACGCGCGACGAGGTCCCGCCACCGGAGTGACGGGACCTCGTGGAGGGGACGGGGGTGGTGCGGATCAGGTGCTCGTGGTGGAGCCTCCCGACGTCTGGGGCGCGCCCGCCGGCGGGCCGCTCTGACCCTTCGGACCGCCGCCGAAGCCGTCGACCGTCGAGACCACCTTGAAGTTGCTGTCCATCAGCACCGTGACCTCGCTGCCGTCGGACTTCTTCAGGTGGGCCTCGTACTTCGCCTCACCGCTCGAGTCGGTCTCGACCCGGATGACGGTGGCACCGGGCACGGCCTCGAGGGCCGCCGCCTTCGCCTTGGTGGCGTTGTCGCCGGTGAGCAGCGTCTCACCCGGTCCGTTCGGCATCGACGCCGGGTCCGGCCGGGACCCGCTCGGAGCCTGACCGCTCGGCGCCTGGCCGTAGCCCGGCGCCGGGGGCGCCGACGACGAGCCCGTCGAGTCCGACGTGCTGCTCGATCCGGATCCCGAGGTCGCCGCGCCGGCGATCCCGGCGGCTCCGACCGCGAGCCCGGCGGCGAGTGCTCCGGCCGCGAGCCACGAGGGCCTCCATCTCCGGTCGGGGGTGGGGTCGGACCCGCTCCCGCTCTCCATCTCGTTCGTGTCCATCGGTTCCTCTCCTTCGGGGTCCCCGTGGGTCGGGGTGATGACGAGCATCGGCGACCCGCGTGAGACGACTCCGAGACGCGTGTAAGAAGCCCGAGAGAACGAGAGGAGTCCCGGTGCCCGAGTCGGCGTTCGACCATCTGCTGCGCGCGACGACCGGCGCGGCCGCGCCGGGGGCGCCGGTTCCGGTCGTCGTCACCGGCACCGGCGCCCTGGCATCCGTCTTCCCCGTGACCGCGCTCGCGACGGCCGCGGTCGCGACCGCAGGGATCGCCGCCGCCCGCTGGCGCGCGCCCGACGACCCTCCGGAGGTCACGGTCGACCGCGCCCTCGCGTCGGAGTGGTTCGCCTTCTCGATCCGGCCCGTCGACTTCACCCTGCCGCCGGTCTGGGACGCGGTCGCCGGCGACTACCGGACGCGCGACGGGTGGATCCGCTTGCACACCAACGCGCCGCACCATCGTGCGGCCGCGCTCGCGGTGCTCGACGCACCGGAGGACCGCGCGGCGGTGACGCGCGCCGTCGCCGGATGGGATGCCGACACGCTCGAGGCCGCGGTCGTCGCCGCGGGCGGCTGTGCCGCGGCGATGCGGAGCGCGGACGAATGGGTCGCGCACCCCCAGGGCCGCGCGGTCGCCGACGAGCCGCTCGTGCGCTGGACCGACCCGGCCGATCCGGCCGACGCGGTCGCCGACCGGCTCACCCCGGCCGATCCCGCGCGCCCCCTCGCCGGGATCCGGGTGCTCGACCTCACGCGCGTGCTCGCCGGCCCCGTGGCCACACGCTTCCTCGCCGGCCTCGGCGCCGACGTCCTGCGCATCGACCCGCCGGACTGGGACGAGGACGCGGTCGTTCCCGAGGTCACGCTCGGCAAACGGTGTGCCGGCCTGGACCTGCGCACCGCGCACGACCGCGACCGCCTGCGCGACCTGCTCCGCGAGGCGGACGTCCTCGTGCACGGCTACCGCCCGGGCGCCCTCGACGGTCTCGGCCTCGACGCGACGACGCGCCGCGCGCTCGCGCCCGCGATCGTCGACGTCGCGCTCGACGCGTACGGCTGGACCGGTCCGTGGTCCACCCGCCGCGGCTTCGACTCGCTCGTGCAGATGTCGACGGGCATCGCGCACGCGGGCATGACCGCGGCCGGCGCCGACCGTCCCGTACCGCTCCCGGTCCAGGCGCTCGACCACGCGACCGGCTACCTCCTCGCCGCGGCCGCCCTGCACGGCCTGCTCGCGCGGCGGACCGGGAGCGGACCGACCACCGCGCGCCTGTCGCTCGCCCGCACCGCTGCGCTGCTGGCGGGCGCGCCGGCCGATCCGGACGACGCGCCGCTGCCGTCCGACCCGCCGCTCGCCGACGCCGTCGAGGCGACCGCCTGGGGCGCGGCCCGGCGGCTGCGGCCGCCGATCACGGTGGCGGGCGTCGACCTCCGGTGGACGCGCCCGGCGCGCGCCCTGCGCTCGGACCCGGCCGCCTGGTAGGACTGGCCGATGCCCGACTCCCACCCCTGGTCCCGCGCGTCGCAGTACGCGGAGCTCCCGCCGGCCCGCCTCGAGCGCTGGTCCCGGTTCGGGAAGTGGGACACCACCTTCTTCCCCAGCTTCGTCGGCCTGGAGCTCGAGGAGGTGCGCACCGACTACGCGCGCATGCGCCTGCCGTTCCGGCCCGAGCTCAACCAGCCCGCCGGCGTGATCCACGGCGGGGCGATCGCGACCCTGATCGACACGGTCGTCGTCCCCGCGGTGGGCAGCGGCTACGACGACTTCATGGTCATGCTCACGATCGACCTGCAGATCCGCTACCTCAGCGCGGCGGCGAACACGGACCTCGTCGCCGAGGGGTGGGTCACCCGGCGGGGCCGCTCGATGCTGTTCGTCGCAGCCGAGGTGCGCGGGGTTGACACCGGCGCGGTCGTGGCCGAAGGCTGGATGACCTACAAGGTGTCCGCCCCACGACCGGAGTGACATGACTGCTTTCCCGCGCGACGAGGTCGAGGCCGCGTTCCACGAGTTCGTCGCCGTCGGCGACTCGGGCGACTGGAGCCGGTGGGCGGACCTGCACACCGAGGACTGCCACTGGGTCGAGCACCACTACGGCACCATCGTCGGACGCGAGGCGATCCGGGCGAAGATCACCGAGCTGATGGCGCCGGTGCCGATGATGGAGTTCCCCGTCGAGTGGTACGTGATCGACGGGAACCGCGTCGTCTTCTTCCCGTGGCAGGTGTTCCCCGACCCGGCGGGCGGCGACGCGGTGTACCGCTTCGGCTGCGTCACGATCCTCGAGTACGCGGGCGACGGCCGGTGGTCGCGTCAGGAGGACGTCTACAACCCGGCCGAGGGCGAGCAGGTCGTCATGGCGTGGCTCGCCGCAGGCGGCCAGCTCGCCGCCGACCCCGACGCACTCGGCATCACCCCGTCCTGACCCTCCCACCAGGAGCCACCATGTCCGACCGCCGCTTCCGCTTCGGTGTCCACTCGTCCGACGCCGCGCCGGGGTCCGCCTGGGCCCAGGCGGCGCGCCGCATCGAGTCGCTCGGCTTCTCGACGCTGTTCCTGCGTGACCACTTCGACCGCCAGCTCGGGCCGATCGCGGCGATGGCCGCCGCCGCCGCGGTCACCGACTCGTTGCGGGTCGGCACGCTCGTCCACGCCAACGACTACCGGCACCCCGTGATCCTGGCCAAGGAGCTCGCCACGATCGACCATCTGTCGGACGGCCGGGTCGAGATCGGGCTCGGGGCCGGCTGGATGGCCCCGGACTACGAGCAGGCGGGGATGCCCTTCGACCCGCCGGGCGTCCGCGTGTCGCGCCTCGAGGAGGCGGTCACGATCGTCCGGGCGCTCATGGCCGGCGGCCCGGTCACGGTCCACGGCGAGCACTACACCGTGACCGACCACGAGCTCTACCCACCGCCCGTCCAGGATCCGCCGCCGCTCATGATCGCGGGCGGCGGCCCGCGCATGCTGCGTCTCGCGGCACGCGAGGCCGACATCGTCGGGCTCAACCCCGCGAAGAAGTCGAACGCCGACTGGGAGGACCAGAACCTCCCCGACGCGACGGCGGACGCGACCGACCGCAAGATCGCGTGGATCCGCGAGGCGGCCGGCGACCGCTACGACGCGCTCGAGCTGTCGATCGTCGTCCCGTTCGTCGTCGTCACCGACGACCGCGACGGTGTCGCCGCGGCGATCGCCTCGACGCTCCCCCCCGATCCCGACGCCGAGCTGAGCGCCGAGGGCGTGCTGGCGAGCCCGCACGTCCTCATCGGCAGCGTCGCGCAGATCGCGGACACGCTCCGCGAGCGGCGGGACCGCTGGAACCTCTCGTACTACGTGTTCAACGACGACTCGATCGACGCGGTGGCGCCGATCGTCGAGCAGCTCGCGGGGACCTGACATGACCCACGATCTCGTCATCCGCAACGGCACGCTCGTCGACGGGACCGGTGCCCCGGCCCGGCCCACCGACGTCGCGATCGACGGCGACCGCGTCACCGCGGTCACGGCGCCGGGCGAGGCCGGCGCGGCGCGGCGCACGATCGACGCGGCCGGCCGGCACGTGACCCCCGGGTTCGTGGACCTGCACTCGCACCTCGACGCGCAGGTCGGCTGGGACCCGCTGATGTCGTCGTCGTGCTGGCACGGAGTCACGTCGGTGGTGATGGGCAACTGCGGGATGACCTTCGCACCGGTGCGCCCGGGAGATGGGCCGACGCTCGCCGGCGCGATGGAGTCGGTCGAGGACATCCCGGCGTCGTGCATCCTCGACGGCCTCTCCTGGGAGTGGGAGACCTACGCCGACTACCTCGACGCCGTGGACGCCGTGCCCAAGGGCATCAACACGGGTGGCTTCGTCGGCGACGTCGCGCTGCGGCTCTACGTGATGGGCGAGGCGGCGTGCGACGACGACCACACTGCGACCGACGCCGACCTCGCGGCGATGGCGCGGCAGGTCGAGATCGCGCTCGACGCCGGCGCCATGGGCTACTCGATCTCCCGCTCGCTCACCCACCGCGTGCCCGACGGACGGTCGGTCCCGGGCACGTGGTCCGACCCGCGGGAGTTCTTCGCGATCGCCGAGCCGCTCGGACGCCTCGACCGCGGGGTGCTCGAGTGCGCGCCCCGCTACAACGAGACCGACGGCAGCACCTCACGGGTCGACGAGGAGATGGCCTGGATCGCGGAGCTGAGCCGCGTACTCGGCCGCCCGTTCACGTTCAACCTGATGCAGATGGCGTCGCTCGGCGACCACTACCGCCGGGTGCTCGCGCTCGCGCACGACGCCAACGCGCTTGGCGCACGCCTGCGGCCGCAGACGACACCCCGCGCGATCGGCGTCCTCTTCTCGCTCGCCGCGAACACGCCGATCGACCACCTCCCGTCGTTCGCGCCGCTGCGCGACCTCGACGCCGCCGCCCGCCTCGCGGCGATCCGGGACCCCGAGGTGCGGGCCCGCCTCGTCGCCGACGGCGCCGCCGGCGACGGCTCGTCGTTCGCGCGCATGTACCTGCTGACCCCGGATCAGGGCGCGGTCTACGAGTACGGGCCCGACGACTCGATCGCGGCCCGGGCCGCGGCCGCGGGCCGCACGCCGGTCGAGTGGTACCTCGACGCCCTCGACGCCAGCGACGGCGCGGCGGTGGTGAACTGGCCCGTGCTGAACCAGGACTTCGCCGCCATCGAGGAGCTGCTCGCCGATCCGGTCACCATCATGGGTCTGGCGGACGCCGGCGCCCACGCGACCCAGATCATGGACGCGAGCCAGCCCACGTTCTTCCTGTCCCACTGGGTCCGCGACCGCGGCACCCTGGGGCTCGAGGACGCGGTCCGCCGGATCACGTCCGACACGGCGGGGTTCGTCGGGTACCGCGACCGCGGTGTGGTGCGCGAGGGTGGCTACGCCGACCTGAACGTCATCGATCTCGACGCGCTGTTCCTGCCGCTCCCCGAGATCGTGCGCGACTTCCCCGGGGGTGCCCCGCGCTTCGTCCAACGGGCGCACGGGATCGACCACACGATCGTCAACGGGCAGCCGTTCCTCGAGGGCGGGGAGCACACCGGCGTGCTGGCGGGCCGGTTGCTGCGCAGCACCGACTGACGTCAGGCGTCGACCGGGGCGCGCGTCGGGCGCCGGACGACGAACGCCGGCCCGGGCCGGCCGAGGTAGAAGCCCTGCACCGCGTCGCACCCGAGCGCGGTCAGCAACGCGAGCTGGTCGCCGGTCTCCACCCCCTCGGCGATCACACCGATCCCCAGCTCGCGCGCCATGCGGATCACGGTGCGGACCACCACGCGGTCGCCCTCGTCGGTCACGATGTCGGCGATGAACGCGCGGTCGATCTTGATCCAGTCGACCCGCAGGCGGCGGAGGTACGCCAGGCTCGAGTAGCCGGTGCCGAAGTCGTCGATCGCGAGCGCGAAGCCGGCCGCCTCGAGCGCCTCGAGGTTGGCGTCGACGATCGGGTCCGGTTCGAGCAACGTCGACTCGGTCAGCTCGAGCACCACCCGCGCCGGCGTGACGCCCGCGGTCTCCACGATCCGGCGCGCCCGGTCGGCGAAGCCGGGCTGGCGCAGCTGGATCACGGAGACGTTCACGTTCACGTTCAGGTCCGGCGCACCGCACCTCGCCAGGTCACGCGCGGCGCGGTCCAGCACCCATTCACCGATCGGCACGATGAGCCCGGAGGACTCGGCCAGGGGGACGAAGTCGATCGGGGCCATCACCACGCCGTCGCGGTCCCATCGCAACAGGGCCTCGGTGCCGAGCTGCCGGCCGCCGGAGCCGGCCACCACGGGCTGGTAGTCGAGCCGCAGCTCGCCGCGCTCGACGGCACGCGCGAGGGCGCTCCTCGCGGCCAGGACCTCCACCGCGCGCGAGCGCATCATCGCGTCGAAGACCGACACCCGCCCCGGCCCCGACGCCTTCGCCTCGTACATCGCCAGGTCCGCGTCGCGCAGCACGGCGTCGACGTCGTCGCCCTGGAGCTGGGCGTTCAGCACCAGACCGACCGACGCGCGCGGGGCGATCTCGACCTCGCCGACCGCGACCGGCTCACCGAGCGCGGTGACGATGCGCTCGGCGGCCGTGAGGGCGTCCTCCTCGCGCTCGAGATCCTCGAACACGAGCACGAACTCGTCACCGCCCAGCCGGGCGACGCACTCGCCGGCACGAGCGACCGCACGGAGTCGCTCGGCCACGACCCGGAGCAGCTCGTCGCCCCGGGCGTGACCGAGGCTGTCGTTGACGGTCTTGAAGTCGTCGAGGTCGAGGAACGCGACCGCACAGCTCCGGTGCGTGCGCAACGCGCGGCGGGACGCGAGCACGAGGTGGTCGACGAGCGCAGCGCGGTTCGCGAGCCCGGTCAGCGGGTCGCGGGTGGCCCGGAACGCGAGCTGGTCGACGGCCTCCCGACCCGCCTCGGCGAGGAGGTGGGTCCGCAGCCCGACCGTCACGACGATGAGCATGCCGGTACACGCGACGACTGCGGAGACCGCGGTCACGCGTGCCGGTGCGGTGAGCAGGAGGACGAACGGTACGAGGCACGCGATCGTCGTGCCGAGGACGCGCGCACGTGACGGCAACGGGTTCACGAGCTCGGGGTCGCCCTTGAGGTGCCGCATGTCGGGGTGCACCGCCGCGGCGGCGATGCACCCGTAGGCGACGATCCAGCCGAGGTCCAGCAGGTCGTTCACGGTCTCGGACCCGGTCACGCCGACCATCGCGTAGAGCCAGTCGGCGGTGAACATCACGACGAAGCCGCCGATGAGGAACTGCCACGGCGCGAAGCGGCGGAGCTGGCCGCGCCCGAGGCGCCAGACCATCACGATGACCACGAGGTCGAGCGGCGGGTACAGCACCGTCGGCACCCAGTCCCAGAAGCCGAGGCCGCCCTGCGTCAGCTGCGGGTGCACGACCTCGACCCACAGGATCAGCCAGCCGGCGGCGGCGAGCGCGACCGCCTCGAGCAGCACGAGCACGTCGCGCCGGGCGGCCCGTTGACCGAGCAGGCCGAACGCGCCGGCCGCGAAGCACGGGTACGCGAGGAGGTACGCGACGCTCGCCAGCCACGACGTGTACCCGGGGGTGTGTCCGACCAGCGTCGTGACGTCCCAGAGGAGATCCCCGAGCGCGGAGCACGCGATGCCGAGGGCGAACAGCAGCCACGGCCAGCGCGGTGACGGGCGGTACCGGAGCGTGACCGCGGCGACGATCGCCGCCGCGGCGAACCCGAACCCCTCGTAGAGGACCGCGGACCACCATCCGGTGACGGCGAAGGACGCAGCGAGCCCGCATCCGAGCGCCAGCAGCGGCATCGCCGCCGAGGCGCGCCTCCTGCCGTCGCTGCGCATCCCGCCTCTTTCGACTCCTGCGGATCCCGGTCCGGCGACCGCCGCACCGGCCCTGAGTGTCGACTCCGGGCCCGGCCGGCTTGAGCGCCGGGGCCGCCGGACTGAAACGGACTCATCGGGGGCGGACCCGGCTGAGCGGCGGCTGAAACCCGGCCGGGACGCTGCGGGCGTCCGCCGTCCGGCGCCCCGCAGAATGGCCGGCCGTCCCGCCGTCGCCCGGAAGGAACCCGTGGCCCGCACCGCCCACCCCCGAGCCGCCGTGATGAGCGTCGTCGCCGCGTTCGCGCTCGCGGCCTGTGGTTCGGGTGCGACCCGGTCGGCCCCGGTCCGGCCCCCGCGTGCCGGCGCCGTCGTCAGCGCCGCCGCCGGCACGAAGGTGCGCGGCCAGGCGCTCGCCTACGCCCGCTGCATGCGCGATCACGGCGTCGACCTCGCCGACCCGACGTTCGGCGCCGACGGCCGGCCGCGGTTCGGATCGGCGACGAGCGGGACCGGGACCACGCCGGCCGCCCGGGCGCCCAGCGACGCCGCGCGCGCTGCGTGCGAGTCGACGTGGCCCGGGATGGAAGGCCGCGCGCCTCGGTCACCGGAGGAGCTCGGGCGCGTGCGCGCCGCCCTGGTCGCCTTCGCGGCCTGCATGCGCGGTCACGGCCTCGACTTCCCCGATCCGACGTTCGACCGCGACGGCCGACCGCGGCTCGAACCCGACCCGGGCGCGACGCCGGAGCAGGGTGGCCACGACACCCGGTTCGACGCGGCCGCGCAGGCGTGTCGCGACCGGATCGGCGACCGCCCGGTGATGGGCGCCGGCTGACCGCCGCCTCAGCGGGCGAACACGCCGACCTCGGTCGCCTTCACCGCGGCCCACACTGCGGCACCGGGCGCGAGCCCGAGCGCCGCGACCGCGGCCGGCGTCACCTCGGCCGTGAGCGGGACCGGACCCCCGAGCCGCACCCGCACGCGGCCGCCGAACGCGACCGTCTCCACGACGGTCACGGGCCAGACGTTGCGCGCGCTGCCGTCGGGGCGACCGGCCGAGAGCGCCACCGCGTGCGGGTGCACCGCGACGAACACCGGGCCCCGCACCACGTCGGCGACCGTCACCTCGATCCCGTCGCCGACCGTCACTCGGTCGCCCCGCCCGTCGCCGGCGAGGAGGTTGGTGCCGACCAGCTCCGCCACCCAGGGTGAGCGCGGCCGCTCGGTGATCTCGGCGAGCGTCCCCGACTGCACCGCCACCCCCGCCTCCAGGACGACGATCCGGTCGGCGAGCACGGCGGCGTCGATCGGATCGTGGGTCACGAGCACCCGGATGCCCGGGTGCTCGGCCAGGTGACCGCGCAGGTCGCGCCGCACGTCGTCGCGTACCTGCTGGTCGAGCGCGGCGAGCGGCTCGTCGAGCAGGAGCAGGCGCGGCGCGAACGCGAGGGCACGGGCGAGCGCGACGCGCTGCGCCTCCCCGCCGGAGAGCTGCGCGGGCCGGGCGCCGGCCCGGTCGCCCACGCCGAACCGGTCGAGCCACTCCCGTGCGACCGTCGCGGCCTCGGCCCGGGACCGACCCCGTGCGCGCAGCCCGAACGCGACGTTGCCGACCGCGTCGAGGTGCGGGAACAGCGCGCCGTCCTGGAACACGACGCCCACGGGTCGACGCTCGGCGGGGACGAACGTGCCCTCGGCGTCGTCGAGCACTACGCCGTCGAGCTCGATGCGCCCCCGGTCGAGCGCGAGCAGTCCGCTCAGCACGCGCAGGGCGGAGGTCTTGCCGGCGCCGTTGGGCCCGAGGAGCGCCACCGTCTCCCCCGGCGCCGCGTCGAGGTCCAGCTCGACGGTGCGTGCGCCGACGTCGAGCCCGAGGTGCGAGAACAGGCTCATCCCACTCCCCACCAGCGGTCACGGAGGAGCGCCAGCACTCCGACGCAGAGCGCGACGAGCACGATGCTCAGTCCGATCGCGACCTGGGGCTGTGACTCGAGGAGGAGGTAGACCGCGAGCGGGACGGTCTGGGTGCGACCCTGGATGTTCCCGGCGAACGTGATCGTTGCGCCGAACTCCCCCAGCGCCCGGGCCCACGCGAGCGCGGCCCCCGCGACGAGGGCCGGGCGGACGAGCGGGAGCGTGACCCGCCGGAACACGACCGACCGCGACGCGCCGAGGGTCGCGGCGGCGTCCTCCCACCGCCCGTCGAGCGACCGCAACGCGGCCTCGACGGTGATGACGAAGAACGGCAGCGCCACGAACGTCTCGGCCACGATCGCGCCGGCGGTCGAGAACGTGAGCTGCACCCCGAACCAGTCGTGGAGGTACTGCCCGGCGAGCCCGTCCCGGCCGAACGCGAAGAAGAGGCCGACGCCGCCGACGACCGGGGGCACGACCATGGGGAGCAGCACGAGCGCCCGGGCGATCCGGCGGCCGGGAAACTCGACCCGGGCGAGCACCCACGCCAGCGGGAGGCCGAACAGCACCGAGAGCGCGGCCGCGGCGAGCGAGCACTCGAGCGACAGCCGCAGCGCGTCGCGCGCCTGGGGAGTGGTGAGGTCGTCGGCCAGATGACCCCACGGGACCTGCTGGACGAGCCCGATCAGGGGCAGCAGGACGAATGCGAACGCGACCACCGCGGCGGGCGCCGCGATCCACGGGACCCGCCGCGCCGGCCGGCTCACGACGCGGTGGGGGGCAGGAAGCCGAACGTCTTCAGCGTCGCCTGGCCCGCGGACGAGAGGACGTAGTCGACCCACGCCTTCGCCACCGGGTTCGCCGACGCCGACTTCAGGATCACGATCGGATACGTCGCGATCACGTTCTGGTCCGCAGGGATCGCCACCGCGGTCACGGTCGATCCGGCGCGGTTCGCGTCGGTGACGTACACGATGCCCGCCTGGGCGTCACCGGTCGCCACTACGGCGAGGGTCGCCTTGGCGTCGACACCCCGGGTGACCTGCTCCGCGGGGATCGTCACGTTCGCGGTCGCGAGCGCCTGGTCCGCGTACTTCCCGCACGGGACGGTCGAGCCGCACAACGACACGACGCCGACGGACGCGAGGTCGCTCAGGCCCTCGACCTGCTTCGGGTTGCCGGGCTTGGTGACGATCTCGAGCTGGTTCTTCGCGAACGTCCGCCCCGCACCGGACGTGAGCCCGGCGGTCGCGAGGGACCGGACGTTCGTCGTGTCGGCCGAGGCGAACACGTCGGCCGGCGCACCCTGCTGGATCTGGATGGCGAGAGTGGAGGACGAGCCGAAGTTGAACGTGACGGTCGCGCCCGGATTCGCCTTCTCGAAGCTCGCCTTCATCTCGGTGAACGCCTCCGTGAGCGACGCGGCGGCGGAGACCGTTACGGTGCCACTCACCTTCGCGGTCGTCATCGTCGACGTGGTCGACGACTTCCCGCTCGAGGACGAGCCCGACGAGCTGCCGCAGGCGGCGAGCGTGAGCGCGGTGGTGACGGCCGCGACCGCGATCAGGAAACGGTGATGACGCAAGGAGCCTCCTCGACCACCGGCTCAGGCGGCCGGGGGCACCTCGATGACGACGTTCGTGGCCTTCACCGCCGCGACCGCGACGTCGCCGACCTCGAGGCCGAGCTCGTCGGCCCCCTCGCGGGTCATGAGCGAGAGGACCCGGAACGGGCCGGCCTGGAGCTCGACGATTGCGGTGAGCGTGTCGCGCTGCACGGACAGCACGATGCCGGTGAACCGGTTGCGCGCCGACTGCACCATGCCCTCGGGCTCGGGCACGTTGGCCCGTTCCACCATGAGTCGGGCGAGATCGGCGCCGTCGACGAGCCGGTGCCCGCCGTCGCCCTTCACGGTGCGGAGCCGGCCCTCGTCGGACCAACGGCGCACGGTGTCGGCGCTGACGCCGAGCAGCTGGGCCACCTGGCCGGGCTTCAGCAGTGCCATGGGGCCGGACCCTAACGGACCGCATCCCGCGTTCGCCCCTGATCCGGCCTCGAAATCCGGTATCCACGGCTTTCGATGCCGGTTCCGGGCGGATCCGCCCTCACTCGCCTCGCAGGGCCTCGGCCGGTCGGACCCGCGCCGCGGCGCGGGCCGGGAGCCACGCGGCGAGGACGGCGACGACCACGGCGCCGACCGCGGCCGCCCCGATCGCGGGCACCGGCACCACCGCGCCGGGCGCGACGTCGATGCCGGTGGCGACCGCGCCCCAGACCAGGCGGGCGACCACGAGACCCAGGGGCACCCCGAGCGCGAGTGCCCCGAGCGAGATCGCGACCGCCATCACGAGCACCGTCGTGGCGAGCTGTCGGCGGGTGAAGCCGATCGTCCGCAGCACCCCGAGGTCGCGCCGGCGCCTCCGGACCGCGGTGACGAGCGCGTGGGCGAGCGCCGCGACCCCGACCGCGAGCACCGACACCCCGATCACGAACGGCAGGGAGCCGAGCTGTGCGAGGTCACGGACCTCCGTCGGGCGGGCCGGCCGGCTCTCGTCGGTGTACGAGCCCGGATGCTCGCGCCGCAGGAACCGGACGGCGGCGGCGCGGTCGGCACCGGGCGCGAAGCGCACCGCCGCCTCGTGCGAGACGGTCACGTCGGCCGGGACCAACTCGCGGAACGCGCCCGGCGTCACGAGCAGCGTCCCGCCCAGGCCCCGCTCGCTCTGCGGGTCGAGCGGCAGGCTCTCGCCCACCACCCGGAGCCGCACCGGGCCATCGACACCGGGCAGCACCACTGCGCCGCCGACCGTCGCGTGGAGCGCGCGCCGCAGCGACCTCCCGAGCGCGACCTCGTCGTCGGTCACCGGCGCCCGACCGGGAACCACGACGGCGTCGACGGCGCGCTTCACGGGCGTGAGCGCGTACACGTCGGCGCGTGTGCCCGCGAGCCGGATGGTGGCCGAGTCCACGCGCGACATCGCCTCGACGTCGCGGCGTGCCGCGAGATCGCGGGTGATGGCGCGACCCTGCCCGTTGATCTCGACCGACGCGTCCCAGTCCAGTCCGTAGCGTGCGGGCGTCGTGACGAGGCGGTCGAGGCTGGCACCGAAGCCGAGCGCGGCGGTGACCCCGGCGATCGCGAGGACCGCGCCCACGAACGCGGAGCGCAACGGAGTGGCCGCACGGCCGACCCCGCGTGCGGTGGCGAGGTCGACGCCGAGACCGACCGAAGGTCGGACGCCGTGGCGGACCAGCGCGGCGCCCCACCGACCCGGCCGGCGGACGGCCGCGGCCTCCGGCGTACGCTCGGCGAGCAGCGCGGCCACCGCGACCGTCACCAGCACGGCCACGGCCACGGCCAGGGCCCCGGCGAGCAGTCCGGCGACGTTGACGGCGACGCCGGGGGACGGCTCGTAGTCCCGCAGCAGCCCGACCGGGAACAGCGGCGACGCGAGCGCGGCGATCACGACGGCCCCGAGCGCGGCGATGGCGGCCGCCGGCCCGAGGGCGAGGACGGCGGCCAGCACCCGGTCGGAACGCGTGGTGCCGAGCGCGCGCAGCGTCCGGGACTCGTCACCGGTCCGGGTGAGCCGGCGACGGCTCGTCTGCCCGCAGGCGAGCAGACCGGCGAGCCCGAGCACGACGGCGCAGATCGTGAGGCCGACCGTGATCGTGTGCTGGTTCTCGCGCAGCGACGCGGGCGCGCTCGCGAGGACGTGCACGTTGGCGCCACCGACGCCGCCGAGCCCGATGACGCGCCGGGCGAATCCCGCCGGTCCGGTGCCGGGTCGCAGACGCACGAAGAGCACCGTGGCCGCCCGGTGCGCCGCGTCGGCGCCGGCGAACGCCGGACCGGCGGTGATGACCTTGGCGCTGGAGTCGACCTGGGCGTCGGAGGGGTCCCGCGCGATCCCGACGACCCGCACCACGGTCCGACCGCCCGCCGGTGCCACGAAGTAGTCCCGGCCGACGTCGGCGAACTGCGCCACGTCGTAGAGGTCGACCCCGACGCGGTCGCCGATGTCGACGCCCATCAGCCGGGCGGTCCGCTCGGTCACCACGACGGCGTCCGGTGAGCGCGGTGGCACCGTCCGGCCGCGCACCACCACCATCGAGTCGAGCAGGCGCTGGTCGTCGACGCTCGTGACCTGCATCCAGTCCCGGGAACCGGCGCGCCGTCCGAGCGCGCCGGTGGCCTCGACGACCGCGGCGACGTCCGGCAGCGCGCGGATCCGGGGCGCCGCCGCCACGCCGGGCCCGAACAGGTCGACCCGCACGTCGGCGCTGTGCGACGAAGCGACGAGCCGGGGGTACGCGGTGTCCGAGCGGCGGATCCCCAGCGCCAGCGCGAGCACCGCGCCGCCGACCAGCGCGGCGAGCAGACCGACCAGGACCACCGAGCGCCACCACCGACGGACATCGGCCCGGGCGATCGCCGCGGCGGTGGCTCCGTACTGCATCGGCCGGTCCTACCCGGAAACCGCCGTCCCACTCCACCGGACGGTCAGTGACTTCGGGCCCGGACGACCGTAGATTCCCCGCACGCCGTCCAGCAGGGGTGGCCCGTGACCGGGGGGATCACACATGGTTCATCGTCTCCGTGCCGCTGCGCTCGCCGCGGTGCTGTTGAGCGCAACCGCGCTCGTCGCCACCGCCGCACCCGCCGCCGCCGACGGGCCGGGCGTCGGCAACGCCTGGGTCGTCAGCGTCGGCGACTCCGCCATCTCCGGTGAGGCGGGTCGTTGGGCCGGCAACACCAACAACTCGTCGTCGTCGATCGACGCGCTCGGGTCCACCGCCTACTACGACAATGCGGCGAACACCGCCGAGACGACGCCGGGCTGCCACCGGTCGAAGTCGGCGGAGATCCACATCGGCGGAGGTGTGGGCAGCAAGAACCTCGCGTGCTCCGGTGCGAAGACGTCGACGGACGCGAGTGGCAGCGACTTCAAGCCCGGCCTCGACTTCTACAACGGGAGCGCGGGGCAGGGTCAGGCCCTCGCGCTGCAGAGCTTCGCGGGCAACCACAACGTGAAGATGGTGATGATCCTGATCGGCGCGAACAACTACCACTTCGCCGACCTGATCCAGAGCTGCGTCACCGACTTCCTCACGTCGCCGACCTGGTGGAAGAACTACTGCAACGACGACTCGAGCGTGACCGCGAACTTCACCGCCTCGAACGTCGCCACCCAGACGACGAACATCAAGAACGGCATCCTCAACATCCGGCAGGCGATGCTCAACGCGGGCTATGCCGACTCGCAGTACACGCTGATGGTGCAGACGTACTGGTCGCCCCTGCCGCTCGGCTCGGCGATCCGGTACTCCGAGAGCGGATACTCGCGGCAGAGCACCGGGGGCTGCGGGGTCTGGAACAACGACGCCAACTGGGCGAACAACACCGCGCTCGCGACCTTCAACAGCTCGGTGCGCAACGCGGTGAGCGCCGCGGGTCTGTCGAACACGCGCATCCTCGACGCGCAGAACGCGCTGCGCGGCCACCGGCTGTGCGAGAACACGGTCGGCCTGCTCGAGGAGAAGGGCCTGACGTCGTGGACGCAGGCCACGGCGTCGGACAAGACGGAGTGGGTCAACCAGATCCGCACGACCTCCACGCTGTTCGGGCCGTACCAGCTCCAGGAGGACTTCCACGCCAACTACTGGGGTCAACTGGCGATGCGCAACTGCGTCCGCCAGGCCTACAACGGGGGCACCCCGAAGGGTGGCGCGTGCACCCCGGGCACCGGGCGCAACGCCAACGGCGAGCCCAACATGATCTACGGCTGATCGCGGTCGGCCCGACGCGACGGGCGGGCCTCCGGGTCCGCCCGTCGTCGCGTCCGGTCCCGGTCGGGCCGGTGCGGAATCAGACCGTCCCGTCGGCCACCGATCCGGCCAGGAAGGCCCGCCCGGCCGGGCCGAGATGGTCGGCGCGGTGCACGGCGACCAGTCGGCGGGCGAGACGCGGTCGGGTGGCCCGCACCACCGCGCCCTGTGCCGCCGCCGCCGCGCCGACGGCCGCGGCGACGAAGGTGGTCCCGGCACCGGCGAGCGCGAGTGGGACGAGCGCATCGCGCTGCTCCGTCTCGACGGCGACGATCGGCTCCACCCCGGCGCGGGCGCACGCGTCATCGACGGAGCCACGCAGCGACGTGCCGCGGGGCGGGAGCACGAGCGGTAGGCCGCGGAGGCGCCCGATGGGCAGCGGACCGGCGGGCAGCTCGGAGCCCGGGGGTGCCACCGCCACCAGCCGCTGGTCCCCGAGCGCGATCTCGACGAGTTCCGGGGCGGACCGACCCGCCTCACTGATGCCCAGCTCCGCCCGTCCACCTCGCACGCCCTCCACGACGTCGGCGGGATCCGCCGCGGCGTGCAGCCCGACGGTGACCGCCGGATGGTCGCGTCGGAAGCGTCCGACGAGCGCGGCGACGGGATCGGCCGCCAGCGTCGGGAGGGCGACCAGGTCGAGCCGACCGCCGGTCAGCCCGACGACCTCGGCGACGGCATCGCGCGCGGCGGCGACCTCCCGGAGCGTCCGCCGGGCGGGGGCGAGCAGCGCGGCACCGGCGGCGGTGGGGGTCGCGCCCCGGCGCGACCGCACGAGCAGCTCGGCACCCACCTCGCGCTCGAGCTCCCGGATCGCCTGGGAGACCGACGGCTGGGCCACGTGCGCCGCCTGGGCCGCAGCGGTGAAGCCTCCGGCGTCGACCACGGCCACGAACAGCTCGAGCTTGCGGAGATCCATAGGTAGCAATTATGGATCACATACCGAACATGTCTTGGACTTCTGGGTCGCGGCAGCGTTGGATGGCGGGGTGCACCTGGTCGAGCTCCTCCTCGCCGGCCTCGGCGTCGGCACCGTGTTCGGGATCTTCGGGGCCGGCGGATCCGCGTTCGCCACCCCCGTCCTGGCCCTCATGGGCGTGCCCGGGATCCTCGCCGTCGCCTCGCCCCTCCCGGCGATGGTCCCGGCCGCCTTCACCGGCGCTCGCCGCCACGTCCGCAACGGCACGTTCGACCGACGCGTCGCGCTCCTCGCCGTCGCCGGCGGTGTTCCCGGCACGGCCATCGGCGCGCTGGCGTCGTCGCTCCTCGGCGGGGGCAAGCTGCTCGTCCTCTCGGGACTGATGCTCGTGGTCGTGGGCGTGAGGGTCGCGTGGCCCGACCGTCGCGTCGACGCCGCCGCCTGCACCGCCCGCTGCGCGAACCCGTGGCTCGTCGCCGGCGGGGCCTTCGTCGTCGGCCTGCTCACCGGCCTGCTCGCGAACGGGGGCGGCTTCCTCCTCGTGCCCCTCTTCATCGTGGGCTTCGGTCTGGCCGCGAGCGTCGCGGCCGGCACCAGCATGGTGGTGGTCGGGGCGCTCACCATCCCCACCCTGGTGATGCACGCGACGCTCGGCCACGTCGACTGGCCCGTCGCCGTCGCCTTCGGCGCGGGGCTGATCCCCGGTTCGATGGTCGGAGCGAACCTCTCCGCCCGCATCCCCGAGGTGATCGCCCGTCGTGCGTTCGGCGCCCTGCTCGTGACCTTCGCCGTCGTCTTCCTCGCATTCATCGCCTGAGCGGCACAGAATCGAATCCCCCGGAGAGCCGAGGACCCCATGATCTTCTTCCGTCAGTACGACCTGGCCTGCCTGTCGCTCTACAGCTACCTGATCGGTGACACCACGACCGGGCGGGCCGTGGTCGTCGACCCGCAACGGGACGTCGGCGAGTACCTCGCTGACGCGGCGGCGAACGGGCTCACGATCGAGCGGGTCATCGAGACGCACTTCCACGCCGACTTCCTCTCCGGTCACCTCGAGCTCGCCGCGGCGACGGGTGCGGTCATCTCCTACGGCTCCGTCGCGCAGCCCGACTTCGGCTTCGAGCCGCTCGATCACGGCGCCCGGCTCTCGCTCGGCGAGGTGGAGCTCGAGATCCGTCACACGCCGGGACACACGCCCGAGAGCATCTCGATCGTGGTGCGGGAGCACGCCGGGGACGAGCCGTGGGCGGTGCTCTCCGGCGACACGCTGTTCATCGGCGACGTCGGCCGGCCCGACCTGCTCACATCGGTGGGTCGCAGCGCCGACAGCCTCGCCCGCGACCTGCACCGGTCACTCGTCGAGCAGATCCTCACCCTGCCCGACTCGACGCTCGTGTACCCCGCGCACGGTGCCGGGTCCGCCTGCGGCAAGCACCTCTCGACCGCGGCGTCGTCGACGATCGGCCAGGAGCGGGCCACCAACTACGCACTCGTGCCGATGACCGACGACGACTTCGTCCACGTCGTCACCGAGGGTCAGACCCCGGCACCGCTCTACTTCGGGTTCGCGGCCGACGCGAACCGGCGCGAGCGTCCGCTCCTCACCGACGAGGACGCGCCGCCGGAGCTGACGGTGGAGGACGCGCTGGTCCGGCGCACCGGGGGCGCCGTGCTCATCGACACCCGCAGCCCGGAGTCGTTCGCGTCGGGCCACGTGCGCGGCTCGGTGAACGTCGGCCTCGACGGCCGGTTCGCCGAGTACGCGGGTGACATCATCCGGCCGGGCCAGCAGGTCGTGCTGCTCGGCGACCGGGGACGCTCCGCCGAGGCCCGGATCCGGCTCGCCCGCATCGGCTTCGACGAGGTCGTCGGTGCCGTCTCCGACATCGAGTCGGTGCTCGCGGAGCACCCGGCGGTGAGCGAACGGGCCCGGCGGGTCGCAGCGAGCGACCTCGCAGGCTGGCGGCACGACCTGCCCGACCTGCAGATCGTCGACGTGCGGAATCCGGGCGAGATCACCGAGGGCACGATCCCGGGCGCCGTCGCGATGCCGCTGCCGCAGCTGCTCGACCACCTCGCCGACCTCGATCCCGCCGCGCCCACGATCGTGTTCTGCGCGGGCGGCTACCGGTCGTCGACCGCGGCCTCGACGCTACGGGCCCACGGATTCGCGGTCGTCGCCGACCTCATCGGTGGGTACGGCGCGTGGGAGTCGCTCGCGGCGGCCTGACGCTCAGCCGAGGCCGACCAACCCGGCGAGCGTGTCCATCGACCGGAGCCACTCGTCGAGGTCGTTGCGCCAGGGCGCACAGACGACGTGCTCGATTCCCGCGTCCGCGAACTCGTCGTACTCCCGCCGGATGCGGTCGGCGTCCATCCCGAGCGGGTCCCAGCCCGTGCGCAGCGACACGACGAACTCCGGCTCCGGCCGGTCCCTCCGCAGACGCGCCACGGGGGCGATCGCCTCGGCCGGGGTGACGCCGATGACCTGGAACCCGTCCCCGAGCGCCACCCCCCGCCGGAAGGCCGCCTCGGCGCCGCCGCCGATCCAGACGGGAATCCGGTGGGCAGGCTTCGGCAGGACCCGGAGGTCGTCGAAGTCGTGGAACTCGCCGTGGAACGAGACGGGGTCCTCGGTCCACACCGTGCGCAGCAGCCGGAGGATCTCGTCCATCCGCCGGCCCCGGTCGTGGAACCCGAAGCCGAGGGCGTCGTACTCGGCCTCCGACCAGCCGACGCCGGCGGCGATCGTGAGCCGCCCGCCGCTCAACGCGTCGAGACTCGCGAGCGAGTTGGCGAGCGCGAGCGCGTGATGTTGGGGCAGCACGAGCACGCTCGTGCCGAGGCCGACGCGTTCGGTGACCGCGGCGGCCGCCGTCAGCGTCACCAACGGGTCGTACAGGTACGGCGACGGGTACGACTGCGTCGCGGGGTGCACGATGTGATCGCTGACCCACACGTCGGCGAAGCCGAGCGCCTCGGCGTGCCGGGCGGCGCGCACGATCGCCGGGCCCGAGGCCACCCGCCCGTACTGGGGCAGGTGGATGCCGATCCGCATCCGCCCCGCGCCCGTCACTCCGAGCCGTCGCGGCAGAGCGTCGTGCGGTTGCCGATCTTCGTGACGTCCTTGATCGTCCGGTACGAGCCGTCGTCACACGTGATGGTCGAGCTGAGATGCGCGTACACGCCCTCCGGGCTCTCGTAGCCGGGCACCACCCAGACGTGCAGCAGGTACTGCGTGCGCTTCAGCAACGAGCCGCCGACCTTGTCGCACTGCTGCTTCGTCGCGCCGTGGTCGGCGCCCAACGGGGCGTCGACGCTGCCGTCGGCCGCGGGCTTGATGCAGATGTCGCGGTGCACGTGCCAGACGTCGTTCGGTCCCGCGAAGCCCGCGGGGTTCTTCACGCCGGTCATGTAGAAGAGCCCGGCGACGTGCGAATCGGGGTGCGTGCCGTCGTAGATCCACGCGAGCGGCCTGCCGATCGCGTCGTCGGTCATCACGCCGTCGGCCGACCCGCCGGCATCGCTGTAGTTGATGTAGTGGGCGCCGAGGCCGGGCGAGAACGGTCCGGCGCGGTGCAGTCCCGCGGCCTCGGCGTCGGCGACGGTCGGGTACCGGAGCGCGGTCTGACGGGCGAGCTCCATCTGGTGCGCGAGCAGCACCCGGTCGGCCTTGGGGACCGCCTGCGTGAACGCGTGCGAGTGCTGCTCGCCGTTCGCGAGCTTCGCGAAGCCGCGGTCGTCGACGGCGGCGGTGTGGCCCATCGCCTTCATCTGCGCGGCCGTCATGCCCTTCATCGACGGCGGGCTCGTCGACGAGCCGTCGCCGTGGCTCGGCCGGCCCGACGCGGCGACGCGATCGGACGAGCAGCCGGCGACGGCGAGCCCGACGACGAGCACGACAGGTGCGATGCGGGTGATACGCACGGTCCTCTTCCCCCGGTCCGACGGTGCGACCGGCGCATCCTAGGGGCGGCGCGTCCGGCGCGACGCCGAGGGGAACGCTCAGCGCGGCAGGCCCAGCACCCGCTCGCCGAGGATGTTGCGCATCACGTTGCTGGTCCCGCCCATGATCGTGTAGCCGGGCGCGTACGAGAGTCCCCGGGTGACGTCGTCCCACAGCATCGCGTCGGCGCCGAGCACCCGGGCGACGAAGCCGGCGACGCGGATCTCGTGCTCGGTGCAGAAGCACTTCGTGGCCGCGCTGAAGCCGGCCGGCGCCTGGCGCAGCACCTCGCGGATCACGAGGATGCGGCCGATGCGGTACTGCGCCTCGAGGGCGGCGATCTCCTGACGGATCCGCGGGTCGGTGGTGTCGGCCCGCTCGAGCGCGATCCGGTACAGCGCGTGGTTCGACATCAGCCGGTCGATTCCGCCGCGCTCGTGCTCGAGCTGGCGCATCGTCTGCTTGAACGCCGCACCCTCGGTGCCGACGAGGTTGTCGACCGGGACGCGCACGTCGGTGAAGTACACCTCGCAGAAGTGCCGGTTCGTGGTCATGTCGGTGATCGGGCGCACCTCGATGCCCGGGCTCGACATCGGGACCACGATCTCGCTGATCCCGGCGTGCGGCGGACCGTCGGTCGCGGTCCGGCAGATCAGGTAGCAGTAGTCGGCGACCGCGCCGAAGCTCGTCCAGATCTTCTGGCCGTTGACGACCCACTCGTCACCCACGCGTTCGGCCCGCGTGCTGAGCGACGCGAGGTCGCTCCCCGCGTTCGGCTCGCTCATGCCGATGCACCACGTGGTCTCGCCGGAGAGGATCTTCGGCAGGTACTCGGCCTGCTGGTCCGGGCGGCCGTAGGTGATGAGCGTCGGTCCCATCTGCCGGTCGGCGAACCACATCGCGGCGATCGGCGCGCCCGCCTTGATGAGCTCCTCGCCCACGATGAGGCGGTCGATCGGTGGCCGGCCGCCGCCACCGAACTCGGCAGGCCAGGTCATGCCGATCCAGCCCTCCTCCGCGAGCTCCCGTGCGAACTCCTTCGAGAAGCCGTTGATCCAGCTGTCGTTGTGACGGCCGTGGCGCTCGACGGCCCGCGCCGCGACCGCCGCGGCCCGCTCCCGGAGCGCGACCTGCTCGGGGGTCCAGGCGAAGTCCATCGCTGCAGTATCGAGGGCCCGGCCCGGCCCCGCCAAGCCGGGACCGGGTCACGGCCGACGGTGACGGTGGCCGTACCGACCTGACAGCCTGCGGGTGCCCGACCGCGCACCCGATCCGACCGAGGAGCTGCCATGGACACGCCGATGCTGGCCGAGACGATCACGCTCACGACCGCCGACGGCAGCGACATCGAGGCGTACTCGGCGCGCCCTCTCGGCCCCGGCCCGTACGCCGGCGTGGTCGTGATCCACCACATGCCCGGCTTCGACCGGTCGAGCAAGGAGATCGTCCGCACGTTCGCGACCCGCGGCTACGCGACGGTCTGCCCCAACCTCTTCCACCGCTACGCGCCCGGCGCGTCGACGGGCGACGCGGCCAAGGCCGCGTTCGAGGCGGGCGGGGTTCCCGACGACCAGCTGGTCGCCGACGTCACCGCCGCGGTCCGTCACCTGCGCGCGGCACCGACGGCCAACGGCCGCGTCGGCCTCATCGGCTACTGCTCGGGTGGGCGGCAGGCGTACGTCGCGGCCGCGCGCGTCGACGTCGACGCCGCCGTCGACTGCTACGGCGGCCGGGTGGTGCCGACACCGGAGGAGGTGACGCCGGGCCGGCCGCCCGCGATCGACCTCACCGCCGACATCGCCTGCCCGCTGCTCGGCCTCTTCGGCGCCGAGGACTCCAACCCCGATCCCGCGCAGGTCGCGACGATCGAGGCGGCGCTGCACGCGCACGGCAAGGACTTCGAGTTCCACACGCTGGCCGACGCGGGGCACGCGTTCTTCTCGGTCGATCGGCCGAATTACCGCGTCGACGCGGCACGGGAGGGCTGGGGCCTGGTGTGGCGCTTCTTCGAGCGTCACCTCCGCGCCACCGGCGACGCCTGACGCCGCCCGACGCGCGGCGAGGGTCAGACGCGCTGCATCAGCTCGACGCGGTTCCCGAACGGGTCGTCGACGTCGCCGCGCTCGTAGCCCTCGAGCGGCCGGCCGGGCACGACCGGGTGCCCGGCCGCCGCGAGCCGCGCCGTGACCGCACCGAGGTCGTCGACGAGGAACGCCGGGTGGGCGCGACGGGCCGGGTGGAAGTCGTCGTCGATGCTCAGGTGCAGCTGCTGGGGGCCGAGCGCGAACCAGCATCCCCCCCGGCGGGCGAGGTGCTCGGGCTTGGTCAGCTCCTCGAGGCCGAGCAGGTCGCCGAAGAACCTCCGGGCCGCCGGCTCGCCACCGGGCGGGATCGCGAGATTGACGTGGTCGAGTCCGAGCACCGCCACCGGTTCCTCCTCGTTGCGGGGAGACCCATTGTCGCCCGTGCGCCCCGCCGAGCCCGGCGGTAACGTCTCTAGAACGCGTTCTACTCGCAGACCCTCCAGGAGCTGAGCCGCATGCACACCCCCTTGTGTGACGACCTCGGGATCGAGTTCCCGATCTTCGCCTTCACCCACTGCCGCGACGTCGTCGTCGCGGTGTCGAAGGCGGGCGGCTTCGGCGTGCTCGGCGCCGTCGGCTTCAGCCCCGAGCAGCTCGAGATCGAGCTCAACTGGATCGACGAGCACATCGGCGACCACCCCTACGGCGTCGACATCGTCATCCCGCAGAAGTACGAGGGCATGGACTCGGACATGTCGGCCGATGACCTCGGCGACATGCTGCGGAAGATGGTGCCCCAACAGCACCTCGACTTCGCCCGCAAGCTCATGACCGACCACGGTGTGCCGATCCCGGCCGCAGGTGAGGACAACTCGCTGCAGCTGCTCGGCTGGACCGAGGCGACCGCGACCCCGCAGGTGGAGGTGGCCCTGCGGCACCCGAAGATGACGCTGATCGCGAATGCGCTCGGCACCCCGCCGCCCGACGTGATGGACCTGATCCACGACGCGGGCCGGAAGGTGGCGGCGCTCTGCGGCTCGCCGTACCAGGCGAAGAAGCACGCCGACGCGGGCGTCGACATCGTGATCGCCCAGGGCGGCGAGGGCGGCGGCCACTGCGGTGACGTCGGCTCGATCGTGCTGTGGCCCCAGGTCGTCAAGGAGATCGCGCCGGTCCCGGTGCTCGCCGCCGGCGGCATCGGCAGCGGTGCGCAGATCGCGGCGGCGCTCGCGCTCGGGTGCCAGGGCGCGTGGTCCGGCTCGCAGTGGCTCATGGTCGAGGAGGCCGAGAACACGCCGGTGCAGCAGGCCGCGTACATCAAGGCCGGCTCGCGCGACACCGTGCGCTCGCGGTCGTTCACCGGCAAGCCGTGCCGCATGCTGCGCAACGACTGGACCGACGCGTGGGAGACCCCGGGCAACCCGGAGCCGCTCGGCATGCCGCTGCAGTACATGGTGTCGGGCATCGCGGTCAGCGCGACCCACCGGTTCCCGGACCAGACCGTCGACGTCGCGTTCAACCCGGTCGGCCAGGTGGTCGGCCAGTTCGAGCGGGTGGAGAAGACCGCCGCCGTCATCGAGCGCTGGGTCAACGAGTACCTCGAGGCGACCGAGCACCTCGACGCCCTCAACGCCGCCGCCGGCGTCTGACCGCGCCCCTCGGATGGCGCCCACCATGCGCGCGTGGCGGCTGCACGAGTACGGCGCGCCGCGTGAGGTGCTCCGGCTCGAGGACGCGCCCGTTCCCGAGCCGGACGCGGGCGACGTGCGCGTCGCGGTCCAGGGGTTCGCGCTGAACCTCAACGACCTCGAGCGGGTCACCGGCGGCCAGATGATGGTGCGCCCGGAGCTCCCCTACGCGCCGGGCATGGAGGTCATGGGCGTCGTCGACGCGGCCGGCCCGGGCGCGGAGGAGTGGATCGGCCGCCGGGTGGTGGGCACCACCAAGGGCGCGCACGGCGGGTACGCCGAGCTCGCGGTGTGCCCGGCGGCGGGCGTGTTCCCGATGCCGGAGTCGGTGCCGCTCCCCGACGCCGCGGCGCTCTTCTACCCCTTCCACCTCGCCTGGCTCGGCCTGTTCGACCGGGCCGACCTCGCGGCCGGCGAGACCGTGCTGGTGCACGCGGCGGCGGGCGGGGCGGGCTCGGCCGCCGTGCAGCTCGCGGTCGACGCGGGTGCACGCGTCGTCGCGGTGGCGAGCACCCCCGAGAAGCTCGCGCTCGCGCGCGATCTCGGCGCCGAGATCACGATCGACTCGTCGACCGACGACGTCGCCGCCACCGCGCTCGCGGCCACCGACGGGGCGGGCGTCGACGTCGTGTTCGACACGGTGGGCGAGGCGGTGCTCGAGGCGTCGCTCGCCGCGCTCCGGTACAACGGCCGGTACGTGATGATGGGCTTCGCGTCGGGCAAGGAGGTCGCCGACGAGCCGTTCCTGGTGCCCCGGCGCCTGATGCTCGCCAACATCCGGGTCGCCACGGTGATGTTCGCCTACGCGGCACCCGACCTGCGGACGATGGTGAAGACCGCGATGGGCTGGAACTTCCCGCCCGCCGAGCTCGGCGCGGCGATCCAGGACGCGATCCTCGAACGGGTCGCCACCGGCCGGGTGCGCGCCGTGGTGGGGCGTACGCTCGACGTCGCCGACGACGTGCCCGCGGCGCTCGAGGACCTCGCGAGCCGCGCGACGGTCGGCCGCACGGTCGTCACCGTCGACCGAGGCACATGACGCTCGGCGAGCGGATCCGCGCGCAGACCTATCCCCCGGGCGAGCGGCGGGTCGCCGACCTGCTGCTCCGCGACCCCGGCGCGGTGGCGTTCGGCACCGTGGCCGGGGTGGCGGACGCCGCCGGCGTCGGGAACTCGACCGTCATGCGCTTCGCCACCACGGCCGGCTTCTCCGGGTTCCGGGAGCTGCAGGACGCGGTGCGCGCCGAGGTGGGCGGCCAGCTGCGGCAGGCCAGCCAACGGGTCCGCCGGCCCCGGGACGGCGACCCCGTCGAGGCCGCGCTCGCAGCCGAGACCGCCAACCTCGCGTCGACGTTCGCGCAGCTCGACCGCCGGACCCTCGGCCGGGCCGCCGACCGGCTCGCGCGCGCCGGACAGGTCGTGGTCGTCGCGGGCGACGCCGCCCGCGGCGTCGCCGCCGACTTCGCGAGCCAGCTCGGCATGCTGCGCCAGGGGGTCGCGCTCGTCGACCCCGGCCCGGTCGCGCTCGGCCGGGCGATCAGCTGGCTCGAGCGCGACGACGTCCTCGTGGCGATCGACACCGCGCGCTACGAGCGGACCGTCACGGAGGCCGTCGGCGCCGCGACCGGGCTCGGGGCGGCGGTGCTCGCGCTCTCGGACTCCCACCTCTCGCCGATCGCGGCACCGGCGCGCTGGTCGTTCGAGGTCGCGGATGCCGGTGCCGGTCCGTTCGACAGCTTCGTCGCGGCGCTGGCGGTCACGAACCTGCTCGTGTCCCTCGTCACCGAGCGGCTGGGGCGCGACGCGGTGCGCCACCTCGACCGACTCGACGCCACGTGGGACGCCACCGGGGCCCTGCCCCCGGCCGGGGACGGCCCGGCACGGGGCGGGGAGTGACCGGCGGTACGTTTGTTCCGGACCGGGTCCGCAGTGAATACACTCGTACCGTGTCCCGACCCGCCGCCGACCACCCCGGCATCCCCGTCACCGACTCCGTCGCCACCGGCGCCGCGCTCGTCGCCGCCGGCGTGGCCGCGGGCGCCGTGCTCGTCCGCGGGCTCCCGATCGGCCCCACGCCACCGACGCCGACGGTGATGACGACCCCCGGAGCGGGACCCGCCGAGCGGCTGCTGCTCGACGCGGCCGCCGCGCTCGGGACCCCGGTCGGCTATGCGCAGGAGCACGGCGGGCGGACCGTGCAGAACATCTACCCGCTCGCGGATTCGATCGGCGAGCAGATCTCGACGTCGTCGGGCGTCACGCTGGCGTTCCACACCGAGACCGCGTTCCACCCGCACAAGTCGCGGTACCTGCTCCTGCTCTGCCGGCGCGGCGATGCCGGCGCGGCCACCACGCTCTGCAGCTGGGATGCGATCGCTCCACGGCTCACGCCCGGGACCCGCACCGCGCTGGGCGAGCCCCGCTTCTCGATCGGGGTCGACCGCTCGTTCGGCAGCAGCGACGGCTGGACCACCGGTCCGGTCGCGCTCGTGCGGCCGGGCCGCGACGGCCGGGTCGAGTTCACCTACGACGGCGAGCTCACCGAGGGCCGCGACGCGGGCGCCCGCGCCGCCCTCGCCGAGGTGGCGGCCGTGATCGAGCAGGCGCACACCGAGGTCGTGCTCGAGCCGGGCGACCTGCTGATGGTCGACAACCGCCGTGCGGTGCACGGGCGCTCGACGTTCCGTGCGCGCTTCGACGGCACCGACCGTTGGCTGCAGCGGACGTTCGTGCTCGACTCGCTCGCGGGCGTCACGGACCGCGACGGGGACGTGATCACCACCCGCTTCGCCGCCTGACCGGCGCCGGCGGGTCCGGCCGTCACGAGCAGGCCGGTTACTCGGCGAACCAGTTGGCGTGGAAGCCGATGGGGACGCGACGCGGGATGTGCACCCGTGCCACCGGTCCGGCGGCGACGTTGCGGGCGTCGATGATCGCGAGGTCGGTGCGCTCGGTCGCACGGTCGGTCACGAACGTGAGCAGCCAGCCGTCGTCCTCGGCGGTTCCGTTCGGGTCCGGCGCGAAGGCGTGCTCGCCCGACACCTCCGAGTCGGCGTAGAAGAACTCGGTGGCACCCCCGGTCTCGGTGTCGTACTTGACGATCCCGTGGAACTCGAACTCGAACTCCCAGGTGCGGGCCATGCAGTTGTAGAGGTAACGGGTCTTCTGCATCGCGAGATCGTCGTTGACGCGCGGGAACTCACCGCCGCGGTCGTCGGTCTGCTCGGCGGCCACCGTGCCGGCGGCGGGGTCGACGGACCACGCCCAGGGCATCGGCGCCTCCTTGCCGGTCGGATCGTCGAACTGGAAGCCCCCGGGCATCGTCGTGAAGCGGGGCGCGCGCACCTCGATGCGTCCGTCGTCCTCCCAGGCGTTGAAGAAGTGGACGACGTACTGGTTGTCGAGGTCGAACCACCGGATGCTCTCACCGTCACCGCGGCGGGGCATCACCCCGAGCCGCGTGCCCTCCTCGGGCGCCCATCGCATCATCGGGCCGCCGCTCATCATCGAGGCCGCGTCGAAGATCGCCGGCGAGTCGAGGAACACCACGTGGTCCCGGGTGACCGCGAAGTCGTGCATCATGATCGGGTTCGGCAGATCGAGGTCGACCGAGTGCACGAGCGCGCCGCTCGCGTCGACCACGTGGTACCGCAGGTACGGCGGGATCGGCGAGTAGCCGAAGAAGAGCATCTCGCCCGTGACGGGATCGATCTTCGGGTGCGCGGTGAACGATCCGACCAACCGGCCGTCGAAGTCGCACTCGCCGATCGTGGCGAGGTCGCGGTCGAGCACCGTCGGAGGGCAGGCCTCCATCAGGGCGAGGATGCGGTCGGCGTGTCGGACCGTGTGGGTGTTGCCCGTGTTCTTGATCAGACCGCCCTCGGCCACGACCTCCGGATCGGGGAGCGTGAACTCGGCAAGTCCTCCGTAGAGCGCGTGCCCGCGTGCGCGCTCGGCCAGCAGGCCCCGGGACTCGACCCAGCGGTTGCGGTACCGCGGGGCGCCGCCCTCGAAGTAGACCGCGTGCACCATGCCGTCGCCGTCGAACGGGTGGTACGCCCCGGCGGGTGCGAACTGCGGGTTCGGGCCGTTGCGCACGAACATCCCGTGGAGCCCCTCCGGCACCTTGCCGGTCACGGCGAGGTCGCGGTCGTCGCGCTCGTCGGTGACGGGCGCCATCAGGCCGGTGAGGAACGGCGACGGCGGCATGGTCACGGTCATGGTGATCCCCCGATCGAAATTTGGTGAACGGTGTTTATCACGTCCGGGCGGTGCGCGGACCGGTCACTCGGCGACGCCCAGGTAGCTCCGCGCGATTCGTCCCTGGTCGCCACGGAGCGTCTCCGCCTCGCCGGCGAGCGCGACCCGGCCGTTGAAGAGCACGTGCGCCCGGTCGGCGACGACGAGGGCCGCGCTCACGTACTGCTCGACGAGGAGGACACCGATCCCGCGCTCGCGTGCGACGTCGCGCACGAGCGGCAGCAGCTGCTGGACCACGATCGGCGCGAGGCCGAGACTCAACTCGTCGATCATCACGAGGCGCGGCCGGGCCACCAGCGCGCGGCCGATCGCGAGCATCTGCTGCTCGCCACCCGACATCAGCCCGGCGCGCCGGTCGACCACCGCGGCGAGGTGCGGCATGGAGGTGAGCACCTCGTCGACCGCCGCGTGGTCGCCGCGGCGCGTTGCGAGGCGCAGGTGCTCACGACCGGTCAGTCCGTAGAACAGCCCACGGTCCTCGGGCACGTGGGCGACCCCGGCGCGAGCCACCCGGGTGGCGCTCGTACCCCGTCCGCGCCGGGTCCGGGGCCGGAGCTCGGCGCCGAGCGCGTCGATCTCGCCCGCGAGCAGCGGGAGCAGGGCCGAGATCGTCCGGAGCGTCGTGGTCTTGCCGGCGCCGTTCGGGCCGAGCAGCGCGACGACCTCACCCTCCCGCACCTGGAGGTCGAGGCCGTGTACGACCTCGACCTCTCCGTAGCCGGCGCGCAGTCCCCGCACGTCGAGCAGGAGCTCACCCGGGCTCACAACGCGTCTCCCAGATATGCGGCGGTGACCACCGGGTCGCTCGCCACGTCGGCGCTCGGTCCACTCGCGATCACCGCGCCCACGTCGAGCACGACGAGGTCGCGGCAGACGTCGAGCACGAGCGTCATGTCGTGGTCCACCAGCAGCACACCGACCCCGGTCTCGGGCAGCCGGCGGAGCAGGTCCCCGAGCACGACGGTCTCGTCGGGGTCCAACCCGGCGGCCGGCTCGTCGAGCAGCAGCAGCCGCGGCCGCGTGGCCAGTGCTCGCGCGACGCTCACGAGCCGCCGCTGACCGTGTGAAAGAGCCGGTGGCCGCTCGTCGGCGAGCTCGGGGATCCCGACGGTCTCGAGCAGGTGGGCGATCTCGACGCGGCGCGCGTCCCGGAACGGCGCAACGAGGTCGGCGAGCGCCGACCACCAACGCCCGGTGGCCGCGGCCACGCGCAGGTTCTCGGCCACGGTGAGATCGTCGAACAGCTCGATGGACTGGAACGTCCGGGCGAGGCCGGCACGCGCCCGCTCGTGCGGTTCGAGCCCGTCGAGGCGCCGGCCGGCCAGCGTCACCCCGCCGTGGGAGGCGACGAAGCCACAGAGTGCGTCGATGGTCGTGGTCTTGCCCGCTCCGTTCGGACCGATGAGGCCGGTCACCGCGTCGAGCGCGATCTCGAGATCGACGTCGCGTACTGCCTGCAGCCCGCCGAAGTTGACCGAGAGTCCCTGCACCGAGAGCGCGCTCACGCCGGAATCTCCCTGCGCGACGAGGTCCGCCGCAGACGGCGCGCGCCACGCGCCACGAGCGGGGCGAGTCCGTCGGGGGCGAAGATCACGACCACGACGAGCAGGAGCCCGCTCACCGCGAACTGCGTGGCCGACGTGGAACCCGTCGCGCCGCCCTGCAGCTGGGTGAGCACGCCGCCGGACGCCAGCAGCCCGGCGACGAGCGCCCCCGAGATCGCGGCGATACCACCGAGGTAGCACAGCGCGAGCACTGCGAGACCACCGACGACCATGAACTGCGCCGGCGACAACGCAGGGAGCTCGTAGGCGAGCAGCGCGCCCGCCACTCCGGCGAGCGCGCTCGACAGGGCGAACGCACCGAGCTTCGCCGAACGTACGTCGATCCCGCTCGCCGCCGCGGCGCGCTCGTTGCTGCGGACGGCCAGCCAGCGCAGCCCGGTGGTGCTGCGCCGGAGGTTCGCGACGCCGAGGCCGCAGACGACCAGCGCGACGACCACCAGTACGCCGAACGCGGGCCGGAAGTTGTCGCGTCCGTGTCCCAGGAAGCCGAGGTCCACGCCGAAGAGGCGGGGCCGGGGCACGCCCGCGAGACCGCTCAGCTCCGGCGAGGCGAACACGAGCTGCTCGATCGCGACCGCAGCGCCGAGCGTCGCCACCGCGAGCGTCATGCCGCGGACCCGCAGCGCCGGAATCCCGACGAGGACGCCGACCCCGACGGTGATCCCGACCGCGATGATCGGTGCCCACGGGAACGGGACCCCCTCCACGGCGAGCTTCGCGGTGGCGAACGCGGCGAGGCCGGTGAATGCGTACTGCGCGAGCGAGATCTGACCGAGGTAGCCGGTCAACACGACGCTCGAGAGTCCGACGATGGCCGCGATGGCCGAGACCACGATCGCGAGGCGCCAGAGCTCGTCGAGCGTGAACAGCCCCACGACGGCCGCCGCACCGAGCACGAGCGCGACCGCGACGGGCCGGTACGGCACCGGTGCGGCTGGTGGCCGGCCCTCGACCAGTGACTCGCGCATCGGCAGCTTCGCGCCGCGCCAGGTGATCGCGGCGATGATCACGATGACGGGCAGCGCCGCGGCGAGACCACCGCGGGGCAGCCAGTCGCCGATCCAGTCGGCGCGGGCCTGGAAGGTCCCGATCGCCCCAGCGGCCATCGAGATGACCACCGCCGCGACCAGCGTGACGCCGAAGCTCGACAACCCGCCGAGCAGCGCCGCCGCGAGCGCCGGGACGATCAACAGGCTCGTCTCGACCGGGTCGAGCCGTCCGGAGACACCGGCGAACAGGATGATCGCGAGCCCGGCCGTGACCGTGGCGATGATCCAGTTGGCGAAGCCGAGCCGGCTCGGCGAGATGCCCATCAGCGTCAGCCCGGTCTCGTGCTCGGCGCCGGCACGGGTCGCGAGCCCGAAGCGGGTCAACCGGAACACGAGGGTGAGCACGAGCGTGAGGACGAGCGCAAGGCCCAGCAGCACGAAGGCGTACTGCGGGACGCGCGCGTCCCCGATCCGCACCGCCTCGGTCGGCAGCAGCGAATCGAGCCGGAGCGACACCGCGCCGCCGCCGGCCTGCCCGACCCGCAGGGCCATCACTGACTGCAGGTACAGGAACACACCGAGCGACGCGACGACCCGGGCAAGGGGCGGCGCGTGGCGCAGCGGCCGGAACACCAGGCCGTAGACCACCGCGCCGAGCAGCGCGGCGACGAGGACCGCGATCGTCAGCGCGGTGGCGATCGTCGGCCGGTCGATCACGTGCACCCTGGTCGGGAGGCCCAGGATCGGCAGGATGATGTCGCCACCGATCTCCCGGCTGTTGACGTCGAAGTTGCGCAGCGAGAAGTACGCGTACGCCACGTACATGCCCATCGCCGCGTGCGCGAAGTTCAGGACGTTCGACGCCCGGAAGGTGAGGACCAGTCCGATCGCGAGGACGGCGACGACCGCGCCGGTTCCGAGGCCGGTGAGCGACTGCTGGAAGTAGGGGGTGATGGCCGGCCCCTAGTTCCCGGAGTTCCCGGATTTCGCCGACTCCCGGGCGAACGCCCCGACGTCGAGCCAGCCGGTCACGCCCGTCACGGTGCCGTGGTTGAGACGGCCGAGCGACTGCTGCGGCGAGCACATCGCGGGGTAGCCGTCGAGCTGGTGCCCGTCGCACGTGTAGGGATGGCCGAAGAAGCTGGGGTGGTTCCGGCCGGAGCGGAACGCCTCGAGGACCCGGGCCCGCGTGATGTGATCGCCGCCGATCGTGCGCAGCGCGGCGTACAGGTTGATCATCGCCCGGAACGACACGGTCCCCGCGCTGAGCGACTGGTAGTCGTGCTTCGGGCCGTACCGCGCCGAGATCAGCTGGTACAGGACGTTGTCGGGGTTGCCGGGGTCGAGATCGGCCTCGAGGTTGAACACGGCGCCATCGGCCGCGCCGTTGACCGAGTCGACGATCTTCGGCGCGGCACACGCGCCGGTGTAGAGCATCGGCACCTTGAGGCCGAGCTGCTGCGCGGTCAGCATCGTGGGCTTGCATCCGCTGTCGGCGGTGAGCGCGATGATCGCGTCCGGGTTCGACTGCGCGGCGGTGTTGAGCGCCTGCACCATGTCGGCGTTGATCGCGGCGACACTGATCAGGTTGCTCTCCACCCCGTGCCGCTGGAGGACCCGCTGGCCGAGCTTCGCGGCGTCGGTGATCGGACCGAAGTCGGCCGCGATGATCGCGATCCGCTTCGCGTGGTGCTCGCGCATCGCGTATTCGCCGTGACCGAGCACCGCGCCCCAGATCCCGCCGCTGAACTGGAAGCTGACCGGACTCTGGGCCGCCTGCAGGCTCACCGGGATCCCTCCGATGTAGGGGATCCCGTTGTTCTCCAACGTGGTGATGCCGGTCCCCCACACGTCGATGCCGCCGACGACGGCATCGACGTCCTGGGCGACCATCTGCTGCGCGCAGGCCTGGCTGAGGTCCGGGCTGAACTGGGTGTCGCAGGTGACGAGCTCGATCGGATGCCCGTCGACCCCGTTCAGCTCGTTGTTGATGAAATCGATCGCGGTGCGGTCGGCCGCGGTGAGCTCGGGGAACGCACCGGCGGCGCCGGTGTCCTGGTTGATCGTGCCGATCCTGATCGGGGTACCCGTCGCCTTCGTGGGCTTCGCCGGGAGGTACGGCGCGAGCATCGTGCCCTTCGGCGTGCACGCCAGCACCGACGACTTCCCCGCGCAGCCGTCGGAACCGGGGAGGGTGGACGTCGAGGTGGACGACTGCTTCGGGAGCGGCTCCGAGCAGGCGGCGAGCAACGCGAGCGCGAGGACCGCGACGACGGTGGACCGACGGCGACGCCCGCTCACGGGCGCGACCCCCGCGCCGCGAGACCGTCGACCACTGCGTCGATCACCGATTCGACGAGCGCCCGGTCGGCAGTGACCTCGGTCCCCGACCCACCGGCCGTGAGGAGGACCGCGACGCCGTGGACCGCCGACCAGATCGTGAGCGACGCGAGCACCGGATCGCCCTCCCCCAGCTGGTGCCGTGCGATCGCAGTCTCGACGGCACCGACGCCGAGGTACCACGCCTTGGACGCCAGCGGGAGCTCGGGGAGCCCGAGACCGTCGGACCACGGGGGTCGGTAGGCGAACATCACCGCGAAGAGGGCGGGGTTCGCCACCGCGCACTCGACGTACGCGCGGCTCTGGGCCTTGATCTGCTCGACGGGGTCCTCGTGCTGTGCGGCGGCGGCGTCGATGGCGTCGATCAGCTGCGCGAACTCCGCGTCCGCGATCGCCGTGACGATGGCGTCCTTCGAGTCGAAGAAGCGGTAGAGCGACGGGGCGGTCACTCCGAGCTCGGCCGCGAGGCGGCGCAGCGAGAATCCGTCGATCCCGCCGTCGACGAGCGACCTCCGCGCGGCGTCGAGTATGGCCTCGCGCGACAGTCGCGCCGGTCTGGCAGTCATCCTCAGCGATCCCCCCGGAAGTGAACGCTGTAAACTAGGCGCACACCCGGCGCGTCGTCAACGCGCCCAGTCACCCCGCGTGGTCACGTCCGCGGCCAGCAGTGGTGAAGAGAGATGCGACCTCGGTTCCGGTTCGCGTCAGCCCGCTTCGTACTGGACCGCCGCGCGCGAGGCGAGGATCGGCCGGATGCGCTCGACGATCACCCGCTGGTGCTCGGGGTGGTCCCGGTACGTCAGGTAGCCGTCGACGTCATCGAAGTCGGCCACCACCGCGAAGTGTGCGTTGCCCTCGGCCAGCCCGGCGTCGGCGCCGACCCGGTAGTCGCGGATGGTGTCGATCACGGCCGGCAGCGCGCGGAGCTCGTCGACGACCGCGGTCTTCTGAGCGGCGGTCGCGTCGTCGGTCCATAGGAACGTCACGACGTGACGGAACATCAGGCGAAGTCCTTCGGGTTCGGAACCCCCGGACGCGTCCCCTCGTGGTACTCGATCAGCTCGAGCAGGTAGCCGTCCGGGTCCTTCACGAACGCGACGGTGACCGGCCAGCGGTCGAGCCGCTGCGGCTCGGACTCCACCTCGCACCCGGCGGCGACGCACCGGTCGAACAGCGCGCGGCAGTCGTCGGTGTTCACGTAGAGCTTCCACATGGCGGTGCCCATGTCGACGGGGCCCTCGCGGTCGAGGAACTGCGCGAGCTGCACGCGGTTGCCGCCGTGCGGCGACTGGAGCACCGCCTCGAGCACGCCGGGGATCTCGGTGCGGCTCTGCACCGGCAGCCCGACGACGCCCTCCCAGAACGCGACGGACCGCTCGAGGTCCGAGACGGTGATGCAGAACTGGCCGAGTATCGACGGCATGGGACCCCCTGGGTGACGAGTCGGCATCGTCGCCCACATCGGGGCGGTGGGACAACCTCGTCGCTACGCTCCGCCGATGACCGACGACGGGGCACCGATCGGGTTCGTGGGGCTCGGCGAGATGGGCGCCGCGCTCGTGCAGACCATGTTGCGCGCCGGGCTCGCCGTCGTCGTGTTCGACCTCAGTGCCGACGCGACCGCCCGGATGGCCGCCCAGGGCGCGCAGCCGGCGGAGTCCCTGGCCGACCTCGCGGGCCGCTGCAGCGTCGTCGGCGTGTGCGTGCCGGCCGACGCGCACGTGCGGGCGGTGCTCGACGGCCCGGACGGTCTCCTCGTGCACCTGGCGGCCGGCTCGACGGTCGCGGTCCACAGCACGGTGCTGCCCGAGACGGTCGCGTGGGCCGCCGACGCCGCACGCCCGCAGGGCATCGCGGTCGTGGAGGCGGCGGTCACGGGCGGCACCGCGATGGCGAACGAGGGCCGGTCGACGTTCCTGCTCGGTGGCGACGCCGCCGACTTCGCCGCGCTCGAGCCGGTGCTCGGCGCGTGCGGCGAGGTACGCATCCACGCCGGCGCGCTCGGGCAGGCGAGCCGGCTGAAGCTGTGCATCAACCTGCAGAGCTACGTCACCTTCACCGGGGTGTACGAGGCGGGGATGCTCGCCCGGCGGGCGGGTCTGGACCTCGACGCGCTGAAGGCCGCGATGGAGGCCAACGGGCAGCTCGGGTTCATGACCCGCAACTACATGGCGCTGCTCGACTTCACTCCCGAGAGCGTCGAGCCCGAGGCCACCCGGCGGTTCCTGCAGGGCTACGTCGACATCGCCGACAAGGACCTCGACCTGGTCGCCCGCCTCGGCACCGAGGCGGGCTTCCCCGTGCCCACCGCCGCGTTCGTCCGCGGGCTCATGCGCCGCACCTACCGACTGGAGACCCCCGAATGAGCAATTCCGCGATCGACCCGGAGCGCCTCGCGCGCGGCGCCGAGGTGTTCGAGCAGATCTACGCGGGCGTGGTGCCGCTGCCCCCGCCGGGGTTCATGGACTTCGCGGACGTGATGCTCAGCCAGCTGTTCGCGGAGACCTGGACCCGCCCGCAACTCGCGATCCGGGACCGTCGCCTGATCACGCTCGCCGCCGTCGCGTCGACCGGTGCGGCCGACGCGTGGGCGATCCACCTCGAGGCCGCGCTGCGCAACGAGGAGATCACACCGACCGAGGCGCGCGAGGTGCTCATCCACCTGGCGCAGTACCTCGGCTACCCGCGCGTGCAGGCGATGCTCCGCACCACCGAGGAGATCATCGCCAAGGTTGCGAGGGACACCGCGGCCGACTGACCCGGACGCGGTCAGACGCGGATCGGCAGACGAGTCCAGCCCGTCACGTTGCCGCTGTGGAAGCGCACCTTGGCGTCGTGGTCGACCGCGTAGCCGGGGATCCGCCGGTGGATCTCCTCCAGCGCGACCCGCGCCTCCATCCGAGCGAGGCCCGCGCCGAGGCAGAAGTGCGGGCCGTAGCCGAAGGCGATGTGGCGTCCCGGCGCGCGCGTGACGTCGAAGCGGTCGGCGTCGGGTCCGAACTCGCGCTCGTCGCGGTTCGCGGATCCGATCATCAGGAGCACCGACTCGCCGGCGCGCATCGTGGTGCCGTGCAGCGCGACGTCGCGCGTGAGCGTCCGGTGCATGTACTGCGTGGAGGTGTGGAACCGGAGCACCTCCTCGACGCAGTTGGGCACGAGCGAGGTGTCGGCCACGACGGCCGCCTTCTGCTCCGGATGCCGGCTCAGTAGCTCGACCGCGTTGGCGGTCAGCTTCGTGGTGGTCTCGTGGCCGGCGATGATGAAGAGCAGGCTGAAGCCGAGGACCTCGTCGTCGGTGAGACGGCGGCCGTCGACCTCGGCCCGGGCGAGATCGGTGATCAGCCCGGTCCGGGACCCGTCCCGCCGTTCGGGGAGCTCGGCGGCGAAGTAGCCCACGATCGCCATGAAGCCCTCGAGCGCGACCTGCGGCATCTGCATCGAGCCGTCCTCGCGCACGAGGATCTGGTCGGCGAGCCGCCGGAGCTCGGCCCGGTCCGACTCGGGGACGCCGAGCACGGCGGAGATCACGTCCATCGGGAACGGCCCGGTGACGTCGGCGACGAGATCACCCTCGCCCGCGTCGGCCAACCGGTCCACGTAGCCGGCGACGATGGCCCGCGTGACCGGCTCCATCTCCGCGACCGCACGCGGCGTGAAGATCCGGCTCACCAGCTTGCGCATCACCGTGTGGTCGGGCGGATCGAGCGTGATCATCATCGGCAGACCCTGCGTGCCGCCGCGCGCCTCGAGCGCGATGCCGAGCGCGGACGAGTACGTCTCGAAGTCGCGGAAGCCCTCGTGCACGTCGGCGAAGCGGCTGAGCGCCCAGAAGCGCAGATCGTCGTTCCAGTAGACGGGCTGCTCGTCACGGAGACGCCGGTACGTCTCGAAGGGATCCTCGTGCAACGCGAAGGCGTAGGGGTTGTACTCGAGATCGGCCGCAGCGCTCACGGGCGGACGCTATTCCGCCGACGGCGACAGATTCCAGAATCGTCTTGCCGGGCGCGCGCCGCTGTGCGAAGGTGCCCGCGGACGCGTGGGCACCACAGGGGGAAGCGATGGGCGACGCCGGGTCGAACTATGTGGTCATCTCCGCCGACTGCCATGCGGGCGCGAACGTCACCGACTACAAGCCGTACCTCGACGCGCGCTACCACGACGACTTCGACGCCTGGTACGCCACGTTCGAGAACCCGTACGACGACCTCGTCGGCCAGGACGCGGCCCGCAACTGGGACTCCGCCCGCCGGCTCGCCGAGATGGAGGCCGACGGCATCGTCGGCGAGGTGATCTTCCCGAACACCATCCCGCCGTTCTTCCCGAAGACCTCGCTCGTCCACCAGCCGCCGGGCGCCGGCGACGGCGATCTCGAGCGCCGCTGGGCCGGTCTGCGCGCCCACAACCGCTGGCTCGCCGACTTCTGCGCCGACGCGCCGGGCCGCCGCGCGGGCATCGCGCAGATCATGCTGCACGACGTCGCCGGGTCGGTCGACGAGATCCACTGGGCCGCGGACCACGGCCTGTTCGGCGGCGTGCTGCTCCCCGGCGCGCCCCCCGGTTCGGGCGTCCCCCCGCTCTACGCGCCCGACTACGAGCCGATCTGGCGGGCGTGCGAGGAACGCAGCCTGCCCGTCAACCACCACGGCGGCAGCGCCGTCCCCGACATGGGCGACTACCCGGCGTCGCAGGCGATCTTCCTGCTCGAGGTCCAATGGTGGGCGCACCGCACGCTGTGGCACCTGGTCTACGGCGGCGTCACCGAGCGGCACCCGGACCTGCAGCTCGTCTTCACCGAGCAGGGCACCGCCTGGGCCGCCGAGGAGGTCACCCGCCTCGACTACTACTTCGACCGGCTGCGCGGCGCCGGCGGCGCGGGCGGATCGCAGGAGGCGATCTTCGGCGAGTCGCTCGGCGCGCTCACCACCAAGCCGTCGGAGGTCTGGAAACGGCAGTGCCACATCGGCGCGTCGTTCCCCCGGGCCCAGGAGATGCTCGCCCGGCACGCCGTCGGCACCGACCGCATCATGTGGGGCAGCGACTACCCGCACCTCGAGGGCTGCTGGCCGTACTCGACCCGTCACCTCCGCCTCGCGTTCGCCGACGCGCCCGAGGCCGAGGTGCGGGCGCTCGTCGGCGAGAACGCCGCGCGGCTGTACGGATTCGACCTCGACGCGCTCGAGCCGCTCGCCGCGCAGTTCGGCCCGTCGCCCGCCGACATCGCGCGGCCGCTCACCGCGGCCGAGATCCCGGACGACGCGTTGCGCTGCCCGGCGTTCGCGATCGCTCGCATGACGGCGGCCTGACCGTGGAGCGGTTCGCGGGTCGGGTCGCGGTCGTCACCGGCGGCGGCGGAGGCGTCGGGGGCGCGCTCGGTGCGCGGTTCGCGGCCGAGGGGATGAAGGTCGTGCTCGCGGACCTCGACGGCGACCCGTTGCGCGACGCCGTGGCGTCGCTCACGGACGCGGGCGCACAGGTGATCGGCGTCGAGACCGACGTGTCGGACGCGTCGTCGGTGCGCGCACTGCGCGACCGTGCGTACGCGGAGTTCGGCGCCGTCCACGTCGTCTGCAACAACGCGGGTGTGGGCGCGGGCGCCGAGGGGAAGGTGTGGGACCACACCGACCGGGACTGGGGCTGGGGTCTGTCGGTGAACCTGATGGGCGTCGTCCACGGGATGCAGGCCTTCGTCCCCGCGATGATCGAGGGCGGCGACGAGGGGCACGTCGTGAACACCTCGTCGGGCAACGGCGGCATCGCGCCGCTCGCCGCGTCGGCGATCTACGCGACGACCAAGGCGGCGGTCACCACCGTGTCCGAGGTGATGTGGGCCCAGCTGCGGCAGGTGGACGCACGCGTCGGGGTGTCGGTCCTGTTCCCGGGACCGAAGGTGCTGCGCACCGGGCTGCTGACGTCCGCGTCGCGCCGGCCGGCGCAGTGGCAGAACGACACGCCGCGCACCACGCCGTTCACCACCATCGAGTCCTTCGAGGCGCGCATGCGCGCCGCAGGGATGGAACCCGACTACACCCCGGTCGAGTCCGTCGCCGAGGAGTGCTTCCAGGGGATCCGGGAGGGTCGCTTCTGGATCCTCCCGGCGAGCGATCGCACCGACCAGAAGATCCGCGCCCGCGCCGAGTCGCAGCTGACCCGGAGCGCACCGACCTACGTCGAGGAGCTGTGATGGACAAGTACCTGGTGATCTCGGCCGACTGCCACGCCGGTCTGCCCAACGCCGAGTACCGGGAGTACCTCGACCCCGGGTACCGGGAGACGTTCGACGCGGCGCTCGTCGAGCGGGCCCGGATGGCCGAGCTCGCGACGCAGGGGTTCCTCAACGAGGAGTTCGCCGAGGAGTGGCACCGCGAGAACGAGGAGGGACTGCGCGGCGGCTGGGACGCGGCCCGCCGCGACAAGGAGCTCGACGCGGACGGCGTCGCCGGCGAGGTCATCTTCCCGGACGCCGACTCGGTGACGTCGGGCGCGTCGGCGCCGTTCGGCGCCGGCCTCGGCGCGACCGGTGACGTCGATCCCGCGCTGCTGATGGCCGGCGCGGTCGCGCACAACCGGTGGCTCGCCGAGCTCTGCGCCGGGTCGCCCGACCGGCGCGCCGGCGTCGCGATCGTGCCGATCCTCGCCGACATCGACGCCGCCGTCACCGAGATCCGGCGCGCCCACGCGTCCGGCCTGCGCGGTGGCATCCTCATCCCGCCGATGTGGCAGCCGTACGAGCCGTACCACCACCCGCGCTACGAGCCGATCTGGACGGTGTGCGAGGAACTCGCGATGCCGATCCACGTGCACTCCGGCGTCGCCGACAAGGCGTCGTACGGTCCGCACATCGGCATCTACGCGGCCGAGGTGCGCTTCTGGTCGTCGCGGCCCCTGTGGTTCCTCATCTGGTCGGGCGTCTTCGAGCGGCACCCGGCGCTGCGCTTCGGCGTCGCCGAGTGCGGCGCGTTCTGGGCCAACGACCTCATCTGGCGGATGGACCTCGTTTATGAGCGCGAGCACGGCTCGCAGAAGCTCGGCGAGCAGCTGACCGCCAACGTGAAGATGCGGCCGTCCGAGTACTTCGACCGCAACTGCTTCCTCGGCGCGTCGAACACCAACCGGCGCGAGCTCGCCCGGCGCTACGAGATCGGCATCGGCAACATCTGCTGGGGCAACGACTTCCCGCACCCCGAGGGCACGTGGCCCCACACGCGCGAGTTCCTGCGCAACGCCTTCTGGGACATCCCCACCGACGAGACCGCGGCGATGCTCGGCCTCAACGCGGCCGAGGTCTACGGCTTCGACGTCGCGGCGCTGCAGCCCCTCGTCGACCGGATCGGGCCGACGCCCGTCGAGCTGGGCCAGACCGAGGACCCCACGGCCAAGTGGGCCGCGCTCAAGGAGGCCGGCCGCCCGTGGATCACCGGGATCGAGACGCTCGAGCCGGCGGTCAGGTAGTGACGCGCCACGCGCTGCCGACGTTCCCGCGGGCCGTGCGGAGCGGGGCCCGAGCGGCCCGGCCCGCAGGGCCACGAGCGGAGTCGATGTGACCATCGACGCGTCCGCGGGCGCGCCCGTCGCGTTCGACCCGCTCGCGCCGGGCTACGCCGACGACCCGTACCCGCAGTACACGGCGCTGCGCGACCACGATCCGGTCCACCGCTCCGAGCTGCTGCAGGGTTGGGTCGTCACCCGCTTCGACGACATCGGGCGGCTGCTGCGCGACACCTCGGTCTCCTCCGACATCCACCACGCGACGCCGAACGCGCTGACCGAGATGGAGATCGAGCTCCTCTCCGAGCAGCCGCGTGCGGCACGCACCATCGTGCTGATGGACGACCCGGACCACGCCCGGATCCGGGCGCTCATGGCCGAGCCGTTCCGGCCCAAGGAGGTCGAGAAGCTCCGGGCCCGGATCACCGAGCGCATCACCGGCGCGATCGACGGCCTGTCCGCGCAGCACGGCGCCGGCCCGGTCGAGCTCGACCTCGTCGCCGACTTCGCCTACCCGCTGCCGGTCGAGATCTTCTCCGAGATGCTCGGGCTGCCGGAGGAGGACGGACCCCAGTTCCGGTACTGGACCCAGTGCGTCGCCCGGATGGTCGACCCGGTCATGGGCGCCGACGAGCGGGCGGAGTGCACGCGGGCGCTCGACGACATGTACGAGTACCTGGCGGCCGAGGCCGAGCGGAAGCGCCGCGCGCCCGCGGGCGACCTGATGTCCGCACTCGTCCACGCCGAGATCGACGGGGAGCGGCTCTCCGGCGACGACCTCGTCGCGCAGCTCGTCACCCTCTACATGGCGGGCCACGAGCCGACCGCCGCACTGATCGCGGGCGGGACGTTGGCCCTGCTGCGCCAGCCCGACGAGCTCGCGCGTCTGCGGGCGGACCGGAGCCTGCTGCGCAACGCCGTGTGCGAGTTCCTCCGCTTCGAGGGTCCGAACCACTTCGTCCGGCGCATCACCACGCAACCGACCGTCGTCGGCGACACCGAGCTGCCCGCGGGCGCGGTGATCTACGCGTCGCCGGCGTCTGCGAACCGCGACCCCCGACGGTGGGGCGACGACGCCGACCGCATCCGGGTCGACCGGGCGGACGCCAGCCAGCACCTCCAGTTCGGTGCCGGGATCCACGCCTGCCTCGGGTCGCACCTCGCCCGACTGCAGGCGGAGATCGCGTTCACCGCGATCCTCGACCGGCTCGACGACCTCGAGCTCGCCGGCGAGCCGATCTGGGGCAACCGGATGTTCATCCGCGGCCTGTCGTCCCTGCCGGTGCGCACCATCATCACGCCGCCGACGTCATGACGTCCGCGGACGACGAGACCCGGCTGGCGGCGTTCAGCATCCCGCTCCACGACCTCCTCGGCCTCGAGTTCTCCACCCCCGAGGCCGGCGCGACCACCGCGGAGGTCCGGATGCCCGTGCGCCGGGAGGCCTGTGGTCCCACGGGCGCGCTCCACGGCGGCGCGATCGCCACCATGGTCGACTTCGCCAGCGCACTGGCCGCCGTCCGAGCGAGCAACTTCGACGCGACCACCGAGTCGCTCATCACCGTCGACCTGCACCTGCGCTACCTCGGGCGGCCACACACGACGACGGTCGTCGCGAACGCCGAGGTCGTGAAGGTCGGCGCACAGCTCATCGTCGTGGAGTGTCGCGTCACCGACGACGAAGGTCATCTCGTCGCGACCGGCGACTTCTCCATGATGAAGGTGCCCCGCCGCCACCCGCTGCTGCCCGGCACCGAGCCGACCACCGGCGCGCCCGAGCTGTAGAACAACGCTCGGCAGTTCCCCGAGACCGGAGATCCCACCGTGCGCTTCATCGACAAGGTCGCGATCGTCACCGGCTCCGGAGGCGGCATCGGCGAGGCCTACGCCCGGGCGCTCCACTCCGAAGGGGCCGCGGTCGTCATCGCGGAGCTCGACGAGCTGCGAGGGCGCGCCGTCGCCGACGACCTCGGTGAGCGAGCCCTGTTCGTGCGCACCGACGTCGGCGACCCGGCCAGCACCGACGCGCTCGCGGCGGCGACCGTCGGGACGTTCGGCGGCATCGACCACCTCGTGAACAACGCAGCGATCTTCGGCGACATGGAGCTCGCCGGGCTGATGAACGTGGATTACGACTACCTCGATCGGTTCCTCAAGGTGAATCTCCTCGGCGCGCTGCACTGCACCCGTAGCTGCGTGCCCGCCATGAAGGGCCGAGCCGGCGCGGCGATCGTCAACCAGTCGTCGACCGCGGCGTGGATGGGCATCTCCGGCTTCTACGGCCTCGCGAAGTCCGGCATCAACTTCCTCACCGCCGCGCTCGCGCAGGAGCTCGGCTTCCGCGGCATCCGCGTCAACGCGATCGCCCCCGGTCCGACCGACACCGCCGCGCTCGGCAAGCAGGTGCCGGCCGACTTCCGCGATCCGCTCGTCGCGAGCCTGGCGATCAAGCGGCTCGGAACCCCCGACGACCACGTCGGTCCGGTGCTGTTCCTCCTTTCCGAGGAGGCCCGCTGGATCACCGGCCACACGTTCGCCGTCGACGGCGGCCAGGTCACGCGTATCTAGCGCCCGACGTCGAGCAGCGCCGGGACGAGCATCCTCTGGAGCAGCGCCCGGAGCTGCTCCGGATCGGGTGTCCCGGGAAGTCGAAGCAGTCCGGTCGCCACGATCTGGAGCCACTGGATCGCGTCCTCCGGCGTGACGTCGGTGCGGAGCACGCCGCGCCGTGCCGCCGCGACGAACATCGGCTCGATCAGCGGGCGGATCCCCTCCGTGAGCGCCGTCCCTGCGATGCGTGCCACCGAGGCGCTCGCTGCCGGTGCGAGCAGCGACGTGAACACCGGGTTGTCACCCATCTCGCCGAGTGCGATGACCAGGCCGTCGACGAGGAACGCCTCGGGGTCCGCGTCGTCGCCGAGGCGCTCGATGACGCGGTGCCCGACCCGCAGCGACGCCTGCACGACGACGGCGGTGATCAGCGCCTCCTTCGAGTCGAAGTAGCGGTAGATCGACGAGCGGTGCAGGTCGACGGCCTCGGCCACCGAGTCGAGCCGCAGGGCCGCGACCCCGCGTTCGCGCACGACCTCCTCGGCCGCATCGACGAGTCGCTGCCGCGTCGTCTCGTAGTCGGGGCCCACGGGTCGGGCCTTCCAGTCCCCCGCCGTCGTCACGCCGCGTGACGGTCCGAACGCAGGAGGCCCCGGATCGTCGTCTCGATCGCGGCGTCGACGAACCGGTCCCGCACCGTCGCCGGGATGTCGAGGCCGGAGGTGAGGGATCCGACGATGCCGTGCACCGACGCCCACAGGATCAGCGCGACCAGCGTGGGGTCGTCGAGCACGAGCAGGTCGGCGCTGACCGCGGCGTCCACCGCGCGCATCGCGTCGCCGAACACCGCCGTGGCCCGCTCGAGCTGGACCTCGTCGCGTGCCTCCCGGGCGGTGAGTCCCGGGACCTGCGGCTCGAAGGCCATCATCACCTGGTAGAGGTTCGGCGCCTCGAGCGCGTAGTCGACGTAGGCCCGCGACTGTGCCCGGAGGTGGTCGATCGGATCGGCGGCCTCGATCGCGGCGAACCGGGTGCCGAGGCCTTCGAAGGCCTCCTCCGCCACCGCGGTCACCAGACCCCGCTTCCCGTCGACGTACGCGTAGAGGGCGGCGGCGCTCACGTCGAGGGAACGGGCGACCTCGCGGAGCGACAGACCGCCGAGGCCCACCGCCTCGATCTGCCTCCGCGCCGCCTCGCAGATCCGGGCACGCGTCAGGGGAACCCGGGCTTCCGCAGCCGACGGCGCCATGGCGGGCACGCTAGCCCCGGCCGCGACCGGTACCGCTCGCCGGGCCGATGGCGACGGGATCTGAACACTGTTAACCTGGCGACCGCCCAAACCTGACGAAGGACCCGCCGATGCCGAACGCCACGACCGCCACCCTGACCGGGCAGGTCACGAACCGCGCGCACCAGCCGGATCTCGAGGGCAACAAGGGACCGGTCCGCGACGAGATCGACGCACCGAACTGCACGGTCCTCGGTGAGATCCCGGCCGGACTGCGCGGCTCGTTCGTCCGCAACGGGCCGAACCCCCTCTTCGAGCCGATCGGCCGCTACAACGTGCTCGACGGCGACGGCATGCTCCACGACCTCACCATCACCGACGCAGGCGTCTCGTACCGCAACCGCTGGATCCGCTCCCGCGGGCTCGCCGCCGAGCTCGCCCACGGTGCGGCGGTGTACCCGGGACTCGGCAACGTGATGGAGTTCCCGGGCCGGGAGCTGACCGGCGACGCGGGCCCCGTCAAGAATCCCGCCAACACCCACATCATCGAGCACGCCGGCCGCCGGCTCGCGTTGTGGGAGGGCGGCCTGCCCACCGAGGTCACCCCGGCGCTCGAGACCGTCGGCGAGTACGACTTCGGCGGCCGACTGCGCGGGGCGATGACCGCGCACCCGCGCCTCGACCCGCGCACGGGCGAGATGCTGATGTTCGGCTACTCGCTGTTCGAGCCGTACCTCCGGTACCACGAGGTCGACCCGGACGGCACGCTGGCGCACAGCATCGAGATCGACCTTCCCGCCCCGGTCATGATGCACGACCTCGTCATGACGGAGCACCACGCCGTGTTCCTCGACTCACCGTTCGTCTTCGACATCGCCAACCTGGGGAAGGGTCCGCTCGTGCGGTGGATGCCCGATCACGGTGCCCGGATCGGCGTGCTGCCCCGCCGCGGGGCGGCGAACGAGATCCGTTGGTTCGAGATCGAACCCGGTCACGTCCAGCACTTCTGGTCGGGGTGGGAGGTGGGTAACCGGATCGAGTTCCACGGATCCCGCTACGACGATCCGGACTTCGGGATCGACAACTCGACCGACCTCGAGGCGCGCTCGGCCATGGACAACAACGCGCGGCCGGCCCGCTTCTGGGTCGACCTCGACGAGGGTCGCGCCGGCTGGGAGCCGATGGACGACCTCGAAGGCGACTTCAACCGCATCAACCCCGCGTTCGACGGCGTCGCGGTCCGTCACCTCTACATGTCGGGCTTCACCCAGTCCGGTCGGCACCTCGGCGACTTCGACGCCGTCGTCAAGTACGACGACGCGACCGGCGAGCGGTCCGTCTGGAGTGCCGGACCACGCGGGCACGTGGGCGAGAGCGTGTTCGCCGCCGATCCGGCCGGGACCGCGGAGGACGACGGCTGGCTGCTGAACGCGGTGTACTACGACCACCGCGACGCCACCGACCTCGTCATTCTCGACGCGCGCGACGTCGCCTCGGGTCCGGTGGCGACCGTGACACTGCCGCAGCGCATGCCGTTCGGATTCCACGCCAACTGGTTCCCGGCGGCCGGACGGTGACCCGGGTGTACCCGCGAGGCCCCCGACTGCTGGTCGGAGCCCTCGTGCTCGCGGCGTTGGCGACAGCCGGCTGCGGTGGATCCTCCGACCGGGCCGGCGCCGCCCCGGAGTCGGCCACGCTCGACCGACTCGCGGGCCGGTACGCGCACTACGACGTCGTCGCATACGACGGCGACATGAAGACGATGATCATCTCGTACGGGTTCACCGACTACGAGCGCGTCGGCGACCGGCTCCGTTCCCACGACACGTTCTGTTTCTCGGAGGCGCGGACCGATCAGCCGATCCAGATCTCGTTCTCCGACGCGGCGACCCAGGCGATCAAGCCGGTACCGGTCGACGTCGTCGTCGGCGGCACGGCGAGGCGGGCGAAGCTGACGCGGCCCGAGACGCCCACCGGGATCGGGGTGCGGCTGAAGCACCCGGCAAGTGACCCGCTGCCGAGCTCGCCCGACGATCCCCGCATCGCCGACGACGACCACGACGGCAAGCCCGGCGTCACCGCGACGATCACCGTGACCCCCACGATCAAGGGCGAGATCTACATCGCACGACGTGAGATCTTCGCCTACGACGTCACCGAGCAGACCGACGGTTCCCTCACCGGCGACGTGCGCGACCACTCGGAGCAACTCGTCGTCGGGGCGTCCGATCCGATCTTCGCCCGGTCGTCCGGTCAATGGAAGCAGCACCCCGACCTGAGCAAGAGCCCGATCATCCTGAAGCCGGTCGACCGGTCCTGGGACTGCGCACGCCTCAAGGCCGAGCGCCCGCGCCTGTTCCCCCCGACTCCGACCGTCGACTACTAGATCGATGGGTGGGCGGAGCCGGCTGCGGGCGGGCGCCCTCGCGGCCGCGTTCGTGGTGCTGACGGCATGCTCGGGCGCAGGCAGCTCGTCCCGAGGGGTCACCGGCCCCTCGGGAGTCGCGGCGCGCACCGCCGCGACCGTTCCCTCGCCGGTCCAGCATCTCGACATCGTCGGCACGGAGTACCGCTTCCACATCACACCGGACCCGGCTGCAGGCCTCCGGGCAGGCTGGACCGAGGTCCGGTTCCACAACGCCGGAAGCGAAGCGCATCAGGTGATGTTCGCCCGCCTGAAGGACGGCGCGGACCTCGGCGAGCTCGCCAAGGCCGGCGCCGGCGACTCGTCGGGAGCCGGCGCCATCGAGTTCGTCGACATGCTCGGCGGAGTGAGCTACATCGGCCCCGGCCGGCGCATCACCGCGATGGTGAACCTGCCGGCCGGCACCGTCATGGCCATGTGCTACGTGCCGGACGCGCACGGGGTCGCACACGCGCTGATGGGGATGTCGACGTTCCTCACCGTGAAGGACGCGCCGGTGGCCGGCTCGCCACCGGACCCGTCCGGTCGCGGGACCCGTCCCGTGCAGGGGACGATCACTCTCTCCCACCGTGGGTACGAGATCCCGAGTCCGCTGCCGACGGGCTGGTACCACGTCCGGAACACCGACGCCGGCGCGCCGGGGACCGGCCTCCACGAGCTGGCCGTCATGCGGCTCGGGCACGCGCTCACACCGACCGGTACGCACCGGCTGCTCGGCGACCTCGCCACCAACGCCGACCCGAAGGTCAGGCTGTCGGCGCTCGGCGGTCTCGGCGCGATCTCACCCGGCTTCGACGGGTACCTCCACCTCGACCTGCCACGCGGGCACTACCTCGCGGTCGACTTCATGCCCGACGCCCGGAACCCCCGACCCCACCTCCTCGACGGGTACGCGACGACGTTCACGCCGTGACGCTCCGACCCGATCAGATCGCGGCCCGACCCTCCCAGTAGGGGTCGCGCAGCAGCCGCTTCGCGAGCTTCCCGGCGTCGCTGCGTGGCAGTGTGTCACGCAGTTCCCACACCCGTGGGCACTTGTAGCCGGCGAGCTCGCGGCGACAGCAGCGCTCCAGCTCACCGACGAGCGCGTCGGCATCCCCACGCGGGCTCACGGGCTGGACCACCGCCATGACCCGCTCGCCCATCTCGTCGTCGGGAACCCCGAAGACCGCGCAGTCCGCTACGGCCGGATGGCCGGCGAGCACCGCCTCGATCTCGGCGGGATAGATGTTCACGCCACCCGAGATGATCATGTCGATGCGGCGATCGGAGAGAAACAGATAGCCGTCATCGTCGAGGTACCCGATGTCGCCGAGGGTCCCGACGCCCGGCTCGAGGTGCGCCGCGTCGGTCTTGTCGTCGGCGTTGTGGTACCGGAAGTCGCTGCCGAGCAGGTTCCGGAAGTAGAGGTCGCCGGGCTCCCCCGGACCGAGTCGGCGTCCGTCGGGACCGACGACGAGGATCTCGACGACCGAGGTCGGGCGTCCGACGCTGCCCGGGCGTTCGAGCCACTCCTCCGGCGAGATGACCGTGATGAACCCGCCCTCGGTCCCGCCGTAGTACTCCCACACGATCGGACCCCACCACTCGAGCATCGAGCGCTTGACCGAATCCGGGCACGGCGCCGCACCGTGGAATGCGGCCACGAGCGAGGAACCGTCGAAGGACGCGCGCGCCGCATCGTCGAGCCGGAGCAGGCGCACCATCTGGGCCGGGACGAGATGCACGTTCGTGACCCGGTGCCGCTCGACGAGCGCGAGCACCCCGGCAGCGTCGAACCGGTGCTGCATCACGAGTCGGGCACCGTTGAGCAGCGGGGCGATCGAGGTCACGAACTGCGCGGAGTGGTAGATCGGCCCGCACAGCAGCTGCACCGCGCGGTCGCGCGGTACCCGCAGCGTCTCCGCGATGGATGCCGCGATCAGTGACCAGATCTCGACCGGTCCGCCCAGCTCGGCGAGCGCGCCGCGCACGCCCTTGGGTGAGCCCGTCGTGCCCGACGTGTAGAACATCACCCCGCCCCGACGCTCCGGGCCCGCGTCGAACCCTCGGCCGGCATCGACGACCGCCTCGTAGGACTCGAAGCCGCTCGGCGCATCACCCGGCCCGGTCGCGAGCCGGATCATCGGCCCCTCGCCGGCGCCGAACTCCGCGAGGGCGGCACCGGCCACCGCCGTCCACTCGTCGCCGACGACGACCGCCGCCGCGCCGGCGTCCCGGAGCACGTACGCCAGCTCGGGTGCGACCCAGTGCCAGTTGACCGGCACCAGCAGCCAGCCTGCGTGCAGGCACGCCAGCGCGGTCTCGACGGTCTCGCACTGGTTTCCCGCCATCACCACGACGGCGTCGCCCTCGGTCAGCCCCCGTGCGCGCAGCCCGGCGACGAGCGCGTCGACGCGTGCACCGAGCTCGAACCAGGTGCGACTCGTGACCGGGTCGACGAGCGCCACCTCGTCGGGAGTCGCGCCCATCGGCGTCGCGATCAGACCGGCCACGACAACTCCTCGGGACGACCGAGCTCGATTCGACGGTGCAGACTCATGCGATCAGCTCCTTGAGCCGGCCGATCGTCGCCGGCGCACCCGGCCCCACCGGCATCGCGTTCAGTACGGTCACCCCCGCCTCCCGGTACGCGGCGACCCGCTCCTTGACGTAGCTCTCCGGGCCGACGAGGTTCGTCAGCTCGAGCAGCTCGTCGGGGATCGCCGCCTCGGCCTCGTGCTTGCGGCCCGAGAGATACAGGTCCTGGATCTCGGCGGCCGCCTCCTCGTAGCCGTAGCGGCACACGAGCCGGTTGTAGAAGTTGCGCCCGCGCGCCCCCATCCCACCCACATAGAGCGCCATCTGCGGACGGGCGAGGTCGCGCAGGTGGCCCACCTCGGACTCCTCGCCGATCGCCACGATCCCGCCGGCGACGATGTCGAGCGGGCCGAGCGCCGGGTCGCGTCGCGCGGCCCCCTCGTCGAGCGCCGTCCCGAAGGCGGCGCGGGCCTTCTCGGGCACGAAGAAGAGCGGCAGCCACCCGTCGGCGATCTCCGCGGTCAGCGCGACGTTCTTCTCACCGAGCGAGGCGAGGTAGATCGGGATCTCCGCCCGCACGGGATGGTTGATGATCTTGAGCGCCTTGCCCAGTCCCGTGCCCTCGTCAGCCGGGAGCGGGACGCGGTAGACCGGACCGTCGTGCTCCAACGGCGCGTCCCGCCGCCACACCGTCCGGCAGATGTCGACGATCTCCCGCGTCCGGGCGAGCGGGCGGTCGTAGGGCACGCCGTGGAAGCCCTCGATCACCTGGGGCCCGGAGGCCCCGAGGCCCAGGATGCAGCGACCGTCGGAGAGCGCGTCGATGCCCGCCGCCGTCATTGCGAGCAGGGTCGGGGTGCGGGTGTACAGCGGGAGGATCCCGGCGCCGATCCGCACCGTGGAGGTGAGGGCTGCGAGATAGCCCATGTGGCTCGGGGCGTCGAAGCTGTAGGCCTCGGCCACCCAGGCGATGTCGAGGCCGGCGGCCTCCAGCTCTACGAGCCGGCGGGCTGACTTCCGATGGTCGCCCGAATAGCTGATCTGCATCGAGAGCTGCACGGACCCTCCGGGTCGGTCGGGATCGGTCCGGCACCGGTGCCGACCGCGGACCGCCGAGGTTAACGGCGTTCACCCACCCGGCGGGAGCCGGAGCAGTCTCCGGGCGTTGGCGTCCATGACCGCGCCGAGCGAGCGATCGCCGTGTGCGGGATCGTCGCTCTGGTCCCAGCCCGCGAGGTTGGTCCCCCCCACCACGCGATCGGTACCGAACGCAGCGGTGAGCGCGGCGAGCGCGCGCGGCCCGCCCACGTGCGCGTCCCACCAGAGGCGCCCCAGGCGCGCCTCGACCGCCCCGGGCTCGCTCAGTTCGGGCGCGGCCCACGGGCGCGTGCGCGCCGCGTGGGCCAGTCGCTCGCCGAGCCAGGCGATCGCGCCCCCGCCGTGGCTCACGCACACGTCGAGCGTGGGGAACCGGTCGAGCACCCCGCCGAGCACGAGCGCCGTGACGGCGATCGTCTCCTCGTAGAGGAATCCGAGCCAGAGGTCGCCGTCGAACCGAACGAGGCGCGGATCGCGGCGCGGCCGGCCGATCCCGTCCGGCGCCGGGTGGAGGAACACGGGAACGTCGAGGTCGCAGCAGGCGGCCCACAGCTCGTCGAGCTCGCCGGCATCGAGGGGCCGGCCCGGATCGGTGTCGACGTACGGGGCGACGAGGCCGAGCGCGGTGACCGCGCGCCGCAGCTCCACGACCGCGGCCTGCGGATCCTGCAGCGGGAGTTGGGCGAACCCGGCCAGCCGTCCCGGCGCCCGGGCGACCAGCGCCGCCATCGCGTCGTTGTGCGACCGGCTGAACGGGACGGCCAGCGCGGCGTCGGCATGGGTGAAGAACGTCAGCGGGTTCGGAGACAGCACCTGCAGCTCGATCCCGAGCCGGTCCATCGCCTCGAGCCGGGCACCGAGATCCATGAACGGTGTGCCCCGGTAGCGCACCCCGACGAGGTGGTAGTCGCCGACGCAGAAGCGCGGCGGCCGACCGGCGGCCTCGTCGCCGTCGTCGAGCGACGGGCCGAGCGGGCCGGCCTGGCCGAGCGCCTCCTCGAGGACCACGTGGGCGTGGAGATCGATCACACCCGGGACCGGACCGTCATTCGAACCGCACCGGGTACGCGGCCCAGTAGCCGCGCTCGGACGCGGGGTCGAGCCGGGCGGGGCGGTCCGGATCCGGGCGACCGCCGGCGCGCAGCACCGCCTGGACCGCGATCGGCACCAGCCCGTGCAGCGGGTCCTCGCCGAGGTCCGCCTCCACGTCGACCCCGGCCGCGAGCTCCTTGCCGATGCACGCGTGCATCCCGGACCCGAAGCTGAGCCCGGCGCGGCCCACCCCGTCCGGCACTCGCCGGTGCGGGTCGAAGTCGCCGCCGTCGGCGCCGAAGACCTGCGGGTCCCGGTTCGCGGCCATCAGGTCCATCACGACCTGATCGCCCCGCGCGATCCGTCGCCCGTCGGAGAGCTCGACGTCGTCGAGCGCCCAGCGCATCGCGACCGGGCTCGACGGCTGGAGGCGGATCGTCTCGTGCACGCACCGCTGCAGGAACCCGAGGTCGACGCGCGCCCGGTCGGCATCCGCGGGACCGAGCGTGAACACATTGTGCAGGGTGCGGACGAACGCCGTCGCCGAGGTGTGCGCGCCCGCGAGGAGGTAGAAGCAGGTCTCGCGCAGCACGACGTCGTCGGCCAGGCCGAGCCGGTCACGATGCCGGAGCAACTGGGTGAGCACGTCGCGTGGCAGGTCCTCCTCGGCGAGGAGGCCGGCGGCGTGCCGGGCGAGCGCGGCCCGGCGGCGCGTGACCGACGGGGTGAAGAACTCGGCGTCGAACTGATCCAGCGCCTCGCGGACCTCGGCCCGCTTGGCCTCCCGGTCACCCGAGTAGTGCGCGAGCGTCGCGCCCTCGATGAACCGCATCATGTACGCGTAGAGGTGCCCCGTCTCCTGCGGGGTGCGCTGCGGGCGGTCGACGCCGGCGGTGGACGCCGCCAGGTTCATCATCATCTGGTGCGAGAGCTCCACCAGCTCCGCGCCGCCGGCCGCGACGTACGGCGCGAGCGTCTCGTCCACGATCGGGGGGAACAGCTCGCGCTCGTACCGGAGATGGCTGTCGCGTCGGAAGAGCCGATTCTCCACTCTCCGCCGGTCGCGGTGCTCGTCACCGTGCAGGTTGACGAGGACGTCGGCCATCACGACGTCGCCCTCGTCGTAGAGCGCCTGGCGGAGGTGCTTCTGACGGAACGCCTCGCGTGCCCCTTCGTAGGTCTCGATCGTGATCGTGTTCATCCCGTCCACCGCTCCCTCGTTCCTCCGCTCACCGCGATGACCCGGCGGTGGCCCAGCACGCGGCCCGTTGCAGGACCGTGCGGTGCGCGGGCGAGCACAGTGACGCCGGTCCGTGGCCGAGCAGATCGGTGACCACTCGCCCGGCGCCGACCGAGCGCGTCCAGAGCAACGGCGCCGGCGGGTCGCCCGCCGTCACGAGCAGCGGTTGCCGGTCCGCCACCGCGTCGAGACCCTCGTAGGCCTCGTCGATGATCACGAAGTCGTCGACGCCCGCGGTGAGCTCGTGCCGTCGACCGGCCTCCGTGACCGCCACCGCGACGTCGCCGACCGGCGGATGGGAGCTCCGCTCCCAGTCCCAGACCGCGCCGCATAGGTCCCGCCACACCGGATGGGCGTCGAAGCAGATGACCGCGGTGTGCAGGGCGAGGAGGCCGCGGCCGTCGGCGACGAAGTCGTGGAGCGCCGCGGCGTCCGCGTCGGACAGCGCGAACGCGCACGCGTCGCGTCGACCGGCGAAGCGCGCCTGCTCCATGCGCCAGTGCAGTCCGAAGACCGTGAGCAGCCGGTAGTCGGGACCCCCTCCGGTCACCGCGCCGCGCAGCGCGGCGAACGCGGCGTCCGGGGTGTCGACGACGGTGCTCTCGAAGCCCGCGTCCGCGAGCACCGCGACGAGCGCCGCGCTCGTCGCGGCGAAGTCGTGCGAGGGGCCTCCCGTGAGCAGGAGGTTCGGGATGCTCACAACGGTCCGTCGGTCCCGACGGAATCGACCGCACGCGGCCGAGGCAGACCGGCGATGACGCTCATCGTCACCCCGCCGTCGACGAGGAGCTCCGCGCCGGTCACGTACGCGGCGGCGTCCGACAGGAGGAACCGGACGACGGACGCAACGTCCTCACCGGTGCCGAGCCGGCCGGCCGGCACCGCGCGCTCGCGCCGCTGGCGGACGTCTGCGTCGGCGTAGATCGCCTCGGCCATCCCGATCTCGATGAGCCCCGGCGCGACGGCGTTGACGCGGATCCCGAGGGGACCCCACTCGAGCGCCATCTGCTGGCTCATGCGGGCGACGCCCGCCTTGGTCGCGGCGTAGGCCCCGGCGTTCGGCCCGGGGGCCACGCCGTTCATGGAGGTGACGGTCACGATCGCGCCGCCGCCCGCGGCCGCCATGCGACGCGCCGCGGCGCGCGCCGAGACGAACGTACCGGTGAGGTTGACCTCCACGACGGACCGCCAGTCGGCCACCTCGAGATCGAGCAGCGGCCCGAACCGGACGATGCCGGCGTTCGCGACGAGGCCCCGCGGCGCGTCTCCCACGACCTCGGCGAACCGGTCGAGCGCCGCGTCGAACCCGGCCTCGTCGGTCGTATCCGCCACGAGCGGCACCGCGCCGCTCCCGATCGACCGCGCCGTCGTCGACGCCGCGTCCGCGTCGCGGTCCAGGACCCCGACGACCCAGTCGGCCGCCAGCGCGCGCGCGATCGCGGCGCCCATCCCCCGGCCCGCCCCGGTGACGACGACCCCGTGGCGTCCGCTCATCGCGCGGTGCGCGTCCCTCGGGTCATCCGTGCACCGTCTCCCACGTCAGCAACCGGTCCGCCCAGGTGCCCGCGCGCTCACCGGGCAACGGCGCCCGCTCCGGCCACGGGCGAGCGAGATCGACGGCGCACCCACGCGAGAACACGTGGCGGATCCGCGTCCGGTCGCCGAGGACGGTGACGTCGGCGGCGGGATCCCCCGCGACGACGAGCACGTCCGCGGCCGCGCCCGGCGTGAGGACCCCGATGGAGTCGAGCGGGCGGCGCAGGGCGATCGCGCCGTTGCGCGTCGCGCATGCGATGGCCTCGAGCGGGCTCAACCCGAGCGCGTCGACGAACAGCTCGACCTCACGAGCGTGCCAGTGTCCGTAGGGCGTGAGGGCGAAGCCGCTCTCGGAGCCGCACAGCAGCGGCACCCCGGCGTCGTACGCGGTGCGCAGCATCGCGGCGGTCGCCTCGATCTCGCCGCGGAAGATGTCGACCTGGGTCGTCATCGCGCCGACGAGGTGACCGTGGTCGGCGAGGTTCGCGAGGAACGTGAACGTCGGCGCGATCGCGGCGCCGGCGTCGACCACGGCGGCGACCGCGGCCTCGTCGAGGAAGCTCGCGTGCAGGATCAGGTCCACGCCCCCCTCTGCGGCCAGGCGGGTCGACTCCGCGCTCCGGCAGTGGGCGATCGTGGGCGTGTCCAGCTCGTGCGCGGTGTCGGTGACCGCGCGGATCTCGTCGAGCGACCACACGGTCAGCTCACCCGCCCGGCCGGGCAGGGACCCGGTCACGTGGAGCTTGATCCAGTCCGCGCCGTACTTCACCTGTTGGCGCGTGGTCCGAACCATCTCGGCGCGGTCGGTCATCACGTGCGCGTACCCGAGCCGCCCGGCGTCGGGGATCAGCCGACCCGCGGTCCCACCCGCCGCGGTGAGCAACGCGTTGAGCCCGGCCGTCATGCGCGGTCCTTCGACGAGGCCGGCCTCGATCCCGTCCCGCAGTGCCGGACCGAGGTCGTAGATGCAGTCGGCGTCGAGGAACCCGGTGACACCCGCGCGCAGCAGCTTCGGGACGTTGAACGCCGCGAGGAGCATCGACGTGGACTGCGGGCGGTGGAAGAACAGCTCGTCGTTGCCCGCCGGCTCGCCGAAGGTGATGTGGCAGTGGGCGTCGACGAGACCGGGCATCACCGTGCAGCCGCTGACGTCGACGATCGACGCGCCCGCCGCGCCGGCCGCGGCGTCCGGCCCGACCGCGACGATGCGATCCGGCTCGATCAGCAGGTCCGTCGCCGCGCGCGCGGGCGCGCCGGTGCCGTCGATGACCGAGCCGCCGGTCAGCAGCACCCGCCCGCCGGCGGAGTCCGCGTCCACGTCAGGCCGGCTCGACGAAGCGGTCGAGCGCGTCCGACACCGCGAGACCGGCCGGCACGTCGGCCGCGCCGATCGCGAGGTCGACGGCGCGGTGGAAGTGGTGGATGAGCCGCTCGTGCCAGCCGATCTGGAACGGCCGGGCGCCCGGGGAGGACACCGAGGCCTGGATCGGCGCCATGTTCGCGGTGTCCTGGGCCATCACCGTCTCGAACAGCTCCATGCGGCCGGTGTGGTCGCCGGGGACCTCGTCGCCGTCCCACGCCGGCGCGTACCACCGCAGCTCCAGCTCGGTGCGGTCGACGGCGACCGGCCACATGCACAGCCACGTGAACGCGCCGGTGTCCATCGGAACGACCAGATTGGGGAAGATCCCGTACGAGGTCGAGGTCTGGCGCCACAACGTTCCCACCGCGGAGTTGTCGTACTCGGGCGAGACCATCGGGAGGTCGCGCAGCTCCTCACGCTTCTCGACGGTGAGGCGGCTGTGCCCGTGCGGCAGCATCGTGACCGTCGCTGACTGGTCGTCGTAGAGCAGGGCCGCGTTGTCGGGGTGAACCGTGCGCACGTGGTACACCTCGAGGAAGGCGTCGACCATCAGCTTCCAGTTGCACGTGAGGTCGTGCGTCTGCGTGCCGACGAGGCGCATCGCCGGGCCGTCGATCTCGGCCATCTGGTCCGCGACCGGACCGAGGTACTCATCGAGCGACGCGACCGCCGGGTCCTCGCTCACCCACACCCAGCCGTCGCGCACCGCGCACGCGACCGGAACGAGGCCGAGCGCGCCGAGATCGAGGCCGGCGAAGCTGCGTGCGTCGGGAACCGACTTCAGCTCGCCGTCGGTGCCGTAGGACCACGAGTGGTACTGGCAGGTGAGCCGGCGCGCGGTGCCGCACGCGTCGCGCGTCACGGGCGCGCCGCGGTGCCGGCAGGAGTTGTAGAACGCGCGCAGCACACCGTCGTCGCCGCGCACCACGACGATCGGCGATCCGGTGCGGTCGAACTGCCGGTACGCGCCGGGCCCGGCCCACTCGGACTCGTGACCTGCGAAGAGCCACGACCGCCGGAACACCCGCTCGCGCTCGAGCGCGAACATCGCCGGCTCCACGTAGCGGCCGGTGGAGATCAGCGGGACGGGGACCGCGTCGGGAGCGGGCGCGGTCCGGGCCTTCTCGGCCTCGATCCGGGCGCGGATCGTGCGCTCGAGGGTCGCTTCCATGGCGGCGGGCCTCCCGGGTCGGGGGTCGGGGTCGAGGGATCGGGTCGGGGTCTGCGCCGGTCGCCGAACACCGTTCACATTCCGACTGAACACTGTTAATCTACCGGCCCGCCCAGCAGGAGGACAACCGCCGATGCCGACGCCACGCAGCCTGACCACCGCTCCCCACCGGAACTTCGAGCTCGAGGTCGTGTCCGGCGCGTGGCCGACCGACATCAGCGGCGAGGTCACGTTCGCGAGCGCCCAGAACACCGGCGAACTCCCCCACCGCATCTTCGACTTCGGCGCGATCTGCCGGCTCTCGCTCGAGCCCGGCGCGCGGGGTGCGGCACCGGGACGGTTCGCCTGGCAGAGCGTGTCGATCGAGACCCCGGGCAAGCGGCTGTTCAACCGGCACCCGGAGCTGTTCGCCGCGGGCGTGCTCGGCTACGGCTCACCGTTCGGCGCGCCGAACTGCTCGAACACCGCGCCGCTGCCATGGGGCAACCGCCTCTACAGCACCTGGGACGCCGGCCGCCCGGTGGAGCTGCACCCCGAGACGCTCGAGTTCGTCGCGGAGGTCGGCCACATCGACACCTGGGGCGGCAACTCGATGGACATGCCCGGCGTGCTCCCGTTCCTGCTCTCCTCCGCCCACCCCGTTGCGGACCCGGAGCGCCACTGCCTGTGGACGGTGAAGGGGACCCTGGGGCTGTTCGGGAGTGACTTCGGGATCCAGCCGAGCGTCGTGCGCTACGACCGCCACGACGGCTCGCGCGTGCAGCACTGGCCGCTCGAGGGCGTCGTGTTCAACGGCTCCCTGCACACCGTGTCGATCACACGCGACTGGGTCATCCTCGCCGACTCGGGCAACTTCAAGGCCGACCCGGCCGAGATGATGGGCGGCGAGCGCACCGCCACGATCGACTCGGAGGTGCCGGTCTGGCTGATCCGCAAGGAGGTCCTCGAGTCGACCCCGTCCGGCTCGCCGGTCACCCCGGTCTGCTTCACGATGGCACCGCCGAACGGCCACTACTACGCGAAGTACGACGACACCGACGGCGTCTCGATCGTGTGGGAGGGCATGGACCTCATGGACCTCGGGCTGTACCTGCGGCCCGACGACCTCGACGTCAACGGTCATCCGGTCGACCCGGGCGCGGTCGGCCTCTACAACATGGCGATGGCCCCGGAGACGATCGTCGAGGTCGTGTTCGACCCCGAGTCCGGCAAGGTGCTCGAGCAGGGCCTGTTCAAGCAGGACTGGACGTTCAACCTCCAGCTCTCGGCGATGGACTGGAGCACCGAGGGGATCTCCCACCCGACCCTCCACCACGTCACCTACCAGGGGTGTCGCCCCGGCAACATCTCGGCGCGCGCCGCCGCGCTCTACGAGGGCCGCATCGACCTGGACCAGGTCCGGGAGGAGACGCCCGGCGCGCTGTGCACGTTCGAGCGGGGAAGCATGGAGCTGAAGGGTCGGTGGGAGTACCCCGACACCGCCGACCACATCACCTCCCCGGCCTTCGCGCCGCGCGCCGTCGGCGCCGACGCGGGTTCGAGCGCGTTCGCCGGTCGCGAGCCGGGCGGTCACGACGGGTACGTCGTCCAGCCGGTGTGCAACGACGACGGCCTGCGGATCGAGCTGTTCGACGCCGCCGCGGTGTCCGCCGGTCCGATCGCCGTGCTCAAGGGCATGCACAACGAGTGCATCCCGGTGGTGCTGCACTCCGCGTGGGGCCCGCAGCACCACGAGCTCGCTGGCGACGTCGAGCGCCTCCACTTCCGCGACGAGCTCAGCCCCGAGCGGCTCGCGTCGGTGCCCGAGGAGTACCACGCGAGCATCTTCGAGGTCGCGGAGGAGTGCGACGCGCTCCTCTGAGCGACCGCTCGTTCGGAATCAGCGCGGTGTGACGGCCGCAGCCCGGATCTCGCGCTTGGCGATCTTCCCCGTCGCCCCCCGGGGCAGCGGCCGGTCGGACACGACGATCTCCCGCGGCACCTCGAACGCGGCCAGGTGGTCCCGCACGAACGTGCGGAGCTCCTCGGACCGGACCCCGGGATCCGCGTACACGGTGGCGCCGACCTCCTCCCCGAGCCGCTCGTCGGGCAGCGCGTAGACCGCGGCCTCGTGCACCGCCGGGTGCAGCAGCAGCGCCGCCTCGACCTGCCCGCAGCCGATGTTCTCACCGCCGCGGATGATCAGGTCCTTGATGCGATCGACGATGAACAGGTAGCCGTCCTCGTCGAGGTACGCGACGTCACCGCTGCGGAACCAGCCGTCGACGAAGACCTCCGCGTCGACGTCGGGACGGTTCCAGTAGCCCCGGAAGACCGACGTGCCCCGCACGAGCAGCTCCCCCGCCTCTCCGGCGGGGAGGTCGGCGCCGGACTCGTCCACGACCTTGACGTCGAGCACGGCCGACACCCGGCCGGAGCTCTCGGGCCGGGTGAGATAGTCGTCCTCCCCGATGCCGGTGCCGATCGCGTTCGTCTCGGTCATGCCCCAACCGGTGTTGGGCTTCGCCCGGCCGAACGACGATCCGATGGCGGCGACCTGCTCCGGCGCACGCGGAGCACCGCCGCCGCCGACGATCAGGAGGGACGACAGATCGCGCTCGGTGGCGCGGGCGACCCGCACGAGGTCGCCGGTGAGCGCCGCCGGCGCGAGGAACGTCGAGATCCGCTCGCGCTCGATGATCTCGGCGGCGACCTCCGGATCCCACTTGTACATGGATACGAGCTTCCGCTGGGCCCGGTACGACTGCAGGTAGACGGCATGCGAGCCGGTCACGTGGAAGAGCGGGATGCCGAGCAGCGCAGCGGCCTGGCCGTCGGGACGAGCGGGCGGGCGATCCGAGAGCCGGCGCGCGACGCGGGCGTCGAGCTCCCACGACAGCAGCGCCGACAACACGTTGCGGTGGGTCGACAGCACACCCTTCGGGTGGCCGGTGGAACCCGACGTGTAGAAGAGCGTCGCCGGATCGTCGGCCCCGACGGCCACGTCCGGCAGCGGTTCGTCGGGCCGGGCGGCGGTGAGGTCCGCGAGCGTCGGCGCGTCCGCGGGCGCGCTCGGGCGCACCACGACCGTGCGGAGCCCGCACCTCGCGGCGTACGCCGCCGACCGGGTGATCCGCTCCTCGTCGGCCACGAGCACCGTCGCCCCGCAGTCCTCGAGCCCGAACTCCATCTCCTCGGGCCCCCAGAGCGCGTTCATCGCCACGGCGATGGCACCGACCGCCGTCACGGCGGCGAAGGTCGTCATCCACTCGGGGTAGTTCCGCATCGCGATGGCGACGCGGTCACCAGGGGCGACACCGAGATCCTCCACGAGCACCGCACCGATGCGGCCGATCTCGGCCCAGGCCTCGGCGAAGGTCAGACGCTCGTCGTCGTAGACGATGAACTCACGGTCGCTGACGGCCTCCTCGAACATCACCCGCAGCGACGTCGGCGCGTTCACGAAGGTGCGGCACGGCACGCCGGCGACGTTCTCGGTGCGCAACTCGTAGCGCTCGCCGGGAGCGGTGAGTGCGGCGAGCGCCTCGGCACGCGTCCGCGGGCGGGTCGTTTCGTCGGGCATCGGCGGCAGTCTGCCCGACGGCGTCAGCCGCCGCGGTCGACGAGCCGCCGCACCTGCTCCACGAGCAGACCGACCTGCGCCTCGAGTGCCGCGAGCCGGCCGTCGAGGTCCGTCGTCAGCGATCCCAGCACCCCGACCGGCTGCTCCCGCGCGCCCGGGGGCGCGTCGGCGTCCTCGCCCGTGCTGCCTACCTGCTCGAACGCGTCCGCGGGCTCGTCGCCGGCCTTCGGGTCGAGCCGGAAGAAGCTGGCCAGCGAACCCGCGAGGAGACCGAGCACCGCGATGCCCGTGATCATGATCATCACGCCGGCGGCCCGGCCCGCCGTGGTCTTGGGGACGACGTCGCCGTAGCCCACCGTCGTGAGCGTGACGATGGCCCACCACACCGAGTCGCCGAACGTGGCGTACTCGGGGTTCGTGGGGTGCTCGGCCCGGTAGGCGACGAAGGCACCGAGCAGCACCACGATGCCGGCGACGAGCGCGACCCGCCCGAGCCGGTCGAACAGACGCCGCGCGCCCGCGGTCGCCATGAGGATGCGCGCCAGACGGGCCAGGCGCACGACCATGACGAACTTGCCGTCACTCGGTCCGACGACGAGGAACCACGGCGCGGTGATGAGCACGACCCCGAGGTCGACCCGGCCCCACCAGGTGGACAGGTAACCCTTCAGCCGGCGGAGGTGCTCGGCGAAGTCCCAGAGGAACACGAGCCACGAGACGATGATCACGGTGTCGACGACGAACGTGTCGGCTTTTCCGGGCGCCAGGAAGAGTGGGAGCACGGCGGAGAGCACGAGCGGCAGCGACATCCGCTCGTCGAAGCGGGCCAGTGCCGCCGCGTCCTCCGGCGAGCGGGCCAACCGCGCGATCCGGGCCTCGGGCGCCTCCGACATCCCCGGATCTTGACGGTTCGGCGGCGCCGAGCCGCGGATTTCTCCCCGATGAAGGTCAGCCGGACGCGTCAGCGGACGGACGCGTCACGGTCGCCCCGATGCTGGTGTCGTCACCGGCGGCATCCGACCCGGGCCGCCCCACCGCGGCGTTGCGTTCCCGCGCGTCCGCGGACGCGTTGATCTCGAGGAACGCCCGGCCCTCGAGCGCCAGCCCCTCGCCGAGCGGCAACGCGAGCCCCTCGACCACCGCCCGCTTCGCGGCGAACACCGCCCCGGGCGAGTGTCGGGCGATCCGGCCGCACCACGTGCGGGCCGCCTCGACGAACGGCTCGTCGCCGAGGACGTCGTTCACCAGGCCGATCCGCTGCGCCTCGGTCGCGTCGACGATCCGTCCCGACAGGCACAGCTCGGCACCGATGGCGGAACCCACGAGTCGGGGCAGCCGCTGCGTGCCACCGGCACCGGGAATGATGCCGACCGCGACCTCGGGTTGACCCAGGTGGGCACGTGGTGATGCGACGCGCATCGTGCACGCGAGCGCGGTCTCGCAGCCGCCGCCCCAGGCCTGCCCGTCGATCGCCGCGACCGTCGGCTGTGGCATCGACTCGAGCCGGCCGAGGGCCCGGCTCCAGGCCCGCGGGTCGCCCGGTGGCATCGCACCCGACGCGATGCGAGCGAGGTCGTCCAGGTCGGCGTGCGCGATGAAGTAGCCGTCGACGCCGCCCGTGAGCATCACGACCGTGACCTCGTCGGTGCGCTCGGCCAGCGCGTCGAGGTGATCGGCGAGCTCCGTCATCGACGCGAGGTCCATCCAGTTGGCCGGCGGACGGGCGAAGGTCAGGACGGCGACGCGGTCCCGGATGTCGAGGTACCAGCTGCTCATGCGGCCATCCTGCCCGGCGACAATCCGGCGCGCCCGCAGGCGTGCGGAGGATCAGGTTCTGTCACAACTCTTGACAGATTATCGGCGCCGTGCTCTGATGCGGCACGCTGTGACGGGCTCGTGACGGGGGACTTGCCATGATCGTCGAGATCGGACGGAACGGGATCGACAGGACCCGGATGGTCGACCCGCCCGCAGACGCGCTCGACGCCGGTCAGGCCCGCCTCCGCGTCGACGCGTTCGGCCTCACGACCAACAACGTCACCTACGCCGTGTTCGGCGATGCGATGCGGTACTGGGACTTCTTCCCCACCGGTGATCCGGCCTGGGGACGCGTCCCCGTGTGGGGGTTCGCCGACGTCGTGGAGTCAGGCAGCGACGACTGCGAGCCGGGCGAGCGGCTCTACGGCTACTTCCCGATGGGTTCCGAGCTCGTGATCGAGCCCGGTCGTGGCGACGAGCGCGGCGTCAGCGACCGCGCTGCCCACCGCCAGCAGATGGCGGGCGCCTACAACCGGTACGTCCGCTGCGCGACCGATCCCGTGTACGACCCGGCCCGCGAGGCGCAGCAGATGCTCCTCTATCCCCTCTTCTTCACCTCGTTCGTCGTCGACGACTTCTTCGCCGACCACGACGACTTCGCAGCCGGCACCGTCGTCCTGTCCAGCGCCTCCAGCAAGACCGCGATCGGCGTGGCGTTCCTGGCCCACCGTCGGGGCCGACGGGTGGTCGGTCTCACGTCGCCGGCGAACCGAGACTTCGTGACCGGGTTGGGGATCTACGACGAGATCGTCGAGTACGACGCGACCGCGGACGCGCTGACCGACGACGCCGTGTACGTGGACATCGCCGGCAACGCCGACGTGCGCCACGCGGTGCACTCGACGCTCGACGACCGGCTCGCCTACTCGATGACCGTCGGGGGGACGCACTGGGATCACGAGACGAGCGCGTCCGCGGTCGCGCTCCCCGGCCCGGCACCCGAGTTCTTCTTCGCGCCGACCCAGATCGCCAAGCGCACCACCGACTGGGGCCGCGAGGAGCTCGACCGGCGGATGGGCGAGGCGTGGTCGGCGTACTCCTCCTGGACCGACGGGTGGCTGCAGATCGAGCACGCCGACGGGGCGGCGGCCGTGGTGGCGGCGTGGGACGGGCTGGTGGGCGGCCGCACCGACCCCCGTGCCGGGATCGTGGGCCGCGTGCCCGCGGGCGCGTGAGCGCGGTCGATCCGTTCGCGCCGCCATCCGGCGCGCCCGCGGACGCGTCGGAGCCGGTCCCCTCCACCGACGGCCGGCTGGCGCGCCGCGACCGCAACCGGGCCGCCGTGCTCGACGCGATCATCGACCTGTTCACCGAGGGCGACCTCGACCCGAGTCCCGATCAGGTCGCCCGTCGCGCCGGCATCTCCCCCCGGTCCGTCTACCGCTACTTCGACGACCGCGAGGCGTTGCAGCGCGAGGCCATCGACCACCACCTCGCCCGCGTGCTGCCCCTCGCCCAGTTCCCCGACATCGGCGTGGGCCCGCTGGTCGACCGCATCCCGGCATTCGTCACCCACCGGGTACGGCTGTACGAGACCGTCGCGGCCACCGCCCGGGCGACCCGCCGTCGTGCGGCCACCGACGAGATCGTGCGTGAGCGCCTCGAGTGGACCCGGCGCAACCTGCGCGAGCAGGTCGAGCACCAGTTCGCGCCCGAGCTGGCCGCGATGCCGACCCGCACCCGCCGGGCGCGGGTCGCCGCGCTCGACGCGCTCTGCGAGCTCGAATCGCTCGACCACTACCGCGTCCACCGCGGCTTCTCGACCAGCGAGACCGAGACGCTGCTCGTCGACGCGTTGCACGCGCTGCTCCGCCGCGACGACTGAACCACCCGATCCGATCCAAGCCACGAAAGGAACACGCCCATGGCCGGAACCGCCAAGCCCGGGTACGGAACGCCGAACTGGGACCTCGTCAACCGCTGGCTGCAACTGCCCGCCGAGGAGGACGGTCCGTTCTGGGCGCTGAACCTCATGAAGTACCGGGAGGTCGCCGAGTACGCCGACGGCAATCCGTCCGGAGTCAGCGGGAAGGAGGCCGACGACGCGTACTCCCCGCTCGGTCCGCTGAAGGCGATCGGGGCGATGGTCGCCTTCCACGGCGACGTGCTCGAGCAGCGGGCCGGGGAGCCGCTCTGGGACCGCATCGGCATCGTCCGGTATCCCACGCGTGCGGCGTTCTTCGCCATGCAGCAGCGGGACGACTTCAAGGGTCAGCACGAGCACAAGGAGGCCGGCATGGAGTTCACGATCGTCATGTCGTGCCTCCCCACCGGCACGCCGGGCGACGGCGCGGCCGGCGACCGGCTCGTGCTCGTCGTGCAACGCGACCGTGCGTCCGCGGACGCGCCGACACCCGATCGCGCGTCCGTGGACGCGCCCGTCCCCGGGGTCGAGCCGGTGGCCGGATTCACCGTGGAGGGCGCCATCGTGGGCGACGGTCGCACCTTCGACACCGCCCGCTTCGTGACGGTGGCCGACGACGACGCGCTCGAGCGTCTCGTCGCCTCGGTCGCCGATGCCGACGAGGCCCACGTGCTGGTCGTCGACCGGGCCATCGACCACCTCGTCGAGTCGATCCTGACCGCACCGGCGACCGGGGCCGCGTGATGGACGTGCTGCGCACGCCCGACGAGCGCTTCGCCGGGCTCGAGGGCTGGGATCTCGAGCCGCGCTACACCGAGATCTCGGCGGCCGACGGCACCCCGATCCGGGTGCACCACGTCGAGGAGGGTCCCGCCGACGCCGCACCGGTCCTGCTGCTGCACGGCAACCCGTCGTGGAGCTACCTGCACCGGAACATGGTGCGAGGACTCGCGACCCGCGGCCACCGGGCGATCGCGCCCGACCTGGTCGGCTTCGGCCGCTCCGACAAGCCCGCGACGCGCTCCGATTACACGCTCGATTCGCACGTCGACTGGTTGGGCCAGTGGCTCACGGCGATGGATCTCTCCGACGTCACGCTGTACTGCCAGGACTGGGGCGGTCTCGCCGGCCTGCAACTGCTCCCCCGGCACGGCGACCGGTTCGCGCGGGTCGTCGCCTCGAACACCGGCATACCGAGCGGTGAGGGCGTCAACGCGTTCATGGAGCAGTGGCTCGCGTTCAGCCAGAGCGTCGACGCGTTGCCCATCGGCGCGCTCGTGAACAACGGCACCGGCCGCGAGCTGACTCCCGGCGAGATCGCGGCGTACGAGGCGCCGTTCCCCGACGGCAGCTACCAGATGGGCGCGCTGCAGTTCCCGCTGCTCATCCCCGTTCAGCCCGACAACCCCGGCGTGCCCATGTGCCTCGCGACCTGGGACTACCTGGCGACGTGGACCAAGCCGTTCCTCACCGTCATGGGCTCGGAGGACGCGGTGTCCTACAAGCCGGGCGCGCACAAGAAGTTCCAGCGCGTCGTCCCGGGCGCCGCCGGGCTCGACCACCAGGTCATCGAGGGCGCCGGCCACTTCATCCAGGAGGACGCGCCGGACCGGCTCGTCGCGATCCTCGATTCGTTCACCGCAGGAGGTATGCGCGCATGACCGTTCCCCGCCACTCCCGGGTCCTGAGGGCGGCGCTCGCCGGGCTCACCGGACTGGCCGCGCTGACGCTGGCCGCGTGCGGCTCGTCGTCGGGCTCGTCCGCGTCCGGGCCGAAATCGGGGTCGCGGACCACGACCACGACGAAGGCGGCCACGCACAGCGCGACCGGCCTGCGGGGCAAGCGCTACTGCGAGGTGCTCCTGCTGCACCCTGCGCCGGCCGGCCTGACGGCCGACGTCTACAACTCGTACCCGATGAACGACTGTCCGCAGTCGCAGTGGGAGCAGCTGAACGCACAGCAGCTCGCGCAGGAGAACCAGGCGCTGATCGCGAACCTCAACGGACCGCGCTACTGGCTGATGGACCGCATCGACAAGACCGTCGGGACGAGCGGACCGACGAAGGACTTCGGCGGGATCGAGATGACGCAGCGGGCGACGGTGCTGGTCGGGAACCCGGCCACGGCGCAGACGCCGTACCTCCTCCACGAGATCAACCGGCGGACGGCGTTCACGTTCGACCGGGGCTCGACGGTCTACGAGCTCACCGACCCGCAGGGCCAGAAGTGGGTCATGCAGTCGTGGAGCCAGGAGGTCGACCCGACGCTGAGCGAGGCGGACCTCGCCGATCTCACCCCGAAGCTGCAACTCCCGGCGGGCTGGACCTATGCGGCGCGGACGCTGACGAAGCCCGTGTCGATCAGCACACTCGACGCGCCGGCGAAGGTCACGACCGACGACCTGAAGAACACGTACTCGCTCGAGCCGACGGCCTGACGCCCCGGCGGTTCATCTACGCTGACCTCCTCGACAACCGCTGGGGGGAACCGTGGTACTCGCTCGTCGTACCGCCGTCGTCGTGGCCGTGCTCGTCCCGGCCCTGCTCGGACTCACGGGCTGCACGCGCTTCGGCGCGACGCTGGCCCGGCCGTCGGATCCGATGGTGCTGCAGGGCGCGTCGTTGCCGAAGCTGCTCGGCGGCGACCCGACGCACGTCGTCGGGTTCGCGTGGGACGGCAGCGCGTGGCACCAGATCCCGGTGCAGGTCGACGAGCGCGACTACGTCAACCCCGGGGTGATCTACCACCGTCCGGCGTCGCTCTGGCCCGTCCTGGCCGGGACGTCGACGCCGTACACGATGCTCGTGTACACGCCGCCGCCGGTCCTGACCGCCGGCTACAGCGCCGCGCCGACCTACACGCCGAGCGACTCGAACCCGGCCTTCGACGCCAACGACGAGCTGTCGTTCCTCGCCAACGACACCGGGAAGCGGGTCGACGGCTCGGTGGCGCCTCCGGTCGGCGTCGACGCGAGCACGCGCGAGGAGGTGACCGCGACGGACCCGCTCGGCGCCTCGCAGGTCGGTTACGTGTACCTGTTCCACAGCGCGACACTCACCGGTGGCAGCGCCGGGACGACCGGAGTGCACTACACCTTCAGCCTCGACTCCGGTGACTACAAGGCCACGTACAAGATGGGCACCGCGTCGCTGAGCCCGAACAACACGTGGGGATTCAACCCGGAGCACTCCACGGTGGTGACACCGACCTACCGGCTGAACTTCGGCGACCGGTGGCTGAACAACGGTCTGGCCGTCACCGCGCCGGGAGCCTCGGGCGCCGGGATCCTCGAGCGCAGCCACTACTACGTCACCGTCGGTTGTGGTCGGTCCGAGGACACCTTCGACGGCGCGGCGAACAACCCCGGCGAGGGCACGTTCATCCTGAACCTGTCGGGTCCGGTGCGCGCGATCCGGTCGTACCTCGGGGCCAACAGCTACCTGTACACGGCGAACACCCACTTCTTCTACCCGCAGCGCGAGGACGTCCTGACCGACGTGCGCGGCCACGCCGGACTGCCGGGCTACGGCAGCGCGGACGACTACGCGACCGGCACCACGGGTCTGCGCTACTCGGACCCGGCGAACACCGCGGGTGTCCCGATCGACGGCACGCCCGACGCGGTGACCCCGATCGCGTACACGACGGGCTCGCCGGCGCCGTCCATCTGGCAGGAGGTCAGCGGGTCACAGGGGAGCGTCGTGACCGTGCGCTCGATCGACACCGACATCAACGGCCTGAACGTGACGACGGTCTACAAGGACACGACCGCGCCCGCACCGGCGCAGTGCACCGGCGACGCCGCGGCGTACGGCCAGAACGGCGCCAACCTGACGTCCCCGGTCAACAACGTGCCCGTGACCGATCCGACGTTGACGGCGACGCCGGCGTCGCTCGTCGTGCACCGCGCCCGGTTCTTCCGGGGTCCGAACCTGCCGGCCGCCGACGCGGCCACGCTCGGCAACCAGGTCCGCACGCCGTTGCAGGTCGCGGTCAGCGGCTGATCCGCAACGACCGGGCGGTACCGGCTCACACGGTCCAGTGCGCGTCGCGCCGCTCGGCGAACGCCCGGGGGCCCTCCTCCTGGTCGGGGTGGCCCCACATGCTCACGAGGTGCTGCGCCCCGGCGCGGCACGCGTCGGTGAGGCCCATCTCGAGCGCGCCCCACAGCGCCTTCTTGGTCGCGGCCATCGCGGCCGGTGAGTTCCGCGCGATGGTCTCGCCCAGCTCCTGCGCGGCCCGCTGCAGGTCCTCGGGCGGGTCGACGACCTGACTGATCATCCCCAGCTCGTACGCACGGGCCGCGGTCATCCGCTCGTAGCGCCCCATGAACGCCATGCGCATCACGGCCTCGGCCGGCATCTTGCGCATCAGGCCGATCGCCTCGATCGCGACGACCTGACCGATCGACACGTGCGGGTCGAAGAACTGCGCGTCGCTCGCCGCGATGACGATGTCGGCGTCGGCCACCCAGTGGAAGCCCCCGCCGCAGCAGATCCCGTTCACCGCGGTGATGACCGGCTTCCAGACCTGCTGGTGCCAGCTCGTGAAGTGCAGGTCGAACTCGGCGACCGACTCCCGGTAGCGCTCCATGCCGACGCCGTCGCTCGCGATCTCGGAGACGTCGACCCCGGTCTGGAACGCGCGACCGGCACCGGTGTGCACGATCACGCGCACCTCGGGATCCGCGTCGAGCTCCTTCCAGGCGACCGCGAACTCGTCGCGCATCTGCGCGTTCATCGCGTTGAGCTGGTCGGGCCGGTTGTTGATCAGCCAGCCGACCGGTCCGCGCCGCTCCACCACGAGGTGGTCGAAGGTCGAGTACGTCATCAGGGGGTTCCCTCTCCTCGGATCGACTCGGCGACGACGCGCCGTTGGAGCTTCCCGGCGCCGTTGCGCGGCAACGACGCGGCCCGCCGGTACGCGACCGGCACCTTGTACGCGACGAGGTTGGCCCGGCACGCGGCATCGAGTGCGCCGTCGTCCACCGTGCGGTCGGTCACGACGACCGCGACCGGCACCTCGCCGAGCCGCGCGTCCGGCACACCGACCACTGCGGCGTCGACGACGCCGGGCACCAGCCGGAGGACCTCCTCCACCTGCTCCGGGAACACCTTGTTGCCGCCGCGGTTCACGAGGTCACCGGCCCGGCCCTCGATCCACACGAAGCCGTCGTCGTCGACGCGCGCGAGATCGCCGGTGTCGACGTACCCGTCGGCGTCGATGCGGTCGGCCAGCTCGCCACCGGCGGCGTAGCCCGCGGCCATCGCCGGTGGACGGACGAGCAGCGCGCCCACGCCCTGCTCGTCGCGGTCGCGGAGCCGGACGTCGACCCCCGGATGCGGCCGTCCGGCGGCGCCGATCTTGTCGGGATGACCCTTCGCGTCCGCCGCGGTCCAGCCGATGACCTCGCCCAGCTCGGCCTGGCCGTAGCCGTTCAGCACGAGCACGCCGAAGCGGTCGGTGAACCGGCGCGCCTGCAACGGCGATAGTGGCGCGGTGATGCTCCGCACGTACCGCAGGGGCGCGAGCGACTCCAGGTCCGGAGCGTCGTTGAGCATGGTGATCATCGCCGGCGGCAGGACCGTCGACCGGATGCCGTGGCGCGCCACGAGCGCCGCGAAGTCGGTCGGGTCGAACCGGTCCATCAGCACGATCGCCGCCCCCGCGCGGAGTCCGAACAGCACGTTGTAGATCCCGGCGTTCGCGCTGAGGGACACGGGGATCAGGTTGGGGCGTGGCCGCTTCGCCGGGTCGGCACCCGCGCCGCGCAGCGGTCCGAGCACCCGGTCGAGCAGCTCGCGGTAGGCGGCGTGCGTGTGCAGGATCGGCTTCGGCGCGCCGGTGGTCCCCGACGTCCAGAGCATGAACGCCACCCCCGCGTCGACGGTCCGGCCGTCGTCGAGCACCTCGAGCCCGTCGACCGTGAGGAGCGCGTGCGGGTGCGTCGCCGCGATCGCGGCGGCCCGCTCGGGCCCGGGCGCCCTCGGGTTCAGCGGGACGAACGCGGCGCCGACCGACCAGACGCCGAACATCGCCTCGACGAACCGGGCGTCGTTCGGCAGGCACAGGGCCACCACCGACCCGTCGCCGAGCCCCGCAGCCCGCAACGACGCGGCCACGGCGTCGACCGCGGCCCGCACCTCGGCGGTCGTGCGCGCGCCTGCGAGCGTGTGCAGCAGCGGCTCGTCCGCCGCGGCCGGGTGTTCGGTCAGCAGGTCGAGCAGCGACGCGCTCACGAGCGCGGCACCTCGTCCCACGGCTTCCCCTGGTACGGGTCGGGCTCGCGTGGCAGGCCGAGCACCTTCTCGCCGATGACGTTCTTGTTCACCTCGGTGGTGCCGCCCTCGATCGTGTTGGCGCGCGACCGGAGCATCCCGCGCACCTCGAAGGGCATCCCGGCCACCCACGAGTCGAGCTCCGGTCCGTCGGCCGGCCACGCGAGCGCGTCGGCGCCGAGCAGGTCGGTGGCGAGCGCCTGCAGCCGCTGGTTGAGCGATCCCTGGTGCACCTTGCCGATCGACGCGGCCGGGCCCGGGGTCCCACCGGCACGTGAGGTCGCGCGCACCCGCTGGTTCGTCCAGTCCCGGATCCGCTCCTCGGAGTAGAGCGTCATGATCCGGTCGCGCACGACGGGATCGTCGAAGCGCCCGAGCGCCCGCGCCCGTTCGACCAGCCGGAGCGCGCTCATCCCGCCGATGCGGTCGACCCCGCCGGAGCCGGAGCCCGCCACCATCTGGCGCTCACCTGCGAGCGTCGAGCCCGCGACCCGCCAACCGTCGCCGGTCGCGCCGACGCGGTGGAGGTCCGGCACCCGCACGCCGTCGAGGAACACCTCGCTGAAGTCGACCTCGCCGCCGAGGTGACGCAGCGGCCGGACCGTCACCCCCGGCGCGCGGAGGTCGACGAGGAAGTACGTGATGCCCTTGCGCTTGGGGGCGTGCGGGTCGGTGCGCGCCAGGCAGATCGCGAGCTCGCTCCGGTGCGCCCACGTGGTCCACACCTTCTGACCGTCGAGCACCCACTCGTCGCCGTCGCGCACGGCGCGGGTCGCGAGCGACGCGAGGTCGCTGCCGGCACCGGGCTCGGAGAACAGCTGGCACCACCGCTCCTCGTTCCGCACGATGGGTGGGAGGAACCGCAGGCGCTGCTCCTCGGTTCCGTGCGCGAACAGGGCCGGTGCCGCGTTGTTCAGACCGAGCGGGTTGAGCCGCCCGAGGTTGTACGGCGCGAGCACCGACTCCACGACGCGCGCCTGCGCGACGGTGAGGTCGAGCCCGCCGTACGGGGCCGGCCACGTGGCCACCGCGAGGCCGCTCGCCGCGAACGTGGGGTACCAGGCCTCGTAGTCGGTGCGGCTGCGGACCGCCCGGATCGCGGCGCGCCCGCCGGCCGCCGCCGCGGACCGCCACGCCTCGGGCACCTCGCGCTCGACCCAGTCGGTCACCGCGTCGCGGATCTCCACGTCGGTCGACTCGCGGTCGATCGTCAGCACGGCTCAGCCCTCGTCGGTCTCGAGCACGCCACGTGCCTGCAGCAGCGCGACGACCGCCTGGCCCTGACGCGCGACCAGTCCGTCGAGCGCGCGGTCCGCCGCGTCCGCGTCTCCCGCTTCGATCGCCTCGACGGTGGCGCGGATCCCGTCGCGCTGCGCGGCGACGGTGTCCGGCACCGCGGCGAAGAAGTTGCCCGGCACGACCGATCCGGTCGAGCGCAGCGCGGTGACCAGCCGAGGTGAGCGCGCCATCGCGAGCACGTGCGCCAGCAACGCGTGGTTGCGCGCGTCGAACGCGTCGAGGTCGGTCGCGGCGTCGTGCTCGCGTCGACGGGCCGCGAGCTCGGTCCGCTCGGCGAGGGTGCCGCGCTCCGCCGCCCGCCGCGCCGCGAGCCCGTACAGCCGGCCGAGCACGTCGTAGTGGTCCTGTACCCAGGCTGCGTCGACGCCGCGCACGAACGCACCGCGGTGCGGCTCGTGCGTGATCCACCCCTCGAGGTCGAGCGCGACGAGCGCCTCCCGCACCGGGATGCGGCTCACCCCGAGCTCGCGGGCGACATCCTCCTGGGTGACCCGGTCGCCGCGACGCAGCGCGCCCCGCAGGATCTCGGCGCGGATCCAGGCGGCCACCTGGGCGCCGGAGCTCGCGCGCCGCAGCGGTCCGGTACCGGTTGCGCCGACGGCGCCACCGTCGGAAACTCCAGGAACGACCGCCCCGCTCGCCATCTGGATACTGTATACAACCGTGCCCGAGACTCCCGCTCCCGCCCCGAGGATCACCGACGAGGGGGTCGCCGCGCTCCGGGCCCGCATCGGTGTCGCCCAGCCCCACCCGCAGCCGCCGCACTACCTGCGGGCCAACGAGGACGCCTTCCGGCACGTGGCCGAGTGCTACGGCGACGACAACCCGCTGTGGTGCGACCCGGACCACGCCACCGCGTCCGTCTGGGGCGGGCCGATCGCGCCGCCGCCGCTCAACGGGGGCGACACGCTCGTCGGCGTCAACGAGGTCGCCCGCCTCGACGCGGAGACCAAGGCGCTGCTGAAGGGCGACCCGCTGGGCGGGGTCCACGCGTTCTACTCGGGCAGCTTCCGCGAGTGGTGGTCACCGATCCGGCCCGGGATGGACATCGGCCGCCGCAACGCGCTCGTCGGCGTGCAGGACAAGACGTCGGACTTCGCCGAGCGCGCGATCCACGAGTGGACCGCCGAGGTGTTCGCGGCGCGCACGCCCGACGTGGCGCTCAGCGCGCAGTACCGGCTGATGATCCGCACCGACCGCACGAAGGCCGAGGCCCGCGGGAAGAACGCCGAGGTCGAGATCCGTCCCTACTCCGACGACGAGATCGCCGAGATCGACGCCGAGTACGCCTCCGAGGTCGCGCGCCGCCGCGGCGCCGAGCCGCGGTACTGGGAGGACGTCGAGGAGGGCGATGTCGTCGGACCGGTCGTGAAGGGACCGCTGCGCGTCACCGACATGATCTGCTGGCACGTCGGCATGGGCATGGGCCTCTACGGCGTCAAGGCGCTGCGCCTCGGCTACCAGCAGCGCCAGAAGGTGCCGCGCTTCTTCCGACCCGACGACCTCAACGTCCCCGACGTGCAGCAGCGCGTGCACTGGGACGTCGAGTGGGCCCACCGGGCCGGCAACCCGCAGACCTACGACTACGGCCGCATGCGCGAGACGTGGCTGATCCACCTCTGCACCGACTGGATGGGCGACGACGCCTGGCTCTGGAAGCTCGACTGCCAGTTCCGGAGGTTCAACTACGTCGGCGACACGCACCGGCTGCGCGGGACCGTGGTGCGCAGGTACCTCGCCGTCGGCGACCGTCCCGCGGTCGATCTCGACCTCGAGGGCGTGAACCAGCGGGGCGATGTCACCACCCCCGGCCACGCCACGATCCTCCTGCCGTCACGGGAGCACGGCCCGGTGCGCCTCCCCGACCCGCCCGACGGCGCGTCGAACTGCGCCGACCTACTCACCGCGCTCGCGGCCCGGTTCGCCGCCGAGGCGTGAGTACGCGTCGAATCAGCACTCGGTACGCAGCCCGGAGTTGCGCTTCTGCGCGTCGGTTCGTGCGAACGCGCCCGCTGCAAGCACGAGTGCTGTCGCCGGGAGCACGAGATTCAGCACCACGATCACCGCGGGCACCGGATCGAACCCACCCGGGGACAACACCCGATAGGTGATCGCCTCGCCGAGCATGCCGATGAGCGCTCCCGCCGCCAGTACCAAGACGCCCCACCACGCGCGTCGCGAACCGGACCGGGCCGCGAGACCGACGACCACGAGCGCGACGACCATCGGGACCGGCCCCGCGAGGGCGGTCCCGAGCCAGAGCGACTGCCACCCTGTCGATCCCGGGGCGGCGAAGCCGAGGAACCGCGCCGGCTCGTCGACCGCGATGCACCCGATGGTCGCCAAGCCGGCGACCAGGCCGAGTGCGACGGCGAGCGTTCCGGCACGGCGGTCGGGTTCCACCGCCTCAGCGTGCACCTCCCGGCGGGGTGGGCCCCAGGGTGGTCTCCGACTCTCCGCAGGGGTGCCAGTACCACCCCTGGTGTCAGGCGTCGTCCTCGTCGTCGCCCTCCCAGGCCTTGTCGGCGGCGTCCCACTCCTCGTTGCGGGCCTCGATCGTGTCCTTCCAGGCCGCGGCCGCCTCGGAGGTGGGGAACGGCCCGATGCGCTGGTCGGCCGGGCAGGAATGCTCCGCCGGTTCGACCCGACCGTGCCGCTGGCACCAGTACCACTGCTCGTCGGCCATGGGATCTCCTCGCTCGGCTCGGCGGTCATCCTGCCCGACGCGACCGGCGACCGAACCACGTTTGCGCGCGCCGCCGCGCGCGGGCTCAGATGCCGACCGGTCGGAAGGAGCACTCGATGGCCCGCTTCGTCGACAACACGATCACGTTCCCGTACCGCCGGTCGCTCGGCCCGGTCACCGGCGCGTTCATGACCGCGCTCACCGAGCGGCGCATCCTCGGCATCCGGCGCGGTGACGACGTCCTCGTCCCGCCGATGGAGTGGGATCCCACCACCGGCGCCGAGCTCGCACCCGATCTCGTCGAGGTCGGTCCCGCCGGGACGGTGGCGAGCTGGACGTGGGTCCCGGTGCCGAGCGAGCAGCATCCGCTGGATCGCCCGTTCGCATTCGCCTTCGTCGTGCTCGACGGTGCGGCCACGCCGCTGTTGCACGCGGTGGACGCCGGCTCGCCCGAGGCGATGCGCGACGGCATGCGCGTCGCGCCCCGGTGGAAGGGCACGCGCGTCGGCCGCATCGACGACCTCGCCTGCTTCGTCCCCGGCGAGACGCCCGAGACCGACGGCGACGACGCCGGTCCGGCCGCCGAGCCGGTCGAGCGCATGGACTACCTCGCGTCGATCACCTACCGGAACCCGGTGCCGGCGTCGAACGACCGGTTGGTGGAGGCGTCGCACGAGCACCGACTCATCGGCCTGCGGTGTCCCACCTGCGGCCGGGTCTACGCGAGCGGCAACGGCTACTGCCCCGTCGACGCCCTGCCGCTCGGCCCGGAGTACGAGATCGACCTGCCCGACACCGGCGTCGTCACGAACTTCTCGTTGGTCACCCCGGTGCAGTACCCGGGCCAGACCGAGACCGAGCCGTTCGCCCGCGTGTTCGTCCGTCTCGACGGTACCGACACGATGATCACCTACTCCCCCGTGGTCGACGTCCCGGCCGACGAGGTGCGTGTCGGGCTGCGCGTGAAGGCGGTGTGGATCACCGACGACGGCGAGGGCAGCGGCGGCCTGTTCGGTGCGTGGGGCGCATTCGGCGGCTGGACGCCGACGGGAGAGCCCGACGTCGACGACCCCGACCTCGTGAACCGGATCTTCTGAGCCATGAGGCTCGCGACAGCAACCGCGGACTCCTGCCGAGCGAGCCGTGACCCGAGCGGCCCGGCCCGAAGGGCCAAGAGCGGGAAGGGCGAGGAGTGACGATGACCTCCGACGACATCGCCGTGATCGGGTGGGCGCAGACCCCGATGGTGCGCCACACCGACCAGTCCGAGACGCGGATGCTGATGGACGTGATCAGCGCGGCGCTCGACCCGTTGTCGCTCACCCGCGCCGACGTCGACTTCACCTGCCTCGGCAGCTGTGACTACATCACCGGCCAGGCGTTCTCGTTCGTGTCGAACCTCGACGCGATCGGCGCGTGGCCGCCCAAGCGCGACTCGCACGTCGAGATGGACGGCGCGTGGGCGCTGTACGAGGCGTGGCTGCGCCTGCACGAGGGCGACATCGAGATCGCGGTCGTCACCGGCTCGGGCCGCTCGTCGACGGGCGATCCGTCACTCATCTACCCGATGGAGATGGATCCGTACTTCCTCGCGCCACTCGGCGCCGACCCGGTCACCTTCGCCGCGCTCCAGGCGCGTGCCGTGATCGACGCGGGCGTGGCGAGCGAGCGGTCGATGGCCGAGGTCGCGGTCCGCAGCCGCGGGACCGGCGACGTCGACGCACTGCTCGGCGAGGACTACGTCCGCACGCCGCTCCGCCGCCACGACCTGCCGCCGGTGACCGACGGCGCCGCCGCGATGGTCCTCGCGGTCGGGGACCGGGCCCGCGAGCTGGTCGACCGGCCCGCGTACATCACCGGCTTCGACCACCGCACCGAGTGCCACAACCCGTCGTTCCGGGACCTCGCCGACTCGCCGTCGACCCGCCTCGCCGCCGCCGCGGCCGGCCTGGGCGACGGTCCGGTCGAGGTGGCCGAACTGCAGGCCGCGTTCACCCACGAGGAGCTGCTGCTCCGGCGGGTGCTCGGCCTCGGCGACGACGTGACGGTGAACGCGTCCGGCGGCGCGCTCCGGGCGAACCCGATCATGGCGACCGGTCTCTGCCGGATCGGGTACGCCGCCGACCACGTCTTCGGCGGCGGGAGCCGCGCGCTGGCCCACTCCACGTCGGGCCCCTGCCTCCAACAGAACCTGATCTGCATGCTCGAAGGACGCGACTCGACGGGAGGTGCCACGTGAAGCCCGTTGCGATCGTCGGGGTGGGCCAGACCCACCACAAGTCCCGCCGGCTCGACGTGAGCTTCGGCGGACTCGTGCGCGAGGCGGTGTTCCGCGCGCTCGACGACGCCGAGATGACGATGGCCGACATCGACGCGGTCGTGCTCGGCAAGGCGCCCGACCTCTTCGAAGGCGTCATGAAGCCGGAGCTCTATCTGTCCGACGCGCTCGGCGCGGTCGGCAAGCCGATGTTCCGCGTGCACACCGCCGGCTCGGTCGGCGGCACGACCGGCATCGTCGCCGCGTCGCACGTCCAGGCGGGCAAGCACCGCACCGTGCTCGCGGTGGCCTTCGAGAAGCAGTCGGAGGGCAACGCGCAGTTCGCGCTCGGGAGTGGCCGGGGCGCGTCGCTCGGCGCGGGCGGCGCGTTCGCTCCGTTCATCCGTGCGTACATCCACCGCAGCGGCGCGCCCGAGCACATCGGCTGGCAGGTCGCGGTCAAGGACCGGCAGAACGCGCTGAAGAACCCGTACGCGCACCTCCACATCGAGGACATCTCCATCGAGAAGGTGAAGGAGTCCCCGATGATGTGGGAGCCGATCCGGTTCCTCGAGTCGTGCCCGAGCTCCGACGGTGCGTGCGCGGTGGTCGTCACCGACGAGGCCGGCGGCCGCGAGGCCGAGGCCGCCGGACGCGCCCCGGCGTGGATCCTCGGCACGTCGTCGCGCTCGGAGCCGCCGAGCTTCCCGGGCCGTGACCCGGTCCGCCCCGCCGCTGCGGTGCAGTGCTCCGACGACATCTACGCGCAGGCGGGAATCACCGATCCCCGGAACCAGATCGACTGCGCCGAGCTGTACGTGCCGTTCTCCTGGTACGAGGCGGTCTGGCTCGAGGCGCACGGCCTCGCCGACGAGGGCTCCGGCTGGCGGCTCGTCGACGACGGCACCACCGCGCTCGGCGGCGCGCTGCCGGTGAACGCGTCGGGTGGCGTGCTCTCGAGCAACCCGATCGGCGCCTCCGGACTCCTGCGCTTCGCCGAGGCGGCGAACCAGGTGCGCGGCGCGGCCGGCGAGCACCAGGTCGACGGCGCGAAGGTCGCCATCGCCCAGGCGTACGGCGCGAACAACCAGTACTTCTCGATGTGGGCGGTTGCGTCCTCGCTCCAGCCGTTCGGCTGACGCGCGCGTGGACGTCACCCTCGCGGACCCGTTCTGGGCCCCGCGTCAGGCGCAGCTGCGCGACCACACGCTCGCGGTCATCCTGGACCGGCTCGAACGCCAGGGGGTCGTCGAGAACTTCCGGCGGCTCGCCGGTCGGAGCGATGCGCGCCGCGAGGCGATGCACTTCAGCGACTCGGACCTCTACAAGTGGGTCGAGGCCGCGGTGCTCGCCGGCCGGCTCGACCTCGCCGAGGAGAGCGTCGAGCTGATCGAGGCGGTGCAGCGCCCCGACGGGTACGTGCACACCTACTACGACACCGACGCCGGGTTCCCCCGGTGGACCGACCTCGACCTCGGTCACGAGCAGTACTGCGCGGGCCATCTGATCGAGGCCGCGATCGCCCATCACGAGGTCACGGGCGACGACCGTCTGCTCACGGTCGCGACCCGCTGCGCCGACGACCTGCTCGCGACGTTCGGCCCCGGACGCGACGAGCGCACCGACGGCCACCCCGAGATCGAGCTCGCGCTGGCCCGCTTCGCCGCCACCACCGGTGACCCCCGCTACCTCGACCACGCCCGCTGGACCGTCGAGGCGCGCCTCGCGCAGGCGGGATCGGACGTCGCCACGTACCGCCTCGGCGGTCACGCGGTCCGGTCGCTCTATTTCGCGTCGGGCATCGCGGAGGTGGCGCTCGCGACCGGCGACGACACGTATGTCGCCACCGCGACCCGCGCGCTCGACGACCTGCTCCGGCTGCACTCCTACCCCACCGGCGCGGTGGGCGGACGGTGGATGGGCGAGGCGGTCGGGCGTCCGTACGAGCTGCCCGACGCCACCGCGTACGCGGAGACCTGCGCCGCGGTCGCGGCCGTGCAGTTCTGCGACCGCATGTGGCGCCTGACGGGTGACCCGCGCGCCCTCGACCAGATCGAGCTGCTGCTCTACAACGCGGTGCCGTGCGGCATCGGCGCCGACGGCGAGTCGTGGTTCTACTCGCAGCCCCAGGCCGTGGACGCGGTCGAGGCCGAGACCAACCCGTGGGTCGCGATGCTCGACTACGGGGACCTCATGTCCCTCGCCTGGTACCCCCCGCGACGGCACCAGTGGTTCGTCGTACCGTGCTGCCCTCCGAACCTGGCCCGCATGTTCGCGACCGTCGACCGGTACGTCGCGTCCACGGATGCGGGCGGCGATCTGCTCGTGCGCATCCCCGCAGCGGCACGTATCGAGGGCGACGGGTGGGATGTGACCGTCGACTCCGCGTACCCCGACGACGGCCGCGTCGCAGTCGACGCCGCCACCGCGCCCGAAGGTGCCACGGTGCGCGTGCACCGACCGGCGTGGGCCGGCGGAGCCGGACCCGTACCGCTCGCCGCCGACGGCCGTGCCGACCTCCCGGTCGACTGGGCGTGGTGGGAGACCGACGGGCGCGTCGAGCAGGCCCGGCACACCGCGTTCGTGCGCCGCGGTCCCGTGGTCCACTGTGTCGAGGGCGTCGACGCACCGGACCTCGACCTCCGGGATCTGGTCGTCGACCCGGCCGCGCCACCGACGGACGCGTTCACCTCGGTCGACCGCGTGGACGGCGCACCGCTCCACCGTCCGTACGTCCCGGCTGCGCCCGGCGAACCGGTCACGGTCCGGACCACCCCCTACGCCGAGTGGGCCAACCGCGGGACCACCACGATGCGCGTGCGCTTTCCCACCGCCGGCTGAGCGGCGGCGCCCGACCACCGGCCCGAAACTCGCTACCCTGCGCCCACTCCCGTTCCGGAACCGAACCCCCCTGGAGTCCACCCGTGCAGATCCACGATCAGCTCTTCATCGGCGGCGAGTTCGTCGCCCCCGAGAGCGGCGCCACCATCGACGTCGTCTCCCCGCACAGTGAAGAGGTCATCGGCCGCGTCCCGGACGCGTCGCCCGCCGACATCGACAAGGCCGTCGCCGCGGCCCGGAAGGCCTTCGACGAGGGCCCGTGGCCCACGATGGCCCCCGAGGAGCGCGGCGCGGCGATCTCCCGGCTGAGCGCGGCGCTCCAGGCCCGGGCCGAGCCGATCGCGGACCTGATCTCGAGCCAGAACGGCTCGCCGAAGTCGTGGTCGATCATGGGCCAGGTCTTCTCGTCGACGATGGTCCTCGACGCGTACGCCGGCTACACCCAGAGCTACCCGTACGTCGACCACCGCACCGGCGCGCTCGGCGGCCGGGTCCAGGTGCGGCGCGCCCCGGTGGGTGTCGCGGCCGGGATCATCCCGTGGAACGTCCCCCTGTTCATCATCGCCCTGAAGCTCGGCCCGGCCATGGCCGCAGGCGTGCCGATGATCCTGAAGCCGGCGCCGGAGACGCCGCTCGACTCGTACCTCCTCGCCGAGGCGGTCATGGAGGCGGACCTCCCGCCGGGCGTCGTCAACATCGTGCCCGCGGGTCGCGAGAACGCCGACTACATCCTGCGCCATCCGGGGATCGACAAGATCAGCTTCACGGGCTCGAGCGCGGTCGGCAAGCACATCGCGTCGGTCGCGGGTGAGCAGCTGAAGCGCGTCACCCTGGAGCTCGGCGGCAAGTCGGCGGCGATCGTGCTCGACGACGTCGTGCTCGAGGACGCGCTGCTGAACGAGATGATCATGTCGGGCCTCATGAACAACGGCCAGGTGTGCGGCGCGCAGTCCCGCATCCTCGCGCCGACGTCGCGCTACGAGGAGGTGGTCGAGGCACTCGCCAGCAAGGTCGGCGAGCTGCACGTCGGTGACCCGCTCGACCTCACCACCCAGGTCGGCCCGCTCGTCGCGGCCCGGCAGCGGGAGCGGGTCGAGGGCTACATCGAGGCCGGCAAGGCCGCGGGCGCGCGGGTCGCGGTCGGCGGCGAGCGTCCCGACCTCGACACCGGCTGGTACGTCGCGCCGACGGTCTTCGCCGACGTGAGCAACGACATGAAGATCGCCCGCGAGGAGATCTTCGGTCCGGTGCTGTCGGTCATCCCCTACGACGGCGAGGACCAGGCGGTCCAGATCGCGAACGACAGCGACTACGGACTGTGCGGTTCGGTGTGGACCGCCGACCCGGAGCACGGCGCCGAGATCGGCGCCCGGGTGCGGACCGGAGTCGTGGCGGTCAACGCCTCGACGATCCTCGACTTCAACGCGCCGTTCGGCGGGTTCAAGCAGTCGGGGATCGGCCGCGAGCTCGGCCCCGAGGGCATCGACCCGTACACCGAGCTGCAGACGATCATCCTCCCCGCCGGTTGATCCGACCGGTCGTCGCGCGGGCCCCGGTCCCACTGCGGACCGGGGCCCGCTCGCGTCCGGACCTCCTACGATCACCGCCGTGTTCATGCTGCGGTTCGACCTGCGCGCGCCCGTCGACGGGCCCGCTCCCATCGCCGACCTCTACGCCGCCGCGGTGGACATGGCGGTGTGGGCCGAGAACCACGGCGCGCTCGCCGCGATCCTCTCCGAGCACCACGCGTCGCCCGACGGGTACCTCCCCGCCCCGCTCGTGCTCGCCTCGGCGATGGCCGCCCGCACGACCACGCTGCCGATCACGGTCGCGGCGCTGCTGCTCCCGCTCCACGACCCGATCCGCCTCGCCGAGGACATGGCCGTGCTCGACATCGTGAGCCGCGGTCGCGTCACGTACGTCGCCGGGCTCGGGTACCGGCCCGAGGAGTACGCGATGTTCGGGCGGCCGCTCGGTGATCGCGGCCGGCGCATGGAGGAGTGCCTCGTCGCGCTGCGGACCGCGTGGACCGGTGAGCCGTTCGAGTTCGAGGGACGACCGGTGCAGGTGACGCCCACGCCCGTCACGCCCGGCGGTCCCCTCCTGATGTACGGCGGTGGGAGCGTGGCCGCGGCGCGCCGGGCGGCGCGCTTCGGCCTGTCGTTCTTCGCGCAGACCTCGGCGCCCGGCCTCGAGGACGCGTATGCAGCGGAGTGCGCGCGCGTCGGCACCGAGCCGGGGATGTGCATCGTGCCCGCGCCGGGCGCGCCGACGACGGTGTTCGTCGCCGAGGACGTCGACGAGGGCTGGGACCGCTTCGGTCCGTTCATGCTCCACGACGCGCGCATGTACGCCGCATGGCTCGGCACCGCCGACGCCGCGAGCCGGTCCGACGCGACGACGGTCGCCGACCTGCGGGCCGAGTCGGGCGCGTACCGGGTCCTCACGCCGGCGGAAGCGGTCGAGCACGTCCGCACCACCGGTCCCCTGACGCTGCACCCGCTGTGCGGCGGCTGCCCGCCCGAGCTCGCCTGGCCGGCCCTGGAGCTGCTCGCGGCCGAGGTGCTGCCCGCGCTCTGAGCGGTCCACCGCCGCGGTCGCGGCCTGACGGCGGATTCGGACGAATCCGGAGGAACCCCGGGAACCGGCGTTGCTTGACATTTGAACGAACGTTTGTTGAGATGCCCCGATGACCGCCACCGCCCCCGGAATCGACCTGGAATCGCTCGACTTCTGCGAGCCCGCGCTGTTCGACGACCCCTGGGCCGTCTACCGCGCCCTGCGGGACGCGGGACCGCTGCACCGCGACGAGCGCAACCAGCTCTGGATCGCCGGTCGCCACGAGGAGGTCTTCCACTTCTCCCGCCACCCCGACCTGTACTGCAACCGGTTCGGCGTCCGGCCGGTCGTCGCGGGCGACATGTCGATCATCACGCTCGACGGCGAGGAGCACATCCGGACGCGCCGGCTGGTCAACCCCGGCTTCACCCCGCGCCGCGTGCGCGAGCTGGTCCCCCACATGACCGAGCTCGCGGACCAGCTGACCGACGAGATCCGGGCCAAGAGCGCGCAGGGCGAGATCGACTTCGTGGAGGACTTCGCCATCCACGTGCCGCTCATCATCATCTGCGAGCTGATGGGCCTCGATCCGGAGCAGCGCATGAAGATGTACCGCTGGTCCGACGACATGATGGGCGGCGACGGCCACTCGGCCGCCGACTCACCCGAGCTCCACGCCGCGGCCACCGCGTTCGGCGAGTACGCCGAGATGTGCATCGGCCTCATCGCCGAGCGTCGCGCGAACCCGACGAGCGACGACCTCATCGGCCTGCTCACCCAGGCGTTCGACGCCGGCGACCTCACCAAGGAGTTCAAGGCGATCCCGGGCGTCTCCGAGGCCCGCCTCGCGGAGATCCTCGAGGAGCGCAGCCAGCTCTCGGACGACGAGCTGCTCGCCTTCCTCACGATCCTGCTCGTCGCCGGCAACGAGACCACCCGCAACGGCATCACGGGCGGCCTCCTCGCGCTCAGCCGGTTCCCCGCCGAGAAGCAGCGCCTCGTCGAGCACATCGACGACGACGTCTTCGTCGAGCGCGCGATGGAGGAGCTCCTGCGCTACGTCTCGCCGGTCATCGGGTTCATCCGCACCGTCACCCGGACCCACGGCTACAAGGGCACCGAGCTGCGTGAGGGCGACCGGGTCCTGATGCTGTACCAGTCGGCGAACCGGGACGAGCGGGTCTTCGACCGTCCCGACGAGCTGATCCTCGACCGGGACCCCAACCCTCACCTTGCGTTCGGGATCGGTCCGCACTACTGCATGGGTTCCAACCTCGCCCGAACGGAGCTGAAGGTCGTGTTCCAGCAGCTGCTGCGCCAGCTCCCCGACATCACCGTGCCCGAAGGCGCGCTGGTCCCGCGCGGCGCGTCGACGCTCGTCCTCGCGCTCCAGCACCTCCCCGCGGTGTGCCCGGTCGCGCACTGACGATGGCACCCGTCGGAGCGGGGACGGCGCCGTCGAGCCAGCGCGAGCGGATCCTCGACACCGCGCTCGACCTGATGGCCGAGCACGGCGCGTCGGCGACGTCGATGCGCAAGCTCGCCAACGCGTGCAACCTCAACGTCGCCGCGCTGTACCACTACTTCCCGTCCAAGGCCGACCTGCTGCGGTCCGTCATCGAGGAGCGGCGCTACGGCCTGCGCATGCAGGACGTACCGCCCTTCGACACGTCGCTGCCGCCACGCGAGCGTCTGGTCGCGCTCATCCTCGCGATGGAGGCGGGCCTGCGCGACGAGGAGGCGATCTGGCGCCTGCTGCTCGGCGAGGCCCTCCGCGGCGACGCCACCGCCGTCGCCGTCGGCCGCGATCTGCTCGAGGTGCTGCGGCCGGCGATGACCGCCTGGATCCGCGAGCTGTTCCCACCGGTGCCGGGCGGGCCGGTGCTCGACGCCGACGCGGTGGCCACCGCGATCCTCGGTCAGGTGTTCAGCTTCTTCATCGATCAGCTGTTCCGCTCGCCCGAGGCGAGGGAGCCCGAGGCGCGCCGGGCCGCGGAGGCGCTGGCCACGCTCGCGTTCGCGAACGCCGGCTCCGGCTGAGCGGTCCCGGGCCGGGCGAAGAGCACCCGGTCGAGCAGGAGGAACTGCCCGACCCACAGGAGGCCGAAGCCGCCGAGGTGGCCCACGAGCACCGCGCCGGTCCGGAATCCCGGGGCGAGGTGCATCCCGGCCGCCCACGAGTCGGCGATGCCGACGGTGACCGTCGAGAGCGCGAGACCCGCGAAGCTGAGCAGCCAGAACGGGACGACCTCACGCCACCAGTTGCTCGAGTCGGTGCGGGCCCAGGTCCACCGGCGGTTGAGGTGGTACGAGGGCACGGTCGCCATCGCGGTCGTCGCGAGGTTGGCTAACAGCCGCGGATGGCCG